>Ga0210026_1001279_pt1 | contig 25080 bp, 22 predicted proteins | sample CryGeymeta201509_FD_183977 | JGI IMG/M metagenome (GOLD analysis project Ga0210026, IMG submission 183977) | Groundwater microbial communities from Crystal Geyser aquifers in Utah, USA - Crystal Geyser metaG 2015-09 (SPAdes) (version 2) | ecosystem: Environmental > Aquatic > Deep subsurface >...
TCCGCGATGAATTCGACAGGTGCAATATCTGTCTGGTGGAATGGCCGCAGCAGGCCGCCGGTCTGTTGCCGGCGGCCGACCTCACGCTGGATTTGCAAATATTGCCGCACGGGCGCGCCCTCACCTTTCATGCCAACAGCGACACAGGACAGGAATGTTTGAACGATTTGTGAAAACACTGGCACTGCTCGGGCTGACCCTGCTCTGGCTGCCGCCCGCGCAAGCCGAAGTGGCGATCAGTTCGGTGCGGCTTTGGCCGGCGCAGGATTACACCCGGCTCACGCTGGAGTCGAAGCAGCTTCTTGCCTACAACATGTTCACCCTGGCCGCCCCGGCACGCCTCGTCGTCGATCTGGAAAACGTCGAACTGAACGCAACCCTGAACGAGCTGGGCAGCAAGGTCAGCAGCGACGACCCTTACATCCGCAGTTTGCGCATTGGTCGCTTCAAACCGGGTGTGGTGCGTCTGGTGTTCGATCTGAAGGCCGAGGTTAAACCCCAATTGTTCAGTCTCAAGCCAGTCGGCGAATACGGCCACCGCCTGGTGCTTGACATTTACCCGGCCACGCCGATTGACCCGCTGATGGCACTGGCCGAGCAGATGGAGCAGAAACTCGGCGCGAGCGCGCCGCTGGCGGGCAGCGCGGAAGTTGCCGCGACCCCCGCCCCGGCAACCCCTGCCACGCCCGAGGCGCCGGAGTTGCGCAACCGCCTGCTGCTGGTGGCGGTGGATGCGGGGCACGGCGGCGAAGACCCCGGTGCACGCGGACGGCGCGGCACGCGCGAGAAAAATGTGACCCTGGCCATCGCGCGCCGCCTGAAAGCCCAGATCGACGCCACGCCCGGCATGCGCGCAATTCTGATCCGCGACGGCGACTATTTCATTCCGCTGGTCGGGCGGGTGGCCAAGGCGCGCAAGGCGCATGCCGACCTGTTCGTCTCCATCCACGCCGACGCCTTCGTCAAACCCCACGCGCGCGGCTCTTCGGTGTTCGCCCTGTCAGAGAGTGGCGCGACCAGCGCCAGCGCGCGCTGGCTGGCAAAAAAGGAAAATGAGGCAGACCTGATCGGCGGGGTGAATCTGGCGGTGCAAGACCCCTATCTGGCGCGCACCCTGCTCGATCTGACCCAGACCGCCACCATCAACGACAGCATGAAACTGGCGCGCCATGTACTGGACGAGCTGCGCGACGTGAATACCCTGCATCGCGGGCATGTCGAGCAGGCCGGCTTCGCCGTGTTGAAATCGCCCGACATCCCTTCGATCCTGGTTGAGACTGCCTTCATCAGCAATCCGCAGGAGGAAAAACGTCTGCGCGAAGAGAGGTATCAGGACAAGATGGCGGGCGCGATCCTGGAAGGAATCAAGCGCTATTTCGCGCAGAACCCGCCGCTGGCCAGACAGCGCATCGCGCTGGGAAATTGATCTTTAAAAACCTGGTTAGCCACAGAGATCACAGAAGAAAATCAAACGACCATCGCAAAATTTCGCTTCACCTTTTGGGTGAGCCGGAAAAACGAGGGGAAGCCTTTGCTTTCTCTGTGTTCTCTGTAAACTCTGTGGCTTGAATTTAGGTTTTCAGGTTGATCAGGCCGGAAAAACGCCGGTGGAAAGATAACGTTCGCCGCGGTCGCACACGATGAACACGATGGTCGCGTTCTCGACCTGTTGCGAGATGCGCAAGGCGATAGCCAGCGCGCCGCCGGAAGAAATCCCGCAGAATATCCCCTCTTCGCGCGCCAGCCGGCGCGTCATTTCCTCCGCTTCCTGCTGGCCGACAAACTCGATCTGGTCCACATTCTGCGGGTTGTAGATTTTCGGCAGATAGGCTTCCGGCCATTTGCGGATGCCGGGAATCTGCGCCCCCGCTTCCGGTTGCGCGCCGATGATCCGGATCGCCGGATTTTTTTCCTTGAAAAAACGCGAGCAGCCCATGATGGTGCCGGTGGTGCCCATGCTGCTGACGAAGTGCGTGATGCGGCCCTCCGTGTCGCGCCAGATTTCCGGCGCGGTGCCTTCATAGTGCGCCAGCGGATTGTCCGGATTGGCAAACTGGTCGAGGATGATGCCGCGTCCCTCATCGCGCAGTTTTTCGGCGGTATCGCGCGCCATTTCTATGCTGCCCTCCCTCGGCGTAAGCACCAGTTCCGCGCCGAACGCGCGCATGGTCTGGCGGCGCTCCACACTCTGGTTCTCCGGCATCACCAGAATCATCTTGTAGCCGCGCATCGCCGCCACCATCGCCAGCGCGATGCCGGTGTTGCCGCTGGTCGCTTCGATGAGCGTATCACCGGGCTTTATGCGGCCGCGCTCTTGCGCGCGGCGGATCATCGAGAGCGCCGGCCTGTCTTTTACCGAACCGGCCGGATTATTGCCTTCCAGCTTGGCTAGAATGACATTCGACGTATTGCCGGGAATGCGTTTCAATCTGACCAGCGGCGTGTTGCCAACGTAGTCGTCCAGAGTTTTGTACATCGGTTGCTTTCGGTTACGCGATACCGAATGATAATCGAGGGAATATTCCGTTGCTGAAAAAATCCGGGAAAACGCTGAAGGGGCTGTCAAGCCTGTTCTGCTCACCGCAGAACAGGCTTGTTTGATGCACTACTTGCCGGCAGGCTTATCCGCGCTGCCCACGGTTACTTCACCGCGCAATTTGTCCACGGACTTGTCGCCGAATCCCTTGATCCGGCCCAAGTCGTCGACCTTCTTGAAGGAGCCATGCTGCTTGCGGTATTCGATGATGGCCTCTGCCCTGGATGGGCCGATACCCTTCACCGATTCCAGTTCAGCCCTGGTCGCGGTGTTGAGATCGACGGCGGCGTAAGCGATACCCGAGAATGCCAACGATACAAGCAGGGATAACAACAGTTTCTTCATCACAGTTTCCTTTCACAAAGTTAAGCGACCGAGGTCGCGGATCGCGTGTTCCTCCTAAGTTGACTGCTCCAGCATGTAATTCTGCCATCCTCCTATTTGTACTGCTCCAGCATGTAATTCACGTAGCGCGCCGTACCCTGCTCCACGGTCAGGAACGGCTCGGCATAACCGGCGGCGCGCAAAGCACCAATGTCGGCCTGGGTGTAGCTCTGATATTTGCCGCGCAAGGCATCCGGAAACGGAATGTACCGGATGATCCCCCGGGCCAGCATCTGTTCGAGCGCCAGCATACTTTCATTGCCGGTGGCGCGCAGGGTGTTGATGGCGGCGACCGCCACATCGTTGAAACTTTGCGCGTTGCCGGTGCCGAGATTGAAGATGCCGGATTTTTCGGGATAGTCGAGGAAGTGCAGGTTGACCTTGACCACGTCCTCCACCGAAACAAAATCGCGCCGCTGCCCGCCATCGGCATAACCGTCGCAGCCTTCGAACAGTTTCACGCAACCGTCGGCACGATACTGGTTGAAGAAGTGATACGCCACCGAAGCCATGCGCCCCTTGTGCTGCTCGCGCGGGCCGTACACGTTGAAGTAGCGGAAGCCGACGATCTGCGCGGTGCGCTCGCTTAAGCGGCGACGCACCACCTGGTCGAACAGGAATTTGGAATAGGCGTACACATTGAGCGGAGACTCGTATTCGCGGCTTTCCTTGAACACGCCGCCGCCGCCATAGACCGAGGCGGAGGAAGCGTAGAGGAAGGGCACGTTTTCGCACTGGCAGAAATCCAGCAGTTCCAGCGAATAGCGGTAATTGTTCTGCATCATGTAGCGCCCGTCGCTCTCCATGGTGTCGGAACAGGCCCCCTGATGCAGCACGGCGGCGATCTCGCCGTCAAAGTCGCCGCCGGCCAGACGCTCGATGAAATCTTCCTTGTCCAGATAATCGGCGATTTCGCAATCGGCCAGATTTCTGAACTTGTCAGCCTTGCTCAAATTATCGACTGCGATGATATTGGTCGCGCCGCGCCCGTTCAGTGCCTTGACCAAATTCGATCCAATAAAACCGGCTGCGCCCGTCACCACGTAAACCATATCAGCCCCCCATATTCTCCATAATTTCCGCCCGCGAAACTGTCGCCGTGCCCAGTTTTGCCACCACGATTCCGGCAGCGCGGTTGGCGACGCGCACCGCATCGGCCATTGTTGCCCCGCTCGCCAGCATCACCGCCAGCACCGCGATCACCGTGTCCCCCGCGCCGCTGACATCGAACACTTCGCGCGCCAGCGTCGGCTCGTGCAGCACCTCTTGCTCGCGGAACAGCGACATGCCTTCCTCGCTGAGTGTGACCAGCAGCGATTCCAGGCCGAGCCCGATGCGCAATTTTTGCGCTTTGGCCGTCAGTTCTGCCTCGTTCTTCCAGGCGCCGGCCACCGTGCGGAATTCGCTGCGATTCGGCGTGAGCAGAGTCGCGCCGTGGTAGCGCGCATAGTCGTCTCCCTTGGGATCGACCAGCACCGGCTTGCCCGCCTCCCGCGCCAGCCGGATCATCTCGGCGATATGGGTCAGCCCGCCTTTGCCGTAGTCGGACAACAGCACCACATTGCACTGCGGCAAACGGGTGCTGAAATCGGCCAGTTTGGCCTGCAACACTTCGTGGCAAGGAGGGGTCTCAAAATCGATGCGCAGCAATTGTTGCTGGCGCGCGATGGCGCGCAACTTGACGATGGTGGAAACGGTGTCGTCGCGGTGCAGCATGGCATCTATCCTGTCCTGCCCGGACAGCAGGCCCTGCAGGCAATCACCCGCTTCATCCACCCCCACCACCGACAACAGGGTGCAGTGCGCGCCCAGTTCGGCGATATTGCGCGCCACGTTGGCCGCCCCGCCCGGACGTTCTTCCACCCGGTTCACCTTGAGCACCGGCACCGGCGCTTCCGGCGAAATGCGGGTCACGTCACCAAACCAGTAGCGGTCCAGCATCACATCGCCGACCACCAGGATGCGCGCCCTGTCGAATGACGGCAGCTTCATGCCGCACCTCCCATGTCGCGTGAAATCTCCGTAAGTGCGGCCAGCGGATCGGCGGCCCGGGTGATCGGCCGACCAATGACCAGATAGCTTGCACCCGCGTCCAGCGCGGCGCGCGGTGTCATGATGCGCGACTGGTCATCGGCGGCGGTATGGGCGGGGCGGATGCCCGGTGTGACCAGACAGAAACCGGCCCCGCATTCGGCGCGCAAAACGGCGGCCTCCTGTGCCGAGCAGACCACCCCGTCCAGTCCGCTGTCGCGCGTCAAGCGCGCCAGGCGCAGCACCAGTTCGGCGGGCGTCGCGCTGATGCCGATGCCGTGCAAATCCTCCTGCGCCATGCTGGTGAGCACTGTCACCGCGATCAGTTTTGGACGCTGTTCAATGTTCGCCAATGCCTCACGTGCCGCCTCCAGCATGCGCCGGCCGCCCAGCGCGTGCACGTTAACCATCCACACCCCGAGCGCGGCCGCTGATTTGCAGGCTTGCGCGGTGGTGTTCGGAATATCGTGGAATTTCAGATCGAGAAAAATTTCGAAACCCAGCCGCTGCAATTGCTCGACCAGTTGCGGGCCGGCGGCGGTGAACAGCTCCTTCCCCACCTTGAGACGGCATAGCCCGGGTTGCAGGCGATGCGCCAGCGCCAGTGCGGGCGCTGCCTGCGGATAATCGAGCGCAACAATGATTCTGGGATTATTCATGGGGTAACTCCGGTTTCTTCGGTGCGGCGCGGGCGGTAGGTATCCCAGCTGTGGCAGGCAGGGCAATGCCAATAGAACTGGCGCGCCTTGAAGCCGCAATGGCTGCAGCGGTACATGCCGAGACTGCGGGTGCGGTCGTGGATCAGACTCTTGACCAGTTCGAGGTCGCTGCGGCGTTCACCTTGGTAGGACAGCAGTTGTGCCTCCAGCAGTTTTTCCAGTCCGAGGAGGCTGGGGTTGCGCCGCAATTCGTCGCGCACCAGTTGATAGGCGGTCAGGGCACCGGCCCGCGCGACCACCGCACCGAACAAAACATTCATCAGATCGAGCGAGGGATATTGTTGCAGCCAGCCGCGCAACAGCGCTTCTCCCGCCTCTCCGTCGCCCGTTTGCCGGTACGCCGCCAGCAGACGCTCCGCCACCAGCGGCAGATATTCCGGGTTTTGCTTTTCAATGTTTTTCCAGTACCCGACAGCTTCCGCCACCCGGCCCGCGGCCAGCGCGGCATCCCCCAGCATGATGCTGGCACGCACATTTTTTGGATCGGCAGTGAGCGCCTGCTCCAGGTGTGCAAACGCCGCCTCGTCCCGATTCTTCGCCAACTCAAGGGCGGCCAACTCGCAATAGAAGAAGGCTGCCAAATGCCCCTGCGATTCCCCGGTCAACGCTTCCAGACGGTGGCCGACGTCGATCGCTTTCAGCCATTCCTTTTCCTTCTGGTAAAGATCGAGCAGAAACTCTGCGGCCGGCTTCTCATATTCGGTGCCTGGCAGACGCTGCAAGGCATCTTCCGCGCGATCAAGAATGCCCCCTTTCAGATAATCCTGGGCCAGCTCAAACAAGGCCTGTTGTTTTCTTTCTTCTTCCAAATCATCGCGTTCAACCAAGTTGAGGTGCATGCGGATGGCGCGATCCACTTCGCCCCGGCGCCGGAACAGGCTGCCCAGCGCAAAGTGCAGTTCGATCGTTTGCGGATCAACCTTGACGACTTCAATGAAAGCCTCGATCGCCTGATCCTGCTGCTCGTTAAGGAGAAAGTTGAGACCATCGAAATAAGAGCGCGGCAAGGCGCTCGATTCGGTCAGCAATTCCTTGATGTCGATGCGCGCCGCCAGCCAGCCCATGCCGAAAAAAAGCGGGAAGGCCAGCAGCATCCAGGGTTCAAAATCCATCGTCTTTTATTTTTCAGAATCCGGTTCCGGCCTGGTTTCTTCCGCTGCCGCCTGCCGCGCCGCGCGCAAAGCGCCCTCACTGCGCGCCAGCTCGCGGCGCGCGCGAAACCAGGGTTGCAGCATCGCCAGAACACCAAACAGCATGCCCAGCGCAAAGAAAACCAGCAGCGCCACAACCTGCGTCGTCGGCCATTCATAGCCGAAGTAATAGCGCAGCGTGACCGGATCATTATTTTTAAGGGCGAAACTGAGCAGCAGCAAAAACACCGCGATGCGCAATAACCAGGCTACAAAACCCATCATCGTTCCTTTATCAAATTGCCTGCGGGGAAAGATAGCACGAACCCCGAAAAAATGGCGGCGCACCTCGCGATGCGCCGCCAATCTTTAGATTGCAATCCGGCTCAAACCTGCGGATAGTCAACACGCTCCCGCAACTCCTTGCCGGCCTTGAAGTGCGGCACATACTTGGGCGGCACCTGCACCTTGTCGCCCGACTTGGGATTGCGGCCGAGGCGGGGCGGGCGGTAGTTCAGGGCAAAACTGCCGAAACCCCGAATTTCGATGCGTCCGCCCTGTGCCAGGGTCGCCGCCATGCTATCCAGAATAACCTTGACCGACAACTCGGCATCCTTGCCCAACAACTGCGGATGACGGGCGGCCAGCTTGGCGATTAGGTCGGAACGTGTCATGCCGGTCACTCCCTGTTATTGCGCGTCAGCCTTGCTGGAATCCATCTTGGCCTTGAGCAGCGCGCCCAGATTGGTGGTGCCGGAAGAGCTGGTGTTGTCCGCCGCGAATTTCTGCATCGCCGCTGCCGTATCGGCCTTGTCCAGCGCCTTGATCGACAGGTTGATGCCGCGGTTCTTGCGATCCACGTTGATGATCACCGCCTTGACCGTATCGCCTTCCTTCATGTGGTTGCGGATGTCTTCCACGCGATCCACCGAGACTTCGGACGCTTTCAGATAGGCTTCCACATCGCCGTCCAGCATCACCACTGCGCCCTTTGCATCCAGAGACTTGACCACGCCGTTAACGATCGCGCCCTTGTCATGCCCGGTCACGAAACCGCCGAACGGATCGCCTTCCAGTTGCTTGATGCCGAGCGAGATGCGCTCGCGTTCCACATCAATGGCCAGCACGACCGCCTCCAGATCGTCACCCTTCTTGTAGTTGCGCACGGCTTCTTCGCCGGGGATGCTCCACGACAGGTCGGACAAATGCACCAAACCGTCGATGCCACCGTCCAGACCGATGAACACGCCGAAGTCGGTGATCGACTTGATCGCGCCCTTGACCTTGTCGCCTTTCTGGTGATTGGCGGCAAAATCGTCCCATGGATTGGACTTGCACTGCTTCATGCCCAGAGAGATGCGGCGGCGTTGCTCGTCGATTTCAAGGATCATGACTTCGACTTCATCACCCAGCGCCACAACCTTGGACGGATGCACGTTCTTGTTGGTCCAGTCCATTTCGGACACGTGCACCAGACCTTCGATGCCCTGCTCGATCTCGACAAAGGCACCGTAGTCGGTCAGGTTGGTCACCTTGCCAAACAGGCGGGTGCCTTGCGGATAGCGGCGGGCCAGACCATTCCACGGATCGTCGCCCATCTGCTTGATGCCGAGGGAAACGCGGTTCTTTTCCTGGTCGAATTTGAGGATCTTGGCCTCGATTTCGTCGCCCACAGTCAGCACCTCGGAGGGATGCTTCACGCGGCGCCATGCCAGATCGGTGATGTGCAGCAAGCCATCGATGCCGCCCAGGTCAACGAATGCACCGTAGTCGGTGATGTTTTTGACGACACCCTTGACCACTGCGCCTTCCTTGAGGTTTTCCAGCAGGGATTCACGATCCGCACCCATGGTTTCTTCCAGCACGGCGCGGCGCGACACCACCACGTTGTTGCGCTTGCGATCCAGCTTGATGACCTTGAGCTCCATGGTCTTGTTTTCGTACGGCGTGGTGTCTTTTACCGGACGAATGTCCACCAGCGAGCCGGGCAGGAAGGCGCGGATACCGTTGACCATCGCGGTCAGACCACCCTTGACCTTGCCGCTGACGTAACCTTCGACGATGCGGCCTTCTTCCATCGCCTGCTCCAGATCGATCCAGGCAGCCAGGCGCTTGGCTTTTTCGCGCGACAGGCGCGTTTCGCCGTAACCGTTTTCCAGCGATTCGATCGCCACGGTTGTAAAGTCACCGGCCTTGACTTCGATGTTGCCCGCTGCGTCCTTGAATTCTTCAACGGGGATATAACTTTCGGACTTCAGTCCGGCATTCACCACCACCACGTTCTGCTCGACGCGAACGACTTGGGCGGTGATCAGTTCACCTGCGCGCATTTCCTTGCGGTTCAGGCTTTCTTCAAACAGGGAGGCAAAGCTTTCCATTTCGGCGACAGCGGTCATTTTCGATCTACTTTCAGGTTATCCCGCAAAACACGGGGGTTCGTTTATCAACCCGGATGACGGAGAGTCAGACGGGGCCTATCAAATTGCACGGTATCGTGTCAGCACTGCATCGACGGCCTGCTCGATGTTCAGCGGCGTCGTATCCAGCAGACTTGCACCTTGCGCCTGTTGCAGGGGCGCCACGCTGCGCTGCATATCCCGCTCGTCGCGCGCCTGTATATCCTGCAAAAGGGCGGCGATACTAGCATCCATTCCTTTTTCTTTCAACTGCTTGAATCTGCGTTCGGCGCGCGCCTCGGCCGAGGCGGTGAGGAATATCTTCAGCACCGCGTCCGGAAACACCACCGACGCCATATCCCGCCCGTCCGCCACCAGTCCCGGCGCACGCCGGAAAGCCCGCTGTTTGTCGAGCAAGGCCGCACGCACCCCGGGCAAAGCGGCGATTTTTGAGGCTGCAGAACCCGCTTCCTCGGTGCGCAATTCATCTCCCACCTTCACCCCGTCCAGCCAGGTATCCCCTTGCTCGAAGCGGATATCCACCCCGCCCGCCAGTGCGGCCAACCCCGCCTCATCACCCAGCGCCACGCCGTGCCGCTGCGCGGCCAGCCCGAGCAGGCGGTACAGCGCGCCGCTGTCGAGATAATGCCAGCCCAGCGCATCCGCCACCCTCTGCGCCACGGTGCCCTTGCCGGAAGCGGAAGGGCCATCGATGGCGATGACTGGCACGGAGGTGGTAATTTGCTCAAACATTTTGAAATAGCCCGGAAAAGTTTTTGCCACACATGATGGATCGTTGATGCGCACTCCGGTCCCGCCGAATGCGGCCAGCGAGAAACACATCGCCATGCGGTGATCGTCGTAGGTGTCGATACCGGATTCGGGATTCAGGATTCGGGATTCAGGTGGTGAGATGCGAATGAAGTCCGCCCCCTCCTCCACTGTCGCGCCGAGCTTGCGCAATTCCGTCGCCATCGCCGCGATGCGGTCGGTTTCCTTCACGCGCCAACTGGCAATGTTGCGCAAGGTTGTGCTGCCGACAGCGTAGAGGGCCGCCACCGCCAAAGTCATCGCCGCATCCGGGATGGGGTTGCAATCGAGGTCGATGGCTTTGAGCTTGCCGGATGCCTTCGCCTCGATCCAGTTATCGCCCATGGCAACCACCGCGCCCATCTTTGCCAGCGCCTCGGCGAATCGTATATCGCCCTGCACGCTGTCTTTTCCTACCCCTTCCACCCGCACCGGGCCGCCGCCGATTGCCCCCGCCGCCAGGAAATAGGAGGCGGATGAGGCGTCACCTTCGACATAGAGCTCTCCGGGTGACACATAGCGCTGGCCGCCGAACACCACGAAACTTTGCCATTCTTTTCTTTGCCCCCCCGACACGTTAGCCGTGAGGCCCGATTGCGGGAGGGGGCGCTGGGCAGCGTGTCCCGCACCAGAATGCTCCGCATCACCGTGTCCACGCTGCACCTTCACCCCGAAGCGCGCCATCATCGCCAGGGTAATCTCGATGTAGGGCTTGGAAATCAGCACTCCCACCACCTCGACCTGCACCGTGCGGCCAAGCAACGGCAACGCCATCAGCAGGCCGGTGAGGAACTGGCTCGACACATCGCCGCGCACCTGCACCGTATCGCCCGCCAGATTCGCGGGCTTGATTTGCAACGGCGGAAAACCTGCATTGCCGAGATAGCGGATCTCTGCACCGAGCTGGCGCAAGGCATCCACCAGATCACCGATGGGTCGCTCGTGCATGCGCGGCACACCGGACAATTCATAGCTGCCGCCGGACAAAGCCAGTGCCGCGGTCAACGGACGGAAGGCGGTGCCGGCATTGCCCAGGAACAGCTTCGCATCCTTGTTGGGAAAGTTGCCACCACAGCCGACGACCCGGTAAGTGTTATCACCCAGCGACCCCACCTCCACACCCAGTGCGCGCAGCGCATCCAGCATGCGTTCAGTGTCATCCGAATGCAGCAGGTCGCGCACAACCGTCACGCCCTCGGCCAGGGCCGCCAGCAGCAACACGCGGTTGGAGATGCTCTTCGAGCCGGGCAGGCGCACGCTGCCGTGCGCGGACATCAAAGGGGGAAGCTCAAGAAATTCGTGCTCGGACATGCGCGGGGGAGTGTCGGTTATTGTTGCGTCCAGGCACTGCGCACTTTGCGCGCTTCGCTGAACACTTCTTCAAGTTTTTCGGCATCTGCATCCGCCAACGCCGCATGCAAACTTTCCAGCTCCTGTATGTAAAGGCCCAGCTCATCAAATAACACTTCGCGGTTGGCCATGCAAATGTCGCGCCACATCTCCGGCGAACTGGCTGCGATGCGGGTGAAATCACGGAAGCCGCTGGCGGCAAAGGACAGCAACTGCTCGCGGTTGTCGCGTTGTGCGATGTCATGCACCAGGGCAAACGAGAGCAGGTGCGGCAAATGGCTAACGGCGGCGAACACCTCGTCGTGCTGTTGCGGCGTCAGTTCGCTGACTTGCGCACCGCACAATTCCCATGCCTGGCGCACCCGCGCCACCGCCTCGGGCGCATTCTCCGGCAAGGGCGTGAGCACGACTTTCTTGCCCGCATAAAGTTCTGCCACGGCGGCTTGCGGCCCGGACAGTTCAGCCCCCGCGATCGGATGCGCCGGAACGAACCGAGTGAGTTTGTCTCCGAGATTGGCGCGCGCCGCCGCCACCACATCGCCCTTGGTACTGCCGCCGTCGGTAATCAGCGTCTGCGCCCCCAGATGCGGCGCGATGCGCGCAAAAACATCCGCCATCTGTGCCACCGGGGTGGCAAGCAGAACCAAATCCGCATCGCCCACTTCCGCCGCCGCGTGGCTGCCGATGCGGTCAAGAATGCCTAACCGTTTTGCAGATTCCAGCGTCGTCGCGCTGCGCCCGAAACCGACCACCTCACCGACAGCTCCCGCCTTACGCAGGGCCAGCGCGAACGACCCGCCGATCAATCCGACACCAAAGATGACGACTTTGCGCAGGGCGGGCATGGCTTACAGCGTGCGCCCGATCGCTCCGGCGATGGCGCCCAGCGTACCCATGAGTTTCTTCAACTCGTCCGGTGTCAGCGCCTGATCGGCATCACACCACGCCTCGCACGGGGTCGGGTGCATCTCGATCAGCAGACCGTCCGCCCCCGCCGCAATGGCCGCCTGCGACAATGCCGGCACCATCCACGCCTTGCCCCCGGCATGCGAGGGATCGATGATCACCGGCAGATGGGTTTCTTTTTTCAGCACCGGAATCGCGGTCACGTCCAGCACGTTGCGGTAAGCGGTCTCGAAGGTGCGAATGCCGCGTTCGCAGAAAATGATGTTGTGGTTGCCGCCGGCCGCGATGTATTCCGCCGACATCAGCCATTCGCTGATGGTGGCGGACATGCCGCGCTTGAGGATGACCGGCTTGTTGGTGCGACCGACCGCCTTGAGCAGATCGAAGTTCTGCATATTGCGGGTGCCGATCTGGATCACATCCACGTCGTATTTAAGGAAGAGATCGAGCTGGCGCGCATCCATCAGTTCGGTGACGATCGGCAGTTTGAATTTGTCCGCCGCCTTGCGAAACATATCCAGGCCTTCTTCACCGTGCCCCTGGAAAGAATAGGGGCTGGTGCGCGGCTTGAACGCGCCGCCGCGCATCAGGCGGCAGCCCGCCTCGTGCACGAATTTCGCCGACAGGTCCATTTGCGTCTGCGTCTCCACCGAGCAGGGGCCGGCAATGATCTGGATTTGCTTGCCGCCGAGCGGGATGCCGCCGATATCGATAATGCTGTCCTGCTTGTGCGATTCGCGCGACACGATCTTGTACTGCTTGGCGATGTGCATCGCCATTTCCACCCCCGGCAACGGCGTGAACATTTCCGGCGTCAACTGGCGCTCGTCGCCGATCGCGCCGATCACCGTGCGCTCGACCCCGCGCGAGATGTTGGCCTTCAACCCCGCCGTCTCCAGTTTTTTGGTCACGGCCGCGATTTGTGCATCGGTGACTTCCCTGCCCATTACGATAATCATTTAATCTCTCCAAAAAGGGCATTGGACAATATGCCAACCCCTGGTTAATTTATGCCCGTTCCCTCACCCCAACCCTCTCCCGCACGCGGGCGAGGGAGCAAACGAACGCTACGCGATTTTTTCGCTTAAGGCCTGTTTCAGCGCATTCAAAAATTTCGCATTTTCACTTTCCAGACCGATGCTGACGCGCAGCCAGTCCGGCATGTCATAGTTCGCGATCGGGCGCACGATCACGCCCAGTTCAAGCAAGCGTCGGTACATCGCGGTCGCGCCGCCGATGCGGAACGCGAGGAAGTTGCCGAACGACGGGATGGTTTCCAGCCCAAGCTTGTTCAAGCCTTCGGTGAGCTGCGCCATGCCTCGCCGGTTCAGTTCAAAGGTGCGTTTCACAAACGACACATCGCGCAGCGCGGCGGTCGCCGCCGCCTGTGCCACGCTGTTGACGTTGAACGGCTGGCGCACGCGATTCATCATGTCGGTGATTTGTTCGTGCGCCAGCGCATAGCCCACGCGCAGACCGGCCAGGCCGTGGGCCTTGGAAAAAGTACGCGTGATGATCAGGTTGGAAAATTCCCGCAGCCAGCTCACGCTGTCGTAGCGTTTGTCTTCCGGCAGGTATTCGTTGTATGCCTCATCCAGCACCAACAAAACATCTTCCGGCAGTTGGCGTAAAAAGTCATGCAAGGCCTCGCCGGATAGAAAGGTGCCGGTCGGATTGTTCGGATTGGCGATGAACACAATCTTCGCCTTGCTGTCCGTTGCCGCCCGCAGCATCGCGTTCAGGTCATGACCGTATCCCGCGCGGGCGGGAACACTGATTCCGGTTGCGCCGACCGCCTGGGTCGCCAGCGCATACACCGCGAACGCGTGCGCCGAGTACACCACCTTGTCGCCTGGCGCGAGAAAAGCGCGCGCGGCCAGTTCGAGCAAATCGTTGGAGCCGTTGCCGAGGGTGATGCGGGCATGCGCCACACCGTAACGTTTGTGCAGCGCGTCTTTCAGCTCGAAACCGTTGCCGTCGGGGTATAGCGCGATGGTCTTGATCGCTTCCTGCATCGCCGCGACGGCTGCCGCGCTGGCGCCCAGCGGATTCTCGTTGGAGGCCAATTTGACGATGCCGGTGATGCCCAGCTCGCGCTCCAGCTCGGCAATTGGCTTGCCCGGCTGGTAAGGCGCGATGGCGCGGATGTAGGAGGGTGCCAAATCACAATAATTCATTTGATGCCTTGAGTAACCAACAAAAAACCCTTTTGCCCGCAGATTACGCAGATTTCACAGATTAAAAAACCGATTCCATTACTTGGTTCATCCGCTTTTTGGGTGAACTTCCAATCTTCAAATCTGCGTCAATCTGTGTAATCTGCGGGCAAGGGGTGGATTCAGACTATACGGCGACCGGGTAAGACCCCAGCACCTTGACGAAGGCCGCGATCTGCTTGAGTTGCGCCAGCGCGGCCGCGACCTTGGGATCGGACTGATGGCCTTCGATGTCAACGTAGAACACGTATTCCCACAGCCCGGTGCGCGACGGGCGCGATTCCAGCTTGCTCATCGACACGCCATGCTGCGCCAGCGGCAGCAGCAGGTCGTGCACCGCCCCAGGCCGATTGGGCGCGGACATGACGAGCGAGGTCTTGTCGCGGCCCGAAGGCGCGACGTTCTGCTTGCCGATGACCAGAAAGCGCGTGGTGTTGCGCGTATCATCCTCGATGTTCTGCGCCAGCACCTTGAGCTTGAAATTCGCCGCCGCCTGCGCGCCCGCCACTGCTGCGGCGAACGATTCTTCCGCCGCCAGACGCGCGGCATCGGCGTTGCTGGAGGCGGTGATACGCTCCACATGCGGCAAATGCGCGTTCAACCAGCCCTGGCATTGCCCGAACGATTGCGGATGCGAATACACCCTGCGGATCAGCGCCAGCTCGTTCTCGTTCGACAACAGGCACTGGTGCACCTGCAACAGCACTTCGCCGCAAATTTGCAGAGTGCTGTCGAGCAACAGATCGAGCGTGCGGCCGATCGCGCCCTCGGTCGAATTTTCCACCGGCACCATACCGTAGTTGGCCGTGCCGCTTTCCACCGCCGCGAACACACCGTCGATGGAATCGGCGGCAATACCATCCGTTGCCTGGCCGAAACGCTGGAACACCGCCGCTTCGCTGAAGGTGCCGTGCGGCCCGAGATAGGCCACGCGCAACGGCGCTTCCAGCGCGCGGCAGTGCGAGATGATTTCGGTGAAGACTTCCCTCACGGCGGCGGCGGACAAGGGGCCGTGATTCGCCGACAATAACCGTTGCAAAATCTGCGCCTCGCGTTCCGGCCGCAACACCGTCTCACCGCCTTTGGCATGCCCGATCCGTTGCGCCAGTTCGGCGCGCTGATTGATCAGGCGCAGCAGCTCGTCGTCCAGGCAGTCGATCTGTGCGCGGTAACGCTTCAGCTCATCGCTCATGCATCGCTCTCCAGCGGCAGCGCGCGCACCTTGAGCACACCCGGAATCGCGGCGATCTGCGCGAGCAGTTTCTCCGGCGCCGGACTGTCGATATCCACCAGGGTATAGGCCATTTCGCCGCGCGACTTGTTCATCATATTGTGAATATTGATGCCGGCTGCCGCCAGCGCGCTGGAAATCTGCCCCAGCATGTTCGGCACATTGGCATTCGCCACCGCCATGCGGAAAGTTGACTCGCGCGGCATGACCACATTGGGGAAATTCACGCTATTGCTGATGTTGCCGTGCTCCAGATACTCGCGCAACTGCTCCGCCACCATCACCGCGCAATTCTCCTCCGCCTCGGCGGTCGAAGCGCCCAGATGCGGCAAGGCGATGATGCGGTCGTGACCGAGTGTCCGGTTGCTCGGAAAATCGCACACGTAGTAACGCAGATGTTGCGCCGCGAGAGAGGCCAGCACCGCCGCCTCGTTGACAATGCCGTCGCGCGAGAAATTAAGCAGCACGGCACCGGATTTCATCTCCGCCACCCGCTGATCATCGATCAGATTGCGCGTCGCCTCCAGCAAGGGCACATGCAGGGTGACGAAATCGCTGTGCTTGAGCAAATCATCCAGACTGTGTGCCTTGCGCACCTGAGAGGACAGACTCCACGCCGCCTCGACCGTGATCTCGGGATCGAAACCGATCACTTTCATGCCAAGGCCGATCGCCGCATTCGCCACCAGACGTCCGATCGCGCCGAGACCGATGATACCCAGGGTGCGCCCCCCCAGCTCGCTGCCGGCAAAGGCTTTCTTGCCGTCCTCAACCTGTTTGTGCATGGCCGCATCATCGCCCTGCAGGGCGGCAGTGAAGCGCAGCGCCGGCACGATGTTGCGCGAGGCCAGCAACATGCCGCTGATAACCAGTTCTTTTACCGCGTTGGCATTGGCGCCCGGCGCGTTGAATACCGGCACGCCGCGCGCGCTCATCTGTTGCACCGGCACATTGTTGGTTCCCGCCCCGGCGCGCGCGATGGCCAGCACACTGGCCAGAATCTCCATCTCGCGCATGGGATATGAGCGCACCAGAATCGCGTCCGGCTGTTCGATATCGTTGCCCATGACATAGCGCGCCGGCGGCAGGCGTTTCAAGCCGGCGGGCGAAATCTTGTTCAGCGTGAGAATCCGGTATCGGTTCGGCATTCCTGATTTCAGCCTTTGCTGCGCGCGAATTCGTTCATGAAAGTAACCAGCGCCCGCACACCGTCGAGCGGCATCGCGTTGTAGATCGAGGCGCGCATGCCGCCAACCGAGCGATGCCCCTTCAGTTGCAGCAGGCCGCGCGCATCGGCCTGCTTGAGGAAATCGCCGTCCAGCGCGGCATCCTTCAGGGTGAACGGCACGTTCATGCGCGAGCGGTCAGCCTTATTGACCGGGCAATGATAGAAACCGTTGCTACCGTCGATCGCCGCATACAACAGGTTCGCTTTGGTGATATTGGCCTGCTCCATTGCGCCGATACCGCCGTTCCTTTTCAGCCACTGGAACACCAGTCCCGCCATGTAGATGGCAAAAGTCGGCGGTGTGTTGTACATCGATTCCGCCTCGGCGTGTGGCCGATAATCCAGCATGGTGGGCAGACCCGGGCCGGCGTGTCCGACCAGGTCTTCGCGCGCGATGACGATGGTCAGCCCGGCCGGACCGATGTTCTTCTGCGCGCCGGCATAGATCAGCCCGTATTTCCACACATCGACCGGGCGCGACAGGATGTTGGACGACATATCCGCCACCAGCGGGACTTCACCGGTATTTGGGATCCAGTTGAACTCGACTCCGCCGATGGTCTCGTTCGGCGTGTAGTGAACGTAAGCCGCGTCCTTGTCCAGCTTCCAGGTATCGAAAGCCGGCACGTAGGTGCAGTTCTTGTCTTTGTTGTCCGCCACCACGTTCACGTTGCAGAATTTTTTCGCCTCGCCGATTGCCTTTTTCGACCAGGCGCCGGTATTGACGTAATCGGCGGAAAGCTTGCCGCGCAACAAATTCAGCGGGATCATCGAAAACTGCAAATGCGCGCCGCCCTGCAGGAATAGCACCTTGTAATTGGCCGGAATACCCATCAACTCGCGCAGATCGGCTTCGGCCTGCGCATGAATGCCCATGTACTCCTTGCTGCGGTGCGACATCTCCATCACCGACATGCCGCTGCCGTGCCAGTCGAGCAATTCCGCCTGCGCCTGCTGCAACACTTCCTTTGGTAATACTGCCGGTCCTGCGCTGAAGTTATAGATCGTCATGCTGCTTCCTCTTGCGATTAAGTTTTATTCGGATTCTTCTTCCGGCTCTGCGATGCGGCTCAAACCCGCCAGCTTGTCACCATCGTCCAGATTGATCAGCGTCACGCCCTGGGTGGCGCGGCTCATCTCGCGGATCTCCTTGACCCGGGTGCGGATCAGCACGCCGTTGGTGCCGATCAGCATGATCTCGTCGTCCTGATCGACCAGCGTGGCGGCCACCACCTTGCCGTTGCGGCCGGAAGTCTGGATCGCGATCATGCCCTGCGTGCCGCGTCCGTGGCGGGTGTATTCGGTGATCGGCGTGCGCTTGCCGTAGCCGTTCTCGGTCGCGGTCAGCACGCTCTGCTGCTCGTTCTCGGCCACCAGCAGCGCGATCACCTTGCCGCCCTTGGCCAGGTTCATGCCGCGCACTCCGCGCGTCACGCGCCCCATCGAGCGCACGTCGTTCTCGTCGAAACGCACCGCCTTGCCCTCGTCGGAGAACAGCATTACGTCGTGCTTGCCGTCGGTGAGCGCCACGCCAATCAGGAAGTCGTCCTCGTCCAGATTAATGGCAATGATCCCCTTGGCGCGCGGGTTGGCGAAGTCGGACAACGGCGTCTTCTTCACCGTGCCGCCGCTGGTGGCGAAGAACACGAACTGGTCGTCGGCGAACTGGCTCACCGGCAGGATGGCGTTGATCTGCTCGTCCGCTTCCAGCGGCAACAGGTTGACGATCGGTTTGCCGCGACTGATGCGGGTGCCCTGCGGCACCTCATAGACCTTGAGCCAATAGACGCGGCCGCGATTGGAGAAGCACAGGATGTAGTCGTGCGTGTTGGCGATGAACAGGTTGTCGACGAAATCGTCTTCCTTGGTCGAGGCCGCCTGCTTGCCGCGCCCGCCGCGTTTCTGCGCGCGGTATTCGTCCAGCTTCTGCGCCTTCATGTAACCGCCATGCGACAGGGTGACCACCACATCTTCCGGCGCGATCAAATCTTCCATGCTCATATCTTGCGTGTGCGTCACGATCTCGCTGCGGCGCTTGTCGCCGAACTGCGAGCGGATCGTCACCAGCTCGTCGCCGATGATCTGCGTCACGCGCGCCGGTTTCGCCAGAATGTCCAGCAGGTCGGCGACCTTGTCCATCACTTCGCGGTATTCGCCGACGATCTTGTCCTGCTCCAGTCCGGTCAGGCGTTGCAGACGCAACTCCAGGATCGCCTGCGCTTGCGCGTCGGACAGGAAATACCCCTCGCCTTTCAGCATGCCAAACTCGGGTGCCAGTCCTTCCGGACGCGATGCATCACTGACGCGGCTCAACATATCCTCGACCAGCGAGGAGCGCCAGCCGCGCGCCATCAGGTCGCGTTTTGCATCCGCCGGCATCGCCGCCGCCTTGATCAGCGCGATGATCTCGTCCACATTGGACAGTGCAACCGCCAGTCCTTCGAGGATATGGCCGCGCTCGCGCGCCTTGCGCAATTCAAAGAGGGTGCGGCGGGTGACGACTTCGCGCCGGTGACGCAGAAAAGCCTGGATGACCTGTTTGAGGTTCAGCAGCTTCGGCTGGCCATCGACGATGGCGACCATGTTGATGCCGAAGCTGTCCTGCATCTGCGTGGCCTTGTACAGTTTGTTCAGGATCACGTCGGCATTCTCGCCGCGTTTCAGCTCGATCACCGCGCGCATGCCGGACTTGTCCGATTCGTCGCGGATTTCGGAGATGCCTTCCAGCGTCTTCTCGCGCACCATCTCGCCGATCTTCATCAGCAGGCTGGCCTTGTTCACCTGATACGGCAACTCGTCGATGATGATCGCCTGGCGGTCGCCCTTGCCGATGTCCTCGAAGTGGGTGCGGGCGCGCATCACCACACGGCCGCGCCCGGTGCGGTAGCCTTCCTTCACCCCGGCCAGACCATAGATGAAGCCGGCGGTGGGAAAATCCGGTGCCGGCACCAGTTCGATCAGTTGCTCGATATCCATCTCCGGCTCGCGCAGCAAAGCCAGGCAAGCATCGACCACCTCGGTCATGTTGTGCGGCGGAATGTTGGTCGCCATGCCCACCGCGATCCCGGAGGAGCCGTTCACCAGCAGATTGGGGAAGCGCGCCGGGAACACCAGCGGCTCCTGCTCCGAACCGTCATAGTTCGGCCCGAAATCGACCGTCTCCTTGTCGAGGTCTTCCAGCAACTGATGCGCGATCTTCGCCATGCGGATCTCGGTGTAACGCATCGCCGCCGCGTTGTCGCCATCGACCGAACCGAAGTTGCCTTGGCCGTCCACCAGCGTGTAGCGCAGCGAGAAATCCTGCGCCATGCGCACGATGGTGTCGTACACCGCGGTGTCGCCGTGCGGGTGATACTTACCGATCACATCGCCGACGATGCGCGCCGATTTCTTGTAGGCACGGTTCCAGTCGTTGTTGAGCTCGTGCATCGCAAACAGCACGCGGCGATGCACCGGCTTCAGACCATCGCGCACATCCGGCAAGGCGCGCCCCACGATCACGCTCATCGCGTAATCCAGGTAGGACTTGCGCATCTCTTCTTCAAGGCTGACCGGCAGGGTTTCTTTGGCGAATTGTTGTTCCATGTGCGACCTGTTAATAAGCTTAAGTGGTACAAAAACGAAGGGCGCATTCTAGCACAGAGCAGCCCTGACACGGTGCGGCGGAGCCGGCGGTGCGGGAAGGGCTGCAAGCGGTCGCTCCCGCAATCGGCTGCTGCGCAGTAACGTGTCGCGACCGCGCCCTGACACGGTGCGGCGGAGCCGGCGGTGCGGGAGGGGCTGCAAGCGGGCAACATCCGCAATCTAGTGTAGTGTTGCGTTCTTGGCGATACTTATATGTAAACCCTTGTAGGTCGGGCTTTAGCCCGACATGTCGGGTTGAAACCCGACCTATAAATGCAGCGTTAGCCAATGGCATAAGTTCCAAACAGAATGCAACACTACACTAGCCGCCACAGCGAAGTGGTCTCCGCCGCCCGTGCCGCATGGAGCGCGTCGCCGGAATCTGCAACTTTCGGGTGATGCGGCTTCACGTCCATTTTTCCCAGTACCTTCAATCCCGCCGCATCAATGGCCGCCAACAATTCCTCACGAGTGCGCAGCCCCAGATGCTCGGCCAGATCGGAGAGGATCAGCCAGCCTTCTCCGCCCACCTCCAGATGTGCCGCCAGCCCATCAAGGAAGCCGCGCAACATGCGACTCTCGGGATCAAAGATGGCAGCTTCAAGCGGTGAGCTGGGGCGGGCGGGAAGCCACGGTGGATTGCACACGATGAGTGGGGCGCGCCCTGCGGGAAACAGGTCTGCCTGCACCACCTCCACCTGTGCGGCGAAATCGAACCGGGTTAAATTTTCACGGGCGCAGTCCAGCGCACGCTGATCCTGGTCGGTGGCGACGATGTGCCGGATGCCGCGCTTCGCCAGCACCGCCGCCAACACGCCGGTGCCGGTGCCAATATCGAACGCCGCGGATTGACTCTTCAATGAGGCAGGTAAAGGCGCTTCGTTCACCAGCCCGACATACTCGCCGCGTATCGGGGCGAACACGCCGTAGTGGGGATGGATGCGCGCACCCAGTGCTGGAATCTCGACGCCGTTCTTGCGCCATTCGTGGGCGCCGATCAATCCTTGCAGCCCGCGCAGCGAGGCGACGTAGGGCTCTGTCGCCACGCCATAAGCCTCGGTACAGGCGGCGCTGACATCGGGCGCGCGACGTAACGGCACACTGTGGTCCGCCTCGAACGGCAGCAGCAGCCTACCCAAGGTGCGGGCACGCTGCGATTGGGCCAGGCGGTGCAGATTGAATGCGTCTTTGGGCGCGGCAGGTTGTGGTTTGGCTTTGCGCGGCCGCCCGTCCGCCCGGCGCGCCATTGCCTGCAACAATTGACGCGCGTTCTGAAAGTCGCCGCGCCACAGCAGCGCAGTCCCTTCGCAGGCCAGACGATAGGCGGCATCTGCGCTGATGTGATCACCGACCACTTCCACCCGTTTGGGCGGCGGCGTGCCCGCTTCAGAACGCCAGCGTGCCGATCTTTCTTCACCCCCTTCGTGCCAGCGGATGACGGGAAAGTCGGTCATTGCGGTAAAGGGGATGCTGGAAATAGCGGGTGGCGTGGCATGATTTGACGGTGCGCGACAAGGCTTTGCACCGTATCCATTCGTCGCTCGACGGTCAATAGGATAAACAACTCTTTTTAATTTGGCGCGGTTTTGCTACATTCCACGCGACCATCCTCTACACGTTCAAACACCATGTCCAACGCCGACCCCATCGAACTGGAAAAATTCTCGCAACTTGCCCACAAGTGGTGGGACCCAAACAGCGAGTTCAAGCCCCTGCACGAGATCAATCCCCTGCGCCTGGCATACATTGACCGCATCGCATCGCTTGCGGGCAAGACAGCCCTGGATGTGGGCTGTGGCGGCGGTATTTTGAGCGAAGCATTGGCGGACGCCGGTGCCACGGTGACCGGCATCGACCTCGCCGACAAATCGTTGAGCGTCGCCAAGCTGCACCTGCTGGAGAGCGGCAAAAAAGTGGACTATCGCAAGGTCGCGGCGGAAGTACTGGCCGAAGAACGCCCCGCCCACTACGACGTGGTGACCTGCATGGAAATGCTGGAACATGTACCCGACCCCGCCGTCATCGTCGCCGCCTGCGCAAAACTGGTGAAACCGGGCGGGCATGTGTTCTTCTCCACCCTCAACCGCAACCCGAAGTCCTACCTGTTCGCCATCATCGGCGCGGAATATGTGCTCAATTTGCTGCCGCGCGGCACCCACGACTACGCCAAATTCATCAAACCCTCCGAATTGGCGCAATGGTGCCGCAATGCGGGACTCGAGGTAACCGAGGTGACCGGAATGAGTTACAACCCGTTAGACAAGTCGTATTCGCTCGGACGCGACACCAGCGTCAACTATCTACTCGCCAGCCAACGTGGTTGAGGCCGTCCTCTTCGATCTCGACGGCACGTTTGCCGACACCGCACCCGATCTTGGCGAGGCGCTGAACCATGCGCGCGCGCTGCGCGACCTTGCTCCCCTGCCGCTGGAAATCATTCGCCCGCAAGCCTCGCACGGCTCGCGCGGCCTGCTCAAACTCGGACTCGACATCGAACCCGGCGCACCCGACTACGACAGCCTGCGCAATGCTTTCCTGCAACACTACGAGGCGCACCTGTGCGACCGCAGCAAAGTTTTTCCCGGCATCTCCGCGCTGGTCGCCGAACTCGATCAGCGCGACATGCCATGGGGCATCGTCACCAATAAGCCGCACCGCTACACCGTGCCGCTGATGGAAAAACTCGGTTACGCCACGCGTGTGGCATGCCTGGTCAGCGGCGACACCTGCGCCGAAGCGAAACCGCATCCCGCGCCGTTGCTGTATGCCGCAGAATTGATGGGTGTCGCCGCCAGCCGCTGCCTCTACCTGGGCGACGACCTGCGCGACATGCAGGCCGCGCAGGCCGCCAACATGATCGGTGTCATCGCCGCTTACGGTTATCTCGCCGCGAATACCGAACTGCGCGAGTGGCCCGCCGCCGGCAGTGTGCAAACGCCTTTCGCGCTGCTGCGTTACCTGTCACTCTGAGGCAGATATGATGGTCGCGGCAAGCCGGGGCGCAAAGATATGAGCGAGGAAGAAAACAGCGGCCCCGTGCTCCCCGGCGCGGAAGATATTCAGGCTATCCTGCACAAGGTCATCATCGCCCACCAGCAGGCGCTCGCCCTGCTGCAACAAACAGAAACCGCGTATAGCCGTCTGGTGCCGCACCAGTTGCTCAGTCTGCTGCAGGCTCGCAGCATCGTCGATGTCAAACTTGGCGATCAGGTCGAGCGCAAGATGACCATCATGTTCTCCGACATCCGCGACTTCACCCAATTGTCGGAAACCTTGACGCCGGCGGAAAACTTTGAATTCATCAACTCCTACCTGAGCCAGATGGAACCGGTGATCAGCCGCCACCACGGCATCATCGACAAATACATCGGCGACGCCATCATGGCACTGTTCGAAAAAGGCGCGGATGAAGCGCTGAGTGGTGCTATCGGCATGCTGAAACGGCTGGCCTACTACAACGCGGGACGGCAACGTGCAGGCTACCAGCCTGTTCACATCGGTATCGGTCTCAATAGCGGCATGGTAATGATCGGCACCGTCGGCGGCGTCAACCGCATGGACAGCACGGTGATCGGTGACGCGGTCAACCTGGCCGCGCGTCTGGAAGCGGTAACCAAGCTCTATAACACCCCGCTCCTGATCACCCACAACACCCTGTATGACCTGAACGACCCGGCCGCCTACCGCCTGCGGTTTCTCGACCGCCTGCGGGTCAAAGGCAAAGCACAGCCGCTCTCCGTCTACGAAGTATTCGACACCGATCCGCCCCGTTTGCGCCAATTAAAATCCGAAACCCGGGAAGATTTTGAACAGGCCGTTGCCGGCTACCACCTGAAGGATATCGAATCGTCGCTGCCGCGTTTCGCGCACTGTGCCGAAATCTGCCCGGAAGACACCGCGGCCCGCATCTATCTTGAACGCTGCCGCGAATATCAGGCAACGCGGCAACACTTCGGCACCGGCGAACTCGACGCACCCATGTTATGGAAAGATGAATTCAAGACCGGCATTGAGCGTATCGACGACGCCCATCAGGCGTTGCTGCAACGGATCCATCAGCATGCCGCCGATGTGCTTCAAAACGAACCCGTCGATTTTGACGATCTGTTTGCCTTTCTGCGCCGGCATTGCACCGAACTCTTTCCCTTCGAGGAAAGCATGATGCGTGAACACGACTACCCCTTTGCCGGCAGTCACACCGAGGAACACCGGCATTTCTCGGCCAATCTCGGTGATTTGCAAAGTCAGGTACGCGCGGGTTGCCACGATCAGCGCTATCTCGCCTACCGTATCGAGTTGCTCCTGCTCGACTGGTTCTCCACCGCCACCAAAGCCGACCGCCATTTTGCCCGCTTCATGCGGAACACTCCGCCCCGGCAAACTGCTACAATGCCCGCCGCAAAGTAACAAACCGAACCGGGGGCGACCTGGCTTCGACGTGGGTTACAAAGCAGCGCAGGGCATACCGAGGACCCGCCACCTCGTAAATCAGCTGGAAAACCAATAGTCGCAAACGACG
>Ga0210026_1001292_pt1 | contig 24836 bp, 18 predicted proteins | sample CryGeymeta201509_FD_183977 | JGI IMG/M metagenome (GOLD analysis project Ga0210026, IMG submission 183977) | Groundwater microbial communities from Crystal Geyser aquifers in Utah, USA - Crystal Geyser metaG 2015-09 (SPAdes) (version 2) | ecosystem: Environmental > Aquatic > Deep subsurface >...
CACGACGTAGTTTTGTTGATTTCGTCATGCTCTAACTGGATCACAAAGTCGCGCCGGCGTCACCCCTTTTGCGACAGCCTCCCTATGGCCTGCATGCGACCTGCCCCGCGACCTGGTCCCGACATTTTTTGAATAAGCGAACTCACGCGTCGTCTAATTATGATGCGTATGATTTCCCTCATGTTGATTGCCTCTATTCTTGCGCCCCTGCCGGCTTTGGCCGCGGATTCGGATGCCCACTTGGTCAAACGCACTCGCACCGAAAAACGCCACTACCGCAAGAAACACAAGCAGTCTGAATCGTCCAATTCTTCGAGTGGTGAAAACATCTTGCTGGGACTCGAACTTCTGGGTTCGGTGCTCGAATTGGCTTCTGACATTCAGGAATACCAAGAAGAACAAGCCCCAGAACCTGAATACACCGATGAATATGCGATGGAAGGCTGGGACGAAAACGACGGCTTCATCTCGGAAGCCTTTATCAGGGCATCATCGGGGCTCGTTTTTCAGCAGCCAGTCGAGGGACGTTTAGGAAACTCAGGAGCGACCATGCTTTTGGGCGTAGGACTCGCCGCGACGCCCGATGATTATCGGAGCGGCCTCCGCCTAGCCGTCGAAGGTGGCTTGTGGATCGACGACTACACCTTGGTCGATGCCGGCGCACTCGGGCTCTACGGGGCGGTACGCGCTGGTGGACCTTGGAAAGTGGTGCAGCCCTATATCGGAATGTCGTTCGGATTTTTGGGGCAATACGGGTTTGAAGCATTGGGCCCGAGCGGATCGTTTCTCGACTTCCAGACTGGAGTCGATATTCGAATCCGCGCCGTATCAGTTGGCCTAGTTGCCAGCGCAGGGTTTCAGTTGCTGCCGGGTGAGGAAGAAGAAGACGCCCCCGAACTCACCGGTTTTCGTCAGTCATTGGCCGTCTCAACCGCCTACCACTTCTAGGTTGTCGGGTTATCGGGTGTCAGGTTATCGGGTGTCAGGTTATCGGGGTGTCAGGTGCATGACGGCACTGGCTAAGGCTGTGACTAATTTGCATCTGATCGCTCACTGTTTGCCGCTCACTGCTCACGGCTCATACGTCTTCAGGCAAACGCGGGCGTGGATTGGTCAAGATCACTCGGGCGCTTCGCTGGAAGGTGAAATACGCCCATGCCCACTCGAACATCACCGCGATCCGGTTTCGAAACCCAACCAGGAATAGAATGTGGATGAAGATCCACGCCAGCCAAGCGATCAGGCCGCGCATCTTGAGCTTTCCGGAGACCGCGACGGCACTCGAACGCCCAATCGTAGCCATGGCCCCTTTATCCAGATACGCGAAATCCTCACGCGGCTTGCCGTCGAGGCTTCGCCAGATTTGCTCGCCGGCGTGTTTACCAGCCTGAAGCGCGGCGGGAGCCAGGCCGGGCACCTCGACACCGTTGGCATCGACGCAATGGGCGAGGTCTCCGATCACAAAGACTTCCGGATGGTCTTTGATCGAATAGTCCTTTTGGACCACGACGCGGCCTCGTCGATCTAGCTCCGTACTCAGTGTTTTTGCGATGGGGGAGCCCTTCACACCGGCGCCCCAAATCACGGTTTCTGCCTCGATCGAGTCCCCGGAGGCCAGCTCGACGCCGTCTTCGCTAATGTCTTTCACAAAGGTGTCGGTCATGACCTCGACCCCAAGTTTTTCCAATTGCTCCCGGGCGTTTTGTGAGAGGTCTTCGGGGAACGCCGTCAGCAACCTGGGCCCGCCTTCAAGCAACACGACCCGCGCCGTCGATGGGTCGAAGTTTCGGAAATTATCGTTCAGCGTTTTTGTGGCGATTTCCTTGAGCGCTCCGGCCATCTCGACGCCCGTTGCACCGCCCCCGATCACCACAAAAGTCAGGCATTTTGTGCGTTTTTCTTGAGCGACGATCTCGGCTTTTTCGAAGGCCGACAAGACCCTGTGCCGAATCTCAAGCGCGTCTCCCAACGTTTTCAGGCCGGTCGCGATTCCGCTCCATTCAGGGTGGCCAAAATAGTCATTCACCGCACCCGCAGCGATCACAAGGTAGTCGTACTCGAGGATGCCGTGCGTGTGATGAACCCGTTTGGTCGAAATATCGATATCCGTGGCTTCGCTCAGCAGCACGGTGACGTTGCCCTGCTTGCGAAGGATCTTGCGAATGGGCGCCGCAATGTCTGGGCTTGCCAGAGCCGACGTGGCGACTTGATAGAGGAGCGGCTGAAAAAGATGATGGTTCTCTCGGTCCAGCAAAGTCAGCCGAACTGGCGCCGCAGCTAGCGCTCGCGCCACTGCCAAGCCTCCAAACCCGCCCCCGATAATCACAACATGTGGCAATTTCACGTTCATCTCCACTGAGTGGTCCGATTCTGCGACCGGAACGCAGGCCCTGCGATTCTACGACCGGTCCGCAGGCCTTATGGCCCGCCCTGCGATTCAGCGACCGGTCCGCAGACCCTATGGCCTGCCCTGCGACTCCCACTAAAGATGCACCCACACGCCAAAGGGTCTTATTTTAAGACAGTATCACGTCGCCCAACCGCTCAAACGGAAGATCGGCCTCAAGCTGACTGGCCCTCTTCGTCCCCAGGTCCAGCAACGTGTCACGACGCGTTTCGGCCCGAAGAATAGCCGCGACAAGAGCTTTGGCATTGCCGGGTTCAAAATACTCCACGGCTTCCCCACCTAGTTCACGGGAGTAAGACAAGTCGGGGGCGACCACGGGCAGGCCAACCTGCATGGCTTCAACCAAAGGAAGGCCCAGGCTTTCGGCGAGCGAGGTCATCACCAGCATTTTGGCACCCCTATAATGCGAAAAAACCTGGGAGCGATCGAGGTCGCCAAGCCATGAATGAAAGGCGCCATCAGGCATCGGGACGGTATTTCCGATCAAAGTCAGATGCCGGCCCAGGATTTTCGCCGCCTCGATGGCGGTGCTGAAGTCCTTGAAGGGAACTTCGTTTCCAACCCACAGAAGATCGACTGCTGGTCCGTGGCCATCCTGTAGAACAGCAGGAATAGTCACGATCTTGTGCGCATCGACGCCGTGGGCTTGTCGGACGTGGTCCCGCATCACCTCCGACTGCACGACCACGTTGTTCGCCTGAAGAACGGCATCATGCGTGAGCTCGCGCAAGACCTGAAGCCGCAGGCGCAGGCCGATGGGCAAGGTGTCTGCAACCGCGTCGTAGTAGAGCGCGTTGTGTACAAAGACGGTCTGATTTGGCGCCGCCGCGAACCCAGAGAACGACAAAACGCGATCAAAATCCTGGGCGGCCTCCGCCCAACCCTGAATCGCCCACCGCAGCGTATCCAAACGCCCGGCGATGGCTGCCCCTGCGTTTGGTCCGCCTGCGATTGGTCCCCCTGCGATTGGTCCCCCTGCGATTGGTTCCCCTGCGATTGGTTCCCCTGCGATTGGTTCCCCTGCGATTGGTTCCCCTGCGATTGGTGCCCTTGCGAATCGTTCCCCCGCGCTTGGTGTTCCGAACATCGGAACCACCCTCAACCTCGGATGATGGCGAAGCGAAACCTGCCCAAACACGGTGACGGACTCGACATTTTTTCGCGCCAGCAACGCCTCGACCAGCGCTTCAAGAATCGCGGATCCACCACGTCCAAGCCGCCCGGCATCGATCCCGACCCTCATAGAACGCCGCACCGCGCCGACATCGTTGCTACTTTTTCCGAATCGGGTTTGTCGCGCCAACTCATGTTCAGCGTGCGCAATGAAGCGCATTGGTTCGTGCGCACATAGAACTCCGCCAGCGGCGTTGCCGTATCAAAGCGTTCGGTCAGGCCTTTAAGCACCTCTTCGGCTTTCTTCAGATCGCCGGTGGCCTCGGCCAACCAAGCATGGGCGAGTTCACAGAACTTCCGCTCCTGACCGATATGTGCGGAGTGGCAATAAAGCTTGTGTGCCTTAGCGACCATGTCGATATCGGCTTTTTGGGCGTCAGCTGGTTTTACAGGTCTAAGCTGAATCACGGCCCGTTCGACAACCGGGTCTCCTGGTACAAACTCCATCGCCCGAGTGGCCTCGATCCGAGCGTCCGCAACACGGTTCGCCTTGAGTAACGTCTGAATCAAAAGCCCTGGCCCGATTGGATTGCCCTCTTCATCCGTGCGCCCATCGGCCATCAACATGCGAGCCCACAACTCGGCGACATCATACTCTTTGCGCTGCCAGTAGGCCTCGATCGCAATCTGAGCTGCCATGCCACTTTTGGGGTGTTCGTCGACCAGGGCGAGCACAAAGTCGATGCCCGCATTCTTGCCGCGCACTTTGATCGCTGTGTCCCGCGCTCGCCGCCAATGAAGCTCGTTTGGAATGGCTTTAGCCGCCAATTTCGGGGGGAGAATGGCTGCGGCCTCCGTCGCTGCTCGCGCACCAGCAGGCGTCATGCTGATTTTTTGATACACCGCGACCGCTTCTTCTCCACGCTTGTTGGCGCCCAACATCATCGCGTGCAGCAGATGCATTCGGTCATTTGGCTCCAACTCGACGGCTCGTCGCGCGAAGATCTCCGCTTCCACCGGCTTTTTCTGGGCAAGGGCCTGCTGCGAAAGCGTCGCAAAAAGTGTGGCATCCGCCGGATTGCGAACGACTTCTGTTTGGATGTCTTGTGTGTCCCGCGGCGCCGAAAGCGTGAATCCAGCGATCCCGATGCAGATTAGCCACACAAAGCCGACAATGCTCGGCCCCAGCCTGATGTCCAAGTAGGGGTAGGAACCGGGTCTGGGAGCCTTTGACTGGCCGTGGTGCCTCGGAAACACCTGACGTTGAAAGCTCTCGATCACCAAAATCGCCGGCAGCGACACACCGAGCGCAAAAAACGGAAAATGCAGCATGCTGATCACAGCGAAATAGATCGAAGTGACCCAGACGGCGTTGCCAAAAAACTCACGCCGTGGGGAGCCATGATCGGAACGAGCCGGAACCAAATAGGCAGCCATGATCACGATCACGAGGATGGCGATGGGCCACCCAAGCGTGAAGAACCACTCGATAGGCTCAGTTTCGATCGTCGTTAGCCGAGCGTCGCCGACCTTGGTCCAATCCACATAGAGTGGCAGGGCGGTCTCGGTCGCACCCGCACCAAACCCCACCAGCCACGAATGCAACGAACCTTCAAGCGCCGCTCTGTTGAGCTCCGCACGTGTTCCAAAGCTCTGAAAAATCCATTGATGAAACGGTGTGTAAAAGGCCGCAATCAAGGCACTGAGCCCTCCGATTGCTGCCGTGCCCTTCAAAATCTTAGAAGAGTGTTTCTGGAAGCGGTCCAGAAGTTGGCGCGCCGAAAATGCCAGGATCGCCAGAAAGTACGCGCCCAGCACACCGGCGCTGTTGGCTTCGAGCATCCCCATGAACAAGAACCCGCCCAACACCACAAAAGCGACAGCTTCCTGCCGCCTGTCGTCCTGAACGAATTTCCAAGCCAGAGCGAGCAACACCAGGCTCGCCAGACCAAACAAAGAAGCCGCGTGGTTGGAGCTGACAAAGGTCGTCATTCTTGGAGCGAGAGCCGCTTGGAAGTACCCGTAATACTCTTGAACGCCAAAGACCCGATGGCCCCAACCCACGGCCCAGCTTAGAAGTGCCGCAATAACCACCGACCCCACGGACATACGCCATGTCAGCGTGCGGTCGCGCAGGTTGCCAATGGTCAACGCGCTCATCGCCAGCGTGGCAAATCGCAACGCTGCTTCAGCACTGGCCTGGGGTTGAATCGAAATCGAGTGGCTGCCCACGTCGACTCCGATCAAGGCTGCCGACGTCGTCAGGATCGCCGCCGTCGCAGGCGCGAGCATTTCCAAAAGGGCGAGGGGCAGGGGGATCAGTTGAAGCGCGCTCCAAGACGCAAGAATCATGAACGCAGCCCCAAAAGCCGAGATCCGAAACGTACCCTTGGACCGATGGCTCGAAATAATCGTCACGATGGCGGCGATCGACATCAGGCCAAATATTGCAGCGATCACCGGCCTATGCACCCCACCGACGGCCAGCACAGCCGATATGCAGGTCAGTCCGACTAGGCCATCCACGGCCATATCCGCTTTTGTCAGTTGTTCAGCCACATTCACCGTCGCATTGACTCAGAGGGTTTCAAAAACTAGGATTCCGGCCGTTGTTCCAAGTGGTACTGGATTGGAACCCAACAAACGACCCGGGCGCGTTGAATGATAGATGAACCCAAATTCGAATACAGGCCGCAGTCCGAAGATTCGGAGCCTTCACCGCTCCTTCTACTCTCATTCTATTGGGAGCTATTGCGCAAGTACTACTGGATTGTCTTGTTGACGTCACTTCTGAGTGTCGTTGCTGGCTATGTTTGGACGAAACAGCGCCCATTTTTGTATCGGACGGAATCGAAAATTATCTTCAACGAAAAGAGCAATGCTCTTGGGAAGAATATTGAACGTGTTGACATGGTGGACCCCGGTATCGCATGGCGGTTTGAACCCTTTTGGAATACCCAAAAAGAAGTCTTGGCCTCGCGGTGGTTCACGGAACGTGTCGTGAAAAAGATCGGAATTTTGGAGGGCGACAAATATATTCCGGTGCTAGACAGTTCGGGGAAGCCCATTTCTGACGAAGTTCGGCTGAAAATGGCGTCTAGTCGTGTCAAGGGATCGGTCATATTTGACCTGCAGCGTGAAAGTCGGGTTGTGGTTATCTCGTCCACTGGCGAAAACCCAGCCTTTCTTAAGATGGTCGTGGATGGTTTTGCGGAAGCTTATGTGGATTACACAAAGGAAATCCAAACTGGTGGACTGGCGGATTTGATTTCTTGGTTTGACAATTATGTCGGCAATATGCGCAGCGACCTTGAGGCATCACAAACGGCACTCAATCAATTTAAGCGAGACAACGATATCTTGTCGGTTTCATTTGAGGACCGCCGAAACCTCACAGCGATGAACATGGAGTCGGTCAACGAATCCTTGAACAAAGTCAGAAATGAGCTGGCTCAGGAGGAGGCACTGGCGATTCAGCTGCAAAAAATGCAACAAGCGGGTGTGTCTGAAACACAGGCAGCTCGATTTGCTAGAAGCGACGGAAGCGATGATCTCCTTGCGATGCTCAACATGAGACGTGATCAGAAAATACAACTCATTGAGCTTTCATCGGTTTTTGGACCCAAACATGAAAGTGTGAAATCCGTAACCGCTAAGCTAGCGTTACTTGAAACCGAAATCGATGACGAGATCCAGCGATCTTTGGGCGTGGTTGGAAACCGGGTTCAAATGCTTCAACGGCAAAAAGCGACTCATCAAGCACGTCTTGATGAATTGAAAGCAGAAGCCTTTAACTTGAACGATGTTGGGCTGGAATACAGCCAAATGAAAGATCGAACTGAGAGTTTACAGCAACTTTATCGCACAGTGCTTGAGCGTTCTAAAGAACTCGATATCAATTCCATGTTGGACTCGAACACTGTTCAAATCCTAGAGGCAGCCGAGCTTCCCCGGGCGCCGTTTTCACCCAAATTGCCACTGAATTTACTGATCGCATTAGGCATTGGTTTAACGATTGGTGGGGCAATCATTTTTTTGATCGGAGCTCTCGATAACACAATTAAGAGTGAAGAAGATGTTTTGCGGAACACTCGAATTCCATTATTAGGGTCGTTGCCGGAATTGGATCTTCAGGCTGTCACTGGCCTTGCCACCGAAGGGGCTCCAACTTTGGATATGATGACTCATCTGGCCCCTAAGTCGTCATTTGCCGAGGGTATTAAAACCCTACGAACAAACCTGATGTTTATCTCCCCGGACAATCCTCCAAGAATGCTTCTTGTGACCAGTCCTGGCCCCGGCGAGGGTAAGACCCTCCTTTCATCGAATATGGCGATCGCCATGGCACAATCGGGTTTAAAAACCCTCATCATCGATTGTGATTTGCGTCGTCCAAGAGTTCATAAGGCGATGGGTATTTTGAATTCAGCAGGGGTATCTGATGTGGTGTCTGGGTCTGCTCAGCTTGCTGATGCCATTCAATCCACGGACGTGGAAAATCTTTTTGCGTTGTCGGCCGGTCATATTCCGCCCAACCCCAGTGAACTATTACATACAAAAGCATTTGCAGAGCTTTTGCAGAGCCTTCGGACTCAGTTTGACCGGATTTTGCTCGACTCTCCACCGGTAGGCGCTGTGGCAGATGCGATGATTTTGAGTCGCTCAGTGGATGGGGTTTTGATCATATTAAAATTTGGCCAAACACGTCGTGAGCTGCTTCGTCGTTCGGTTGACCAACTAGAGGCTATCGGGGCACCACTGATGGGTTGCATTTTGAATGATGTGAAGCGTAACGCAGCCGGATACGGATATTCTTATTACCACTACCGCTACAACTACGAAGAGCGCCCAGATTCAGATTCCGCTAAGAATAAGTTGGCGAGTTAAGAGGCTAATCACATGAAATTCTTCGCCACTGAACTTCCCGGACTGGTTCGAATCGAACCTCGCATTTTTGAGGATGATCGTGGCTGGTTCATGGAGACATTCAATAGGCGTGATTTCGATAACGGTCTTATTGACTTAGGTCTTCCAGCCTCCGGCGCATTTGTCCAAGATAATCAGTCCATGTCATTCAAAGGTGTAGTTAGAGGACTCCACTGGCAAGAGGCACCTCATGGACAGGGTAAATTGGTCCGGGTAGCGCGAGGGGCTGTTCAAGACGTTGCTCTCGATATCCGTCCTGAATCCCCAACCTTTGGCAAATGGGCGAGTTTCGAACTGAGTGCGAAGAACGGTCATATGCTCTGGATTCCCGTTGGTTTTGCGCATGGGATGTTGGCCCTGAAAGACCACACTCACCTACTTTATCGCACGACAGGTTTTTACAACCAATCCGCCGAAAAAAGCCTCTTTTGGAACGATCCAGAGCTCAACATCGCTTGGCAGTCGGACTTTGATTACCGAGTAAGTGGCAAGGACCAAGATGCCCCCCGTTTTGGCGATCTGTTCGCCGCCCCTTAAGACTGCTTCAAAGGCGTGTCACGTTATCGTGGTCCTCTTTGATCGCATGGCGTGCATCCAAGATGAGCTTGGCATGTTGGCAGACCTGCTTGTAATCGAAATCTTTGTGGTTGGTCACGATGACGACGGCATCCGCTTGATTTAGCTCTTCATTGGTCAGTTCGATGGAATCCGCATCGAATTCGTGAAGATGCTGAATATAGGGGTCGTGATAAACCACGTCTGCGCCCCACTCCTGATCCAGAAGTTGCCAAATATCGAGGCCTGGAGATTCCCGAAGGTCATTGATATTGGGTTTGTAGGCCATACCCAAAAGCAGAATACGAGAACCCTTGAGGGCTTTGCCTTGATCGTTCATAAGCTTTGAGAGCTTCTGAACCACAAAGCGTGGCATATTACCGTTGATATCGGTCGCGAGCTCAATGAAGCGGTTGTAGAAGCCGTACGACTTGGCTTTCCAAGACAAATAGGTCGGATCGAGCGGGATGCAGTGCCCGCCAATGCCAGGCCCTGGATAAAACGGCATGTACCCAAACGGTTTGGTGCTGGCCGCGTGGATCACATCCCACATGTCGATGCCCATTCGGTCACACATCAACAACATCTCGTTGACCAACGCGATGTTGACGGCTCGAAACGTGTTTTCGAGCAACTTGACCATCTCTGCTTCACGCGAGCTGCGAACCGGATGCACATGGTCGACTACCCTTCCGTAGAACGTCGAGACCAGTGCGGTCGAAGTCGGGGTGACCCCACCCACGACCTTCGGGGTATTCTTCAAGCCATAGGTGGCGTTCCCAGGGTCCACTCGTTCGGGACTAAAGGCAACAAAGAGGTTTTCATCGAGCGTCAAGCCATCTCCAGCGAGCTCGTGAGCGACCAGTTCATCTGTTGTGCCAGGATAGGTCGTTGACTCCAAGATCACCAAGACGCCGTTACGGTTCAAATAGGGCCGCATGGCGGCGACACTGGCCTGGATGTATGAAACGTCCGGATCTTTGGTCTTCCTGAGAGGCGTTGGGACGCAGATAGAGATGACATGTGCGTGAGCCAAGTCGGCATAGTTGGCGCTCGCGCGATAACGACCCGTGGCGAGGGCGATGCCCAATTCATCGTCCTTGATGTCGATGATATGGCTCTTGCCGGCGTTCAGGCCGTCGACCGTCTTCACTGAAACATCAATTCCGATGCAATGAAATCCCGCCCGCACCACCTCCATCGCCAATGGTAGTCCCACATATCCCTGACCGATCACGGCAACGATCGGTATGCCAGATGCAACAATTTCTGAAAGAGGGCTCTTCATAATTACTCGTTTCTAAAAGACAGTGCGTCGACTTTTCACTCTTATAAAGTGATATACCAATCAGAGTTGAGCATAAAGAACCGAAGCACTCTTCGGCGATTTGGTTTTGTAACAAAACGCTCTCAGCTAGTTGGGCTTTAAACGTCTAGACAATTGGTAGTGCGAAGATTGTGAGTATGTCTGGTAAAGTGCGTGGATCTTGGTACGGCCAAAAGTGATTGGAGAGAAGATGTGCGGAATTTTAGGGGTTGTTTGTTCGACCGATAGCCTTGAGCGAAGCGACATTTTGCGTGGTTTGAATTCCATTCGACATCGTGGGCCAGATGACAGCGGGTTGGTTCTGGAACAACATAAAGGTTTGGACATTTGGTTGGGCCATAGTCGCCTCGCTATTCTAGACCTTACGCATGAAGGCAACCAACCCATGTCAGACGCTGCTGGACAGCAGCTTATCTTTAATGGCGAAATCTATAATTATCTCGAGCTCGCTAGACAATTTTCGTTAAGCACCAAGACCGCATCAGACACCGAAGTCTTATTGGGCGGGTGGAGCAGCAATCGCGAGCGTTTTATCTCCGAGATCAACGGGATGTTTGCCGCGATGAAATGGGATCCTCGCGTCGGTGAAATCGAGCTTATCCGGGACCGCGTAGGAAAAAAGCCACTCTATATTTACGACGCAAATTCGGTTTGGGCGGTGGCCAGCGAACCTAAGGCATTCGCCGCGATGGGCCTTCCGCTGACCCATGATCAAGACGCCATGCGGTTTTATGATTATATGGGCTATGTGCCCAGTCAGCTATCCATCTATCAAGAGGTAAGTCGGCTAAAAGCAGGGCATATCGCTCGGTTTGACGTTCACGGAAAAACTTTTTCGTCGACACCATTTGCTGATCCTTTGGTAGGCCATCGAGATAAATTTGAGGGGTCTTTTGACGAGGCCGTTGATGAATTTCTGGCGATTTTTGACGACGCAGTATCTCTGCGGCTGCGCGCAGATGTGCCAGTTGGGCTCTTTCTATCGGGTGGCATCGACTCAAGTCTTGTTGCCACTTCACTGGCCAGGCTTCAAAGCGATGTGAGCGTATTCAGCGTCAGTGTTATGAGCCAAGAGTACGACGAATCTTTGGTTGCGAGGGCCACCGCAGACCGTCTGGGTCTTCCGCTTACTGTGCTGACGCTGACCCAGGAGGACTTTGATCGCCAATTGGGCGTCTTTTGGGAGTTGCTTGACGAGCCATTTGCCGACGTGTCGATGATTGCAATGTTGGCGATGTCCGAGCGCGCACGGGAACACGTGAAGGTTGTCTTGACCGGCGATGGCGGGGACGAGTCTTTTATTGGGTATCCGTGGACTGCGTACGCCGAGCAATATGGACAGATATTGAATGGCGTGCCAGGAGGCCCTGAGTTAGCGAACTTGGTTCAGTCCCGCCCCAGTCTCCAGGGGATTCGTTGGATTTCGAAGCTCTTGGGCCGAAATCCCGAAACAGCATCGCAGAAAGCGTTCTTTTTTGGCCGTCTGCTGGCCGGAGACCTCGAAGATTCCTACGACGCCTTTCGAGCTGCCCTCCAACTCAATGATCAAAGTCTTTGGGGCCTGGCTCATGAGCTCTATCCAGAATACGATTGGGCGAGTCTGAACAAGAGATCCTGCGCCGAGAAATTATCAGCTTTGGATTCTGTTACCTATATGCGCGACAACGTCCTGGTGAAGGTCGATCGCGCTACAATGGCGTATGGGCTAGAAGCCCGTTCCCCGTTTTTGGATCATCGAGTTATCAAGTTCGCTCAGTCATTACCTGCGGAGTTTAAATATTCAAAGGGTCAACACAAGCGGGTGCTTCGAGCCGCGCTTGAGCGTCGACTGCCCGGTGGAATCAGTAGTGGCAAAAAGCGAGGGTTTGGTGTGCCGCTGCCAACCTCAATCGAATACACGGGCAACAATGAATTTCAGCGATGGCAAAACTATGTGAGATCGAACTGGTCCGGTAACTGATTTACACCAAAATACGTCTTTGTGGTGCCGAGACATAGCTTATTACCCAACACCCAGATCCCTTGCCCGTAATTCGGGAATTCGCGGAAAAAGAGCCGAACACCTGTTCTCCACAAAGATCTCTATTCCGCGAGGTTTTAAGACGACTTCGTTCATCGCGTGCAAAATATCGGGCACATTTGCGAGCATGGGAACCTCCCAAAGTGTCGCGTGCGTCGGGGCTGGCTGACTGCTTTGAAACTCACCTAGTCTCTCCGGGGTTTGATAAAAATACCGCGGATCCGACATATCGATCCCGCACAAGACAATGCGACGGTATCCCATTCTAACGGCCAAGCTAACTAGCATCACGATAGTTGCACGGTACTTTAATACGAGATTGAGATCATCAGACTCATCAAACACGCCAAGAGCGTTCAAAAGCCGCATCCCGGTCTTAGCCTCACCCTCGTTCCGGACGAACATCGGAAAAGTATTGGCCGCAAAAAGGTTTTGCCTCCAAGTATCAGGTAACCCTTCCACGGATGACCACCTCTGTGGTTCAAAATCTGTCATGATCTTTGGGATGTCGGCGTAATCTGGGCGTGATTTGGCCATGGTGATGAATTGCTCAGCTACTACGGTCGATAAAGCAGCGTTGATATTCGGATTCGCTGCTTCAAAAAAATACAAATTTGGACGGTGTGGATGAACCGGCCAGAAATTAAAACCAATGGAGTCGTTTTCTTTGATTTTATCCCATCCTTGGTCGTCAATTTCATTGATAGACCAACCACTTCCAAGGAGGAATACTGTCTCGCTTGTCTTGTAATCACGAGGGTTGAAATTCCGCGCGCTCTGAAAGCCGAATTTGGAGGCGTCTCGCGATGCCCTCATGGCATGCGCAAGCCACCAAACATAATATTCAGCCATAAGTGCTTCATGTGGCTGAGATAAGATTAATCTCTTTATTGCTTTCTTTTGGTTCTCAAAATTCATTTGCTTTCATTAGCTAAGATAAACCCTGCCTTCAGGGCATCACCACGACCCGTCGCATCCAAAACACCATTCGTCAATCGCTTAAGCACTGCCATCACTGGATTGGATTCCATGGATTCACGTAGCCGTTCCTCAAAAATTGCGTCTGCGACGTTGCCACCTTTGGCGCCGGAAATTGCCTGTTTGACCCGACCTAATCCAATTCCCGATGTGACACTCCACAACTCACGAAATCCAGCGCGTTCGAGCATTTCACGCAATGTATTTGGTGTAAAATATACAAGATGCTCGGGATAATGAATCACGGTCCACTTCTCTCCCAATAGCAGTCTTGAAAAAGCATTCCAATTGGGGGTAGTGATATAGAGAAAACCTCCTGGCCGAATGATACGCGCCATATTTGGAATTTCTTCTTGATGGTTTGCGATATGTTCGAGCACTTCGGTAGAAATGAGAACATCAAATGCACTCGGTTGATAATGTTCGGGGCTGAGAACTCCGTGGGACATTTTGTGACCACGGGCACTGCAAAGCTCGACCGCCTCATCCGTGAATTCGGTCCCGTACGTATCCCAACCACGTGCTTTAGCTTGGTCTAGAAATCCCCCCGAACCACAACCTATATCGAGTAGTTTCCCGGTCTGACGAAATGGCTCAAAAGAGTCCAAAATCTCCTCACGTCTCTGGACTGTAATTTGCGACGTCGGAGCCTCTCTAATATATTTACTATATTCGAGTTCAAGTTCCGCCTGGGTTGGAATAAGCGGCACATAGACCACCTTGCAACCTTGACACTCAACCAGAGCGACTCTTTTGTATCGTGAGAGAAGCGTAGACTCCAGAGAGCCGCAAACCGGGCAGTTCAATCGCTGGGTTGACATATGACCTTAATTTTCCGACGAGCGACGGAGCATTCAATCGAGTAGTGAGACGGGTGAATTCTTCCCATAAAAAAATAAACCAACAGCTATTAGGTCTTCGGGATTGTGTCAAGTTCCATAAGGTGCACGATTGCGAGGTGTTAGGGGGCGACGCCGCGTTAACGGCGATTTAATCGTTGGAAGACAAGCTAACACAAGCATCCAATAGGCTGGGAACATCGGGATTCGATAACGCGACAGGGTTCCAAGATTTGGAGCGGCCAGACCCACTGCAATGCCAAATACAAATACATAAACGAAACAAAAGACGAAAAGTGGGGTTGACCGTATCACTTTCCAAGTATTAACGACTCCTCGTTTTCTAAGAGTATATAAAATCAGAAACAAAAGAGCCGTCGTTTCGATCGAATTGACCAGCATCGAGAGGTTCCCCGATTCAAAGATAAACGGGCGGAAAAGCGAGGCCGTAAGTGCCGATGGGATATTCTTAATCTGGCCTAGCATTCCCTCTTCCGGAGCCGCGACACTCATCTGATAGGAAGAGCCGGCGTCGATGGTTGTGTAAGCGTGCTGCAGTTGGGACGTTTCGTTGGCGAGCTCAGTGACAGCGTATCTTGGAATGAGCTTCCCAAGTAGAAAAATGGAAAAAATAGCAAACAACAGGACTGGAATCAGAGACCGAAGTTTAAATTTCACATATCCAAATTTTCGAACGGATAGTTCGGCAAAAAACCAGAAACCAATTCCCAAAACAACGGCAAACATCACATAGGCTTTGGTCACCACTACCAACCAAGCGCCCAGAAGAATAGCGATCAGGCGTCCGGCAGAAAAGAAACCCGATTTGATGCCGGCTGAGACCCCCCAAAGGCAAATCCCGAGCCCGAAGATGGTGATCGCCTCCTTAATGATACCACTGGACCAAAAAATCACGGATGGGACGAGGAGGGAAGCGATCATTGCTTTACGATGAAGGCGATCTGGCAAATGGCTTTTGAATGCGAGGTAGAATCCTATCTGTCCGATGAAGGCAAGCATCGAAAACGCTAAACATTTCGAGACAAGCGAATTGCCCAAGACCATGCCGGCCAGGGCGGAGAGACCTGACATTGTTCCGGTAGAGCTTCCGGCGCCAGTAATCCAATAAAGCGCGTGATCTCTTCCCCCCATAGATAACGCGATAATGTCCGAAATAACGCGCGGATCGCTTTTCGCCATTTGGACCAAATACTCACCGGTACGATGATAGCCAAGCATATCGCCAAAACCATAAATGTAGACCGTGTATAGAACTTGTCCGATCGCAAATATGGCATGCGCAAAGAACGCCACCCACAAATATTTTTGCTCGACTTTGGTGAATCCCCTGGTGAAGACAGCAAAAGCTACACTTAGGAAAAAAAGTAAAATAAAATATGAGGTCACGGGCTTGCTCTCTAATCCCTCGACTACTCATCGAGTCTGTTGGTTCAGCGCGAAGGTTTTGAGGTCGATCTCAATGACACAAAACGAATAATATACGGGTTTAACCATACCCTAAAGCTGTCCTCGATGCTCATGGGCCAAGAATACTTCGGTCAGACGGTATCAGAATCCAAATAGCTCAGATACCAATCTTGTCTCGCGATCGAGTAATCCCCCGCCAATGATTTCATACCGAAATTAAGTTCAATTGGTCGGAATTTCTCAGGAAATGGCAAAAAACCATTTGCGATGAATACCCGGTAAAACGGGGAATGCTCGAGATTCCAAGCCAATACCGCGTCTGCGTTCAGCGATTGAAGTTGTTGAATGGCGGCGGCCAACAAGAGGAATGCCGAAGCATCGTCGTCAGGGGTAGTCATCAACTCCATAATGTAGCCGATTCTCCCTTCATGTTTCTCGGCGATTTTGAAGATTACGAACCCTGTATTTCTGTTTTGAGCGTCAAAAATCCCCAGGATTTCATAGTTTTCGTCCGGTTTTTTTAGCCTCCAGGTCAAGAATTCGCGGTCGCGAATCACCCCTACATTAAAACCGGTCTTAAACTGCGTCCAAATGGCATCGATATCAATCTCTTCAAGGGTGGCTCGTCGAACCCTTCCCATTGATGGCCAAATGGGTAAGCCGATTTTTGGGATTTTCACGTCGATTTTCTGGGAGACAAAATATGAAATATTCAGTGGCCGGATTACAAAAGGCACAGGGCCGAGCCGTTGCCAACCGAGTCGTTCAAAAAAACCTGGGGCGGAATGGGCGTTCGGAAAACCATAGATGAAGTCGACATCTTGTTGTTTAGAACGATCGAAAAGAGTGTTGGCCAGACGTTTAAAGACGCCTTTTCCGCGGTAATTTTGATCGGTTAGGGTGTCGACGGATTGGGTAATGAGTCGCTCCTGCGAATATACTTTTCCTCTATGCGGCATGGAAGCGTAAATCCCAGCGAGTGGCCCCGCGGCTGAATCGACGGCGAAATCAACCAACAATGTTTGTGTGGGGTTTTCCAAATATTGCCAGGTTACTTGGCCGGGTGCTCGAGCGGAGTCATTTGCCGCGAAACAGGACTCAAAACGTTGTACATCCAGCTCAGTGGCCAACATAGGTTCGTAGCGAAGGCTCATTGATTACTCCCAAAAGAACCCATCGTTCGACTCTCCATTCCATACTCTTCGTGAAGTCGTTGGTAATGTCTTAGGATCTCAGCGAGTGCCCGCATACATCGCTCGCTATCCACACCGAAGTTATGAGGGTGCCACCATAGATGAAAAATTCCACCCTTTTGCGCCGCCTCAGTCATGCCAGCTTTGATTCGATTGACAATAAAGTTCCCGAGGACTGGTCGCCGCATATCTGGTCGCAAAAAGAGCGTTGCAGGGACGTCTGTCAACTTATTGATCCGCCGAACCGTGGGGGCGGGGGTTATTGGTACAAAGGCATCCGCCAATCGAGTGCCGCGACGCAATAGATTTCCACTTTTGGCGGAGTCGTTTGCGCGGTATGCCCAATGTGCAGAACCTCCGCGAAAGGTCTTAAACCCTTGAACTTCGCACTCACGAAGGATCTCACTATTATACTGATTTCGAGGAAACACGATGGAGTCAAACTTAATATTCCAATCGTCTGCGATGGTTCGCACTGCAAGAAGATCTGACCGGATATCGTCCATGATTACACCGGTCTCAAGCGTGTAGAGATGAGTAAAGGTGTGTGTTCCGAGTTCTTGACCGGTTGTGGAGAGGATTTGCCGAACCAGTGTGGGGGCAAAGTGCATTGGGCTACTGGCTTCATTCTCGCCAATTTCGTGCATAAATGGCGCGATTCCGAATCTCTGTGAGTGGAATTTAGGCGGTGGAGGCATCCTAGCAAGAAGCTCTTCTTTCGATTCACATAAAAGTGCACCAACGACTGCCCATGTCGCACTAATTCCGCGAAGCTCAAATAACTCCAAAACTTTGGGAATAACCGCACGTGTTACTACCATTCGGTCACGGAAGGCCGCAGGTCGTGTGTGATCAAAAACACCCCAATGCAATTCAAAATCCATTGAAATTACAAATGACGAAGTCATAGGTTGTGGGTGGGATTGCTTCATGAAGCCTGCTTCAACACATGGTCATAGATCTCGCGGTATCGAAGTACACCGGTTTCCATAGAAAAATGCTGACTTGTTCGTTGCCATCCTTCAATCAGTTCAGAGTCGCTAGAGGTGGCAGCAAGGGCCCGTGCTATCTTCGCCATTGAGTACTCATCAAGCGTTGACAATGACAGACCAGTTCCGGCTTTGCGGACCCAGAATGCAACATCTTCATTGCAGCCATGGTGGATTGGGCGAACCCCAACCGCCAAAAATTCTGCGAGCTTTGTGGGCATCGAAGCGCGTTTGGCTGCATTCGTCTGAAGCAAAAGCAATCCCCAGTCGATCCAGCCAAGCCATTGTGGCATCTCAGAATGGGCGACGCCGCGGATCAACATTCGTTCGGCGGGTATTCCGGCCGATAATGCGGATCGCTCTAGTTCGCTCGTTTGGCCAGTGAGTCCCAAAAAAAAGGCACTTGGGTCTGTTTTCAAAATATATGCAACCAACCGCAGGCTTTCCTCGACCAGATAGGATGCGTTCAACGACCCGACATATCCAACCACGTTTTTGCCACGAAGTTGAGAAGGCCGTTGAACATCTCGTGCTGCGAGTTGGAACGCCGTGCCGTCAACACATGTTGGAATGACGAACACCGAGGAATCTCGTACCTTACCAAACTTCCCAGTGCGAATATCTTCGGCCGCCGATTCGGTTAGACTCACAATGGCGTGGGCATTTTGAAAGAGGTGACGTTCAATCGATCGTCCGCCTGCGATTGCCAATGAATTTGTAAACCAACGACCTTCTTCGATACGTTCGTCTATCCAATAACCTCGAAAATCAAAAACATATGGAATACCATGAGCAATCCACATAACTTGCGCGATGAGACCTGCTAGGTAACTTCTTGCGTGAATTAGACAAACGGAGTCATTCTCGACCAAATCATCAACAGCTTGTGTTAGCGTGGCCAAATTCTTGAAAATCCCCTTCAATCCATTTTGGTATGGGTAGTGAAGCCAATGGATGTTCTGTTTGGCAAGAGTGCGACGAGTCAATGTCACGTGATGCCTGTCGACCAGGCTTTTGGGTTTTTCGAGCGAGAAAACAGTGAAACGGATATCTCCCGGAACGCTTAACCCCTCGAGAACCTTCTGTACTTGTGACGCACCGAGTGGTTCGAGTAGTCCATCGACGCTGATGTAGGCAATATGGCGCATAAATGTCTATGGACTGACTTCGAAACACGTTGTTGCTTGCGACAAAGTTGCTGTCATACAACCGTACAAGATGAAATGACAGACTGGAGACTACCGATGAAAGGCATTTTTGTCACGGATGGGTTGCTAGTGCCCGCATCGCGATTTCGATGTGAACAGTTTTTTAGATACTTCCAGCAAGCTGGTGTTGAAACTGAGTTGCGATACGCTTATGGGGCAGATTACAACACAGCGATCAATCACTGGTGGGGCGGTGCCTATAAGTTTTTGGGCCGGTTGAGACGGGGCGTGCAAGAGGTGACCGCTCTCAGTGATACAGACTTTGTATTTTTGCAGCGCATAGCATTTCCCCAGACGGCTGTTTTTGAGGAACTGCTATTTCGCCAAAAAGTCCCTATGATTTTGGACTTTGATGATTCCCTCTGGATTGACGGATCTGGGGCTGCCAACGCCGCCAGAGAACGAGCGTTTATTCGGGCAGCGGAGCTATCGGATTGGCTAATCGCGGGTAACAGCTATCTGGCTGATTTTGTTGGTATGCCCACTAAAACCACGATCATCCCGACGGTGATTGATACCGACATCTACCATCCGACAGTGCGAAGTGCCGGGCCAGTCGTTATTGGTTGGATGGGAACAGCGGGTAACTTCCCTTCTCTGGAGAGAGTGGTTCCCGCGTTGAAGCAGGTGCTTAAAGATCGCCCCGATGTTCGAATTCGAATCGTGTCAAACTCAGACTTTTTGCCACTCAGAGGTGTGCAAGGTGTTGAACAGATTCGCTGGACGCCAGAGCGGGAGGTCGATTTTTTGAGGGGGTTTGATATTGGATTGATGCCTTTGATTGACTTAGCCGTGACGCGCGGAAAATGTGCGTTCAAGATGATTCAATACATGGCTGTAGGGACATCGGTGGTTGTCTCGGACGTCGGGGCCAACCGGACGGTTTTTGACGGCGGTGACCCGGGCTTTTTACTAGATACTTTCGACTGGTTTGATGCCCTGATAACTCTGATCGACGATCCTGGCCTGCGGGAAATAATGGGGCGCCGTGGACGCGCTCGGGTGGTAAGCGCCTACAGTATTAGTTCGGTTTTGCCCAAATACCTTGAGATTTTTGAAGACGTGTCAAGAATGCGCTGAACTATGTCGCCCGTTTTTGTCGGGATCCTGTTCTCTAGTTCGATGTGCCACACGACAACGCAATTTGAAATCAGATTCCGATTGACCCATCGATTGGCCCGATTGATAACGTGAAATTACACCAACCACGCGACGGTCGTGAGGAAACACTTCACTGGTAAGACGATGTTCAAACATGTTGGTCGCATCTTTTTTGAGCACACTTATTCCTGCACACTTGTCGTCGCCCGACACGCTGTGGTGAAATCCAGATGAGGGTACTCGTTACAGGAACCATTAACCGACCCGATATCTTGATAATGTTTCAGAAAATGCGGGATCACGCTCTCTTTTTTGTGGAATACGCTAGTTCCTTGGATGCTAACACAGCCAATTATTACAAGGATTATGGTCCGGTTGAATCATGGCGAGATTTTCCATCAGCCGACGCGTTATTGGATGAAATACGTCCAGACCGGGTGGTCTTGCTGTTCAACACATCTTTTAATCAAGTGGCGTTGAGATTAGCTGCAAAGCGAAGGGCCATCCCAGTGGTCCATTTGGAACATGGATTTCGATTACGTGCAGACACGGCGGAACAGCGACGGATTAGTGATGTTCTGGTTGGTCAGCGTCGGGTGAAACGCTTTACAAATCCGCTGGAGCTGTTCAGGAATAATGCATTCCTTTTGGGTTCGTTGATGACGCTTCGCGGACAAGAGCGCGTCGCACTTCTTGAGTACCTCGAACTCACATATTTTGAATTGCCAAATATAGATAATATGCGGACTACCTCAACGATTCGCCGCTGTGACGCGTATCTTGCGTATTCACCGGAAATTTTTCGATATCATCAGGAGATTGACGAAATTGGACCGGAGGTCCCTGTTCATTTCACTGGAGTTCCCCAATTTGATCCTTTCCGAAAAACCGCGCAGTCGATCATTCCCTCAAGCGTTCTGTTGATCGACCACCAATATGCCAACGCAGGACACTTTGGATGGAACCTCTCATTCAGAGAACAATGGGCCAAAGAGCTTCTAACTCGGGTTGAAGACGTAGGGCGCCAGCTCTATGTGAAAACACATCCAGAAGACAGATCCGGGGTTTGGGACCCTTATGTCGCGGCGAAACGTGTGCAGATGATTGACTCCGGTCAGGTTCACAAACATGGATTCGAAATCATCACTGGTGCACTATCCACGCTACTCCTACCCCTTGCTGCGCAAGATCACACAACGTTACTCACACTTGAAATCCACCCGGAACCTGGGCATTTTGCGTCAGCGCCACTGGTTGACGCCGGCATTGCAGAGCCATGTTTCAGCTGGGCAGAGTTTTCTCACGCCCTGATAACCTCCGATATCCTTTTCAAACGACAGTTCGAACGAAAAGCGCTCTTTATCCCAGAGTTCTTGTTTGTGTTGGATGGAAAGAGTGGTGATCGTGTCCGACGGGCGATTCTAAACCCCTTTCTGGAATTGCACGGTCCAATAGTCAGTGGAAGTTCAAAATGAATGACTCAGGGCCTAAGCTACACCAAGTCTTGTATGGCGGACTGGGTGGTCATGTCGCCGTGGCTATGGCCATTGTCGATGGTCTGCCGAATTTTCGCCATCGGATGCTTTTTTATGGAATTGATCTTCCAGCCGATGACACGCTGGAGCAATGCCGTCGTCGCGGTATCGAGTTTTCGTTCGTCCAGAAAGACGCTGGCCTTGACTTGAAAGCGCTTGCCTCAGTGTATGATGACCTGGTTGCCTGGGACTCACCGTTCACTATTATGCATTCGTTAACGGCGCTGCCTGCTGCGATTTGCAGGGAAGATGCCCAACATAAAGTGTTGGTGGTTGATCACACATCGCCTGCTGCGAAATCACGAAACGAATGGCTTGCGAGTCAAATCGCGGCGCTAACTATCCGGCTCGTCTTCTTGACTCCCGAGGGCCGCGATGCACTATTGGCGCGTTTTGGTCGATTGGTGTCAAGAGTCACGATTCCTCAGGTGATTCCTAACGGTGTTGACACAACCTTTTATTCGCCACAGATTAAACCTGTCCGACGCGATGTTTTTCGTGTGACGATGATGGCAAGATTCTGCAAGGAACGCGATTTTCTTGGTCTTGTCAAAGCCATAGAGTTGCTCAAGAAACGTCGCCCGGAACACAACATCGAATTGATACTGGCAGGCGATGGTCGAACGCGTTTGGAGGTGGAGACCTATGTGAAGCGGCGGGGAATCGACTCCATCGTGAAACTGCCCGGCCAGTTGAACGAAGCCGAGGTTCTCAGCCTGTTGCGGGAGACTGATGTCTATGTGCAATGGTCGCTCGCGGACTCGTTAAGCACCTCAGTGATGCAGGCCATGGCCTGTGCTGTTCCCGTAATTGCAACAAAGATCCCAGGTATGGGACATCTTGTGGAGGATCAGGTTACAGGATTCCTCTTACCCCGAACCACGAGTGCCCTGATTGAAGGCCTCGAATCGCTTGCCAACCAAAAGGCGCTCCGAAAGCGGTTTGGACAAAATGGTCGGGTTAGAGTGGAGCGGCGTTTCTCTCATCTCAACATGGCTCACGCATATCTTGTCGCGTTTGAAAATGCCTAAGGCCCGTCTCCCAAAACACCGGCCCTCCGATAAAAATCGACAGTCTCGTCTACTACCCGTTCAAAAGAGAACCTTTGTTTTAAAAGTTCGGTCGATCGAGTCTTCATCGCTGAGCCCAGTTTGGGATCTTTTAGGATTTTCAGGCAGGCAGTACCCATAGCCGCCGAATCGCCTAACGGAACGAGGAGGCCGGTCACTCCGTCCTCGACGATTTCATTACCCGCTGAAACATCAAAGGCGACTACAGGCAGGCCGGCTTGATATGCTTCTAAGAACACCAAGCCAAAACCCTCACCTAGCGATGGAACAATCGCTAGGTCGGAATTCAACATCCATTGCATGATGTCTTTACGCCAACCTAAGAAGCTCACATTGTTAGAAATCTGGAGACCTTCCACGAGTGCCTCTAAGGCGTTACGTGAAGGACCATCTCCGATAAGAATCAAGTGTGCATGGGGAATGACCTCCAGCACCTGCCGAAACGCGCGAATAGCGAACTCTTGGCCCTTAAGAGGGACAAGCCGTCCAGGCACCACAATTTGAACCTTACTACGTCGATAAGCGTCGCCTTCTAATGGCGACGGGCACTTATGTAGACCTGGTAATACGCCATGGTAAATAACATCCATAGATGAGGAAGCGATCCCCGAGTGAATGTAGAGCTGTTGAAGACCCTGAGAGACCGCAAAAGAGCGTTCAACAAAAAGCTCGGTTGCTTTTGCCAAAACCCAGTACCAATCATGATCGACATTAGGGGATAGACTGTGTTTTTGCATATGACTTTCGCGAAAGCCATGCTTGGTTGAAACCACGCGCAAGCGAGGTTCAAATACGCGAGCCTGAACCGCAACTACATCCGAGAACAAAAGGTGGGAATGAATAGCAGCCGCACCGAACCTGCGTGAAATCTTCGCTACTTCGAAGGCAGCCCTCGGGGTTGGAAACTCCCCAACTATGACTTGAGACGTTTTTACCCCGTGATCTTCAAGGTGTTCAAAGAATGCAAGATTTGGAGGATAGTCATATTCGGGCACCAATCCCAAAAATCCAACTTCGATCCCATACTGCTGCAGTGCTGGTAGAAGCGCCATCAGGTAGTGCTCGGCTCCTGCTATTCCCACCACCTTTTGCAGATGGAGAATCATGAGGCCTCCATAGTGTTCACCAAATTACGGAATACCTTCCAAAGGTCTGCGATAGCTTCACACCATTCCTGACCGAAAACCCAACGTCTTTCAAACGTAACATCAGACATTGTCAGCATCTTTAGAAACAATCGAAACCACACATGCGCAAAAGCTCTACCACAGGAATACCACTATTGGCAGTACGGTACCTTTGACCAGTCTTTCTCACCTGCGCAAGGGGTGATATACGACACCGACTCAAGTCATGAAAGCAAAATCAAAAGATGATCGAGCACGCCCCTTGTTGACCTCACTTAAGAAAACTCTCGCGCTCTTAGATGCAATTGAACGGAGGCGTTTCGGTTTCATTCTGATTCTTTCAGCTGGCGTGGCATGCTTGGAAGCTTTGGGGGTCGCCGCCGTTATGCCATTTTTGGCAGTCTTAACCAATCCTGACGCAATCAATGAATACACATTATTGAGCGAACTACACCACTTTTTGGGCGGGCGCGAATCCAACGAGTTTTTGTTGATCCTGGGATTAGCTCTCTTTGTTGTCATCGGTTTCACTAATGTGCTTACCGCTTGGAATCAATGGCTGATACAGCATTTCACTTGGCGTCAAAATCACAAGATTTCAGCCAGGCTTCTGGCAAATTATTTATTTCAACCTTGGGAGTTTGTACTTCGACGGAATACTTCGGGGCTAGGGTCGAATGTACTGGCCGAAGTACAGTTGTTCGTACTTCAGTACCTGATATCTGGACTTCAACTTTTTGCGCAGGGCATTTCCACAATTGGAATAGTTTTGCTGCTACTTGCTGTCGATCCAGTCTTGGCAGTGATTGTTTCATTAATCATTGGAGGGACCTACGTCGGCATTTTCCTATCGGTTCGGCGTAAACAAACACAACTTGGTGCGAGCCGAAAAGAAAAGAATGAAGAAAGGTTTAAGATTACGGCAGAAGCTTTCGGGGGCTTGAAGCAGATTAAGGTCCGTGGACAAGAAAACGAGTTCTTGACCAGGTTTAGAGAAGCGAGTCAGGTCTACAGCACCTC
>Ga0210026_1001307_pt1 | contig 24690 bp, 22 predicted proteins | sample CryGeymeta201509_FD_183977 | JGI IMG/M metagenome (GOLD analysis project Ga0210026, IMG submission 183977) | Groundwater microbial communities from Crystal Geyser aquifers in Utah, USA - Crystal Geyser metaG 2015-09 (SPAdes) (version 2) | ecosystem: Environmental > Aquatic > Deep subsurface >...
CACAAAATAATTGAAATTATTAAATGAATGAAAAATTCTAGCCAGCTACCATTAATAACCTTATTAATTGTTTCTAGTTTATAATTATAATCAATTGTAGATTCTAGTGATTTTTTGCTTAAAAATTCCAAACCTTGATCTTCGTCTTGTATACTTTTAAATGCTGTATACGCTTCAGGTTTTGAACATAAGTACCTTGCCTGTTCATCTCCTGGAGATTTTAACCACCGTCCTGAAACTGTAATTGAGCCCGAGAATTCTCCAAACGTGACGTCAAAATCTCTACAAGCTACCTTATATGTACTTTTATTTACATTGATGTGTGGCTTATATTCGTCAATTACTGAAATTACAATAATTGAGATAGTAAAAATAATCCCTACTACAAAAATGACTTTTACTAATCTGTGCCACCATTTTTTATTCAAATTCATATTTTAAATTAATTCCATTGAAGAATTATTACACTAATTAATAATAATATTAGGAAACTAATTCCAAAAGACCAAAATGTTATTTTTTTAAATTCTTTTAAGTTTTTATCTGTTATTTGTTTTAATTCTTGCTTTATTTCTAAGTCTTTTATAGAAAGTAGTTTTTCTACTCTATATCTTATATAAAGAGTTTTTGTCTTCATATCATCTCCTTCAGAATCTGAGTACGCTTTTGTCCATAAACCCTTATCTATTTTATTGTCGTCCATTTCCCGAGCTACTTGCTCGTACATTTGTTCCTCTTTTTCTGAATAACCTTTTGCTTTAAAAAAATTCATGGAATTATTATACCTAAATATTTTGATTTATTCACCTAAATAACTATTATTTATATATGAACTACGCCACCTACTACCGTAAATCATCAGAATCAGAAGATCGTCAGGTTCAATCAATCGAATCCCAACGAGCTGAGATGATGAATATCGCACAAGAGAATAACTTTAATGTTGTAGCAGAGTACCAAGAATCACAGTCAGCAAAGACTCCAGGACGACCACAGTTCTTGAAAATGATTGATGATATTAAATCAGGAAAAGTTAATGCAATCCTTACATGGAAACTCGACCGTCTGGCTCGAAATATGATTGAGGGAGGGGTGATCATGGAACTTCTCACCACTGGAGTACTAAAAGAAATCAGAACTCACGAACGACCATACTATCCACACGATAATATTCTGTTGATGAGTGTAGTCTTTGGTATGGCTAATCAGTACTCACGAGACCTTTCAGAAAACGTAAAGCGAGGAAACCGAACCAAACTCGAAAAAGGACAGTGGCCGAACAAAGCACCTCTTGGATACACCAACGACAAAAACACCAAGAACTTAGTACTAAATCCAACCGAAGCAAAACACATCAAGAAAGCCTTCGAACTTTATTCAACAGGAAGTTACTCAGTAAAAGAAATTTCAGATATCTTGTACAAGAGAGGGTTCAAAAGTAAAACAGTAAAACAGGTATCAGGCTCAAATATTCACCTCTTACTTCAAAAGACCATCTACTTCGGACTCATGAAGTGGAACGGGCAATATTATCAAGGTAATCACGAGCCAATCATTTCAAAGAAACTCTTCGATGAGTGTCAAAAGGTACGAACCAACTATGGTAAAGCAAAACTACAACCAAAGAAACAACTCCATTTCTCAATGAGAGGAATTTTTGAGTGTGAAGTATGTGGGTGTAATATAACAGCTGAAAAGCAAAAAGGTATTAGTTACTATCACTGTACTAACGGAAAGAAAATCTGTGACCAAAAGAAAACCTTTTTTCGTGAAGATGAGCTTGAAAATGAACTCGTTTCAGAAATTCAGAGTATCGCTTTTGACGATGAACTCATTGATATTCTTCATGACGCAAGTCTTGAGAGGTTTCATAATGAAGTAAGAGATACTAACGCAGAAAAACAACGTGCAGAAGTTCACTTAGTGGCTCTCAGAGAAAAAGAAAGCGTACTCACCGACAAACTCATTGACGGAGTACTTTCAAATGACATCTACACTCAGAAGATGAATAGTCTTAAGTTAGAAATATTTGAAACTGAACAACTCATTGCCAATTCAAGCATTGATATTGAAAAAGAACTTGCAACTTTCGAACTCACCAAAGAGATGTTTAAAGCCTTTAATTTCAATGATATTTCATTTTCTGAACTCACCGAAGAAGAAAAGCTACAAACCTTCAAAAAACTACTTTCGAACTCAACTCTAAAGCACGAGAATGGAGTAAAAAGCCTTAATTTACAATATAAAAAGCCGTACGATGTTATCGCACGAACTCCTTATAGGAAACTCTGTCCTGAACTGCTGCCAGACTAGGATTCGAACCTAGATAGCCAGGACCAAAACCTGGAGTCCTACCATTAGACGATCTGGCAATAGTGACCTACGTAAGTAAGGTCACGGTCAATACTAAACGATTTATCAAAACATATCAACTATTCATCCATGTATTTCATGAGTGCTAGTTCAAGAGCTAGATACGGTGAGAAACTTACCTTCATATGTTGATATGAATTCAGGAGTTCTTCAAGAAGTTTTGAGTTAATATATTTTGCTTGTGATGCAAGATCAGTATAGAAAATATATTCACTTGGATCCATTTCATCTTTCAGTCTTCCCTTCTCTTGTTCTGAAAATCTCATGAATAGTATTTTTCGTACAGCATCGGTAAGCATCTGAAGAAAAATAAATGAATCAATATTTTGTTCATGAGCCTCAGATAAGATATCAAGTGATGTTGAAATATCTTTTTCATTGATTGCGGAAAGAAGATTAGAAATTAGCAAAGAAGAAGGAGCTCCAGTTACTAGTTCGACTTCTTCTTTGGTAATAGCTGTATCTTTGGTATATGAGATAAGTTTTTGTAATACTCCCTGAGTATCTCGAAATGATCCATTTCCTAACAAGGCAATGAGTTCAAGTGAAGGAGCATCAATGGTACAACCTTCCTTTTCTACCACCCCCTTGATCATTTCTTTTAGTACATTCTTACTTGGAGCTCTGAAAACAAAACTCATGCATCGAGAAACCACCGTTGGTAATACTTTGTGTAGTTCTGTAGTAGCAAGGATAAAGATAACATGTGAAGGTGGCTCCTCAAGTGTCTTTAAAAGTGCATTGAATGCTTCTTTGGTAAGCATATGTACTTCATCGATAATATACATCTTGTACGGTGAAGAAAATGGTAGTGAATGTATTCCCTCTCTCAATTGACGGATATCATCAATTCCACGATTAGAAGCAGCATCGATTTCAATAATATCGGTATCACTACATTGCAGTTCACGTGCCATGATACGTGCCATGGTAGTCTTCCCTGTTCCACGTGGACCAGAAAAGAGATATGCATGACCAATATTTCCTAACTCAAGTGAACCTTTAAGTACCTTCACAATATGTTCCTGTCCAAAAACTTCGCTAAATTTTTCAGGTCGATATTTTCTATATAATACGTGATGTTGTTCTGACATAGACCTAGTATATCAAACTACGGTATACTTGTAAGGAATACAAATTAAATACTATGATTACCATTACTACATTAGTTACTATTGATATATCACCACTTGTACACCCCGAAGAGTATGTACTTGAAAGCGGTACGAAAATATCAATAAAATCACATTCTTCTTCCACGATAATCAACACTCAAGGAAAAAAGAGGGTTAAACTAACCATACATCGAACCTTACATGAAGTGTATACATTTCTTGTTAATGAGAATCAAAAAGGAAAAGCTCTATTCTAATAGAGCTTTCTTTAACAAGGAATCATTACCTTTTTTACTTCTTCATGTTCTTCCAAGAAAGCATGTACATGTTCTACTATTTCTTCATAAGTATCTGATTCCATTAACTTCACACGAAGTTCTTTAGCACCATCAAAACCATTTACGTAGGCTTTGTAGTGTTTTTTCATTACTGCAAAATTCTTGTGGTCCTTGAGCTCTTCTAAGAAAATTTCTGTATGCTCAAGCATTACTTGCAATTTCTCTTCAACAGTCACTTGAGTTTTTTCTGCATCAAAGAACCAAGGATTTCCAAAGATTCCACGAGCAACCAATACCCCATCAACATGATATCGTTTAATATATTCTCGTCCCTGCTCCAAAGATACAATATCTCCATTTCCAATTATTTTTGTTGGTTTTCCAGAGGCTTTAACTATTTCAGAAGCACGTTGTATCCAATCCCAATTTGCAGGTATTTTGCTCATGACTTTACGGGTCCTTCCGTGAAGGATAATAGCAGCAACATTACATTCCAAAATTGCTGGTATCCATGTTTCAATCTCATTCTGGGTCCATCCAACGCGTGTTTTTACTGAAACTGGTATCTTTCCATTTGCACCCTTTATCGTTGCTCTAATGACCTCTTTTGCAAGCTCCTTGGTTTGAATAAGGGCAGAACCTGCTCCTTGTTTACATATATTTTTCTCAGGACACCCCATGTTTATATCAATACCGTCAAAACCAAGATCAACACATAGTGCCGCTGCTTGTTCCATATTTTTTGGATTATTAGAAAAAATTTGAGCCATGATAGGTCGCTCTTGTTCACTGAATACAAAGTTATGTAATAACTTTGGTCTTCCTTGCTGTGAGGCTAATCCATCTGCTGAAACGAATTCAGTATAAAAAGCATCGGGACCACCACCCTCTTGTCCGCATCGTGAGTATTTTGCAATTATTTTCCTAAAAGCTGAATCAGTAACATCAGCCATAGGGGCCATAATGATAGATCCATCTTTTGGTAAGGTATCCCAAAATCCCATTACTATTTTGTTATCTTCTTTAGTATTCATATTATCGGTATTGGTAAAATGCCCTATCATCAAATCGTAAATCAATGGAAACTAAACCTTGAGGATTCACACTAAACTTTTCAATAAAATCAGGTTGCTCCAAAACAACATTGATGTTTCTCTTTAACTGTACATATGAAGTATCCATATTCATTCGTATACTTGGTTTCTCTTGAAATACAGTATCTCCAATTCGATTGATATATAGCTCAAGATCACTGTGTTCAAGGAAAACCACTGATTGTAATGAAATATTTTTTTCTTTTTCAAGTTCATCTAAAAAAGAAAACAGTGATTCAAAAGCTTTTGGCTTAAGATATCGTTCACCTTGTTTTACTCGTTTTGGAACAAATATCTTTAGAAACACATTATCAGAAAAATATGGAGCACGAGCATACAGGAGACCTCGCTGATCAGAAAACATACAATCTTGGTTAAACTTAGAGGTATATTCTTTATTCGTACACCACAAAGAATGCGGTGTCCTCTCTTCTATACCAACTCGTAATGTATCAACATCAACATCAATATCTACTTTATATATTTTAGAGAATTCTTTTTTTAACCGTTCATCTAATTTACGAGGGATAACGAAGAGTATATTTCTTTTTGGTATTACCCAAAACCAATATTCATCTAGATATTCATTAATACTTTCTTCAAGATGTCGGGTAGTAATAGTTTGCTGTCCAACAACAGCAATACTTTTAACTTTGAAATATGGAATATTTACAAGATAGATCAAAGCAGAAAAAAGCACTATGAAAATACTAACAGAAAGAATGTTTCGCATTCTTTTTCTTTTAGTGTATTCAGGAGTGTTAAAATTCTTTCGTGACATATCTGTTATCTATCATATCAAAAGCCTGCAAATTATGTCAGGCTTTTGATATATTTTTTCCCTTGCATATATGGTTGCAGTACCTCAGGGATAGCGATACTTCCATCTGCTTGTTGAAAATTCTCAATAAGTGAAACTAAAATACGTGGAGTAGGAATTGCCGTACAATTCAATGAGTGAGCAAATCTCATAACACCATCGTTATCTTTATAACGAATATTTAATCGGCGTGTCTGAAAATCATTAAAGTATGATGCAGATGATATTTCCCTATATTTCTGTTCTCCAGGAACCCATAGTTCAATGTCGTATTTCTTTACCTGACCTTGCCCTAGATCACCACCACAATTCAATACGGTTTGATATGGAATATTCAGTGATTCGATAAATTCTTCTGTGTTTCTGTTTAACTCTTCATGGAAATCAACTGATTGCTGATGAGACGCTTCACACAAAACTACCTGTTCCCACTTTTGGAATTCATGCACACGAATCAACCCTTTGGTATCTTTTCCATGTGATCCTGCTTCTCGACGATAGCAAGGAGTGTATGCAAGATATTTGATAGGAAATTGTGATATTTCCAATACTTCATCAGCATGATATCCCATTACAGGAACTTCAGCGGTACCAGCTAGGTAATCTTGATCTTGAGTTATATAAACATCTTCTGCATCATTTGGAAGGTGTCCTGTTCCATATAGATATTCTTCTTTTACAATAGCTGGAGCTATCATTGGGTTAAACCCTTTTTGAGCGAAAAAATTAAGAGCATATTGCCATATAGCGAAAGAAAGAAGTACGGCATCATTCTTCAAATAATACCCTCTGAAACCATGAACTTTTGAACCACGTTTGAAATCAACTAAATCAAGTGCTTCCATAATATCAATATGGCTTTTTGCTTCGAAATCTAGTGTTGGCATGTTTCCCCATGTTTTTATCACTACATTGTCTTCGTCTGAAAAACCTTCAGGGACAGACATATCAGGGATATTAGGAATGGCATACATAAGTTTCTGCCAAGGAACAACAATATCTTTATAGGCATCTTCTTTTTTCTTCAACTCTTCTTTTATTTTAGAAACCTCTTCAATCCTTTGAACTTTTTCTACTTCACTTTGAGCTGATGCGATAAGATTTGATTCTTTGTTTTGTTCACTTCTTAGTGATTCAATCTCCCGAAGAAGAGAAAGTCGTTGTTCATCTAAGCTAAGCAGTAAATCAACATCAACATTCAAATGCTTTTTTCTTGCAGCATCTTTAACAAGCTGTGGGTGTTCTTTGATAAATTTAATATCTAACATACTCGTAAGTGTAGCCTTGTATGAAACCTTGTGCAAGCTTTATATTGTTTTAAAGAAACTCAGATATATACCTAATATATGCAGCAAATTCATATACCAAAATTACTTCAGGAAATACCTGATTTACCTAAAAAGATATATATAAATGGTACCTATCCTGATCAAGAACATCATCTTTTTCTTACTATTGTTGGGTCAAGAAATGCAACAAATTATGGCAAAGAGGTATGCCGTACTATTATCAAAGAATTAAAGGATTATCCTGTTGTTATTGTCTCTGGTTTAGCTGTAGGAATTGACACCTATGCACACACCTATGCACTTGAATATGGTCTTCCAACGATAGCTGTTTTAGGATCAGGACTTTCAGAAGAAGTACTGTACCCTCCTTCAAACAGGATGCTTGCTCAAAATATTGTAAAGAAAGGCGGATGCCTTATTTCCGAATATGATTATATGTTTACACCTAAACGTTGGAGTTTTCCAAAACGAAACAGAATCATGGCAGGTATATCACATGCAGTACTCGTGATAGAAGCAGAAGATAAATCAGGATCAAAAATTACAGCAGATCTTGCCTATGACTACAATCGCGAAGTACTTGCTGTTCCTGGATCCATCTTCAGCAAATATTCAGCAGGTTGTAACAAACTTATCACAGAAGGTGCTGTTGCAATATGTTCAGGCAAGGACATTATCAACTACTTCAATTTAAATTGACATATTCCTATTTTATTTTACTATTCATTTAAATTTAAAACCAAAAAAAATGAATATACATCTAGAATTATTTATTCGTGAGATAAAAAGAATTTATTCACGATATGGCACAAAAGAAAATTTTGAAGCTTTGTTTAATAATATTGAACAACCAAAAGAAATAAAAGAATTAGTAAAAGTTCTTAAGGTTGAAACTGTTGTTGGAGTTATTAGAAGCACTACAAACTTTCAAGATATATCTCCTGAAGATTTTGTAAAAAAGATAAAAATCTTTCAAGCAGAAAATATGATCATTCCCTTTTTAAAAAGAGTTAGTCATAATTTCAACGATCCAATTAAATTTGGGAAATTCCTAAAAGCAGAAATCAAAGAACGAATGTTCAACGATGAGAAGCTGAGAACTATTTATAGTTATATCAAATCAATGCCTTCTAAAACATTAGGAGAGATTGTTATTGAAAAACTTGCTGCCACTGAAAATAATTCAAGTGAAGAAAAATTTCTTGATGAGGTATTGATCCTCTTAGAAAAACAAGCAGCCTAATTGGGCCAAAAGAAGTAGCACCTTTGTTACTTCTTTTTTTATTTATTCTTCATTCATCATTTGCATAAAAATATGTTTTGTGAGAATAATGATGACAATGAAACTAGTTATCGTAGAGTCCCCTTCAAAGGCAAAGACCATTGAAAAATATCTTGGGAGTGAATATATAGTACGTTCATCTGTTGGACATATACGTGATCTTCCTAAATCAAACAATGATGCCATTGATATCAATGCAGGTTTTGTACCACGATATGTTGTATCACCTGGAAAACAAAAAGTTATCAATGAACTCGTTGAACTAGCCTCAAAAGCAGATGAAATAATTCTTGCTCCCGATCCTGACCGTGAAGGAGAAGCAATTGCTTGGCACCTAGAGGATACCCTCAAGCAAAAACTGAAAAACTCTCTTCCCCGTATTAAACGGGTTACTTTCAACGAAGTAACAAAAGATGCCGTTATTCTTGCTATTGAACATCCAAGGGATATCGATATGAATCTAAAGCAAGCTCAAGAAGCACGAAGAGTTCTTGATAGATTGGTTGGATATGAACTATCTGGACTTATCTGGAAAAAGGTTCGTTATGGGCTTTCAGCTGGACGAGTACAATCACCAGCCTTAAGGATTCTCATGGAGAAGGAACGTGAAATTAGAGCTTTTGTTCCTGAAGCATATTGGGTACTTGAAGGTATCTTTAGTTCAAAGGAAGAAACATTTCCTTTAACCTGTAGTAAAGAACTTACCAACAAAGAAGATGCTGATGAAATACTAAAGAAGGCAGAATCTCAAACATGGTCTGTTATTGATATTAAAGAATCAGAAACATCAAGAAGTCCTAAACCACCATTTAGAACTTCAACTCTACAACAAACTGCATCATCACGACTTGGTTTTTCACCTTCACGAAGCATGAGAGCAGCTCAAAAGTTATATGAAGCAGGATACATTACTTACATGCGTACTGATTCATTCACCCTATCAAAGCAAGCGCTAGCCCAAACAGCCAGTTTTGTAGAAAAACGATATGGTAGCGAATACTTAAAAGTTACTCAATATCAAACTACGAGCAAGAATGCACAAGAAGCGCATGAGGCAATTCGTCCAACAAATATTATGTTAGAAGAAGCAGGATCAACTGAGGATGAACGTAAGTTATATCAACTGATACGAAGGAGAACTATTAGTTCTCAAATGAAGCCAGCGTTAATGATACGAACAAAACTCTTTGCAAATATTGAAGACGGAAGTATTCCTTCTTTTGTAAGTAATGGAGTAAGGATAACCTTTGAAGGATGGTTGAAAGCAGACCCTCAAAGCAAAGGAGATGATGTAGAACTTCCTTCTGTAAACAAGGGAGATATTCTTAAAGTTCATAAGATTACAAGTACAGAAAAATATACCACTGCACCTAATCGATATTCAGAAGCAGGCCTTATCAAGGAATTAGAAAAACGTGGAATAGGAAGACCCTCAACCTATGCATCAATTATTAAAACCATTGTTGATCGAGGATATGTTGAAAAAGAAGGACGTACTCTTATCCCAACTGATACTGGAGATGTAGTTTCAAGTTTCCTTGAAGAACATTTTGATCAATATATTGGAGATGATTTTACCGCAACCATGGAAAATCAACTTGATGAAATTGCTCTAGGTTCTCGAGCCTATGTTGAAACCCTCAAGGATTTTTACTTTCCATTCTTGAAGGTAGTTGCATCAAAAGAAAATATTCCAAAATTAACAAATCTTGGAGATGCTCCTTCGGACTTTACTTGTCCTGAATGTAAAGCTCAAATGGTATATAAACTCGGACGTGCTGGAAAATTCATGTCATGTTCACAGTATCCAAGCTGTGAAGGAGCCCTTACCATTGATGGAAAAGCCTTAGGGGAAGAAGCACCACTTGGAATTCATCCTGAGACAAAAAAGAATATTTATATTTTGGATGGAAAATTTGGTCCCTATGTACAACTAGGAGAAACTCCAAAGATACCTAAAAAAACATCTTTCCCAAAGGACCACAAAAAGACAGCAGAAGAAAAAGAATTTCTCAAGAAAGAAAAAGAAATGATACGTTTGGCAAAAGAATTACCCAAACCAAAACGCGCAAGTCTGCCTAAAAACATACTTCCTGAAAACATTACATTAGAACAAGCAATTCATCTCTTGATTCTTCCTCGTGAATTAGGAATACATCCCGAATCAGGAGAAATGATTATAGCTAATGTTGGTAGATTCGGACCATATGTTGGACATGGAAGAGAGTTCAGATCAGTTAAAAAAAGTTCAGGTTATGATCCATATACCATCACCTTTCAAGAAGCTCTTGCGTTACTCAATGAAGCAAAAGCTCTCCCTAAAGGAGTTGAACTAGCGAAAGACTTAGGAAAACATCCGCAAACTAAAAAGGATATTAGAGTTCTTAAATCAAAATCTGGATACTATATCCAAAAAGGATTAAGACGTATATATCTTCCTGATAAAGTAGATATACAAGCATTCACTCTTGAAGATGCAATTAAATTGCTACCGTAAAGACCTCTCTACAAAGAGGTTTTTTACTTGCATTTCACCTATCTTGATTTATACTATTGGTATCTATTACACCTCCTTTTATTGCTTTTCTTTGGAGCAATCTCTTTCTTACGTTAATGATTAAAGAAGGATCGTAATATACATTATTATTTAATCACGGGTATATCAGCTTATGCTGACCCATTCTAGCCACCTTATCATTTATATATAAGGGACAAAAAAACTATGAATAACGAAACAACACCTGCTATACAAAAGACAGGACCAAAGCGATCACCAAATCGAAACAGAAAAAGAAACTTCGATAATCGCAAAGGAACAAATAAAATAAATCATGAGCCAAATGCTCATAAAAGAAACCCTCTACCTGAACTGAGTGATACTCATGTGCGAGTAATACCAATTGGTGGAGTTGAACAAATTGGTCAGAATATGACTATTGTTGAAACTAAGGATGACATCTTTGTTATCGATATTGGAATTCAATTTTCTTCTGAGGTTGATACTCCAGGAGTAGACTATATTATCCCTAACTTCAAATACCTTCTTGATAAAAAGCATAAGATTAGAGGAGTTTTTGTGACGCACGGTCACTTGGACCACATTGGAGCTTTTCCATACATCATCGATCAATTAGGATACCCACCAGTATACTGTGGACTTCTCACTAAGTGGATGGTTGATAAGAGAAATTCTGAATTTCCTCACCTAAAACCACTTGAATACATCGTAGTAGAACCAGGAGAACGAATTACCGTTGGAACCATGAAAGTTAAAATCTTTCATGTTACCCACTCTATTCCAGATGCTATCGGATTTTCATTTGAAACTAAATATGGAAATATCATTTTTGCAGGTGATACAAAATTAAGTCACAACAATGGAGTAGTTGATCAAATTGAGCAAGATGCATATGGTGGATTGACTACAGAGGGACAAAAAAATCTTCTGTTCCTTTCTGATTCTACAAGTGCTGAAAAACCAGGTTGGTCAAAAAATGAACCTGAAATTATTGATAACATTATCGAAATGATTGCAGAAGCAAATTCACGTGTTTTTATTGGAACCTTTGCTTCTCAAATTACTCGACTTACCGCTATCATTGATGGTGCTCATAAACAAGGAAAGAAAGTAGTTCTTGAAGGAAGATCAATTAAAACAAATATTGATATCTGTATTAAATCAGGCAGATACATTGCTCCTAAAGGAGTTATCATCAATGCTGATGAAGCAGTTAATGTTCCACCTGATAAGTTAATATATCTATTAACAGGTTCACAAGGAGAAGAGTTTGCTGCACTTATGCGAATCTCTGCTCGTAAGCATCCAAAAATTAGATTTACAGAACGAGATACCGTAATACTTTCTTCTTCAGTAATTCCTGGAAATGATGGTTCAGTGAGAAAACTTAAAGATAACTTATCACGCCATGGACTACGTCTGGTTGAATATCAAACAAATGAAATTCACGCCTCAGGTCATGGAAACCAAGATGAACTTCTTTGGATTCAGAAAACCATCAATGCACAGTACTTTATGCCGGTTCATGGATACCATTCAATGCTACGAGCACATGCCCTTGCGGTTATTGAAAGAAATAATTTCCCTAAAGAAAATATTATCATTCCTGACAATGGTTCAATTGTTGACCTTAATGACAAGGAATACATTGTTCACAAGGCTAAGGCTCCGAATAATATAACAACTGTTGAAGGATTCCGAGTTGGAGATATTCAAGATGTTGTAATTAGAGACCGAAAGACATTAACAAATGAAGGAATCTTTGTAATTATTGCAACTATCGATCCTCGAACTGGAAAAATGCGAAAGTCTCCAGATATTATTTCTCGAGGTTTTGTATATTTAAGAGATTCACGAGAACTCATTCAAAACACTCGAATGCTCGTAAGGAAAACAGTTACTCAAGCATCAGCTGGTAAAAATCCAATTGATTTTGATATCCTCAAAAAGAAGGTTACTGATGATGTATCACGGTACCTAGTTCAAAATACAGGAAAAAGACCTATTGTTATTCCAGTAATACTTGGAGTATAAGAAAATGACCTAAGCAAAAGCTTGGTCATTTTTTTTAAGTAAGAATAGTTATCGGATACCTACAGATAGCTTTTCTCCATACTCTTCATTACTTTCATTGCCAGAAATTGAATAGTCGACTTGGTCTAGTAAGCCTGCTTCCTCTAACGATACTGCATTTTTTATGGGATCTTTTTTGTTATCTTCTTCTGATAAACAAAGGCATACCATTACCAAATCAGTTAATTTTTTTGCTAGTTTTTTTTCTTGGTCGCTCATGATATTTATTTAATTTATGGTTCTTTAGAATTATACAACTAGCTAGGATTTGGTCAACAAATAAAAAAAGCGCTGAAGCAATGAATACAACAGCGCCATGTCAAAAAAAATCTAACAACCAAAAATAAATATTACGAACTAATCTTTTATTGGATACTACAACTTATTTAAAAAATAGTCAACTATATTTTGAATTCAATGATATCACCATCTTTCACTATGTACTCTTTTCCTTCAAGTCGTAATAACCCTCGTGATCGAGCTTCTGCATATGAACCACTATCGATAAGGTCTGTGTAGCTAACAACATCAGCTCGGATAAACCTATCCTGAAAATCAGAATGGATTGCCCTTCCAGCCTGAGGTGCAGTAGAACCTACCTTCACTGTCCATGCTCTACTTTCAGTTTCCCCTGTTGTGAAATAGGTCATAAGACCCAAAAGCTTGTATGATTGAACGATAAGTTCGTCAACACCGTCGTCAGTGTGTTCAATCTCTTCTTTCATCATAAGTTTCTCTTCACCCTCAAAAGCTGAAAGCTCATGTTCTGTTTTTGCATCAAGTACCACATATGAAGAACCTGTTTCAAGAACCTCTTCTACAACTTTTTTAAATTCATCAGGCTGAGTAACATCTAAGTTTCTTCCGCCTGTTTTTTTATTAAATCCATAAAGAACTGGTTTCATGGTAAGAAGGTGCCACCCCTTTGCAATTCCCTTTTCTTCCTCAGTTAGAATCATACGATTTGCCATTTTCTCATCTTCTAGAGCGGAAAGGATTTTTCTTGCAAGAGCATCTTCTTGTATTGCATCTTTATCTCCACGCTTAACATCACGAATTAGTTTTTCAATTCGATTTGATACGGTTTCCATATCAGCAAGAATAAGTTCCATATTGATAACTTTAATATCACGAAGAGGATCAATTGAACCATATACATGAGTTTGTTCTGTTGAAGTACTATCAACAATATCAAAAATACGAACCATGTGTAAAATAGCATCAACTTCACGGATATTTGCCAAAAACTTGTTACCCAATCCTTCACCTGTTGAAGCACCTTCAACAAGACCAGCAATATCAACGAACTCAATAGCAGCTGGGATGGTTTTTTGTGAATGTGAAAACTCAGATAGTTTCCATAGCCGTGCATCAGGTACAGCAACAATGCCCACTGAAGGATCAATAGTACAAAATGGATAGTTTTCAGCTGGTACTGATTTTTTAGTTAATGCGTTAAAAAGTGTTGACTTCCCCACATTAGGAAGACCTACAATTCCAATAGATAAGCTCATGTCAGATACTGTATCATAATTATATTCTTTTGGAATAATGCTTTAACACTGAGTATAGTCAAATTCAGGATCATAAAAATCACAAGGATGTTTACGAATTATCATACTATCTTGCTGATAGTGAACTGGCCAAATATCGTACCTAAGTAAATCTTCTTTTTGCTTAACTGAACGAATTACATGTACATTAAACTGATCTTCACCAGGTGATTCTATAATTTGATCACCACGTGCTAGTTGATCATCTGCAACAAATTCAACTACAGGTTTTCTGAAGTTATACTTATTTGAAACAGTTGATTCTACTATTCTTGCTGATTCCCCTCCTTTAATTATTTCAAAGTCAGTTCCTGAAGAAGCACGATGATCTCCAATCACCGAACGTCCATCATTTTCACCATAGATTCGAATAGTAATTGAGGTATCGGTATATGATGCATCTATATATATTCCATTCGGAGTATCATTACGAAATACATAATTAACATAGGGCCAATTAATGGTTGCTTCAATCCCAAGTGGATACCTTGAAAAATGTATTGTGTGTGTCTTGTGTTCAACAATTTGATATCCACCCCAATACACAGCATTATGTAAGGTTGTGATAAATTGTGAGATTCCACCACCAATAGTATCTTCTAATCTACCTTCAATAATGGTACCTGCTGATTTAAATCCTCTCTCTTCAGTCCGTTCACCTAAAAACTCATTCATCGCAAGAGTCTCTCCTGGTTTCAAAATCTTTCCATCAAGTATCTCAGCAACAAGATGAATGTTATCAACTCGTGGAGCACAGCAACTATGATGAGTAGTGAACGAGGAAACAAGATGTTTGATTCCTAATGATTCTGCTTCCTGGGTAGTAAATGTTGGAACAATATATTCAGTAAATTCAAAAGGCACCCTTCTTTGGGTAATATCAGCCTTCACTCTTAAAATATTCTCTGCTGTCTTATCTACATCAATATCAAAACCACTTTGGCTTGGAATAATATTCATTGTAAGTCCGTCTTCTGAGATTTCAAATTTGGCTTCTTTAGGATACAACGGTGAGAGTTTTTCAATGAGTACCTGTTCATCTATATCGATAATGATATATTCTTCTGGATTTTCTGGTAGAGAAATGCGGATCATAGATACAATATCTTCAATTCCTAGATCTAAAATATGCTCATCATATTTTTTTGAATAGAGCTGTATAGGTAATCCTATGATGCGATCAACCTCTCTTTGCATCTTATACAAATCATCAGTACTGCGAAGTGGTTCAACTGAGATAAAAGGTATTTCTACAAAAGCGCCCTCTTCTTTATAAATAAGGGTATACGTAGCAATATTTTTTAACGCCTCCCTATCAATCATATATCCTGGCTGTGGTAGACGAACTATTGATGAAACTCCTTCAATGGAAATATCACCTTCAAAAGGATTTTCCTCTTTAATATTCATTTTCCATTTTTCAATTGCTTCTTCTAATTTCTTTGAACTTGCCAAAGCTTTAGGTTCAATATGTTTATCCCTTGAAAAAGATTCCAACCAATATTTCATTTCCTCAAGAAGAGAGTCTCTTTTTTCATATTCGTAAAGTTGCTGCCAAAGAAGTTCTTCATCAAACCCAATACCTAAATCAACGGCACGAACTACAATGGGTACTTCAGCATTAAGATATACCTTTTTTTCTTGTAGATTATTCTCTATACCAGCAACTATTTGAGAGAACTCCTGCCTATTCATTTGAGCAACATCAATATCAAGAAAGGTAGTATTTCTGTAAATACGCTCTCTGTATTTAGGAGCATCAATGAAAAAATATAATAACAGACAACAAAACAACCCACCTATCACTAAGAGTATGTAGAAAAGTGATGTTGTGAGTTGTTGTGTTTTCATAATATTACTTCTTGTTAGAAGCGTGTTGTATCATAAGTTTTTGAATTTCAGCTTGGTTTTCTCTCATTACCTGCATCATCGCCAACTGTTCATTTTGACCTTGCTTCTTCTTTGTTTCAATTTGATCTTGAATCTTCTTAAAGAATTCAGGGTTTTCAGTTACCAATGCAATAATCATATCTTGCTGTTCTTTTGGTAAATGTTTTAACTTTGATTCAATAAGTTTTCTTGTTAAAAAGTTTTTAATTCCCATATAGATACATCGTATCAAAAAAATATACCTTTACCACCCTGTTCAAGCTTTTGGATAAGTGTAATAATATAAGGTATCAAACGTCATATACTATGAGAAATGACCATTTACAATCACATAACGAAGCATTCATGCATTATTATGAAAAATACAGTGATGATATTTTTCGTTTCTGCATGATAAAGACAAGGAACAGGGATACTTCATTGGATATTACACAAGAATCATTTATGAAATTCTGGTCGTATCTTGTTGATGGAAGAGAGATAGTAAATCATCGTGCACTCTTATATAGAATGGCGAATAACCTTATCATCGATGGGTATCGTAAGAAAAAAGATATTCAAATTGATAATTATACTGATGAACCAATCGAACAACATCTAGAAGATAACCCTCAAAAGCGGATGGAAGATGTCATTGATGGACAACTTGCCATGCAACTTCTTGGACAGCTACCTGAGGTAACTAGAGAAATTGTAACTCTTCGATTTCTTGAAGATTTTTCAGTTTCTGAAATTGCTGCAATCGTTAACCGTGATAGTAAAATTGTTTCTGTATACCTTCATCGAGGACTTAAAAAGCTCAATGAGCTCATTACGAACCATGGATAAATCTAAAATAAACAATCTCATAGATAATCTCATGTCAATTAAGATGAGTGATTCAGAAAAGGAAACCATACAGAAAAATCTGTTGGCTTTTACTCATACATATCAATCATCACAAAAAAGCCCATATGCTCCCTTGGTGTTTTCATTTCATAGAATCTTCAGTATTGCGGTAATCGCGGTATTAGTTGTGGGATCAATTTCACAACCAGCATCAGCAGGAGCACTTCCTGGAGAATTTCTCTACCCTGTTAAGATAATTCACGAAGAAATACGAGCGGTTACCAAGCAAAGTCCTGAAAAGAAAATCAGTTACGAAATAAAACGAGCAGAAAAGAGAATCCAAGAAGCTGCAGAACTTTCTTCTAGAGATAAACTTGATGACGCTGAGCAAGTAATCATTGCACAGAACATTCAAAAGCATACTGATAAAGCGCAAGAAACTATTCAAGAAATTAAAATACAAGATCCTCAAAAGGCACTTGAGCTAAATAATCAATTGATGGTATCTCTTGAAGAGAATGTACAAAAACTTAAAGATGTAACTAGTAAGGAAGAACATCTAGCAATAGCCCTTACATCAGTTGAAGAAGAGATTGTGTCTGCTGATGTAAGCGCTTTTAGTGCTACTATGGTTCCCGCTAGTGATGCTATCCCTGTAGCTAAAGCTGTCGCTGTTATTGAAGAAAAAAATATTCTTCTTGATGCTATCGAAGCAGATATTAAAGAAACTGAAATTGTTTCCCTCAACGTTCAAAAGGATATTGATACGAAAGAACAAACTGCTTCAAATACAGAAGAAAAACCTATCGTTAAAGAAATTGTTTCTGATGAAGATCTTAGATACCAACAGAATATTAGAATTCTTGAAAGTATTGTTCTTCTTGAGGACAAGATTGAGAAGATAAATATTGAGTTTAATAAATTATCAATAACTGAAGAACTTGCTCTTGAGTTCTCTACCCTTCGTAAAAACATTAGCTCACATGTCGCAGCTAGAGAATATTCACAAGCATTGGCAGCTCTTGAAATAATGCTTGAAAGAAAGTCAGATCTTGTTAACAAATCAAAAGAACAACAAGTTGTTGAAAAAGAACCTATCCAATAGGTTCTTTTTCAATATTTTTCTTGTAGTAACGTACACCTGCGATGATAAGAGTTGAGATAATAAAACCAACGATGAAGGGATATTGATTAGTATCTTCATCCTTAGCTTCAGGAAGAGTCACTTCTTCCCTTACAATTACTTCTTCGACTTTTTCAATTTTCTGGATTGGTTCTTGAACTTCTTCTTTAGCAACCACAGAGTAATTATCATGGTTCCATATATCAATGTCATGAATGATTTCACTTGTAACGTAAGCACCAAGGATATGATATGGAATTGAAATGGAAGCCTTTTGAGTAATGTAGCTATATGAAGGAAATTCAAAGGATCCAAGAGGGTGAGTAATCTTCCACCCTGAGACATCAAGTGGATGATTTTGCATATTAGCAATTTCCAATCCTCCAAATTCATTAGCTGATATTGATACATCTGGTTGATATACGGTGATCAATTGAGTATATATCAATGTTGGTTGTTCTTGCTGTTCATATCTGAAGGAACTTGAATAGAAAGCAAGACTTTGAATATATGTTCCAGGAGATTGATATATATGATCAAACTCCATACGTTCATCATATATATGTTGGGTACCATCACCCATATTTAATAAATACACACCTCTTATTTTTACATGAGATACTTCTCTTTCTTTATGATGATATACCAAGGGGCGTATTGTTGTCTGATTCCCAGCAAGGATAGTTTCGTCTACTTGTATATGTGCTTCATAGTATGGAATGAATTCTTTTTCCTGTGAACGTGTACTTGTTGTTTTTGATGTAGTTCCTGATTCTGTAGTATTTGTTTGTTCCTGTTGATTATTGATATCTTCAGAGGGGCTTGGAGATCTCGAAACAAAAGTTGTTCCATTATATTGAAGACTATTTCCATCCCCTGCTGCCCCACTATCTGAAGAATATAAATATTGTGTCACTAATTCTTTCTCTGGATTTCTTAGTGCAATTAACTCTCCTGTATTATTCAAAGAAAATGAACTTTTGAATAATTGGTGATTTGCACCAAATGCGGCTTCGAAGTTTTCTTGGTTTGAGATAATAATGGCATATTCTCCTGGTTGTATAAGTTCAGATCCAAATGATGTTAACCTATGATCCACTTCATTTTCTCTAAAGTACCACTTTGAAAAATCATGTTCCTGATTGGAAGTATTTTTCACCTCCACCCATTCATTTCCTGTATCTGTTCCCTCTGCATCATACATAATTTCTGTAATAGAAAATTGTGCATGTGCAAGTGTTGGTAGAAAAATAACTAAGAGAAAACAAAAACGAATGAAATACATATCATTCGTTTTTATCAATACAGCATTAAGCTAATTTAAAATATCTCTCAGTACATCTTCAGGAATCTCCTTTTTTTGATTTACATTAACATTTTCCTCTTTTTCTTGAGGGATGTTCACCTTAGGAATATTTTTCTCTACCTTCTGCTTATTTTCAGCTAATGCTCGAGCTAATGCGTCTTGTAAGGATGATTTTGTACTTTTGTCAGCTGCTCTATCACTTTTTTGTGTAGAAGTTGCATATGAATCATTCTTTTTAATATTCTTGATAACCTCAGGTATCTTTGTTGTTGTTCCAAGCACCTCCTTTTTTCCATCAAGTTTTTCAAGAAGAGTATTCAAACGTGGGGAAACTATTTTTTTCATTTCAAGCTCCGCTTCTTTTTCATCAAGTTCTTTCAATGCCTTTTTAAAAGGACCTGAAGTATCTCTTTCTTTTGCAACGATGAATGTTTTCTTCACAACTGGTTCAGCTGAGACTTGTGGCTTCTGTGTTCCTGTATTAGTACCATTAATACTTCTCTTTTCTGGTTTTGTTATTGGTTCATACCATTTAGCAATATCCTGTTCTACAAGAACTCTTGATTGTGCGTATTTAGCTCGTGATGCCTCTATTACCTCGCGTACCAAGCTCACTCTTGGCTTTTCGATAGGAGACATGGTTTCTGCAGAAAATGGTCGTGAACCAATTCCATCAATCATTAGTGAAAGATATATTTGAAACTTCCCAAGATTTACAATATCTTCTGCGGTAAATACTGGAGCGAATTGTTTTTCAAATAATTCAGCATCTTCTGCTCCAATCCTGAAAGTTATCATCGTTCCAACGTTACCCACCACTGCGTCTTTTACCTCTTCTTGCATCTGTGCAACATATTGGTGTGCAATAGTAAGGTTTAACTTATACTTTCTTGCTTCTGATAGAATGTCTGCGAAAGACTCTGTTGCGAAGTTCTGAAACTCGTCCACAAAGAAAAAGAAATTAGGTAGTTGAGAAAGATTAGAAGCTCCAACTTCAGCGCGACTCATTGCAGCTAAATATATTTTAGTAATAAGCATTCCTCCTAATAGTTTTGCATTTTGTTCTCCAATTCTTCCTTTAGAAAGATTTACTAACAATATTTTTCGTTCATCCATTACCTTTCGAATATCAAACGATGATTGTTCTTGTCCGATAATATTCCTAATTAATGGATTTGCTGTGAATTGTCCAATCTTGTTTTGAATTGCAGCCCCTGCCTCTTTTGCATATCGAGGATCCCATTTTCCATACTCATCAATCCAAAAAGATCGTACAGAAGCATCAGTCACATGCTTCACCACTTCATTTCTATACTCTTTTTCAGCAAGCATTCTGTTTACCCCAAGAAGGGTTGAACCAGGGTATTCAAGTAAAGCAAGTAAGGTGTTGGTAAGGATATACTCCATTCGCGCAGACCATGCGTCTTGCCATATTTTTTTAAATGAAGCCATAAGGCCATTTACCACCAAATGCCGTTTATCTACACCAACATCTTCCATTACGTTAAAGGTAATTGGGAAGTCGGTATCAAAGGGAGCAAAATATACTACATCGTTGATTCGATGTTCAGGAACATACTGTAGCAAAGTATCAATTGCAGAACCATGAGGATCAACAAAACACATTCCTTCTCCATTGAGAATGTCTTGTGCTGCCATGTTTTCAAGGAGAGTTGATTTTCCCATACCTGTCTTCCCTATCACATAGACATGACGAGATCGATCAATATTCTTGATTCCAAATTTTGTTCTATTATTCCTAAAATCAGTAACCCCGAAATAGGTAACTTTTTGATCAGATGACATGTAATTAGTATATCACATACCGTATTCCACATGACTATACACATAAGTTGTACACCTAACAAAAGCATAACATGGAGTATCGTGATAAGATTTGAGACATGCAAACGAACAAGAACTTACGAACACCTCCTCAGAACATTGATGCTGAAAAAGCTCTCTTAGGATCAATTATGCTTCGTCCTGTTGCCCTTCATGATATTATCGACACGATAGCTGAAGATGATTTCTATGTGCAGAAACACAAGGTTATCTTCAGAGCCATGATGGAACTATCACGTACTGGTGACCCTATTGATATAGTATCTGTTTCAGATACCCTCAGACGTCTAAATCTCCTTGAACAGGCAGGTGGTATGAGCTACCTTAACGATATTGCAAATATTGTTCCCTCCTCTACAAACATTGAATATTATGCAAAAAACGTTGCTACAAAATCATTATTACGAAAACTTATCATTGCTGGTGACTTCGTAAGTAATCTTGGTTTTGAAGAAAAAGAAGATGTAGAATCAATTCTTGATCAAGCTGAGAAAACAATTTTTGAAATTACTTCAAACCCAACAAATGCTCAAAAATTTACAAGTATTAAAGAGATTCTTCCTTTGGTATGGGAAAAACTTGAAAGATTAACGGTAGGAAATGAGTTACGAGGAGTTCCAACCGGATATGCTGGTTTGGATAATATTCTTTCAGGATTCCAAAAATCTGACTTGATTATTCTTGCAGCTCGGCCTTCTACAGGAAAAACAGCACTAGCACTTGATATAGCAAGGAAGGCTGCTGTACAACACAATATTCCTGTTGGATTCTTCTCTCTTGAGATGAGTGCTGACCAACTTACCGACAGAATGCTTTCAGCACAAGCACAGGTTGATGCATGGCGAATGCGTACAGGAAAAGGATTAACTGAGGATGATTTCACCAGGATTTCTCAAGGAATGGAGACTCTTTCAAAAGCTCCTATCTATATTGATGACAAGCCAGGAAACTCAATTCTTCAAATGAGATCAACAGCAAGAAGACTTAAGGCTGAACACGGACTTGGCCTTATCCTTGTTGATTACATGCAACTTATGACCACCAGCAAGAACTATGATTCTATGGTGAATCAAGTTACTGAAATTTCTCGATCACTTAAATCTCTGGCTCGAGAACTTGAGGTACCAGTAATTGCTCTTTCTCAGCTTTCACGTGCCGTTGAACAACGTGGGGGTAGACCTCGACTTTCTGACCTTAGAGATTCAGGTTCGATTGAACAAGATGCTGATGTTGTTATGTTCTTACATCGTGATCGTAACGAGGAAAATACAGGTCGTTCTGAAATTACAGAAGTACTCATTGAAAAACATCGAAATGGAGCAACAGGATATGCTCAACTTTACTTCGATACTGCACGAACAACATTTCTTGATTTGGATAAGAATCATGGAGAGATTGATCCTCACAGTCTTGATGCTGAATTCTAAAAATCACCCACAAAGGGTGATTTTTAGAATTACTTGTTAGTTAAGGTACCTGGTCCAATTAAATTTCCATTTCCATCCATACCAACAACAAGAGCATCACCATATCCACGAGTTGTATCACATAAGTATACACCAGCAGAAGTATCTCTTTTAGTTTCAAGATTTACAACAAGCATATATGCTCTTCCTGAGCATTGTGCAGCCTGAGCATGTGCGTAATATCCATAGGTATACAAACCTGTGGTGACAGAAGAGGTACTCGTACTCGTTTGATTAGTAGGGTCTTTAGGTAAGGTGGTTCCTAATTGAGTTTCTAAAGCTGCCCAGGAGCTTGCAACGTTGCTACTTGCCCAACCTGGGGTAGGATATTGTCCTCCGTTATCAAGAGCATATAACTCAAGTGCTGTTTGAATGGTTTTAATATCAGCTAAACGTCGTGCATCTCGTGCTGATGCTCGACCAGAACTTAGACTAGCTAATACCACAGTTGCAAGTATTCCAATAATGGCAACTACTACCAATAGTTCAATGAGGGTGAATCCTTTTGATTTCATATACTTAGTATATATGTACATATTAGTAGCTATTTAAAGTGCTGATCAAGAAACAAGAAAAGAAATGATATACTATATCTACCATGTCACAACACATCGACCAACTAACTGAACTATTTCTTCAATTTCCAGGAATTGGAAGACGCCAAGCACAGCGTTTTGTGTATTCATTATTACACAAAGATAACGAATACATTAAGCGTTTAGTTGAGAATATTGTTCAGTTAAAACAAGAAATTAATCAATGTCGCTTATGCTTTAGATTCTATAAAAAAGATATTAACGATACCTGTTCTATTTGTATGCAAGCGAATCGTTCACAGCTTCTTATTATTGAAAAAGATGCTGATCTTGAAAACCTAAACAATACAAAGCTTTATGAAGGAGTATATTTCGTATTAGGGGGGTATATCTCAAGTCACGAGAAAAAACGCTCTTATGCACGAACAGAACAACTTATGGAACGTATCAAGAAAGATACTGAAGCAGGAATACTTATGGAAGTAATCTTTGGCTTATCAGTTTCGCCTGAAGCTGAACATACTCGATTTCGACTTCTTTCGATGCTTAAGGATTCATTTCCAAACTTAATATTCAGTACCCTAGGAAGAGGTCTTTCTACAGGTACAGAGCTTGAGTACTCTGATGTGGAAACCTTAAAGTATGCACTGTCTTCACGTATTACTCAGTAATGAGAAATTCATATATTAGTAAAAAACACTAAGGTGCATCCCTAGTGTTTTTTAATATCATACCAAGAGTAAAATAAATTTACTTTTTTGTTAAAGTAGGACCAATAAATTCTCCTCTGTCATTAACACCAACTACAATTGAGTTACCGTATCCAAAAGTAGCATTATTACAGAATCTTACCCCTGGAGAAGTATCAATTTTAGTTTCAAAGTTAGCAACAATCATATAAGCTCTTCCAAAGCAGAAGCCAGTGTCATTATTTGCAAAATATGCATACATGTAATCTCCTGCCGTAGCTGCATTTGATACGTTGTTTGTGTTCGTGTTTAGTGGGTCATCAGGTAAATTAACTCCTAAAATGTTTTCTAAGGTAGTCCAAGAAGGTTGATCTCCTACAGCCCAAGCTGTCGTAGGATATTTACCATTTTCGGTATTATATAACTCAAGTGCTGTCTGAATGGTTTTAATATCAGCTAAACGTCGTGCATCTCGTGCTGATGCTCGACCAGAACTTAGACTAGCTAATACCACAGTTGCAAGTATTCCAATAATGGCAACTACTACCAATAGTTCAATGAGGGTGAATCCTTTTGATTTCATATACTTAGTATATATGTACATATTAGTAG
>Ga0210026_1001310_pt1 | contig 24647 bp, 33 predicted proteins | sample CryGeymeta201509_FD_183977 | JGI IMG/M metagenome (GOLD analysis project Ga0210026, IMG submission 183977) | Groundwater microbial communities from Crystal Geyser aquifers in Utah, USA - Crystal Geyser metaG 2015-09 (SPAdes) (version 2) | ecosystem: Environmental > Aquatic > Deep subsurface >...
AAGCGGCAATGAGTGGAAATCCAGAGGCGCAAAAGCGTTTTTTTGGTGATGCTCCTCGCCTGGAATATCCAGAGCATACGCCGGCTCCAGTAAAGATCGTCGGCGGCATCATATCCAAAAATGAGGAACTGTTACGCCAAGGTGATTCCGAGATAAAAGTTTCATTTATCGAAACTGAGATCCACAGCCACAAACAAAGTACTCTCCTGAAAAATGGGGAGATCGATGAAGAAGAGTTTGAAAAACGCATGATCGCTGCCACCCAAAAGGAGTGCAGCAAATGAAGTAAAGGAGAATGGAAAATGTCGACCATGCATGTCCTGAAGCTGGATATCGCAGGAATCCCGCAAGATTGGCTTACTCCGCGCGAAGCGGCAGAGCTGATTGCAAAAGATCAGATGGCTTGGTCTCTTGGTGAGGTGGTCGATGTTTTCCACGGCGGCATGAATCGCCATGGGTGCCGTACCGTCATTGAAGTTCCGTCCATTCTCGCTGTGCACGGTGTTGCGCAAATCTCTTTGCCCGACCTGATCCCGAGCGTTACTCGCGAGAAGCTCTTCATGCGCGACCGGAATATCTGTGCGTACTGTGCGCAGTCGTTCCATCCTCGCGATCTGCAGGCGGAGCATATTCATCCTGAATCCCGTGGTGGCGAGTGGTCATGGATGAACCTGGTTGCTGCGTGCAATACTTGCAACCAGGTTAAGAAAAAGAACATGACGCCAGAAGAGGCTGGCATGAAGCTTCATTATCTGCCCTATGTTCCTAGTTACTGGGAGGACTTCATCCTCCGCGGCCGGAACATCAAGGCAGATCAGATGGACTTCTTGATGGCTAGCGTTCCAATGAGCTCTCGGCTGAAGTAAAAATGCCCGACCGGCTCGGGCATTTTTATCGGTTGCGCCGTAAAGCCCAGTCGTTCGGGGCGGGGAGGGTGTCAATGCAACCTGTGTCGGATGTGTAGTCCGAATACGCCATCCGCCTTATGGTCTCTCATTTCATATGGCGGCACAAAGAAGATGCTCGCGCCGTAGTTGCTATAATCGATATTCATGGCGATATTCACGGCGGGCAATACCGGCTTGTCGCTGTATCCTGTTAACAGGCCGCCGACCTTGGATTGGATCGACCGGGATATCAAGGAACGGCATGATTCTGTCTTCGAGATTGTGTATGAGTTATACTAACACAAACGTACATTTCTGGAGATCGAGGTGCAATTCCTTCTGCAATCTGATGATGTGTCCTCCATGGAGAAGCGCGCTATTAGGCATTTCTCCATGATCCGGGATGGGGTGGATATCCAAAATACGACGCTTGTAGATATGGATGATGTGTCGGCGGATTCGATCGCCTGCCCGGTTGGGACGGTTGAATTTGTGAAGGCTTGCCTAAAAAGGCATGGACTTAAAGTGCCTGCGGCAATGTCGTATCCAGATTGCCTGCGGGAGTTTCTGTGTCGCAACATCGCTGCCGGCGAAGCCAGGGATGCGCGCCCAGATCAGTTCATCAAGCCTTTGCTGCGAGTGAAGGCATTCACTGGCAGCATCAAGGGCAACCTGACTGAAATCGTAAATGAAGGATGCAGGGTGTGGATGTCAGATCCGGTCGCCTTCGTCGCCGAATATCGATACTACATCGTGAATGGGCGCATAGTTGGTCGCGGCCGGTATGATGATCTGGACGGAGAGACCGATGTCGACCCTGTTGTCGTTGAGCGGGCAGTCGCCATCATGACCGAGGATGGTGCCCCCGCTGGATACGCACTTGATTTTGGCGTTCTCGACGACGGTCGAACCGCCCTTGTGGAGATGAACGATGGATGGGCCCTTGGGCTATACCGCGGCTCGGTTCGCCCATGCGATTACGCTCAACTCCTATATGCGCGGTGGATTGAGATTTTATCCTCGGCGTCTTGCATTCAATTTGAATCGCGTGTATGATGAGCGCCTACACAGTCCCCGTAGTTGAATGGATACAACAGCCCCCTCCTAAGGGGCAAGTCTGGGTTCGATTCCCGGTGGGGGCGCCATATAACAGAGGTGGAAAATGAACAAGGCAACGAGCCGTAATTTACATTTGGCAGCGCTGGTTGGGCGACCGACATTGGTTGTGATGTTCGCCTTTATTGGGATCCTTCTTCTTTCGTTGCTTTCGCCTCCCGTACACGCTACCGAAGCCATTTCGAATGAGCCAAAATTCTCATTTTGGCAGATGGTTCGCAGCAAGATCGAGAGAATCGTTCCGAAAAAGAAAGTGAAGGTCGAGACGGTTGCCGGTGGTGTGCGCGGAAACCTCGCTGACGCAACGGATTTTTACTGGGCTGGCGAGACGGATATTGATGTCGCCGAGGAGGAATTGTCGGCATTCAAAGCGGCTGTCGCACTTTTTGATGCTGGCGACATAGCGGCCGCGAAGCGCGCCTTTGGTGACTTTGCAAAGTCATTCCGGGGAGTGCACTAGCACAGGACGCTCGCGAAGCGGTGGATCAGATAACGCTGGCAAAATGAAATCCGCTCGGCTACTTGTCGCAACAATATCCCTTGCATTGCTGTTGCCTGCGCATGCCTCATCCGATGCCGGACAAGAGCATTTTTCGGTATGGGATCGCATTAAGTACAAGCTTTCGCGCATCGCACCGAAAAAAGAGGTTGTTCACACAACCGCCTCATCTGGAGTTCGCGGATACATACTTGAGACTGACGACCTTTATTGGAAGGGTGAGGAAATCGTTGAGATGGAGTCGCAAGAGTTGCTCGCCTTCAATAAGGCGATGCGCAAAGCGTCGGTTGGTGATGTAAGTGGGGCGTTGATTTCGTTCAATTCTTTCATTGAGCATTATCCGACCAATCCGCTTGTAGATGATGCCAAAGAGGCGATTTCAAACTTGATATTATTGATTGATTAAAGGCGTATGTTATGAGCTTTCACAATGAAGATATTGACAAGGCAAATCTGTCGCCGAGGCATATCAATCTATTCAAATCATTTGGCGTATTCACGAGATCGGATGCTGTAGCCCGAGCGGAGTCGGTGCTGGCAATGGCTTCCGCTCAGTTCGGGGAAAAAGGCATTGAAGATGTGCGCAAGTGGGTGCGGAGATCAAAATCAGCGAGAGGCAACAATAAATGCAAGTGACTTACTTGGAATTTAAGGGAATCAGGATACTCCATGCCGAGCGAGTGATCCCCCGTGGGGACAATTGTTCCGGCTGCCCGATGCATGAAGTCAGTGCGAAGCATCATCGCCAGGAAAACGGGTTCTGTGCGCTCCTTGGGCGTGGCGACTGGATGCCTGGCCTCTCATTCCTTTGGGACTGGGTGAAGGAGTGTTCGATCAATCTCAACTCCGAAGATTGCGACCTGGATGCCGACCCCGCCAAGCCCTGATCATCTATCCACCATCGAGGCGGCTCGAATTCTTGGATTGAAGCCGCAATCGATGCGCCTGTGGATACATCACGGAAACTCGCCGATCCCATTCGTAAAGGATGGACGCTGGGTATGGTGGCCTAGAGAGGGTGTCGATTTTCTGACCTCTCCGACCGTTCCGGAGCCGTGTGACCTTAAAGTTTCGCGCGCACTCGCGACGTTCAAGACATCGGCGCCAATTGATGCTATTGCACGACGTTCAGGGATGTCTGTGGATGGGGTGCGCCGTCACCTCAGGTCGCTGCGCGCTCGCTCTATCGTCAGGATATCCGGGTGGGAGCGTAGGCCGCCAGGCGAGTGGGGTGGCGCCAAACCAGTCTATGCGATGGGGGATGCGCCGGATGTCAAGAAGCCAAATCGGATGAAGAAGGGACGTACGCAGAAGCGTTGGCGCCAGTCCAATCCGGAGATGGTGAGGCGTGAATACTGGCGCCGCAAGGCGAGAGGCTTCAAGGTCCGAATGGATCCGTTGTTGGCGCTGTTCATGAAGCTTGGGCGCGGCGCGACAGCTTCGGGGCATCGGGATGCTTAATGTGTGTTTAGTTGAGATTGAGCGGAAGTCCCTTCCTGTCAGCGATGACTGGCGCATGCGAGTTCATTGGGGATACCAGTGTGTATTCAAGCTTCCCGAAAGCGATATTTCACATCAGCAATAGGGCAAGAACGGAGATCGCTAAGGCAATACGCGCATCCGCGCATCAATTTTAAAAAGGAGATAACACCATGTGGTTCAAAAACCTGAAGGTCTACCGTTTGACACATTTCGAGATGACGCCGGAGCAGATGAATGCCGCGCTGGCTGCCAATGAGCTCCAGCCGACATCCGGCCTGCAGATGCAAAGCTCCGGCTGGATCCGTCCCAAGGAAGGCGGGGATTCCTTTGTGCATCAGTGCAAGCACCACATGTTGATCACGATGGGCTCGGAGAAGAAGCTCTTGCCGACCAGCGTGATCAATGCTTTCGCCAAGGAGCGCGCGCGCGAGTTCGAGGAGATGCAGGGCTTCAAGCCTGGTCGAAAACAGATGAGGCAGATCAAAGAGGTCGTAACCGACGAACTGCTGCCGCGGGCATTCTCGCTGCAAAGCAAGACGGAGGTCTGGATCGATCCGGTCGGGAAGCTGTTGGTTATCAACGCAGGTAGCAACGCCAAGGCGGATGATGTGGTCGCACTGCTGGTAAAGTCCGTGGACAAAATCAATCTTGTGCCGCTGCGCACGGCGAACTCCCCATCGTCTGCCATGACGGACTGGATCGTATCTGGTGAAGTGCCAAGCGAGTTCACGCTCGATGACACCTGCGAGATGCGCGCCGGGGGAGACTCGAAGGGAAGTGTTCGTTACTCGAAGTTGACGCCTGACGCGGAGGAGATTAAGAAGCACATCATTTCCGGCAAGACGCCAGTGAAGCAGGCGATGACATGGAATGACCGCATCTCGTTCGTCCTCGATGAGCAGATGCAGATCAAGCGCGTGCAGGCGCTCGATTTGCTCGCGGCAGAGGCCGATCCTGAGGCGGATGTTTTTGATGCGGACTTCGCGCTCATGACCGGGGAGCTGTCCGGCTTGATTGCGTCGCTGGCAAGTGCGCTTGGTGGTGAAAATGCCCAGTAGCGCTCTGTCCGATGACAAGAAGGTTGTGGCGTCCATATTGATGGGCATTTTCCTTATCATGCCGGCAGTCATGCTTGAGCAATTGGTGTACTTCGATATTGTGGCTGGAGGTGCCATGATTGCCGTGGGCCTGACTCGCGCAATTTCGACGTCAGCAGCCAATGGTGTACTTCAAGGCTCGGCCGCAGGCGTTTTTGAAGATGGAGCGGTTGTAGCTGCAATTTTGCTCGCTCTGTTTCTGATCATGCCTTTTATCATGCTTTGGGAATTCTTATTCTTGTGCCTCGTTGCCGGACATGTGCTGATTTTCATTCGACTGAGTGATCTGATCTGGGGGCGAGGGGATCTCATTCGAACATTGCGCGGAATCTTATCTCCGTTTTTGTTCTTGAGGCGCTCGCAATGATGGATCTGCAGGGCTTTCTGGCTGGCGAGGGTTTCTTGCTCGCGAAGGACTCCTGCAGATCCCCGGTGAATGAGTGTGATTGGTACGCATACAGGAAAATCGCGGCCCCGATGGTCGAGGGCTGTGCCAATCAGCAGCATCAGCTATTGATCTTCCCTTTTCGGCGGGGCGATTTTGAGTCTATCGACATATCCCTGGTTGCTGAAAAGTCGGTGTGGTGGAATCTCCGCGCATATTCGCTGTCCAGTAATGATGTGTTCAAAAGCCTGGGTGAGATCGAGGCGCGGCTTGTTGCTGCATGGAACGCGCTGGCCAGCGCCAGCTTGAATTAGTTGGTGTAAGTTATTAACATACGGGTTCGTATATTTCTGAAGGAGAGTCTCATGAAAAAAATCCTGTTCGCAATCGCATTGGTGATTCCCGTTATTGCCAATAGTGCGGTGCCTCCCGATATCTTCGTAGAAAAGACTGGTCGTGGCGACAATTTCGAGCAGCACAAGGCCAAGATCGTCTCGAGCATGGGTGAAAACATGCGCTGTGTTGAAGCCGCTCAAGATAAATTGGCTATAAAGCGCTGCCATCAGGCGGCTAAAGACAAAAGGGCGGTGTATCGCGAGAAGCGCCAAGAGTTGCGAGAGGATGGCAAGGATGCCATGTAGAAGCGATCGCTGAAGTCCGGCTTCGAGTAAGTCATGTCAGTAGATGCATTCTCCAATCTAGCGCCTGCCTTCACGATAGCTTCCGGAGTCGTAGGCAGTATGCGTTCATCAGGTTTTTTATGGGGTAATGGATGGGCAGGTTTTTAATGCAGGCCGCCATGGGCGGAAATATTGAAGCCCAGGCCAGGCTATTGGCAAGCAGGGGCAAAGCCGCGCCGCAAGATGATGTGCCAGCCGTAACTGAAAAGCCAGATAGCGCAAAATTTCGTGGATTGACAGAGAACTTCAGTGCGGAGGAGTTCGATCGCATGATGCAGGAAGCCGCAGAGAAGGAGTTCATATCTTGATTACCCGTTTACAACAAAGCATTCTTGAGGTGCTCAGTCGCATTCCGTCAAAGCCGACCATCAATCAGCTCGCCGAGAGTCTTAGGGGGTATCAACGGTTTGCGATCAACGAAGCGCTCAAGGATATGCGCGCCAAGAAGCTTCTGGCGCTTGACTACAACGAAGGGCAGGCGCCAGTATTGCGGATAAATCCATCAGCGCATACCGCCCTTTTAAAGGCGCGCTTTTTCCGACCATCGTTGGATTTGAAATTGGCTCCACGCAAGCGGCTTGGTAAGCCGCTGAGCTCGGCTGGGAAGGTGAATTTTTCCGACCTCATTAAGGGGCTTGGCACCCCTTTAATGAAAATCATGTGATGCCCGGGTCTGGCCGAGAAGACAAAGTTCAGTTGCTCGACAGGACTCGATCGAATAGGTGATGTTGAAGATGAATTGCACTGACTGTCCCTTGCATATCAAGCGCACCCTGGTGGTTATGCCGACAGCATGCTTACCTGGCGGCTTGCTTGCCATAGGCGAGGCACCTGGCGCCGATGAGGATATTGCCGGGGAAGGGTTTGTTGGTCGAGCAGGGAAGACGCTGGATGCGTTGCTTCTTGAAGTCGGCATTGATCGCGCAAGTTATGGTCGCGCCAATATTTGTCGCTGCCGTCCAGTGGATGCGCAGGGCGAGAATCGAAAGCCAACCGCAAGGGAGGCCGATGCCTGCTTGCCTAAGCTTGCCGCTTTCATTGCTGAAACTAAGCCATCTGTCATACTGTGCGTTGGATGGACGCCGGCAAAGTATTTTTTTTCAGATAAGTGCCTTGGTGATGCGATTGCCCAATCATCGGGAAGGACTTTCATCCCGGGTCAGATGGGCCTTCCGTCAATCTTGAGGGGGCTGATCTCGCCGGTTCGTGTGGTTCCTATGCCTCACACCAGTCCGCTCGCGTTCAATCGAAATGCGCCAAGCGGCGAGAAGTGGTCCATTGTCGCGAGACGGCAAGTGGCTCTCGCAAAGGGGCTTTTGTTGCCATGAAGAAGTGTCTGTCAGCCCCGCTTCGGAGTCTACTTCTTGAGCTTTCTGGCGAGCCGCATAGCGAGCTTCGGAAGAATATCCGGTCGATCTGTATGCATGCCGCCAGGCGGCAAGGGCTTGTAGGGATGCGTGGTCAGATACTGAAGCTCGGCAGGAATGCGCTCAAGGAGGGCAGTTACTCGCACAAGAAGATCGGTGAGTCTGGTCGAGGCGGCGCCAGACGCGGCGCCGGCCGAAAAGGCACGCCAATTTCTGGCGCCGCGATTCGCAAAGACATTTGCCTGGACCCCTCCTCGCTTGAGATATTGAAGCGAGCGGGGGGTGGCGTCGCGAGCTATGGATTGCGAGTGTGTGCATCCGTTTTCGAAGACACAAACCCCTGTGAGGCTCTGCCGCTCTCCACAAGCTCTCGCAGGGCACTTATCATTGATCAGAAAACCATTGAAAGGCTTTCTCGGATAGGGGGCGGGAATTTGAGTTTGGGCGCGAGGCGTTGTGCATATGCCTGGAAGAATAGCCTGTCGTAATCTATCATTGCTTGCCGCCGCCTTGATTTGTGTGTATAATTCAAAGTAGAGGTGGGCAATGGATAAAAAGGTCAAACAAAGGTTGTATTCAAAGGGTGTCGAGGAAGATCTGCGCGCACAGGGGATCAATCCGGTTCTTGCGCGCCTACTCGCGTCGCGTGGCATAGCATCGAATGATGATGTCGATCTCTCGTTACCGAGGATGCTTCCAGTATCAACCCTTACCAATGCTACAAAAATGGGGGAACTTCTTGCTGATGCGCTCCGTGATCAGAAAAAGATCGTTGTCTCATGCGACTTCGATGTTGACGGGTGCTGCGCTGGCGCGGTGATGGTTCGCAGCCTGAGGGCGATGGGCGGCAATGTTGATTTTGCTATGCCGGATCGCGCCGTGCATGGCTATGGTGTTTCAAAATTGCTGGTTGATGAGATCCACGCCAAGCATCATCCAGATATCATCTTGACGGTGGACTGCGGAATTTCCAGTCACGCCGGGATCGATCGCGCGAATGAACTTGGCATCAGAGTGCTCGTGACTGATCATCACATCCCAGGTGACACACTTCCGAATGCCGAATGCATCGTTAATCCAAACCAGCCCAACTGCAGCTTCGCAAGCAAGAATCTGGCTGGCGTTGGAGTTGCGTTCTATACGATGCTGGCTCTTCGCCAGGAGATGAGAGCGCGGAATGCGTTTACGCGGCCAGAGCCGAATCTGGCGGAACTTCTTGATATCGTTGCGCTGGCGACGATTGCCGATGTAGTGAAGCTCGACCGAAACAATCGCATCCTGGTGCATCAAGGTTTGAAACGGATTCGCGAAGGCAAGGGGAGTTGCGGGGTTCGCGCCCTTTACGAGGCGACAGGAAAGAATCCTGCCGAGGCATCTGTTTTTGACTTCGGTTTCATCCTGGGGCCGCGCATCAATGCGGCGGGGCGCCTCGAGGATGCGTCATTTGGCGTCCAATGCCTCATCTCCGACGATTACAACCAAGCACTCTCCATTGCCAAGCGACTGGATGCTATCAATCGAGAGCGGAGGGAGATCGAATCGGAGATGAAGGATGCGGCTGAGATCGCACTCGAAGAGATCGATGTCGCGGGCCGCTACAGTCTCGCCCTCTTCGACAAAGACTGGCATCAGGGTGTGATCGGCATTCTGTCTTCTCGGATCAAGGATAAGTACGGACTTCCTACGATCACTTTTGCGCCTGGCGCGGATGAGAAGTTCAAGGGGTCAGGTAGATCCATCCCTGGGCTTCATCTGCGCGATGCGCTCGACCTGGTCGATAAGCGCAACCCGGGTGTGTTGGTCGCGTTTGGTGGGCACGCCATGGCCGCCGGCATGACGGTCTCCGCCGGCAAGCTCGAACAATTTACGGCTGCTTTCGAGGCCGTCTGCCGGGATCTGTTACGGCCGGAAGATCTAATGCAGATCGTAGAGACGGACGGCGAGATCGGAAATGACGAAATATCGTTTGAAACAATCGATGCTATCAACGGCGCGATATGGGGGCAAGGCTTCCCTGCGCCACTCTTTGAGGCTGAATTTGAAGTGCTTCAGCAGAGACTGATGAAAGATAAGCACATCAAGCTTAGCCTCCGGAAGGATGGGGAGATATTCGAGGGAATCTGGTTTTTCCATGCAGATGTGCTACCGGACACTGTCAGGCTAATCTACTCGCTGTCCGTCAATGAGTTTCGTGGAACCAGGTCAATCCAGATGGTGATACAGGGGGTCGCGTAGCAGCTTGACAATCGTGTGCGCTCACTGTATCATAAGCCTATGAATAAACCATCAATCATCCTTTCATCAGACACCACTGCCGAGATCCTCGACGGTGCGGCTGACATCGAAATCGGCCAGTGGTATTGGGTCAAGGATACCGACGAGAAATGGAATGCCGAGCGCAAGGAATACGACAAAACCCATTTTGAGTGGCTTGGGTGTGTCATGTCCATCGGCTCGAACTATGTTGTGCTGGAAAGCCCTCATTCAGATCGTGGCTACCACAGCCAGCGCGTCCATCTAAATGACTTCTACGAGAAGCTTCGTTTTGAGCCTGACAGTGCGTCCGTGATCCGCGGCTACATCCAGAAGCATCAAGCTAAACTCTCGTCCTATCTTGATGAGATCAAATCTATTACGGCAAAGCTCGGGGTGAGTCAGGGGCTGTCGATATCTGACAAGACTACGGACACGGCTGGAACCTCGCTTGCGGTGATGTCCAGGCACTTCGACATCAAGCAGTACGAGGCCAACCTCAAGAAAGCTGAAAAGGAAACACTGCCGGCACTTTTTGAGTCTATCAAGAACGAGAATCGCGAGTTGGGCAGATGGACTGGCGCTGAAACATTACCCATGCTTGCCCAGTCAAAAGCACTGAATGGCGTCATCGGCTCCATTCAGGACCGTGTGTTCAATATCAGCCTTTATGCGGGCCTCATCGAGCAAATTGCTCAGTGTCGCGATGGTGAAGCGGCCGGATTCCATGAAAAACTGCATGTGATGCAGCGCCTGCTCTACATGGACGAGGAGTGCCTGCTGAATTACGAGCACGGCGGCATGACGTTCGGAAGCATCGGCGAATTTGATTCCTGGTTATCCAGAAAAGACAATCTGGAACGTATCTTGCCGTTCCCTCGTTGTATGGTGGCCATGCGTGTCCGCAGAAACACCAAGCTTCGTACCTGGGATGGAACCATCGGCGGCATCATCATGAATATCAATGAGGCACAGTCCGATAAGTGGACATTCATTTTCATTCGGAATGGCGAGAAACTCTATCGACTTGGCTGCGATACATTCGAGTTCGATGGTCTGAATGGGATGATATTCCCGGACAAAGCGCTATTCGACCCATCCGAGCCGATGATGCTAAATAGCAGAGCCGGTTCTCGTATCGATGAAAAAGACATGATGCCAGTGTCTTGTTACGAAGAGATGTGCAAAGAGCAGGATAAGTTCGACAAAAATTGCGATGAGTGGATCGCGAAAAATCCTTTCGAGACGTGGCGCTTGGCTCATCCGGAGAATTCAACCAAGAATTCATCGTCGATGGAAAGTATGTGGGATATGGCAAATCCGTTCCATCGCTGGAAAAAACCGCACGGCAGTTTCCGGCGTAAGGAGTGGGAGCCGTTCAATGACGGCAGCGTCTATTACGACGATTTTGTTGCTGCCATGACTGACCGAATCAAAAAGTACAACAGAGTTGCGCTGCTCATCCAGGGATTGTTCGACCGCTCAGATGCGTTACACCCGCACCCGCCTGTGAAGACTTGGATGCCAGAGAGCTTTGGGGCCTGCGTCGAACTTGTCTATGACGGATCTGCCAACCTCTATGAAGGGGATGAGCCGGACATCGACGCCTTCTTTGCCAAGTGCAATGCATCTCTGAATGCTGATTCGGTTGTGATCGGCCAGGAGCTGTATTGGGAAAAGCAAGAGGCGGACAAAGAGAACAGGCGCGTCCAGAACGATTGGCGCGATCGCATGAAGCACATGGTTGAGACACACCGCCCTTATGGAAATCCGGGGCCTGGATATATCGCCAGGATGTCTGAATTCAAGCCTCGCGCGGGCAAGGCGGTATTCGTGTGGTATCGCAAGCGATTGACGCACGACGACTGGGGTAGAAAGAGCCCGGAAATCAAGACATCAATCACGGTGCCGGTCGCTCATCTTTTTAACGTATCTGGCTACACGCCTGGCGAATACAAGCAGTTCTTCAAAGATCCTCGTACCCGCGCGAAATATCTGCAGTGGGCACCGATGCTGCTGGCGGCCGAGGAGTATCACGCAGGGAATTTGAAGGTTGAGTCAACGGATGGGGGGTGATCAAAATGCTAAGACATGACAGAGGATGTGATAGACGAGGTGGCAGCATGAGTTCCGGGGTAAATTGCGAAATGAACCACTCCAGTAGCGTGTCTGGCTATCGAATAGAGCATCATGGGGATTGCGTGTTGATCTTCGGCTCCATTCCAGTTTCAAAATTTGGCACGCTAACCAAGTTGGTGCCGGAATTTTCTGTGATGGGCCCGCACCTTGCGAGGCTTGCTGGAGCCAATATTGCAATGGGGCCGAAGGCGGACGTGGATGCGCTCGCGCTGCAATTCCACGATATCGCTATCGAGCGAACGAAATTCCATTTTTCCGGCAGCGGGCTGAGCGAGGCGGCTATCAAATGGTTGGCGATCGGCCATCATGGCGGCAGTAGCAACGCAATCTTCTATCGGCTTACAGGCGTGCCTCCAATGGAGATGTCTGCCGGCGACATGGCGCATCTGGCGCATCCGCACGACCCGGACGATCTATCCCGCTGCCGAAGGTTGCTCGAAGAGGTTCCGGAGCTGGCGACACGCATCGGCGAGATGGCGAGTGCCGGCGAGGAATGGGCGAGTCTTGTAGCCGTATGGGATGAGTTATGCGCCACAATGGATTCCGAATCGCCGGAGTGGCGGTCAGGGAAGGGCAGTGCGCCAAGAACTGCCGGGATGATGAGGGAGATATCGTGAGCACAGACACCCCAATTGAAAACCTATCTGCCGCCCTGGCGCACGCCCAGTACGCAGGCTTCCCTGAGATCATCTATCAAGATCGCGACTGGGAACATTTCCAGAATACCAAGGAGGACCGTCGCATCGAAAAGCGTCGCCGGCCGGGCATTCGGGATATTACGGTCGCAGGGATGTTCACGCAGATGTGGGGTAGTACGGCGCTGGGGTTTGGTGGTATTGGCGGCGCTGCAATGACCACGGCTTACACCATCATCCTGGAGTGCGAAGGCCGGTACGCGGTCTATTTTGGCGGACGGTTCGCATACCTTATCGAGCGACCGAATGAGACATTCTTTGAAGACATGGTGAGGCAGCAGATGGAGAAAGTGGCGGATGCCAACAAATACAAGAAGGCCAAAGAAAATGCCTGAGAAGCGCGAATGGTGCTACCTGCAGCCGCCTGCGGTATTTGAAGTTGCGCCATGCGAGTGCGGCAACCACGATACGCAGTGGTCGGAATTTAAAGGGCATCTGTGGTGCGCAAAGTGCCAAAAGGACTTTATGGTCCGATATCGATAGGAGCAGCCACTATGCTTGGTATCTCGTTCGATCGATACATGATTGATACGGGCGAGGTGGAGCGATTCGATCACGAAAAAGCTGATTGGCTGGCATCTTCTCCAGCTTAAAAAAATACTCCCGCCGGGCGATGGAATAGGCCCGTAGTCATATTGATGTATAATTTCAAAATGGATTCGCCATGCCTCTCATTGATGCACACTTTGGTGGATTTTTTTTCGTCTTTTGGGCCGTCAATTTTTTGAATTGGCGGTTTTTTATCGTCTGTATTTCCCAATCTTCTATTGGTCTCACAGAACCTACCGCCTTCGCCCATTCTGGGTACGGTCAATCTGGTAGTAAATCAAATCAAACACTCTTTCTTTGAATAGAGCTGGATGGTTGTTGAAAAGAAGGCATCAACTTTATGGGCCATCCGGCTCGAAACAAGGAGAAATACAATGCAAAAAGAACTGAAGAAGTTGGCCGTATCAATCGCGAAGAATGTTTCTAAGATGGGTTTTCGTAATGTCGACGGTCATGCAATGACGTTCCGCCAGGGCCTCGATGTTGTGGCCAAGCTGGGTGGAATGAAAGCATGGCAGGCAGTCGCGGCTATGAAGCCTCAAAAAGGAACTCTTAAGCCTGATGGCAATTCTGAGTATCACCACGATTACGTCCAGGATGATAAAGAATCGGTCTGGATTACAGTCAAGGGGCATTCAATCTACATCAATCCTACTGACGAAGGCGTGGTTGTTGATGTCTACGCAAAAGGTGCTGAGAACAATGGCACTATCGCAACAACATATGCGTTTGATACGGAAGCTGAAGCGTCTTACTGCGAAGCCAATGGAATCGACCGTGATGACGTGGCTGAGTGGGTTGGGCTGCACTACAAGGTTAATTTTGATGCCGAATCTGCTGTGAAGCGTATGGAGTGGTTGCATCGTTACGTTGAGTCTCATTCTGGCGACAATGATGAAGAATTGAAGGAGCCGGTGCTGGATGACATAACTCGATCCATTTTGGATAGTCTGCCTGCCGCGAAGCATGTGGATGAATGGTGTTTGCGTGCGGACGACGACGTTGAGGATATTATGAGACTTGAGGTTGTCATTGATGGTGTTTGCCATCTGACCGCTATTGGGTTCAATTCCGAAGCTGAGTATGTACGGATGGAGGGGTTGATGCAGCAGTATTATCGCGCCAAGTCTCGCAAGACGGTCTACGTTGATGAGCTTTTGGGCATCATGGATATTGAGGTCCGCGAAGACCCGGATCAACCTGGCTTGTACATGTGGCACGGCATTGATAGTTCCCTTCATTCCAAAGAAGAGGCTGTTAGTTCTGCTGTATTCGAGGCCCACTCAAGGATTGCCGGGTATTACAACCTCAGCACCGAACAGTGGAATGAATTGTCACAGCTTCAAATTTTGCATCTCGCCAGAGATATGTCTGAGCATAACTAAGGGGATGATATGAGAAACAAGTCGATTTCCGAGCTTGAGTACATCATAAAGGATGCTGGTGAGGCCGCAATATGCATGAAGGATGTGAATCCCGCGGCCGAATCCAAGTATCTTGATCAGGTGAATGATGCTGCGACAGAGCTTTATCGTCGCAGAAATCCCGCCCCTCGCGTAAAGCGAGCAAAGGAACCCAAACGTAGTTACGCTTGGTGATCATTTAGCAACACTGCACCACAATCCTTTTGGGTTGTGGTGTTTTTATTTGCACGATAAGTTAATCCTCTATTAAACCAATTATTAATAAGGAGAAAAAATATGAAAAAGGTGTTCTTTGCTTTTATTTTAATGACTGCGTGTTGCTCTGCAAGCTCTTCTGACTTTTTTGTTGGAGACAATACAGATCATCAGTACATGGTGTCCGCTGTTCTTAGGAAAGGGACGACTGATATCCAAATAAAGCTCGTGCACTCGTTGCATTCGGCATCGACTGAAGATGCCGCACTAGGTAAATTTGTGAAGCAGATTCCTTCAAATTTTCCTGGATATTCAGTTTTGACGACACTGGTAACTCCCGTGTCTGACAAACGATGTGATATTGAAATATAGCCAAAAACCGCCAAATCCTCTGGGTTGGCGGTTTTTCTTATTTTTATCACCTTCGGAAACTTCTCTTCAATCAGACCTTACGCTCCCGCCCGCAAGGGTATGTCGGTCGTTTCAAAAAAAACTATCACTTTTCTTTAAATAAGAACTGGATGGCGTTGGTATGGGAGTCACTACGAAATGAACCATCTGGTTCGAATTTAAGGAGAAACACAATGAATCAAAAGCAAGAAATCAACAATCTGGCCAAACACCTCTCATCCAAGCTGGGTGCTGACAACCGCGTTGTTCTGAATGCGATCGCCGGATACATGGGCTTTCGTAACTTCCAGGCTGTGGTTGCAAAATTGAAGCGTGGTGATGCAAATGTAGTGTCATTCGAGTCTGATGAGGATGCGTACCGGCGTTACTGCAATGTGGTGAATCAACAAGGATGGAATGAGGATTCTCAAATCATTCATCTTGAAGGATTTATCGGTCAAACACGCGGCATGCTGTCTAAGTTGGCTGACTATGCAGAGAGCGTAGCTAAAGAGGAGTGTGATGACTGCACCGAAAAAGATGTGTATGTCTCGCGAGTTTTGAGTCTGTACGAAGCTGATAAGTCCGGCGTTTATGCTCAATACGCAGCTGCTTATGGTGCTACACACAGCGAAGCTGGGCAGGATACTGTTTCCTTCCTTAAGCGTTGTGCGGAGCAGGATTTCCATGATGGCGATAGCGGGGCTGCTGTGTTCCAGGATGTCTATGACGAGGTGACTGGTATTTCTACTCCTGGGCTTAAATCGATGGAGCATTTGCTTGCTCTTTGGAGACGGCTTGGGGATATTCCTACCGTATTTGAAGGGCCTAACGTCGACGAGATCGAGGAGCCGTTCCTGCATTTCCCGGTAGGGACTCATCGCGAAACTATCTGGCATTGGTTTGAAGAGCAAAATCCGCTATTTTTGGTTGGCGAAGTTATGAGCGGCAAGACTCCAAGGTCTAAGCATGATGTAGCTATGACCAATGCTTTGACTGGATTGGCCATGGATGACGGATCGTTCGATGTCCCTAAAGCCCGCAAATCAAAGGTTGTTCCTATGCGCAGCATGCTTCACGTCGTTATCGCTAACGATGGGAATGGCGAGGAATTCGATTGGTTCTTGACCGAAGAAGAGGCTGATGCAGCTTTGGTTGCAAAAAGCTATTCCACTCCCAGGGTCCGGAAGATGATGGTCCGCACCCCGCAGTGGGATATGACTTTTGCTGAAGTTTCTGAATACATTTGGGATGAGTTCATTAACATTCCAGTTGTTGATAAGACTTCACATGCTGAATCAGTAAATGAAAAATTGAAGTGTTCTGCTTGTGGGCTGCCGACATCGGTTGACGATGATGGTCTCTGCAATGCTTGCAGCGATATTTCAGAGAAGATTGAGTACGATTCTGTATCTGGTGATTACATGTATCTCAAGAGCGACTCCAATAAGGTTGTTTTGTCTGGTGTCCGCACCATGACTGAAGCTATCTCTGAAGTCCTTCAATATTACAAGTAATACTGCAACACTAACGCTCACCTTTATGGTGGGCGTTTTTTATCGTCCCCGCGTAAAACTTCGCCCTTCAGGGCGGAGATGTAAGCGTGAATCAGCATAACTTCCTCGTTACAAACAAGTGCAATAGTGATAACATCCTGAATCATGTCTCAATCCATCAAAACTCTCCGCGTCCGAGTTAAGGATAAGCACGCCAAAGTGCTGTCGCAATGGGCGTTCGAGGTGAATCAGGTGTGGAATGCAGCGAACGAATTGACCGCGGAATACGGCTGGGTGCCTATCCCGGAGCTGGGCTATGTCAATCTTCAAACTTCGGAATTCGATCTAAACAAAGAACTCCGATGGATCCGCAAAGAACGTGATCTCTCGATCGGGGCGGCGACGGTTCAATCCGTCATTGCCCAGCACGCCAAATCTCGTCGTAAGTCCAAGCGGAACAAGCTGCGCTGGCGCTGTTCCAGTGGATCGAATCGGTCGCTGGGCTGGGTCCCGTTCAAAGAGGCCGGTGTGAAACTGGTCAATGGACAGATCCGTTTCTGCGGCGAGTATTTTGGGATATGGGACAGTTACGACCTCTCGAAGTATGACCTCGGCACCGGTTCGTTCTCGCAAGATGCCCGGGGCCGCTGGTATTTCAATACGACCGTCGAAGTCGAGGTTCAGCCCGGTCTCGGTCGGGCTGCCGTCGGCATCGACCTCGGACTCAAGACGGCTGCAACCGGTTCGGATGGTATCGCGAAGCTGGATCGTCGCAAGATCACAGATGAATTTGCGGCGCAACTTGGCCGGGCTCAGCGAGCGAACAAATCGAAGCGCGTGAAATCCATCCACGCCAAGATCAAGAACAGCCGCCGGGACGCGCTGCATAAGTTCAGTTCAATGCTGACCAAGCAGTATGGCGGGATCTTCGTAGGTGATGTAAGTAGCAAGAAGTTGGTCAAAACCCGCATGGCCAAGTCGGTATTAGACACCGGCTGGCACATGCTTAAAACACAACTGAAATACAAAGCGAATGCGCGGTCAGTTGTGTATCTGGAGGTTCCAGAAAGGAACACCACCCAGACCTGTTCGAGCTGCGGAATCATCTCCGCCAGCAGTCCGAAAGGTAGAGCAGGTCTTGGAATAAGAGAATGGATGTGTGAGTGCGGTGTGACTCACGACCGCGATATCAACGCGGCGAAGAACATTCTCGCGCTCGGACTTGAGCGTCTCGCAGGAGGAATCCCTGCCCTTTAGGGCGGGGAGGATGTCAAGAGATGGTTTCTGCGGCAATCAAGGGCAAGCGTCGAGAAGGTCTGGACTGGCAATCTATCTATGACAAGCAGGCGGAGAAGCTTAAGGTAGACTCCCGTGTGTACCGGAGTTATGGCTTCTACTCATCCAAGTACGATGGTGTCGACATTCTTGATCTGTTCTATAAGCTTGTCGTATCCAGTAAGGTCGATGGCAAGTACATCACCAAGCTGGTTCGTCCCAAAAAGGGTGACTTCAAGCCCGAAGCCAAAACCATGTCATTTGGTACTGGTTGGTCTGGCGGTATCAGCTTCGATCGTGATAACTCTTTGGTTGTCTGGTGTGTATCTGAGAACAATCATGCCGTCCGTGATGCACGAGACAATGTGGTTGCAAGAGCATTTTTCGGTGCCTTGAACTCAGTAAAATGGGGTCGCGGTTCCGGTGGTGTCATCCATTACCAGAGCGAGTACACCCGCGAGGGGTTGGAGCACGGAGATCCCGGCTCGACAGTTTCCGGTCGTTTCGGACCTCTTGGCAAAATTTGATAGCAATACAGCAGTACAGCACCATCGTCCAATGACGGTGGTGCTTTTTTGTTAAATATCCAATATTAAATGTTCAATGTCTAATTTCACAGTATGAATTATTTTTAATCAATAGGTTATAACGATCAATTCGGACTTTCTGCATAAAATTCATCAAAAATCCCGCTATTATGCATCTGATGCACAAGACATCGGATGCATAACCTGCTCTCATTCGCAGCATGGCAAATTATGTTGGAATCCGATTAAGCAGGCTGATTAAGGAGCGCGCATATACTGCCGGGCGTTGCACCCAGCTCAACTCCAAGTTGTCAGAACTCAAAAAAGAAGCCGCACAGTGCTCCAAAGACCTGAAGCGCTCAGAAGCCAGGGTTGTGGAGTTAGATCGCATGATCGCCACCGCTTCCACTATCGATCCAGCAGACATCAAATCGATTCGCTCCACTCCTCGCCAGTCAGATGGTAAACATGGCTCATTCAGAAAAGAGCTAATTAGGGTGCTCAAGGAAGCAGGTGGGCCAGTAAAAGTAAGTGACCTCATAACACACATGGTCGCTACATTTAATCTGCCGATGAGTACAAGTTCTGAACGAACGCGCGCCCGCGACCTGGTAAGGCGACCGCTCAATGTGTTCAAGACGTATGGCGCAGTTATTAGGATGCCATCCCACCCAGAAACACTTGAAGGTGTGTGGTGCTGGACTGATAACTATGCGGGTGATGACGGCGACGCTTGAAACATGATTTCTGCGGCTCGTTTATGGCCGTGCGAGTAATTGAACCAGTCTGTTGATACACCCGCACTGCAAACCCTCTGGAAAAGCGACCGTATCTGCTGCTTGGTGTTCTTGCGTCGCATGTCCTCACGCCACGCCATCTCGCAGGCATAGTCCAGCATGTACTTCGGCGTAATGCGATGGTAAATGCCAAAGCATGACCGCCGCATCCTGGAGAAAAAGCTTTCCGCTTGATTCTCGTTCACACCATCGTCCCTTGAAAACTCTTCGGAGTGATTCACTGCTTCATGGACGTAACCCATAAGTTTTAGATTCCCATAGGCTGGTAATTCGTCTGAGTAGATTGTTGCGCGTTCATTGACCCATTGCTTCACCAGTGCTTGGATATCGGCTGCATTCTCTGATTTGCACACAGCAACAACGGTGCGTGAAGCTCCTTTCCCAGCCTCGCCAAACATCTCGCGCAGCACGATCACAATGCGCCGGTTCGGGTGGAAAGGAAATGCTGAAGCGCCAACCTTGGAACGGTGCTGGTTGCTGTATTTCGCGGGAACTTGATTCTTGTCCGCTGGCGCAGATTTCTTCTTCTTGCGACCTTTGCGCTTCTTGCCGGAGAAGTGGCCGCCGTCGATTTCGATCACACCATTCATCTTCTCTGTGCTTACCGTCAGCATCACCGCCTCGCGGATCTTGTGCAGCAACGTGAACGAGGTTCGATAGTGCCCTCCGATGATGCGGCGTAGGGTCAGTGCAGCCAATCCCTTCTGATTGATGACGAACGCGAAGATTGCCATCGCCAGCTTGCGATAGCTGATCTTGTGGTCGGCGAACGTCGTATTGGTCGTGACCGAAAAAGTGTGAGAGCAGTGCTTGCAGCGCCATTGCTTGCGTGTGCGGATGTCGTAATGAGAATCCACTACTCCGCAGTCTGGACAGATCTGCTTATCTGCACTACCCCAGCGCATCTCAGCCAAGAACCGGCGAGCCTGGTCATCGCTCATGGATGACAACTCATCGAGCGTGAGCGGTATCGCTTCTTTTGATAACCAGAAATGGGCGGACATGATGGAAGAGAAATTCTGTTTGTCACGATTATATAGAATGATTGTTCTATAAGAAAGAACATTCGATAAACTGTGTTTTAATCGAGCGAACATTCATATACAATCACGCTATGCAAAACCGCGATACCGAATACCTTGGCAAGCTCCAGGACTACTACGCCCAGCATAAGGTGCTGCCATCCTTTACTTCGGTAGCCAAGCTTGTTGGGTTAAAATCGACCTCGGCGGTCGCAGCGATGGTTGGTCGAATGAAAGCTGCCGGAATGCTGGATCAAGCGCCAGATCGGCGTTTGCAGCCAGGCAAGCGGTTTTTCGAGCGTGAGATTGCGGACAGTGTGCGCGCAGGTGCGCCGCAACCAGCCAATGATGCGCTACGGGATGTGGTGTCCATCGATGATCTGATGATTAAGAATCCGTCTCGGACTGTACTGCTGACGGTCAAGGGTGATTCGATGATTGAGGCGGGGTTGCTGCCTGGCGATACGGTGATCGTGGAGCGTGGTGCCCCGACCAGCCCCGGCAATATTGTGGTGGCTATCGTGGACAGTGAATACACAGTGAAGTATCTGGCCCGTGACAAGACTGGCTTCTATATGAAGCCTGGCAACAAGGATTACTCCATCATTCGCCCTAAGGATGGACTTGAGGTGTTTGGGCGGGTAATTGGGGCGTTTAGGAAATGTTAGACATTAAATGGAATTCGCATGATTAATGCGCAAGCTATAGTTCTTCTGGAAATATCATCGAACATTGGCGGAGTGATGTTATGACGAAGACGAAGAACGCCAATCTTTCGGCTGCTAAGAAAGCCAAGAACGACGAGTTCTATACCCGGTGGGTGGATATTGAACGTGAGATGAACGCCTATCTTGAGTACGACCCAGATGTGTTTCGAGGCAAAACGATTTTACTTCCGTGCGATGACCCGGAGTGGAGCAACTTCACCAAGTTTTTTGCATTGCACTTTCAGGACTACGGACTGAAAAAACTAATTTCGACAAGTTATGCGCCTAGTCGAAACGGGGGTGGAATATTCTACACACCAACGCCATTCGAAACGAAAAGCCCAGACTACGACAAGTCGAAATCAATGGGTCGCGGGCGGGTGTTCGTCTTGGAAGAGTCCGACATGAATGCGGACGGCGTAATCAATATTGACGATCTTAAATGGTCATATTTGGATGGCGACGGAGATTTTCGCTCCAAAGAAGTAATTGCATTGCGGAATGAATCTGACATAGTTATTACAAATCCGCCATTTAGCCTATTCCGAGAATTTATTGCCTGGCTCATTGACGGCGATGTAAAGTTTTCTGTGATTGGGAGTGGGAGCGCACCCACCACAAAAGAAATATTCCCTCTCATTAAAAATAACAAGCTGTGGGTTGGGAAAGGCTTTCATCAAGGGGATGCCTATTTTCAAATTCCAGATGCAGCGCGCACCTCGTATGCAGATGGTGTATTCGATGAAGATACGAGAACTGTTCACTTTCGCAATATCACATGGTTCACAAACATTGAACATGGACGCCGCCACGAACCGCTGCAGCTAATGACAGCGGAAGACAATAAAAAATTCAGCAAACACAAAGAAGTTTGTAACATTGGTTATCTCAAATATGACAATTACGATGCAATCGAGGTGCCTTATACCGACGCAATCCCAAGTGATTGGGAGGGAGTGATGGGCGTTCCGTTCAGCTATCTGAACAAACACAACCCGGATCAGTTCGAGATTATCGGCATCACCAAAACATGGTTCGGTGCGGCAATAAAGACCTACCCACAGCAGATTCAAGTCAGCGCAAGCGGGCGAAGGACTAAGGTTGGCAAGCTGAACGATGGCGCTGTCATCAAAATCGCGAAGGCTATGGTTGGCAAAACTTACTATGAGGTTAATGGAGAATTCTTCATCCAGACCTACCCTCGCGTTCTTATCAAAAAGAAGGTCATATCATGAAAGCTGACTTGAAAACGTATTCGGTCAAGGAAGTAACCGAAGGGTTTGTTTATAACGAGTTTGAGGGCAAGGGGTTGTACGGCCTCTCTGGCAAACTCGTAATTCAACCAGAGTATCAGCGGAACTACATCTATGGAGACGGGAAAAAGGATGTTGCCGTGATTGACTCACTTCTGAAGGGGTATCCGCTCGGGCTGATCTACTTCAATGACGGTGGAGTCCATTTGGAGGTTCTTGACGGCCAGCAGCGAATCACGAGCGTTGGGCGGTTCGTGACTGGCAAGTTCGCGATCAAACGCGACGAAAAAGAGCAAACATTTTCATCGCTCCCCCAGGAAGATCGTGACACGATTCTGGATAGCGTGTTATTGATCTATGTCTGCAATGGCACGGAGATTGAAATCAAAAAGTGGTTTGAGACCATTAACATTTCTGGCGTCCGGCTGACCGATCAAGAACTATTGAACGCACTTTACTCCGGGCCATTCGTGACAGAAGCGAAAGCATATTTCTCAAATTCAGGGAACGCACTCCAACAGAAGTGGGCCGCGTATGTGAAGGGCGACCCAAAACGTCAGGAGGTACTGGAAGTCGCGCTGAGTTGGATTGCAGCATCGAAAGGAGTGAGTATTGACCGCTACATGGCGGATCACCGACACGACAAGGTGATCGACGAGTTAAAGGGTTACTTCACATCAGTTATCGACTGGATCGGCAGTGTGTTCAAAAGATCGCCAGACAAGGAAATGCGCGGTCTTGAGTGGGGGAGGCTCTATGAAGAACATCACAGCAAGCCGTACAACGCAACTGCAATTGAAGTGAGACTTGACGAACTGAGAAGTGACCCTGCTGTTCATAATGTAAAAGGAATCTACGAGTTCCTGCTTGGTGGAGAGAAGCAGACTAACTTGCTTGATGTTCGCCTATTTGACGATAAGACAAAACAACTGGCTTATCAGAAACAGACATCGGTAGCTCAGGCAGCAGGCAAGTCAAACTGCCCATTGTGCGCAGTGGGGAACAGCACAAACGCGACAAAAATTTGGACACCAAAGGAAATGGATGCCGATCATGTATCAGCATGGTCCAAGGGCGGAAGCACTGACATCTCGAACTGCGAAATGCTCTGCGTGACACACAATCGAGCTAAGGGAAACCGCTGATGCCAATGGTTATTCCGTCCGATAATCATTGGCATCAAGACAAAATGGCAGATTTTTTACATAATTCCGGTACAGAAAAAAGAAGACCGAAGTTTTCACTACGTCCTCCAGTTGGAGGTGTTCTTGTTACATAATCACCCGCCCTCGATCTCCGAACCCGCGTGGCCGCACATCAATGTTTGCAAGTGATGTCAGTAATAGCTTGCGACAGTTAAACTGTGTCGTGGAAGATTGAAGCCAGGCACCTTTCTCGCGCTCCAACCAGCCGGCCGCAAACGCATCACCAGCTTCAAATCCAGCGTTCCATGCTTTCACCCAATCCCCGTTGGGATTCACAGCCACATGGATAGATAGCTCCCCAAATCCTGCATCGCCTACATATCCGCGAGCTTGCAATCCGATGGGAAGGGCGAAATCAAAGATTCGCCCATCTCGCCGATGATGGGCATTTTCCTGTGGTGCCCAGTTGTAATTGTCAGGCCGAAGAGTGAACAGCTTTTGACGCAATCCCTCATTGATCGCACAAACCATCAAGTTGCGCCAGGCACGTTCGCGCTCTGTACGGTATTCGATATCGAAGGCTGATGGCGGCAAAGTGGAAATCAGCTCTGGAACTGACTTGTCCAACCACTCAAAACTAAACTCTGGATCGGCTGGATAGCCGAACTCTTGTAGTCGTTTATCAAAGCCCTCATCGTCCAATAAATCGTAGTCAGGTGAAACTTGCTGCTGGATTAGATCGGCGAGCAACGCAGCGTGTGACTTGCGACCTAGTGCGGCAGCAATGGCTTCGGTAAGGTGTGAAGATTTGATATCAGGGTATTCGGTGCGAAGAGATTTCTTCAGTGATGCAAGTGCGGATTCAGCTAATGGAATCGATGCCATGATGGCCTCCAATCAAATTAAGTCGATGTCCACCGATTACGCATCGACCGGATTGAAGGTCGTGCAGCATGCTGCAATTGATGTCTGTTCTAACCCGGTGGCAGGTTTGGCTCAGACGGCCTTGCCAATAATGTAGCAAGGTCAGATGCGGCAGGCAAGCGGTAATGAAAAAGGCCAAGGAAAAATCCTTGGCCTTTGGTTACTTCTTTACAACTACTTGTTTTATCGCCGTTTGTGCATCAGATGCATAATAGCGAGGTGTAGCAAAAAGCCCGCCACGAAAGTGGCGGGCTTTTTGTTTGATGAGATGAACCAATCCTGGTCCGGCTCAAATGGCTGCCAATGCCGCATTGAACGTCGCACTCGGCCGCATTGCCTTTGA
>Ga0210026_1001326_pt1 | contig 24440 bp, 25 predicted proteins | sample CryGeymeta201509_FD_183977 | JGI IMG/M metagenome (GOLD analysis project Ga0210026, IMG submission 183977) | Groundwater microbial communities from Crystal Geyser aquifers in Utah, USA - Crystal Geyser metaG 2015-09 (SPAdes) (version 2) | ecosystem: Environmental > Aquatic > Deep subsurface >...
TGAACATGGCGGTGCAAAAGCTGACCGGTGCCGGCTATGTGTATATCGGCATGGATCACTTTGCCAAACCGGAAGACGAGCTGGCGGTGGCGCAGCGCCAGGGTCGGTTGCACCGCAACTTCCAGGGCTACTCCACCCACTCCGATTGCGACCTGGTGGCGCTGGGGGTCAGCGCCATCGGCAAGATCGGGCCGACCTACAGCCAGAATTATCGTGATCTGGAAAATTATTATGATGCATTGGAGCGCGACGAACTGCCCATCATGCGCGGGCTGGAGCTGAACGCCGACGACCTGGTGCGGCGCGCCATCATCCAGGCGCTGATGTGCCACTTCGAGCTTTCCAAGGAATCCTTCAATGTCGCCTACCTTATCGACTTCGACCGTTACTTTGCCGCCGAGATGCCGGAGCTGGAAGATTACGCGCGCGAAGGACTGCTTGAACTGTCGCCGCAATGGATCACGGTGACGCCGAAAGGGCGCATGCTAATCCGCAATATATGCATGGTCTTCGACAAGTACCTGCGCACAAAGCAGGAGCATGCGCGCTACTCTAAGGTAATATAGCGTCTCGCTATTAGCCAAGTTCGCCTGCCTACGGCTGGAACAGGCATTCTGGAGGAGATCCCGTATTTCTGGGGCGCAGATGACAAAAAAAGTGGATGATTTTCGCCTGAATCTGGGCAAGCAGGAGCTGGTTCCGATCATGATCGGCGGCATGGGGGTGGACATCTCCACCGCCGATCTGGCGTTGGAAGCCGCCCGTTTGGGCGGGGTCGGCCATATCTCCGACGCGATGCTGCCGACCGTGGCGGACCGGCGCTATGACACCGACTTCGTCAAGGAAAAGCTGCATCAGTACAAAGCCAATATCAACAATTCCGACAAGACGCTGATCAAGTTCGATCTGGGCCAGTTGGCAGAATCCACTCGCCTGCATGTCAGCAGGACCATGGAGCGCAAGCGCGGTTCCGGCATGGTCTTCATCAACATCATGGAAAAACTCACCATGAACGGGCCGCGCGACACCTTGCGTGTGCGCATGCATGAGGCGATGACCGCGGGCATCGACGGCATCACCCTGGCGGCCGGATTGCATCTGGGTTCGTTCGCGCTGATGGAGGATCATCCGCGTTTCCGCGATGTCAAGCTGGGCATCATCGTGTCATCCTTGCGCGCGTTGCAATTGTTCCTGCGCAAGAACCTGAAGACGCGGCGCCTGCCTGATTACGTGGTGGTGGAAGGCCCTTTGGCCGGCGGCCACCTGGGTTTTGGCATGGACTGGGCGCAATACGATCTGCGCACCATCTTCAACGAAATTCTGCAGTTCCTGCGCGGGGAGAAACTGGATATTCCGGTGATTCCCGCCGGCGGCATCTTTACCGGCAGCGATGCCGCCTCCTTTCTGCAGGAGGGCGCGGCGGCGGTGCAGGTGGCGACGCGGTTTACCGTGAGCAAGGAATGCGGCCTGCCGCCGGATGTGCAGCAGGAATACTTTAGGGCAAGCGAGATCGACATTGAGGTGAACACCACCTCGCCCACCGGCTACCCGATGCGCATGCTGAAGAACAGCCCCTCCATCGGTTCCGGCATCCGTCCCGGTTGCGAATCCTACGGCTATCTGCTGGATGCCAGCGGGCGTTGCGATTACATCGACGCCTACAATCGCGAAGTGGCGGCGCACCCGGGCGAGAAAAAGGTCGCGGTGTATGACAAGACCTGTCTGTGCACCCACATGCGCAATTTCAAATGCTGGACTTGCGGCCACTACACCTACCGCCTGAAAGACACCTCGCGCAAACTGGAAGACGGCAAGTACCAGCTATTGAGTGCGGAACACATCTTCAAGGATTACCAGTTCAGCACCGGCAACCGGATTGCCTTGCCCGACTTGGCTGGAATCACCGATTGATGTAATCGTCGTGGGAGTGCTGCTCCGGATCAACGCGGTCGCCGTGCGGGTGTTCGCCGTAGGCCTTGATGAACACTTCACTTGAATTGTTCTTGGTGCGCGGCTCGGGTGTTTTCAGGTTGTGGTACTGCACGTCCTCGCAATAGTGATAGAGCGCGTGGCGCAACCGGTCGAAAAAACCGGGCTCAAAACTGAAGCCCTCCTTCGCCAGCGCCTTCTGCAATCCCTCCAGCGAATAGTGTGCCACGCTGTAGCGGATCAGCAGCCAATTGGCCCGCACGCAGCGCTCCACCGCGAAATTATTGAGGCCGCACAGCAATTGATGCGCCTGCTCGGCCTGTTCGGGCGAGACGAACTTCAGAACGCGCTCCTTGTGCAGTTCAAACGGATTCATTGCTCAATTCCCCCGCAAGATACTCATTCCCTTCAACAGATTCAAAGCCTGGTTCAACTGGTAATCGTTCTTGGCGCCGAACTCGGCTATTTCGGTTTTGCCGCCGTTGCTGTTTTGTTCGTTCTTCGGGGTTTTGTCCAGCGGTTTTGCGCTTTCACCGGCGCTGTCGGTCTGGCCGTTGGTCAAGTGCTTGGCCAGGTCGGCCTCGCGCAAACGCAGGCTGTTGTCGAAGGCCGCCGTGGCCGGGTCTTCCACCACGATGTCCGGCACGATACCCTTGGCCTGGATGGAGCGCCCGCCCGGCGTGTAATAGCGTGCGGTGGTGAGCTTGATCGCGGTGTTGTTGCCCAGCGGCAAAATTGTTTGCACCGAACCTTTGCCAAACGTCCGTGTGCCCATGATGACGGCGCGCTTGTGATCCTGCAACGCGCCGGCGACGATCTCCGAAGCCGAGGCGGAGCCGCCGTTCACCAGCACCACCATCGGCACGCGGGCGAATTCGTCGGACAGATCTTTCAGATAATCCTCCCTGCTGCCGCGCAGATAATATTCCGGGCTGGCCAGCAGGCGCATCTTGGCGTCGTCGGTGCGCCCTTCGGTATAGACCACCAGCGCATCCTTGGGCAGGAAGGCCGCCGCGACACCGACCGCACCGGTCAGCAGACCGCCCGGATCATTGCGCAAATCCAGAATCAAGCCCTGCAGCGGTTCCTTGTTCTGTTTGCGCAGGTTAGCCAGGGCGGCGCCCAGATTCTCGCCGGTGTGTTCCTGAAACTGGGTGATGCGGACGAAGGCGTAGCCCGGTTCGGCAAGTTTGGATTTCACGCTTTGCACTTTGATGACGGCGCGCACGACCCCGATCTTTAGCGGCTGCGGCGCATTTTTGCGGATCACGGTAAGGACGATGCTGCTGCCCGGTTTGCCGCGCATCAGTTTGACCGCATCGTTCAGGGTCATGCCCTTGACCAGGGTGTCATCCAGCTTGATGATCAGGTCGCCGCTCTGGATCCCGGCCTTGAAGGCCGGGGTGTCCTCAATCGGCGAGATAACCTTGACCAGCCCGTCCTCCATGCCGACTTCTATGCCCAGCCCGCCGAATTCCCCCTGGGTGCCGACCTGCAATTCCTTGAAGCCTTCCGCATCCAGATAGGCGGAGTGCGGGTCCAGCCCGCTCAGCATGCCGTTGATCGCTTCCGTGATCAGTTTTTTGTCGCTCACCGGCTCGACATAGTCGCTCTTGATCCGCCCGAACACATTGGCAAACGCACGCAACTCCTCAACCGGCAACGGTAGCGCAACTTCCTTTTCCGCCATGGCGGAAAATTGCAGGCTGACCATCACGCCCGCGATCAGGCCGACGGCGATCAGCCCCAGTTCTTTAATGCGACGACTCATTTTTTATCCTTAAGGTTGCTTGATCCAGCGGCTCGGGTTGACGGGCTGCCCCTTGTAGCGCAGTTCAAAGTATAAACCTGAATCCTCGTTGCCGCCGCTGTTGCCGACGGAGGCGATCAGATCGCCGGTGCGCAGGATTTCGCCCACCTGTTTGTACAAGGCTTGATTGTTGCCGTACAAACTCAGATAACCCTGGCCGTGATCGAGGATGAGCAGATTGCCATATCCGCGCAGCCAGTCGGCATACACCACGCGGCCGGGGGCGATGGCCAGCACCGGCTGCTTGGCGCGCGCGCGGATGAGCCAGCCGTTCCAGGCCAGGGTGCTATCCGGACGGCGGCTGCCAAATCGATTGGCAATTGTGCCGCTGACCGGCAACGCCAGTTTGCCTTGGCGGCGGCGGAAATCATTGCCCGCCATCTCCGGCATGACAGCGGACAGTTCCCGCAACAGACGCGCCAGTCGCGCTTCGTTTTTTTGCAGGCGGCCGATCTCCCGCCGCTGCTGTTTCAGTTGCTGCGAGATCTTGCGCAGGGTGCGCTGACGGGAGTCCTGTTCCTGTCGCAGCTGTGCCAGCTCGCGCCGCTCGGCCGCGCGCAGTTCATCCAGTTCGTGCTGTTTGGCCTCGGTTTCGCGGGCGGCTGCATTCAGTTCGGCCAGGGCTTTCTGCTGCGCGCGCAATGCGCTGCCGCGTTCGCGCGCGATGTATCCCAGGTAATGCATGTTGCGCGCCAACTGGTTCGGGTCGTCGCTGTCGAGCAGCAGTTTGAGATAGTCCTCGTCGGTGCTGCTGACGTATTGCCGATAGAGCAGGCTGCCGAGACGGACTTGCTGCTGGCGGGAGTTTTCACCGGCCCGGGCGGCGCGCCGTTGCAGGTGTTGCAGGGCGATTTTGCCCTCGCGCTGCTGCTTTTCGAGGCGCGCCAGGGCGCGCTGGCGATCGCTGATCGCGCGTTCCGACTCGCGCAGCGCATCCGCCGCCTCCGCTTTGGATTCGGCGGCCTGGTCAAATTCGCGTTGCAGCAGCGCGATACGCTGGCGCAGTTTATCCAGATCCGCCTGGTCGGCGGCGAAGGCGTTGCCGGCCAGGCAGCAGGCAATCAGCAACAGCATTCGTGCCATTTGGCTTACTCGAAACGGAGCAGGGAGCTGCCGGTCATCTCGGGCGGCTGCGGCAGGCCCATCATGGCCAGCAGGGTGGGCGCGACATCCTGCAACGCCCCGGTTCCCGCTGCCGCGATAACCGCCTTGCGCCCGATATACAGGAACGGCACCAGATTCAGGGTGTGTGCGGTGTGCGCCTGATGGGTGTCGCGATCCAGCATCTGTTCGGCGTTGCCGTGATCGGCGGTAATGATGACTTCGCCGCCGATCTCCAGCATCGCGTTGACCGCGCGCCCGACGCACGTGTCGAGCGCTTCCACCGCCTTCACTGCCGCTTCCATGATGCCGCTGTGCCCCACCATGTCGCCGTTGGCGTAGTTGCACAGGATGGCCTGGTACTGTTTGCCGCGGATCGCCGCCACCAGTTTGTCGGTGACTTCGAACGCGCTCATTTCCGGCTTGAGATCATAAGTGGCAACTTTGGGCGACGGAACCAGGATGCGGTCTTCGCCCGGATAGGGTTGTTCCTTGCCGCCGTTCATGAAGTAGGTGACATGCGCGTATTTTTCCGTTTCGGCGATGCGCAACTGCTTCAGCCCCAGATTGGAAAGGTATTCGCCGATGCCGTTGTAAATCGGATCGGAAGTAAAGGCGCACGGGAAATGGAAATCCTCGCCGTAGCTGCTCAGGGTGGTGTAGTTCGACAGCTTGGGCGAGCACTTGCGCGCGAAGGCGTTGAAGTCTGCATCCGTCAGCGCGCGGCTGATCTCGCGCGCGCGATCGGCGCGGAAATTCATGAACACCACCGCATCGCCATCCTGTATCGGCGCCGGTTCGCCGAGCACGGTGGCTTGCACGAACTCGTCGTTCTCGCCGCGTGCGTAGGCGGCCTCCAATCCGGCCGCTGCGTCGGCGGCAGTGAACGGCGCCACCCCTTGCGTCAGCATGTCATAGGCGACCTGCACCCGCTCCCAGCGGTTGTCCCGGTCCATCACAAAGAACCGGCCGACGAGGGTGGCGATGCGGCCGGTGCCGAGTTGCGCGCATTTGTCCTGCAAGGCTTGCAGCGATTGGGCTGCGCTGCGCGGGGGCGTGTCGCGCCCGTCGAGGAAGGCATGCAGGAAGACTTTTTCCAGTCCCTTGCGCGCCGCCAGTTCCAGCATGGCGTGAATGTGCGCCTCGTGGCTGTGCACGCCGCCGGGCGAGAGCAGGCCCATGATATGCAGCGCCGCGTTGTTTTGTTGCGCGGCCTGCACCGCTTGCACCAGCGCGGGATTGCTGAAGAAACTGCCGTTTTCGATGGCCAGATCGACCTTGGTCAGGTCCTGGTACACCACGCGTCCGGCGCCGATGTTCAGATGGCCGACCTCGGAATTGCCCATCTGGCCATGCGGCAAACCGACATCCAGTGCCGAAGTCTTGATCAGGGTGTGCGGATATTCGCGCCACAGCCTGTCCCAGTTGGGTTTGCGCGCCTGCGCGATGGCGTTGAAATCGGCTTCCTCGCGATAGCCGAAGCCGTCAAGGATGAGCAACAGGACTGGGGTGATGGCGTGTGGAGTCGATTGGGTCATACCAGGTTTCTCGTTTAAGATGTCGAAATATCAGACTTTGCTGATGCAGTGCGTGCGCGATTTTAGCCGATTTTGCGTGACAGGGACGCGCTTTGCCTGCGTGCCGGGGAGAAAATATGGCAAAGAAGCCAATTGAAAAAGAAGCAGATATTGCGATAGCGGCGGCTTCCATGAAGGCCATCGCCCATCCTTTGCGCCTGAAGATATTGTGCGTGCTGTCCGGTGGCGCATTGAGCGTGCAGGATATTGTCGAGCAAGTGGGGACGACGCAGAGCAATATCTCGCAGCATCTGGCGATTCTGCGCGCCAAGGGTATTTTGATTGCGCACAAAGAGGCGAACCACGTTTATTACCGCATCGGCGATGCCAGAACCCTTAAGTTGGTGGGGTTGATGCGGGATGTTTTTTGTTCGGTACAGTAACTTGCAATCACTTCTATATTAGAATATTCTAATACGTTGTTAATTTTCGCAGCAGGTGCAAAACATGAAAAAACCGTGGATGCTGATCCTTTCGCTGGTAACGTTGGCGCTGTCAAATGCCGCTATGGCGGGGTCGTTGCGCGCGATCCAGGTGCAGGAGCGCGAAGTCGCCCAGCGCTACAGCGTCGATGGCGTGGTGGAGGCGACGCGCCAATCGACCGTGTCGGCACAGATCTCCGGTCGCGTGAAGGCGCTCAATTTTGATGTGGGCGACCGCGTCAGCAAGGGGCAGATTCTCCTGCGCATCGACGAGCGCGAAGCCAACCAGGCAGTGGCCGGCAGCAACGCGCAACTGGCGCAGGCACGGGCGGCATTGGATAACGCCCGCTTGAACTATGAGCGTTCGCAGCAGCTGTTTGCGCAGAAATTCATCAGCCAGGCGGCGCTGGACAAAGCCAGGGCCGATTTCGAGATGGCGGCGGCGCAAGCGCGCGCCAGTGCGGCGGGCGCCGAGCAGTCGGCGTTGGCGCAGAGCTATACCGCTGTGGTTGCGCCCTATGCCGGGGTGGTGTCGGCGCGCCATGTCGAACTGGGCGAGATGGTGACGGTGGGGATGCCGCTGATGACCGGCTTCGATCCGGCTGAGCTGCGCATCATCGCCAACGTGCCGCAATACAAATTGACGGCAATCGGCGTCAGACCGGACGTGAGCATTGAAGTGCCGGAATTGCAGCGCTGGCTGGTGCCGGCCAGTGTGACCGTGCAACCCTCGGCCGATCCGCGCACCCACAGCACCCAGGTGCGCATCAATTTAGCTGCCAACGAAAAAGGGGGGCGGTCGCGACAGGTTACAGCAGAGCAGCCGTCTGCGGGAGCGACCGCCGAACAATCCCTCCCGCCCCACACGCCTGCGCGCACCGTGCCGGGGCTGTATCCCGGGATGTTCGTGCGCGTTCACTTCGTGGTTGGCAAGGAGCGCAAACTGACCATTCCGCTGGTCGCGGTGGTGAAGCGCAGCGAAGTGGTCGCCGTGTATGTGGTGGGCGCGGATGGCACGCCGCGCTTGCGTCAGGTGCGTCTCGGTGAAGTGACCGATGACGGCGAGGTCGAGGTGCTAGCCGGATTGCGGGCGGGCGAGCGGATCGCCCTGGATCCGCTGCAAGCCGGGATGGAACTGAAAAAATGATGGGCATCTCCGGACGCATCGCGCGCATCTTCCTGCATTCGCAGATGACCCCGTTGCTGGCGCTGGTCGCCGTTCTGCTTGGCGCGTTCGCGGTGGCGGTCACGCCGCGCGAGGAAGAGCCGCAGATCAACGTGACCATGGCCAACGTGCTGATCGCCTATCCGGGGGCCTCGGCCGATGATGTGGCGCGCACGGTGTCGACCCCGGCGGAGCAGGTGCTGTCGCAGATTGCCGGGATCGATCACGTGTATTCGGTGTCGCAACCCGGCATGGCGATCCTGACCGTGCAGTTCAAGGTGGGCGAGCAACATATCCCTTCGCTGGTCAAACTGTATGACGTGATCAACTCGCACGCCGACTGGCTGCCGCCGACGCTGGGGGTGGCGCCGCCACTGATCAAGGCGCACGGCATCGACGATGTGCCGATCCTGGCGCTGACCCTGTGGCGCGCACAGGCGGCGGGCGGCGGCCTGGCGCTGACCCAGGTGGCGCACTCGATCGAGACCGAGCTGAAGCGGGTGCCCGGCACGCGCGAAGTGAATACGCTGGGGGCGAGCCGGCGCGCGGTGCGCATTCTGCTCGATCCGCAAGCCTTGAACGCCTACCAGTTATCGTTGCAGGAAGTGCGCGCCGCCTTGCAGGGCGCGAACGTGTCGCAGAGCGCGGGCTATCTGGTGCAGCGCAATCGAGAAGTGCTGGTGCAGACCAATAATTTCCTCACCAACGCGGCCGAGGTGCGGCAACTGGTGGTGGGTGTGTTCGAAGGCAAACCGGTTTTTCTGCACGATGTCGCGCAGGTGCGCGACGAAGCCGATCTGCCGGCGAACTACGTTTGGCTAGGCACCGGCCCGGCGGCGCAGGACAAGTTCATCGCGGCGCAGGGCGAATTTACCGCGGTGACGGTTGCCACCACCAAGAAACCGGGAGAGAACGCGGTGCAGGTGGCGCGCGCGCTGCTGCAACGGGTGGATGAATTGAAAGGCAGCGTGATTCCCGACGATGTCCGGGTGACGGTGACACGCAACTACGGCGAGACCGCCAACGACAAGGCGATGAAGCTGATCCAGAAACTGTTCTTCGCCACCTTCGCGGTGGTCGCGCTGGTGTGGTTCGCACTGGGGCGGCGCGAGGCATTTATCGTCGGCGCGGCGGTGATGCTGACCCTGGCGGTGACCCTGTTCGCTTCCTGGGCGTATGGCTTCACCCTCAACCGTGTGTCGTTGTTTGCCTTGATCTTCTCCATCGGCATCCTGGTTGATGACGCGATTGTGGTGGTGGAAAACATCCACCGGCGGCGCGAGTTGGCGCGGCATCAGACGCTGTCCGAGATTATTCCGGAGGCGGTGGACGAGGTCGGCAGTCCGACCATTCTTGCCACTTTCACGGTGATCGCGGCGCTGTTGCCGATGGCTTTCGTGACCGGCCTGATGGGGCCGTACATGAGCCCGATCCCGATCAACGCCAGCATGGGCATGCTGATCTCGCTGGCGGTCGCGTTCATCATCACACCGTGGCTGGCATTGCGCTTTTCCGGCCCGCCTCACGCGGCGGAGAAAAATGAAACCGATGACAATTGGACGAAGTTTTTTCGCGCGCGTCTTTCGCCGTTCCTGAACGGGGTGCACGGCAAGCCGGCGCGGCGCAAGTTGTGGCTGGGCATTCTGGCAGCGCTGTTGCTGTCGGGTTTGCTGGCCGGAATCAAGCTGGTGGTGCTGAAGATGCTGCCCTTCGATAACAAGTCAGAATTCCAGGTGGTGGTGGACATGCCCGCCGGCACCGCGCTGGAACAGACCGCAGGAGTGATGCGCGAGATCGGCGCGTATCTTTCGACCGTGCCGGAAGTCACCGATTATCAGGCCTATGCGGGCACCGCATCACCGATCAATTTCAACGGCCTGGTGCGCCAGTATTATTTGCGCGAGGCTTCGGAGCAGGGCGACATCCAGGTCAATCTGCGGGACAAGCACCAGCGTTCGCGCAGCAGCCACGAGATCGCCGGCGCCGTGCGCGCGCCGATCGGGGCCATTGCGGGAAAGTGGGGCGCGAAGGTGAAGATCGTGGAAGTGCCGCCCGGGCCGCCGGTCCTGTCGCCCATCGTGGCGGAAATCTACGGGCCGGATTATGCCGGCGCGCGCGAGGTTGCCGGCAAGGTGCGCGAGCAGTTCGCGCAAACGGCCGATATCGTCGGCATCGATGACAGCGTGACCGAGAGCGCGCCCAAACTGATGCTGCGCGTGCTGCAAAGCAAGGCCGCCATCCTCGGCGTGGCGACGCGCGACATCGCGCAAACCATCAGCGTCGCGCTGGCGGGCGAGGATGTGACCTCGCTGCACGCGGAAGGAGCGAAGTACGCGCCGCCGTTGCGCATGGTGCTGCCGGAGGAAAAACGCGGCCGCATCGACGAAGTGCTAAAACTCAAGGTGCGCGCGCGCGACGGGGTGCTGGTGCCGTTGTCCGACCTGGTGCAAGTGGTGCAGGCGCAACGCGATCAGCCGATCTACCACAAGGATCTGCTGCCGGTGGTGTATGTGCTGGCCGACATGGCGGGCGAGCTGGACAGCCCTCTGTACGGCATGTTCGACATCCATCGCAAGACCGACGGCATGGCGCTGTCACAGGGCGGTGTGCTGCAGTCGTGGTTCATCCGGCAGCCGGCCGATCCCTATGCCGGCTACGCCCTGAAATGGGACGGCGAATGGCAGGTCACCTACGAGACTTTCCGCGACATGGGCATCGCCTACGCGGCCGGCCTGGTGCTGATCTATCTGCTGGTGGTGGCGCAGTTCAAGAGCTATGTCGTGCCGCTGGTGATTATGGCGCCGATCCCGCTCACCCTTATCGGGGTGATGCCGGGACACGCGCTGTTCGGGGCGCAATTCACCGCCACCTCGATGATCGGCATGATCGCGCTGGCCGGCATCATCGTGCGCAATTCCATTCTGCTGGTGGACTTCGTCAATCTCAAGTTGTCGCAAGGGGTGGCGTTGGCTCAGGCGGTGATTGACGCGGCAGCCGCGCGCGCCAAGCCCATCCTGCTGACCGGGCTGGCGGCGATGCTGGGCGCGCTGTTCATCCTCGACGACCCGATCTTCAACGGCCTCGCGCTGTCGCTGATCTTCGGGATTCTGATCTCCACCCTGTTGACGCTGGTGGTTATTCCGGTGTTGTATTACGCGTCCATCTACAAAAAAATTCAGTAAGCCAACCGCAGGGAGTCGCCAACCATGAATGCAGAACGCATTGTCCGTATCGTCGCCGGTTTTTTCATTTTGTTATCGCTCTCGCTGGGGGTGACCGCCAGTCCGCTGTTCGTCAGCGAATATTTTCTGTGGTTCACCGCCTTCGTCGGGCTGAATCTGTTGCAGAGCGGCTTCACGCAGATCTGCCCGCTCAATAGCATTCTTGCCAGGTTCGGCGTCAAAGGCAGTTGCTAAACCAACGCCTGCAGTTTGGTAGCGCCCGCCTCAGTCTGGCCCTCGTCGGCCTGATGTGGGTTTTGCCTTTTCTGTACCCGTACCACGCTTACCCCGTCACCACTTTCTACCAGGAGTGGCTGACCGCGCTGCTCGGCGTGCTGGCGCTGCCCTTGCTCCTGACGACTCGTTTCTGGCAAGCGCCACAGGTGCCCGGCATCGTGTTGCTGCCAATCGGCATGATGATGTTATTGCTGCTGCAATTCATCGCCGGCCAGGTCGGGCACTTCGATCAGGTGTTGCTGCTCTCCCTGTATTTCCTGTTTGCCGCGCTGCTGATGATGCTGGGCCACTTTTTGCGCGCGGAGTTGGGCTTGCCGCAGCTTGCCGCAATACTTGCCGCTTTTCTACTGGTCGGTGCCGAACTGAACACGCTGGCGGGCATCCTGCAGCACTATCGCTGGCACACCTTTCTGGACGGTTTGATAACCGGCAAAGTATCGGCTGCGGTGTTCGGCAACATCGCGCAGCCCAACCACTATGCCAACTACATCGCCCTTGGCCTGTGTTCGCTCGGCCTGCTGCACACCCGATTCGGCTGGCGCGCAGGGCTGACGGCGCTATTGGCGACGCCCATGCTGTTCGTGCTGGTGTTGTCGGGTTCGCGCAGTGCCTGGCTCTATCTCAGCTTCATCCTGTTATTGGCCTGGCTGTGGCAGCGCCGCGACCGCGCGTTGCGTCCGCTGTTTGGCTATGCCGCCGCGCTGTGGCTGGGTTATCTGCTGATGCACGGGCTGGTGCAGTTGCCCTGGTTGCAGGGCGGCAGCGGCGGCAGCGTGACGGCCGCCGAGCGCCTGTTCGGTAAAGCCGCCAGCGGCAGTATCCGCCTTCATCTGTGGCGCGAGGCCGGGCTGATTTTTGCGCAGTATCCGCTGTTCGGCGCGGGCTTTGGCCAATTCGCCTGGCAACATCTGCAGCTGGCGGCGGAGCTGCGCAATCCGGCCATCAGCGGCCTGTACAACAACGCGCACAACATCGTGCTGCAACTCGCGGCGGAAACCGGGCTGGCCGGGTTGGCCGTGCTGTGCGCGACGGTTGGCCTGTGGGTATGGCGGGCATTTGTGCGGCGCGCCGAATTCACCCCCGAACACTGGTGGGGCTACGCCGTGCTGGCGGTTCTCGCCATCCACAGTCTGCTCGAATATCCCTTGTGGTATGCCTATTTCATCGGCATTGCCGCCGTACTGCTGGGCGCACTCGATGGCGCCAGCTACAAGCTGGAACTGCGCGGCGTGGGGCGCTTGTCGGTCGCCGTCATTCTGTTGCTGGGCGCCGTCTCGTTGTGGCAGGGCTTGCAAGGCTACCGTCACCTGGAGAATGCGCTGAGCGCCCGCAATGTCGCCGCTTCCGGCGTCGCCGCCGCCACGCGGGCGCATGACGAGTTATTGCTGGCGCTGGATTACCCGCTGTTCAGCTCCTACGGCCAGCTGTTCATCGCCGGCATGATGGAGCCGAGCGAGGACAGGCTGGCGCAAAAACTGGCGCTCAACAGCCATGCCATCCGTTACATTCCGACCGCCACCTTGTGCTATTCCCAGGCATGGCTGCTGGCCTGGAACGGCGAGGAAATGGCGGCGCGCGACCTGCTGCAAAATGCGATCTGGGCCTACCCCGGAGAATTCAAGCGGGCGCGCGACGAACTGGCGCAACTGGCCACGCGCCAGCCCGGGCGCTTCCAGCCTCTGTTAGAATTCGCCTCCCTGAAATACGAGGAGTACCGAAGTGCAGCAGTTTCTGCTCGATAACCTGTTAACCCTGTCGATCACCCTGATCAGCGGCTACATGCTGTTCTGGAGTTATTTTGGCAACCGCATCCTCGGCGTCAAGGAAACCGACACTGCGCGCGCGACGCAGCTCATCAACCGCAGCAACGCGCTGGTGCTCGACGTGCGCGAACAAAAGGAATATGACAGCGGCCACATCATCAACAGCCGCCTGATTCCGGCCGGACAACTGAAGGGCCGCATCGGCGAACTGGAGAAATACCGCAACCGCCCCATCGTCGTGGTATGCCGCAGTGGCAATCGCGCCGCCCCGATCACCTCATGGCTTGGCAAGCAGGGCTTCAAGGAAACCTATCTGCTGAACGGCGGCATCCTGGCCTGGCAGAAAGCCAGCCTGCCGCTGGAAAAATAAGGAAAAGACATGGCAAAAATCGTGATGTATTGCACCGCCGTCTGTCCTTACTGCATCAATGCCGAGCGCTTGCTGTTGCGCAAGGGTGTGACCGAAATCGAAAAGATCCGCGTCGATCTCGATCCGCAACAGCGCCTCATCATGGAACAACGCAGCCAGCGCCGCACCGTGCCGCAAATTTTTATCGGCGACCGCCACATCGGGGGTTTCGACGACATGGTCGAACTCGACCAGTCCGGTGAACTGACGCCGCTCTTGAACCATTAATCATAGAAGGAACAGAAATGACTGAAACTGCCGCCCCCCAGGAACAAACCGCACCGTTGTTCAATATCGAAAAACTCTATGTGAAAGACCTGTCGCTGGAGATTCCCGGCGCGCCTGCGATCTTTCTCAAGCGCGAAAACCCCAAGATTGACCTGCAACTGCAAACCAAAGCGGGTGCGGTTGAAGAAGGCGTGTATGAAGTCGAAGTGATGGTCACCGTCACCGCCACGTTGGAGGAAAAAGACCAGGTGATGTTCCTGATCGAAGCCAAACAGGCCGGCATCTTCCAGGTGCGCAACATGCCGCCGCAGGAAATGGAAACCGTGCTCGCCGTGGTTTGCCCAAACATTCTTTACCCGTATCTGCGCGAAGTGGTATCGGATCTGGCAGTGCGCGGCGGCTTTGCCCCGGTTCTGCTCAACCCGATCAACTTCGACGCCATCTACCAGCAACAGAAGCAGCAGGCGCAGGCGCAACAAGAGGCGGCTGCGGTCAAGCACTGATGCTGCGCCGCGCGCTCCTGGCAACTGTTCTGCTGGCCGGCACGGCGGCGGGCGCGGCGGAGTTCGTCTCGGTCGCCGAACCGGCGATCCTGTATGACGCCAACTCGCTCAAGGCAAAAAAACTGTATGTTGCCACGCGCTATTTGCCGTTGCAGCAACTGGTTTTGCTGGAAAACTGGGTCAAGGCGCGCGATGCCGCCGGCAAGATGTTCTGGATCGAAAAGCGCAAATTGAGCCGCAAGCGTTATGTGGTGGTCACCGCGCGCGAAGCGATCGTGCGCCAAAGCTGGAGCAGCAGCGCGCCGCTGGCGTTCAGGGCGGAACGCCAGGTGGGACTGGAATGGCTGGGCAATGTCGGCAGCTGGGTCAAGGTGCGCCACCGTGACGGTTCGACCGGCTTTATCAGGAATACCGATGTGTGGGGCGAATAAACCATGAACATTGCCGTACTGGGAGCGGGAGCATGGGGCACGGCGCTGGCGATCAGTCTCGCCGGCCGCCATGCGGTCGCCCTGTGGGCGCGCGATGCGGCGCAGGCGGCAACGATGCGCGAAACCCGGCGCAACGGGCGTTATCTGCCCGATGTGATGCTTCCCGACGGGCTGGCAGTCAGCGCCGATCTCGACGCGGTGCTTGCCAATGCCGAACTGCTGATTCTCGCGGTGCCGGTGTCCGGTTTGCGCGCGACTCTGGCCACCCTCGCTGCACGGGCCAAGCCGATGAGTGTCATCTGGCTGTGCAAGGGTTTCGAAGCCGCCACCTCGCTGCTGCCCCACCAGATCGTGCGCGAAATTTTGCCGCCGGCCTTCCCGTGCGGCGTGCTGAGCGGCCCCAGCTTCGCCCAGGAAGTCGCGCGCGGCCTCCCCACCGCGCTCACCCTCGCCTCCGCCGATCCCGCTTTCGCGCAACGGATGGCGCACACCTTGCACCATTCGCGCCTGCGCATCTATTCCTGCACCGATGTGGCGGGGGTTGAGATCGGCGGCGCGATCAAGAACGTGCTGGCCATCGCGGCCGGCATCAGCGACGGCATGCAAATGGGAATGAACGCGCGCGCGGCGCTGCTCACGCGCGGCCTGGTCGAGATGTCGCGGCTGGGGTTGAAGCTGGGCGGGCGCGCCGAAACCCTGGGCGGCCTGTCCGGCGTGGGCGACCTCATCCTCACCTGCACCGGCGACCTGTCGCGCAACCGCCAGGTCGGCATGCTGCTGGCGCGGCACCAATCGCTGCCGAATATTCTGAAAGAACTGGGGCACGTGGCAGAGGGGGTTTATACCGCCCGAGAGGTGCAAGTTGTTGCCGCGCAAAACCGGGTTGAAATGCCGATCTGCACGGCGGTCTATCGCGTGTTGTACGAGTCGCTTCCGGTTGATAAAGCCGTCGAACAACTCCTCAGCCGCGCCCAGGGCGAAGAATTCACCTAAAGCCGCTCCCACAAGGGAGGGTGCTCCATTACACGCTCCCCGCAAATCCGCACTGTCGCCACGCCTCATACACCACCACGGCCACCGTATTGGACAGATTCAGACTGCGATTGTCCGGCAACATGGGCAGGCGCAGATGCTGTTCCGGCAGCAACGCGGCCAATACCTCCGCCGGCAGGCCGCGGCTTTCGGGACCGAACAGGAAGGCATCGCCGGGCTGGCAGGCGACCGTGTGGAAAGGGTGTGTCCCTTTGGTGGTCAGCGCGAATAATCGCGGTTGTCCCAGTGCCGCCAGACCTTGCGCCAGACTGTCATGCACCTGCAGCGTGGTGTACTCGTGATAATCCAGACCGGCGCGGCGCAATTGTTTGTCGTCCAGCGAGAAACCAAGCGGACGGATCAGGTGCAGATGCGCACCGGTGTTGGCGCACAAGCGGATGACGTTGCCGGTATTGGGCGGAATCTCGGGCTCGAAAAGAATGACATTGAACATGTGAAAAGTCGTGAAAGGTCTTGTCAGATATAGGGAAAACGGCTAACTTCCGCACCCGATCGGTTGGTGTCTCGAAAAACGGAAGTTTCAGTGCAGGCTAACCTTCAGGTTATGCCGTAACTAAAAATCTTCAGGGGGAATTATGGCGCGTCCGGAAAAAGTTCGCCTCGGCGACTTGCTGGTCCAGCAAAAACTCATCTCGCTCGAACAGCTGCAGTTCGTGCTGGAACAGCAAAAGCGCACGGGACGAAAAGTGGGGCGCGTGCTGGTGGATAACGGCTTCATCACCGAAGACCAGATCTCCGAAGCGCTGGCCAAACAGCTCAACATCCCCTACATCAATCTCAAGTATTACAACCCCAACCTGGAGGTCGTGCGCAGTCTGCCCGAGAATCAGGCGCGGCGATTCCGCGCGCTGGCGCTGGAAGAACGTAATGGTGCAACGTTGGTCGGGATGACCGATCCGACCGACCTGTTCGCCTTCGACGAAATCGCGCGCATCCTCAAACGCGACATCGACGTGGCGGTGGTCACCGAGGGCCAGTTGCTGGAGACCATCGACCGCGTCTATCGGCGTACCGACGAGATCAGCGGTCTGGCGCGCGAGGTCTCGGAAGAGTTGGGTGAGGGCTACATCGATTTCGGCGCGCTCTCCGACACGGTCGGGACCGAAGAAGCGCCGGTGGTCAAGCTGTTGCAGACCATGTTCGAGGATGCGGTGCAGATCGGTGCCTCCGACGTGCACATCGAGCCGCAGGAAACACGTTTACAGATCCGCTTCCGCATCGACGGCGCGCTGCACCTGCAAACCGAGGCCGACAGCAAGATCGCGGGTTCGATCGCGTTGCGCCTGAAGCTGATGTCCGGTCTCGACATTTCTGAGAAACGTCTGCCGCAGGATGGCCGTTTCAACATCCGTGTGCGCGAGCAGGCGATCGACGTGCGGATTTCCACCATGCCCACCCAATACGGCGAATCGGTGGTGATGCGTCTGCTCAACCAGAGCGGCAGCTTCCTGACGCTGGACAAACTGGGCATGCCGCCGGAAATGCTCAAGCGTTTCCGCGAGATCATCCAGCGCAGCAACGGCATGGTGCTGGTCACCGGCCCGACCGGATCGGGCAAAACCACCACGCTGTATGCCGGTCTGGCCGAGATCAACACCATCGACCAGAAGATCATCACGGTGGAAGACCCGGTGGAATATCGCCTGCCCGGGATCAACCAGGTGCAGGTGAACGAAAAGATCGAACTCACTTTTTCCAAAGTGCTGCGCGCCGCCTTGCGCCAGGACCCGGACGTGATCCTGGTCGGCGAAATGCGCGACGCCGAAACGGCGCAGATCGGGATGCGCGCGGCGATGACCGGCCACCTGGTGTTCTCCACCCTGCACACGCGCGATTCCGCGGGCACGCTGTTCCGCCTGGTCGATATGGGCGCGCCGAAATACATGGTCGCTTCCTCGGTGCAGGTGGTGCTGGCGCAGCGCCTGCTGCGCCGCGTGTGCGAAAGTTGCAGCGAAGCGCACGTGCCCACGCCGCAGGAGGCCGAGTGGCTGGCGGCAGAGGGGGTGGCCGGCGGCGACTGGGGTAAGTTGCTGCACGGGCGCGGTTGCTCGCACTGCAACGGCACCGGCTACCACGGCCGCATGGGCGTGTACGAAATGCTGGAGATGACACAGGACCTGGTGGATGCCGCCGCGCACGAAGGCAACACGCACTTCCTGCAGGCTGCGCGCGATCACCTCAAAGGCAGGACCTTGCTCGATGCCGCCCTGCATCAAATGAAACTGGGACACACCAGCATCGCTGAAGTGATGCGCATCAGCAACCAGGTCGAGGATTAAGCGTGCCGGTTTTCAACTACAAAGGCCGCAGTAACCGCGGCGGCGAACTGATACAGGGCACGCTGGAAGGCGCGGACAGCGGCGTCATCGCCGACCAACTGCTGAACACCGGCATCATTCCAACCGAAATCAAGCTTTCGCGCAACACGCGCACCACGCAGGCGCAGGAGATGACGCTGTGGCAGCGCCTGTCGCAGAAGCAGACGGTGGATCCGCTGGAGCTGATGCTGTTCTCGCGCCAGATGTACACGCTGCTCAAGGCGGGGGTGCCCATCATGCGTGCCCTGGCGGGTTTGCAGGAGTCCTCGCGCAGCCCGGCTTTCACCGCCATGCTGCAAGACTTGCGCGAGAGTCTGGACAGCGGGCGCGAACTGTCCACCGCGATGCGCCATCACCCGAAGATATTTTCACCCTTCTATCTGAGCATGGTGCAGGTCGGCGAAATGACCGGCATGCTGGATCAAACCTTTTTGCGCCTGTATGAGCATCTGGAATTCGAGAAGGACATGCGCGAGCGTATCAAATCGGCGGTGCGCTACCCGATGTTCGTGGTCGTCGCCATGGCGGTCGCCCTGGTTATCGTCAACCTCTTCGTGATTCCCGCCTTTGCCAAGGTATTCGCGGGCTTCCACACCGAGCTGCCGCTGATGACCCGGATACTGATGGGCTTCTCCGATTTCATGGTGAATTCATGGCCGTTCCTGCTGGCGCTGTTGATCGGGGCGGTGGTCGCTTTTCGCGCCTGGATCAACACGGTGGAAGGGCGCTACAAATGGGACCGTCTCAAATTGCATCTGCCGATCGCGGGCGAAATCATCATGAAAGGCACCCTGTCGCGGTTCTCGCGCAGTCTGGCCTTGTCATTCAAGAGCGGCATTCCCATCGTGCAGGCCCTCAACACCGTGGGCATGGTGGTGGATAATGAATACATGCGCAGCAAGATCGAACAGATGCGCGACGGCGTCGAGCGCGGCGAAAGCATCCTGCGCACCGCCAATGCCACCGGCGTGTTCAATGCCACCGTGCTGCAGATGATCGCGGTGGGCGAAGAAACGGGCGACATGGACGGGCTGATGTTTGAAGTCGCCGGCATGTACGAGCGCGAAGTCGAATACGAGATCAAGAACCTGAGCGCCAATATCGAACCGATCATGATCGTCGCGCTCGGCGTGCTCGTGCTCATCCTCGCCCTCGGCATCTTCCTGCCGATGTGGGACCTCGGCAAAGCGGCACTACATAACTGATGGATAGGATTGAGGAATTGGGATTTAGGATTTGGGGAGGGCGATGCGCAGCACGCCTGGCCGGTGGTATTGCTAAATCCAAAATCCCGGCTCCTAAATCCTCCAAAGGTTTTACTCTGATCGAACTCATCGTCGTCATCACCGTTATCGTGATCCTGGCGGGCCTGTTCCTGGTACGTATCCCGGGCTACCAGGAACAGGCGGAGAAGGCCGCCATGCAACAAGTGGAAGGGGCGCTGCAAAGCGCGCTGGTGATGCGCTACGGCACCTTGATGACGCGCGGTGCGGCGAACGAAAAGGAGTTGAGCGCCCTGGCCGCCGACAATCCGATGAACTGGCTGCAGAAGCAGCCGCCCAACTACAGGGGTGAGTACTACGATCCCACACCGCGCACCGTCGCGCCGGGCAACTGGATGTTCGATCTCAAGTCGCGCGAACTCATCTACGTGCTTAACCAGTCCGACAACTTTAAGCCGGGGAAGGACGGCAAAAAGTGGATCCGATTCCATGCCCGACTGGGCTATGCGCCGATGCTGGGACAGCCGCAAGCGGGCAAGGAATTGGTCGGCACCCTGTTTGAGCCGACCGAGCCGTATCATTGGCTGGATTGAGCTTTCCTCCCATGCCTCCGCTCATCCAATCCTGGTTGCTGCAGTCAGTGGTCATCTTCCTGCTTTTTGGCAGTCTTGCCGGTGTGCTTGCCGGTGTGCTGCTCGTATTCCGCCCGCAATCTTTTCAGCGACTCGGCGCGCGGCTCAATCGCTGGATTTCCACGCGCCATCTCGATACTCTGCTCGAACGCAACATTGCCATCGACCCCTGGTTCTACCGTCATCGCATTGTCAGCGGTGCGCTGATCCTGTCGGGTGCCGTGTACGTGCTGGTTTTCTTCATTGTGACGCTGGATCGTGAACCGGCCATTGCCGGGCTCGCCGCCCGCCTGGATTATCCGCCCGCGCTGGTGGGCGGCTTGCTGGATGCCGTGGTGTTGAGCGCGCTGCTGGGCGCGCTGTGCGCGGTCTTGGCAGCGCTGTTCATGCTGTTCCGCCCCAGTCTGTTGCGCGGTTTCGAACAGGATGCCAACCGGTGGTTGTCCCTGCGCAAAGCGCTCAAGCCGATGGAGATTCCGCGCGACACGCTGGACCGCTTCGTCCTGCGCCACGCCCGCCAGACGGGTGTATTCCTCTTGCTGGGCGGGCTTTACACGCTGGTGTTCCTGCTCCTCTGGCTGGGTCGGCAGCCGGTTTGAAACTCGTGCCTCAAGGCGCAGCACGGGTTTTGGACAACTCTATAAATTCATTTTGCAGGCGAATCGCTGCGTTGCGCGGTGCTCGGAATCCTCATGTACATCTGTGTACACTCCGGTTCCTGCGCTCCGTGCGCCTTGCGCTTCATCCCGCAAAAGTGAATTTTTAGAGGTGTCCTTTTGTAGGTCGGGTTTTAACCCGACGAGTGCTTCATTGCCGGAGTTCTGTGTCGGGTTACCCCGCAGGGGTTCTCGCACCCTCTGGGTGAAACCCGGCTTACAAAGCGCTTGCCGTTCGTCGCCAACCCCCTGCCGTTCATGGATTTTTAGTGCCCGCCGGCTTGCTAATCCCATGTTTTATCAATTACATTGATGCCCGCTTGTGTAACGCACTGCTGCGGCAGTGCCCAAAATGAGCGGGTAAGTCAAACTAACGGAGCTGCGGCTCCATAACGCTAGGAGAGTGAACAATGAAGAAACAACAAGGTTTTACCCTGATCGAACTGATCGTGGTGATCGTGATTCTGGGGATTCTGGCGGCGACGGCGTTGCCGAGGTTCTCCAACCTGCAACACGATGCGCGTGTGGCCAAGGTGCGCGCCCTTGAGGGGTCGATGCAGGGCGCGGTTGCCATGGCGCACGGCACGGCACTGATCCGTGCCGGACAAGGGGCATTCAATGGCTGTACGACCAATGCTAACGGGAGCGGAAACTACGCGATCGAGGGCAGTACGGGTGCTCAGCCAAGATGTGTGGCATTGGCCAACTACTATCCGACCGACGCGCTGGCCGGCATCGCCATGGCTGCGTTGACCGTTCCGACAGCGGCTCTGACCGGAGTGCCGACAGTCGCCGAACTGAATGCCCAGGGCTATTCGTGGACAGGCGCCGGCATGCTGGTATCCAACGCTGCCGGCGGGTACACCGCAACCTGCGGCGTACCTTACACTGCGGCGCCTGTCGGGGGTGTTCCGATCATCGGGCCGGCAGTCACCACCGGTTGCTGATCCCGCGCAGGATGGGTTGAGCTTGTGTTGCCCATCGCGATAAACAAGGGGAGGCTGCGGCCTCCCTTGTTTTTTGGCCAGTGCTTTGGGGTTTTTGTTACACTCCGACCCGCGTCATGACACCCTTCAGAAAGCCATCGGCTATGCGACCAAGTGCCCCACAAATCGAAGCGATCAAGCAGGGGGTTGAACCTTTCTGCGGCGCTGAGGCCGGGGTGCGGTGCTTTGGCTCGCGCGTGAAAGGTCAGCGCGGCTTCACCCTGGTGGAGCTGATCACCATTCTGGTCATCGCCGGCATTCTGGCCGTGGCGGCGTTGCCGCGTTTCTTTGACAACAATGCATTTCAGGAACGGGGCACGGCAGACCAGATCGTGGCGGCGTTGCGCTACGGGCAGAAAGTCGCCATCGCGCAACGCCGCACGGCAGGGGTGACCGTGACCATCAGCGCGGCGGCAACGTCGAATTGCGGCACGCTGCTCAACGCCGCAGGCAATGTCGATTGTGTGATCCTGAATAGTGTGGCGGTGGCGCCGGCCTTGCCGCAGGCGTTCGTCTTCGATGCGCTGGGCCGGCCGGTGCCGAATGCGGCGGCTTCCATGATGGTCGGCACGACGACCATCAATATCGAGGCGGAAACCGGTTATGTGCGCTAGGCCGTCATTCCCGTGCGGGCGGGAATCCAGCAGGACACGGTTGCCGCGAAGCGGGCAAGGCCAATGTGTCGTCTCGCGTCGCGGAGGTTTTTCAATTAACCGGATTCCTGCCCGCGCGGAAATAACGAAGCAGCGCGGCATCAGCCTGATCGAGCTGATCATGTTCATCGTCATCATCAGCGTGGCGCTGACTGGTATCCTGCAGGTGATGAATCAGGTGATGCGACACAGCGCCGACCCGCTCATCCGCAAGCAGGCGATGGCCGTGGCGGAATCGCTGCTGGAAGAGATCGAGTTGCAGGATTTCATTTCAGCGGACGGCACGAACACGGCGGTGACGCCGGCGAATCGCGCATCGGCATACCACATCGTTGCCGACTACAACGGATTCACCACAGGGGGGGCGGGAATCTCCGATCTCAACGGTGTCGCCGTGCCCGGGCTGGGCAGTTACAACGCCAGCGTCGTCATCGCCAACGGGGCGTTCAATGGCATTCCGGCAGCCAGCGCGGTGCGCATCACGGTGACCGTGACCGATCCCGAAACCAACCCGATTGTCATCGACGGCTACAGGACAAGATATTGACATGACGGTAGATTGCGCAAATGTAGGTCGGGCTTCAGCCCGACATGTCGGGTTAAAACCCGACCTACAATCTTCAAAGGGGTTCACCCTCGTCGAAATGGTCATCGTGATCGTCATCACCGGCGTCATCGGCGGTATCGTGGCGAGTTTCATCAAGGCGCCGGTGCAGGGCTATGTCGACAGCGCGCGCCGCGCCGAGCTGACCGATATCGCCGATACCGCCATGCGCCGCATGGCGCGCGATGTTCGCACGGCGGTGCCGAACAGCGTGCGCATCGCCGGGTGCGGTGCGACACCCTGTGTGGAATTCCTGCCGACCAAAGACGGCGGACGCTATCGGGCCGACCCGCCGGGCGATGTGCTGAATTTTGGGGTGGCGGATGGCGGCTTCGACATTGTCGGCACGGCGATCAACTTCGCGGCAAATGATTTCATCGTCATCGGCAGCACGCAGTCAAACGGCAATCCGCCCCATGACACCGCAGCGGCAGGTATCTTGCGGGCATATACCGGCGCTTCCGGGGCGCAAACGAGCGTCAATTTCAGCGCGACGGCCTTGCCGGCCTGGGCGGAGCTGCCATCGCAGCGCTTCGACGTGGTGGATGGTGCGCAGCAGGCGGTGACGTATGCGTGCGAAAATCTCGGGGTGGCCAACGGGGATGGAACTGGGCAGCTCACGCGCTATGCCGGATACGGTTTTAATGCAGCACAGGTCAATCCGCCGGTGGGCGGTACGAGCGCGATCCTTGCCGACAGGGTGAGTGGCTGCGCGATCGTCTATGACTTGCCCAGCCAGCGTTTTGGTCTGGTGTCGGTCCGCCTCACGCTGACCCGCGGCGACGAAAGTGTGAGCCTGTACAACGAAATCCATGTGAACAACGCGCCATGAAGAAATATCAGCGCGGCTTCAGCATCGTCACCGCCATTTTTCTGCTGGTGGTGCTGTCCTTTCTCGGTGTGGCGATGGTGACGTTCTCTGCCGCCCAGCACCAAAGTTCGGCGCTGGATGTGATGGGGTCGCGCGCCTATCAGGCGGCGCGCGCCGGGATTGACTGGGCAACATTTCAGGTCGCGACCAGCCCGGTCAGCGCACCCGCCGCCGCAGCGTGCGCCACCAACTTTGCGGCAGGGAGTTTGGGCGGCACGCTGTCGCCTTTTACGGTGACGGTGAATTGCGCGCCGCAGTCATTCGTTGAAGGCGCATCAACCATCTGGATTTACGATGTGACCGCCACTGCCTGTACCGATCCTGTGTGCCCCAATCCCGCACCCGGCCCGAATTACATCGAGCGCATGATTACTGTGAAGTTGGGCAGGTAAGGTCAATATCGGCAACGCTAAAATTCAAAATGCACGGAGCGAAATAATCTGAATCCTGGCTGAAAAATACGAATGACGGGAATTCGGCATAAAGATGCCGGAATTACGGCGGTTAGCTGGAAAAATATCCTGTCAACGCTAAATAGAAATGTCCGCTTTCCTGCAAAGTAGAAATGTCCGCTTTTCCTGTTTTCCTTTCGCTACGGTGTAACGCGCTGTCCGTCGTGGGCGGATTTGCCGACGGACATTTTTCTCC
>Ga0210026_1001330_pt1 | contig 24373 bp, 20 predicted proteins | sample CryGeymeta201509_FD_183977 | JGI IMG/M metagenome (GOLD analysis project Ga0210026, IMG submission 183977) | Groundwater microbial communities from Crystal Geyser aquifers in Utah, USA - Crystal Geyser metaG 2015-09 (SPAdes) (version 2) | ecosystem: Environmental > Aquatic > Deep subsurface >...
GATCAACTGCTTGTAACTCATGGTAATACTCTAATTGTTTGGCGACTTTAGAATACCACCAACAGGCAGTTGATCGTCTGTCACCCTTTAACCATGAGTGGTGCACTTATTATCTGAATTCGGGTTTAGATAAATGACCTTAATGTAGCTTCATCCTTTTCCAGATAATTGGCAGTGGATGAACGAGCTCAAAAAAAGTAAAGATGCAGGGGATTAGCAGGAAAGATAACCAGCAGCTCGGTCAGTGTATTCCGGTAGAAGAGATCAGTATTTAATAGCGGGCGGGTAGTTGGGGGTAGCTCCAGCAACTGCTGACACCGCTTCAATTGATATACCCTGCTGTTTTAGCTAGGTAAGTGGAACCAGAATACGGAATAGTTTAGCTACACTAAGTCAGAATTGACAAAAATTTAAAAAGCTCCTTTTTTAATTCTTAAAACCTTTTATCTCAAATATCTAAGTTTTCTGATGCTTCAAGGGCGTCCTGCACTTCAATTCCTAAATAACGTACTGTACTCTCAATTTTCTTGTGCCCCAGCAACAATTGAATCGCACGCAGGTTTTTGTCGCGTTTGTACAAAATAGACACTTTTGTTCTGCGCATAGAGTGGGTACCGTAGAGGCTGCTATCTAGACCAATCGAGCTGACCCATTTATGCACCAGCCGGTCATACGCACGGGTGCCAATGTGCAGCACTGTATGCTTACGCGAGGGAAATAAATAGTCATCATGGCTTAGCTTAGCGTGGGCAATCCAGGTGCGTAAAGCCTGACGGGTATGAGTAATTATCTCAAACATCACTGGCGTACCGGTTTTTTGCTGTACCACACTAGTACGAGTCAGAATATCGCCAGAGCGCATCACATCCGAGACTTTCAACGCCACTAAATCACAGCCTCGAAGCTTAGAGTCAATCGCGAGATTAAAAAGAGCCAGTTCCTTTAGATTGTTGGCTATTTCCAGTCGGGCACGAATAGACCAAATCTCTTGTTAGCGCAGCGGTGCTTTTTGGCCGATGATCTTGCCTTTGTTCCATGGTATGCGACTTGCCATGTTAATGCCTCATTATTTTGAAGTGACATCTCTTTATCGACTGAGCAGCGCAAAAAATAAACGAATTTGATATTTAGATTAACATATCACACTTGGGCATGGTCAGCATTTAAGGTTATTTTAGATCAGGACTTTATTAAGATGGATGCTTAAGTAAAAGTCGCCGAACACACTTGGTATTTGCTTAAGCAATGACCCCTTTAAACTGCATAGCGGACATTGTTGTTGGTTTTAGAGAATGTCCGCTTTTTGGCACATAGCCATCTAAAAGGTTAAGTGCTGTCTAATTCAGTTTATTGTGTTAATTCAGACTTGTTTCACTACGATTGCTTCACTACGATTGCTTCACAACGATTGCATAGCTTGTTTCACTTCTTTTTGTAATCGTTTGTCATCCACCTTTGTCAGTCCTTGGTAAATACTCTTGGCATCGGCTTTGTTGTTTTGCAAAACATACAAGTTGGCTAGGCGGAATTGCGCCCAATGTTTTGGCACCGCTGCACTATCAATGGGCGCGTTGTCGATGTACTGAGACAGAGCGCTAACCCCCTGCTCCAGATTGGTTTTACTCAATACGGCGGCACGTCCGAGTTGGTACATGGCGGCATACTTGGTTTGCAGATCTTTTTGTTCGCTGACCTCTAACTGACTGGCTTTGCTGAAGTTATCCATTGCCAACGCAAATTTCTCTTCTGCAAGTTGCAACACGCCTGCCTTAAAGTAGAAATCTGGGCTGGTAGGATAGTCTACCTGCGCCTGTGCCAATAAAGCATGCGCTTGCTCACGTGCATCAGTCGCCACTAAAAAATCGACCTCTGCTTTAACGCCTGCTTTGCCGTCGAGCTGTTGAATAGCCTTCACTTGTTGTTTTGCTGCTTCGATGTCACCGCCAGCAATACTTGGCGCTTGCAGGTAAAATTGCATCATGCCAATGCGATAATCGATTTCAGTGGGCTGTAATTCCACTGCTTTGATAAAGCTGGCTTTGGATTTTTTTGCGTAACTTAAGGCTGAAAAAACCGCATTAGACGCTTGTTGCCCCATCACTCGCCCACGAATGAAATATGCCTGAGCATTGTCCGGTGCCAGTTTAACGGCTTTTTCGATCCACTCCTCTGCTTGGTCAAGATTGTCATCCATGGCTATTCTGGCCAAATAGACTAAGGCTTCCGGCATAGTCTTATGCTGCAGAAATAGTTCTCTCGCTTGGTCTATTTGCCCGCTACTTAGCTTAGCCTTGGCCTCATCCAGCGCCGCAGTGTCAGCGAGTGCCAAATGACAAAATCCTGCTGTGAACAACAATGTGACAGACACCATGAGTGGTTTAACAAACAACATCAAAAACTCCTTGTAGTAGTGAAAAAAATTAAAATAACCTGTTTTTAAGCCGCTAGTAAGGCAAAGCAACTCGGCATTAAGTTCAATTAAGCGTGAGTAATTCGCCCATCGATGTTACGCCGATATTTGCGCGCCAACAGCCAGCTTGCTGTACCGCCAATTACCCCTGGCGCTACCCAAAATACCAATTGCCAATAACCTAAGTCATCAAATAAACGCTGTCCACCAAAACTGATAAACGCGGTGTACGCACTGATCCCAGAACCGATAAACGCAGCAAAATGCTCAATTAACCATTGTGTGGCCGACACTTGCTGAGCCAGACAAAAACGCAGCATTTGCCACCCCAGTATGCTGCCCAGCACGCCAAAAATGATGTGCAAAATAAAGTTATTTTGTATGCCGATGTACACCAATGCCAAACCACCCAATAACAACAATCCCAAACTGACAAGATGCATAGGTGAACGCATATTTTGCTGCACGGTTTTATTCTGCACAACCAAGACACCATGCCTGATGAGCACAAAGGTCATCAAACTTAAATACAGTAAAAATAACCAGAACAAGCGGTAATAAAGACTCGCGGCAACAAGATCGGTGTCCGCTTTTATGTCAGCGGCCTTAATCGTCAGGGGTGCAGCCAATACCAACAGCGCCATCAATGCGCCACTGGCCGCTACACAATACATGATCCGCGCATAATAACGGCCAAACTTGATATGATCTAAACCTCCTTTACGCGTAGCGACAGGCAGCCAAAATAGCACTAAAGCCATGCCGCCAAACATGATGTGCATGACAAACAAGAGGCTGTGAATACTTTTGATATCAACAATAGACATAGTAGTGACTCATGGTTATTTGTGGACAGGGGCAGTGTAAGGTCGGCTGTTTTGTTAAGAAATAGGCTGAAAGTCATGATCTTTACTGTGACTTTTGGCCTATAGGCAAAGTGCCTGGATTCCCTCACAATAGCGGTGAACCGATAACCCTACAAAAACAAAGAGAACAAGGCATGTCGCAAGACGTTTGGTCACGTGTGTATAAACAGCTAAGTATTGATATTGCCTGCGCCGTTGGCACCTGGTTTGTTGTTGCCGTTTCGGCGTGTTATTTCATGAGTGTTGATGGGCGTTATGACCTGACGCAAGTCCTGTTGGCAGCATCCGCCTATTTGCTGTTTATCTTATTATGGCTGACCTTGGCGAGTGAAGGCGTCAAGCACTGGCAACAAACAACAAAGATCGCACTATTGGTGGGGCAATATCTGTGTATTTTGTTGATCTACTTCAGCGTGCCATATACCTACAGCGCGATTTTGGTGACCTTGTGGTGCACCCTGTTGCCGCCGCTTATTGGTGTTCGTTGGGCGATGCTGAGCGCGCCACTTTGGTCTGCTCCTTTGTGGCTTGTATACCAGTATTACTGGGGTCAAGACTACATGGCGGTGTCGGCCTTGTTATTTTTAATGTTTAATTATTTTGCCTTGATCATGGTGCGCACCGCCAACAACGAACGAGAAGCCAAAGAACACGCCAACCAGCTCAATCGTGAATTGTTAGCCACCCAGAAATTGCTCAGCCAAGCCACAAAACAGGCTGAACGTGTGCGCATTGCTCGTAATATCCACGACCTACTTGGTCATCACCTCACGGCCTTAACCATCAACTTACAAATTGCGGCGCGCATCACTGAGGGTGAAGCACATCAACGGGTTGAAACCTGTCATGGTTTAGCGCGTTTGTTGCTCAGCGATGTGCGTGAGGCCGTGTCTGAAATCCGCGAGAAATCCAGTTTAGATTTAAAAGAAGCCTTGCATGCTTTGTTTGATAATTTACCAAATGTTGCGGTGAAGTTAGATTACCCCGAGCAACTTAATATTCATGCCGTAGAGACCGCCGATGTATTACTGAAATGTGTACAGGAATCACTCACCAACAGTGTCAAACATGGCAGCGCAGATCGGGTAACGGTGTCCCTTGCTGAAGTAAACCAGCACTTGACCTTAAACATAGTCGACAACGGCAAGTTACCAAGTCGCCTGCAACAAGCAACACTGAGCTTGGGGAATGGCTTACGTGGCATGCAGGAACGCATCACTATGCTCGGCGGCAAGGTGTATTTTGATCCAAGCCAAACCGGTTTCAAAACCACCGTCACCATTCCTGTGGAGGTAGCATGATTAATGTCATGGTCGTTGATGACCAAACTTTGGTACGTGAGGGGATCAAAAGCCTATTGGCCTTATCTGCAGACATCAAAGTTGTAGCAGAAGCCAGCGATGGTGATGAGGTACTTGGCATCGTGCAAGCCACGCCAGACTTAGACGTGATCCTCATGGATATTCGTATGCCGCGTCTAACCGGTATTGATGCAGTCGTGCACCTTGGGGCGCATCCAGTGCATATTCCAGTGATCATGCTCACTACCTTTGACGACCATCAACTGGTGATGCGGGCTATTCAAGCGGGGGCTAAGGGGTATTTACTCAAAGATGTCAGCTTAGAAACCTTAGTTGCAGGCATTAAGGCCGTGCATGCTGGTGCTACCTTAATTCAGCCGGCTATCACCGAGCGGATCATCCAAGGTTTGCAAGGCAACAGCCTCAACGACGCTACCTTGCTGAGCAAACCTGAACTCAGTCCTAAAGAACAAGAAATATTACGCCTCATGGCCTCAGGTTACAGTAACAAAGAAATCTCACAAACCATGTTTAAGTCCGAGGGCACCGTAAAAAATCAGGTATCAGCGATACTGACCAAACTCGACGTCCGTGATCGCCCCCGAGCAGTGCTCAAAGCCATTGAGCATGGCTTAATCTAAGGCCCTAATATTTGTAAATCTTTGTCTAACAAGGCGGTTAACAATACCTCACCTTGCTGATTGACTCGAAATTCACCGTATTGTGCCGCGTCATAACGGTGCGCTGTGCCTTCTTCAAAAAAGAACGCATTGCTGGCAAATTTAATCTGGCCGTTGCGAGCGCGAAATTGCAGTTTACGCTGTTTGGCAGCCAAGGACTGACCGCTGTCGAGGGCAACAAAACTGGCCGTCGCAAACTCGTCAAGCTGCACAATGACCCAACCGTCTGCATCTTCTACCCCGCCTTGCCAAAACGCATTGCTTTCATTTTTGGGTAGCACTTCACGGATCTGGTTGGCGAGCTCAAAACGCAACGCCATATAGTCCCCTTGCATTAAGGAACGCGGATCCACGGGGGCCAATTTGAGTTTTATCACGTCTCCGTGACGTAGATGCTGTTCTTTTTGGTATATCGACCAATTGATCAAACCCAATGCCAACACCAATCCCAGCACAGCTATCACCTTGCTCATCGCTTGTCTTCCTGTGGTTGAAACCATAACAAACATACTTTAGCCAAGGCTAATAACACTAGGCCTAGGCCAAACAAGCTCAGGGATTTTTCACTTAAGGTGAGTTCCAGAGAATAATAATATTTGCTCAGGTAAGTCAGGGTTGCCGCCACACCTAAACCCGTTAAAATTCTGTGGCTGCTGGCAAAGCCAAGCACCACAAACATTAGGGCTAGCGCCAAGCCTGAGGTGTAGATTGACGCCAAACCGACCAGCAAAACCGAGCAGAAGGCGGCAATGGCAGTTGCACTCGACAAGGCGAGTTGGTAGCGGTTTACCAACTGCCAGCTTACGTACAACAATATTAGACAATTTAAGCCCTCATCAAGCCAAGGCATGAAAGCCGAAGTTAGATGCCGGTCACTGGGATACAGCCATAACCAATTGAAACTATAACTTGTTTTAATGAGAAGGAGGGCGATAGTGAAACCATAGGCAATGGCTCGAAACCGAGCGATATATTGTTTGTGTTGAAACTCGCTTAACCACAGCCATGCACACGCCAGCATGAGTACGCTACTAAACACCTCTATACGGGCAAGCATGCTCATAAACACATTGAAAGCATAGGCTGCTATAAAAGCGGAGAATATTCGGTGTAAAAAGCTAGGCATGCACCATGCTAATGCGATCTGCGCTAAGCCAAGGTATATCCATAGCTGAGCGTCTTTATAGCTCATATAGTCAATAACAGCCCACCACAACAAGCCCTGCCCAGTTAGACTGATGGCTAAACCGACATGTTCTAAAAATTCCGATTGTTTGGCGCCCAACACAAAATACGCTGACACCAACAAGATCACACCAATGATTATTTTTACCCCTGCGTCATCAGCAAAATCCAGCACGGTAATACCAAAAAAACCAAAGAAAAATAAGGCCGACAACCACCCTGCAAAGGCCATCAACAGCTTTATGTACCAGGGTGAAGATAGGATGTCGTTGAGCTCCACAGGCGCCGTTAAGCATTGTTTGTCCGTTAACTGCTTAATCAGGGTTTGTTGGTCTGTCATGCTTGGTTCTCCTTGATCAAGGTTTTTAACCACATGGCGGCCCATGTTGTTAAACCAACTGTGAGTAAAAACAGTAACAAAAACACAGCAGACTCATGCATATCAAAAAGCAGGTTAGCGCACCAGGCTACCACCACCACAATGCCAGACAAACAACCAAGGGCGAGCATGAACAAATTGACGTGCCGCATGCGGTAGCGCCAATACGTTAAGCCCATTAAAGCTAGCCACACCAAACCTCCCAGCCAGGAAGCATCGGACACAAAGATTGCCATCAAGGCTAACGCATTTGCATGGTAAGCGATGACCACCGCAAGCATGCGCCCAAACCAAAGCCGGTCGAGCCAGGTGAACTGAGCACGGCTTAGTTCCCACAGTAGTAAACTTATGCCGTTAAACAATAATGAGGACCAAAACAGACTTTCCATGCGACTTAAATCAAAAGGTAAAAGCGCGCCCAGATCCGCATGGTATAGGCCAATACTGAGGTTTAAGAGGATAAGCCAGGCAAAATAAAGGGGGGCAAAACGTGAAATCATCACCCATGGCACGCTCAACAGCGCCCAATTAAAAAACAATTGCCAGGGATCAGCGCCGGTTTGATAGGTCTGGCCAAAATACGCCATTAAGGCGCCTAAGCACAGAAACGCTGCGCTTAACGCCAAGGGGCGAATGAGTGGTGCAGATCCCCCTCGTACATAACATGCAATGGCAAGCACAGGTAGACTTTGCAACAGCAGAAATTTAGTGGTTCGGCTCATATCGTGCCAATTGGCCGCGACAAAAAATACCACGCTACAGCCAAGCGCAATCACCGCAAAACTTAACAATATTCTGATGATAAATGCTGGCCAAGCCTTAGCAGGCGGATAAACTTCACTGAGCAATAAAGCCTGCTCAATAGCGTGTGGGGCAATATGTTGGCCTTCGACTAAGTGCCGCATGACTGCGCGATTTTGCATGCAATATCCTTGTTGCTGGTAAGGTAATCCACTGGAGTTTACGCAAATTACTGTGATGGGACACGCTGTAAATGTCAACCGATACCCAGATGCAGCTCAGAGTTTCTTTAATTCATCCAGACGAAATTTGTATTTGCGACTTACCTTGATTTGATCGCCAGAACTCAGTTGTGCCACGTATTCACCATTAGAATTTGGGGTAAGTTTGCTGAGTTTAGTAATGTTGATCATGGCAGAGCGACTTACCCGAGGAAAATGCTGAGGATCTAAGTCTTGCTCAAATTGTTTGAGGGTTTTTCGAATAATGTGACTGCCGTCTTGTGTGTGCACACACATGTAGTCACCGGCGGCTTCTATCCACAAAATGCCATCGAGTCGCACACGTAGCCATTCTGAACCATTTTTAAGGCTAATGGTTTGCTGCAAATCGTTTAATGAACTTGCCGTGTTATGTTCTAAATTCTGCAATAAGCCGTCGATGGAATTACCGGTTTTTCGATTGAGTAATTGCCCCAGTTTCTGATGTTGATGTGCTGCCTTACTCTGCATAAAGGCATCCCACAGATTGTCTAGGCACTGAGACATACGCTCATCGGAAAAGGGTTTAAGCAAATAATCAAAGGCTTTGAAATCAAACGCGTTGAGGGCAAATTCACGAAATGCCGTGACAAACACAATTTTGGGTTGGTTGACATGCTGTTCGGTGATGCTCTTGGCCAGCTCCAAGCCATTCATACCCGGCATTTCAATGTCTAAAAAAATAATGTCTGGACACAAGGTTTGTATATCAACCAAGGCTTGACTCGCCGAGAGACTCTCACCCACCACTCGAATGCGTGGGTCCTGTTCCAAGCGGATCCGCAAACCTTCCCGCGCTAAGGGCTCATCATCGACAATTAACGCACTAAGAGGCGTACTCACGGATACTCCATCGGAATAACAATCAAAACTTTATAACCCTGACGTTTTTCCTTGGTTACTTTAAAATCATGTTGATTAGGATATAGCACTTTTAGCCGCTCAATAATGTTTTGCACCCCCACCCCACCCTTGTTGACCAAACCCGAGTTTGGCTGATGGCCGTGGTTGTGTGCGTCGAGATGACTATTGTCGAGGGCGGGGCCATTATCTGCAACTTGCAGATGTAAGCAGTTGTTTTGACAATAAGCGCTAATGGTAATCACGCCTCCCGAGGCCATTTGCGCAATGGCAAATTTGATGGAATTTTCCACCAGTGGTTGCAATAACAAGCTCGGAACAAGTAGCGATTCGGTGCGGGGTTCAACATGAAATTTCACACTTAAGCGCTCGTCAAAACGGGTCTTTTCAATTTCCAGATACAGCATTAGAGCTTTGAGTTCTTCATACAAACGGATTTTCTTTTCAGGATCATTGTCCAAGGAAAAGCGTAAAAACGTGGATAGACGCGTTAACATGCCATTGGCTTTTTCTTTATCACCTTTGAGCACCAAGGTAGAAATAGCATTGAGGGTATTAAACAAAAAATGCGGATTGATTTGATAACGCAGCATTTTGATTTGTGCCACATGGGACAAACGCACTGCATCAAGGTGTAATTGCTTTTCGTTGACTAAGCGATAATGGTAATTGATGCCAAAATACAAACTACTCCACACTAAGATCATAAAAAACGCATAACTCACCGACATAAATAACATGTACCACTTAAATCCCGGGTCGCTAATGTGGCCACGCAAAAAACCCAGTACATCAAAATCCTCGTAAAAATACCAAACCGCCAGATTTTTCATGGGCGTCCACAGCAAGGCCACCACTAAACTGCTCAGTACAATAGCGGCGATTAACCAGCGTGGTCGTAATGACCAGCAGTGTCGATATACGTGACGCAAGGGCCAGGTGAGCAAGGCCGCAAAGCTTCCGGCCAACAGCAAGGGATAAAAAACGTCGATACCGAGCTTGTTAAAGTCCCGATAAAAAAACAAATTGTCTACCACAAAAATCAGCACATAGGCCGCCCAGCCCAAACTATGCAGCAGCCAAAATGAAGGTTTTTGTTTGGAATCGATGTAACTACGGGTTGAATAATTCAAGCTAAGACGCTCGTTGAGTAATCGGTCATGTAAAGAGCGCAGCTGGCACTAGTGACTATCTAAACCAAGGTATTCAAATAGCGATGCCTTGTGCCCTTGGCCAATTTTAACTTCATCGCCATTGCTTAAATGTAATAGGGAAAAACGCCCCAACTCACTGCTCAGTGAACTGATGTTTTCGACATTCACCATGGCCGAGCGATGCACACGAACAAACTTGTCGGGATTTAATTGTTGCTCTAAGTTCGCCAATGTTTCGCGGTGCAACAACATGCGCCCCTTACAATGTAATTCAACATAGTTGGCCGAGCCTTTGATCCAGATAATATCTTCCACATTAACAAATTCCACCGCCCCCACAGATTTTACCGCTAGCATGTTTTTGCATTTACGCGGTTGCCCTTGTTTGAGGTTTTCGATTTTTTTAAGGGTGCTGGCCAATCGGCTATTTTCGAAGGGTTTCAGTAAATAATCCACGGCACTCAATTCGAAACCCTGAATCGCAAATTCGCTGTATGCGGTGGTGAAGACCCAATAACACGGAATGATGTGCCGCAAGGAATTAACCAATTCCACGCCACTGCCACCCACGATATTGATGTCCATAAAACATAAGTCTGGTTGATGTTTCAACAGTAAGGCTTGAGCTTCTTTGTATTCGCCACTTTGGGCCACAACACGCCAGCCTACCTGTTCTTCTACAAAACTGGCGATGCGTTCTCTGGCCAGCTTTTCATCGTCAATAATCATGCAATTGTACATGGTGTTTCCCTCACACTATTTTGGTACGAACTATACAAAGGACGTGACTAACGCACTATGCAACTGAGACGAATGGCGGGAAGTTAAGACGAATATCGGATGCAGACAATTTATTGCGCTTGAAGAAAAAAGAAAGGGCTAAGTTTTGCACTCAGCCCTTACTCATCCAGGAAACAATACATATTCACTAATTAGTATGTATTCATCGGGTCACTACTCCGACGCTTACAGTGTAGTCGTAAAGTAGACCGTGCATAGGCAAATGTGATGAAACCCTCGCTTCATGGGATAAACTGAATCCCTGACTAAAGCAACACATTTGCTTACATTCACCGATGCTTTTATGACCCCTTTCCTGCTTCAGTTAGACTTAGAAACGCGCTTCAAATCCTAACTCAACATAACGTGGTGTTTGCCACGTGTACGCTGCGTTGTAATAAGGGTTGAATACACCTTCAGCACGTCTATTTTCGTAGTGCTCATTTTGTGCTGTTACACTCTGATTATTTAAAACGTTATAAATATTCAGCGTAGCGCGCATTTCAATGTCACTGACTTCAAATGAATAGTTGGCTGATAAATCTAAGTTGAATACCCAAGGTGTACGACCTACCGTACCGCGTGGAATATATTGATAGATCTTCTCAGATACCTGACACATACCATCGCCGTTGGTATCGGGACATTGGTTGGTATACAGATAGAAGGTATCACCATAGCTACCGTAGATATTGGCGTCGTTAGACGGGTAACCCTGACCAAAAGCACTCAATGGACGACCGCTTTGTAAGTAAGAATTAAAACCAAGGGTCAAATCATCGGTTACGTCATACGAACCAAACAACTTAAACACATGGCGTCTATCGTTGGCTTGATAACCCTGTGAACCGTCTTGTAAAGCAGGGAAGTCGAAGTCAGTGGTGATACCTGCATCAGCTTGGCCGATATCAGATTTCACTGCACCTTCAAAGTTACCCACACTGCGGCTCCACGTATAAGCCAAGGTCGCTCTGAAGCTTTCACCTTGATAATTAATGGTGGTTTGCAAGGAGGTATATTCGTTATTGGCTTCAGGCAAACCGATTTCAGCAGCAGTATACGTGCGGCGACTGCCTGCATCTGGAATACTGTCTCCGTCATTATCTAATTGCCATGTCGCATCACTACCTGGGTTCAGTAAGGTACAAGTTGACTGCGAAGCCAAGGGACCACAGTAATCATCGAGTGCCGTGGCTACTTCACGGAAAATCCCACGCACAGTCATTGAGAAGTCATCGGTCAATTGCGTTTCATAACCCAAGATCCACTCGTCTTTACTGAATGGTTCTGCTTCTTCAGATTGGAAGGCTTCTTGGATAGCAGGATTGGGCACAGAGTTAATGACTTGTGATGACGCCAAATTACCGGTGATTGGACTTAAGCCGGTTGCCGCACCAGTGCTATCCGAGCCAGTAAAGGTGTAGTACGTGGTAATATCACTTACCCCTGATGCCGCACGGAAGTTTGTATTGTTAGGTACGGGCAAGTAATAACGTCCATAGGTACCAAACACTTTAGAATCGCCGTCACCGGTTGGATCCCAGCTAAAACCAAGGCGCGGTGCCACATCAGTTTTAAACGACGAGAACGTTAAACCGGTTACCCCAGCGTTATCAAACTCATCACGGCGCAAACCCAAATTTAAACGCAGGTCATCGGTTAACTGCCACTCATCTTCAATGTAATAAGCCGTTAGATCCGTGGTGAAACCACCACCTCCTTCAAAAATACGGTCAAATACGTAGTCTTGTGCGGCACCTGTGTTGTTGGTGTACAAATTACCATTGTTGCCCTGCAAGCTACCGTTTGGCGCTAATGTAGAGTAAGTCCAGTTATGGCCGGTAATGGGTGCAGAGGTGCGATTGGTATCACGTTGTTGTTTATCGTAACCAACCCGTAATAAATGCTCTTCAAAGGCATATTCGATGTCAATTCGAGTTTGTTTGTTGTTATCTACGTTGACACCAAAAGTACCACCCGCGCCACAACTGGTAATTTTCTGCGAAGCAGGCACGTTGCGGTTATCGGCAACCGATGGACAATCTAAGTTGCTCGGCGTATTGGTGTATTCTGTTTCAATTTCACCATACATCGCTGACACGGTGAGTTCGTCGGTAAAATTACCTTTATAAGTTAAACTCTTTAAGGTGCCACCGCGCTTACGAATGGTGGTCTGTGTTAAGTCACCAATCACCGCCGTATTGGGGTTGAAGTTATACGACTCAGAAGTCGTGTCACTGCGATCTGAATAACCAAATAGAGTTAATTTGTGATCATCAGTAATCAACCAATCAATCTTGGCACCCCAGAATAAATTGTCGCTACCGCTGGAATCACGTTTTATAAAAACGTTGTCTGGTGCGTATTGAAAGCGACCGCTAGTTTGTGAGGCAAAGTCATTCTGCACATCACGTGGGTTGATTAAGGCATAAATAAACAAGGTATCCTCAATCAGTGGACCTGATGCCGAAAGGGTAAAATCTGTCTGGCTGAATTCATCCAAGGTTTGGTTTCGAAAAACAACTGGACCATTCGCTCCACCCGCCGAGTAGCTGATATTGCCATCTTCACGTAACGACTTGGGGGTAATTTGACCTGTAGCGGCAAATTCCCATTCATTGCTACCACTTTTGGTCACCGCATTTAATACGCCGCCAGTTGTACGACCAAACTGCGCGGAATAACCACCCGTTTTTACCTGGAATTCTTTGTAGAATTCAAAAGGCACTGAACCACAACCTAAACCTTGGCTGGTGTTGGTTACTTCCATACCATTGATATAACAGGAGTTTTCAGCAACTGATGCACCACCAAACGAAGCTAATCCACCAGAGTTAGGTGAGCTAAAACCTGATTCAGCACCCAGTACTGTGCCAGAGGCTAACAAAGCAATGGCTGTTACATTGCGAGAAATCGGCATTCTGTCGATTTCCAGTTCACCAATCACTAAACCTGAGTCAGTGGATGTCACGTCAACCGCAGAAATTCGACCACCCGTAACTTCAATACGCTCCGTGCCATCGGCGGCCAAGAAATCAAAATCCAAGGTTGAGTTAGAGCCCAAACTCAAACGAGTTTTCTCTTCGGCTACCACTACACCGTTTTTACTGACCTGAATGTCATATTCACCAGTGGGCAATTGCGCAAAACGAAATGAGCCAGAATCAGATAGTTGAATTTCTCTGGTTAGACCGGTTTTAGGATCTTTTAATACAATTTTATATTGTGAGTAATCGCTGGCACTGATTTGCCCAACGATATTAGAGGTAGTGTTATCGGCAAAAACGGGTGTTGCCAAACCCATTGAGGCGATCACTGCCATGGCCGTTAGGCTATGGCGAAATAGTTTGTTTTTCATGGAAATGCTCCCTGATAGGACAGTTTTTTAGTTATGTTTAATCGGTTTGCTACAGACGTAGCTAGGCGATGTCACGACGCTAGCAAAAAGTTCAATACGGAAGCTGGATTAGGGATAAAACTGACGCTCGGTGGGTTAAAGTCACCCGAGGGTTGGGATGAGATTTTCGTCAAATTGGATGAATCTTGCCTTACTCGGTACGAACGCGTGAAACAAACAATGAGACCAAGTCATTAACACTCAGTCTCATTTAATGTTTTTGTTTCTTGCATGCGACCACTACAGCGCTACTAGCGTTTAGCTAACATAGCTTGGTGTTCAATATGACTTCTACTGGCTAGATAATTAGCGGTTTTGTTTGCTTGGTGGGCTAAGGCAAATTGCACGGTATCCATGCCATTGCATACCAAGCCTTTGGCAAGATTTTTATAACTGGTGTTGGTTGCTTCTACGGCTTTTTTCAGTCTAATCCGGCTATCGCTTTTGATGGCTTCACACACGTTAACTAACTTTTCAGTGGTGTATTTATCTAAAGATTTCGCTTGGGTGAATCCAGTGAATAACAAAGTGCTTAACATGGTGGTGACTACCATCGCTTTTTTCATAACTTACCCCTTTAGGCATTAACGCATCATTGCGTGTTCAACCTTAAAGTAAGAGGAAAAAGTGACATGGTTTGATAGAAACCGCTGAAACACGGAATTTCGCGACCAAGCGATAAAACCAAGTTTCTATGGGATAACTCGACGCACAACCCGCGTATTTGGTCGCGTAAAGTGGGGATTTTGTTACATTCCACATTGACGACTCGACACTATGCTCATAAAAACAGCGCAAAACTTAAACTCACATTTGAGGCGTCACTGGGTAGGCGTGATACCACTTTACATGGCTTGACGCGGAGTTAAGTGGGGCTGTGTTTGAACCGAAAAGACTTGGGGATTGCCCCGAACAAGATGCAGTAAAAAAAAGCCCTGTAAAAGAGGGCTTAGCTGGAGATTAATTAAAATGCGTTTTCTTGGTGAATACGAATAAACAGTGGCGTGCCGTGTTTGCTGTAATCGACTTTATATTCTTTACCGTTAATGGTTTGCACAAACAATAAGGTTTTTTCTTCGCCAAAAATATCCAAGCTCGTTACGTCTACCAGCTCGATGTCTTGCTGTTTTGCTTCACGTTTGCTTTCTGGAACTTCACCAACAAATTCTTTGATGGACTTATGAGTCACAATAACCGCGGGTTGATCCTCGCCATTCGTAATCAGTAAATCAAGCTTTCTAATTTTGTGAATAATGGTATTACGTCCACTTACTAAAAATGGCTTCTCGGTCATGATGTTCTCCAACACTCTGAAGTGCGCTAAATAAATTTAGTCTATGTTTTTAAAGAAGATATCAAAGTTTTTTTACCCTTGCACCAGTTTGTTTATGGTGCACTGAACATGGCGTCACTGTTCAAAGGCTTTTCGGTATCAAAACTTTGCCCAAATTGTTCATCCGTTAAACTTTCTAAAAAATTCAACAGGTCTTGTTGTTCTTCTACAGTAAGGCTAAAACCCTGAATAAAGGTGTCTTTTAGGGGGCTTGTAATACCCTGCCCTCTGCCCCCTGCAGCATAAAAAGCCAGCACTTCTTGCAAGGTCGCCAGACTACCATCGTGCATGTAAGGGGCAGTCCGCGCGACATTGCGCAAAGTCGGTGCACGAAAATGTCCCATATCATGGCCTTGTAGGGTCACTTCTATGAGTCCTTGATCACGTTGTGGATAGGCACCCTGGCCATCGTCGTTGTACAAGCCAGTATTGTGGAAAGGTCGCAAGTCTAAGCGTTGATTTTGATGCTGGCTAGATTGCGTAAAATTAAAGCCACCGTGGCAATGAAAACACTCCAATCTCTCAGAAAAAAATAAATCCATACCGCGAATAGCCGAGGCGGATAAAGCCTGATCATCACCTTGATAAGCATAACGGTCAAAGGCTGAATTAAAACTTGTTAGACTGCGCACAAAGCTGGCCAGCGCTTTAACGATACGGTCAAAGTTGACTTGATCATCCCCAAAAGCCTCGGTAAACAAAGGCGCATACTGCGGGGTTTGAAAACGGGCGAGTACTGCACTCTCATGCCCGGTAATGCCAAGTTCGATGGGATCTTCGTTGAACATAGGAATTAAAATTTGCTGTTCTATGCGGGTTAATCCTGAGTGAGCCCAGGTTAGGGTGCTGTTATAGGCGACATTCACTAACGCTAAGGTGTTACGCCGTAATTTTTGGCCACTTGCACCTATCGCTGTTGTCAGCCCTTCACTGAAGGCGTGCTGAGGTTGATGACACGAAGCACACGATTGTTGCTGGTTAAAAGACAGATCCTGACTAAAAAACAACGCTTTGCCCAAATCCACTTTAGCTGCCGTCATGGGATTGTCTTGGGGAACGAGTGGCTGAGGAAAGCCCGCTGGCAAACGCCAATCATAGGTTTGTTCGGGCGCTTCTTGACAAGCAGACAGACAAAGCAACAGCGCCGACAAACTACAAGGCAAAACAACAGTAACCCGCATCCACTTGCTTTTTAGCCAGCACTGCACTGGCCCTTGCAATCTCAACCGCACTGTCGTTGCCTTCAGCGGATTTAGGCACACACGCTTCAACCTCACATTAACTATCCAAACCAGCTAGCGCCATTCAAACACTTGGCCATTCGCCAAGTTGTTTAACAAAATTTGGCAACTTTGCTGTTCAGGTTGCAGCAAACAACTTTGCCGCCCTTCAAGCTTCACTCCCGCCAGTAAACGGTCTAGATGCACCAGCAATGCTGTACCGTCGCGCTGGGGTTTTAAGCTAAACTGCAAGCGGTTGGGTTCGGCACAGGCCATCTTGGGGGAGCGCATCACCGAATCAGCCACGCAGCCGGTGCTGCCCAAATGAAACACCCACGACTCGTTGGCATTAAACAGATCCAAGCGCAAAAATTTATAACCCGCACGCCAACTCCAAAACATCGCCGGTAAGTTTAACGGTGAGGGCTGAGTCAAGGGGTTCAGATGATTGAGGGCAAAAGGCACACCCAGTTCGAAGGTTAACTCGCTGTGTTCATTTACCAGCAAGGGCTCGGCCAACTCCAGCTGTTGATGGAGACGCAGAGACACGGTTTGTTGGACATCACTATGTTGGATATCAGTATGTTGCACATCACTATGTTGGTCATCATTATGCTGACTACCCGAGTGTGACGCGTTGGCAGGCTTGCTGTTGTGCAAAGGGCTATCTACTTGACTCTGACATTCCCGGCTAAAAAATTGCAGTAAGGCTAACTCTGAGGTTTGCCAATCATTGACTTGCAGTTTAAGGGGCCTAAGGTGCTGCTTGTCTTGTATCTGCAATTGGCTCATAAAAAAAGCAAATTGACCAATACTCCACGTGATGTCTTGTTGGATGTTGGGTGTTTCACACGTCAATGGTTGCTGTGCATACCACAACTCCACGGGCAGCACTGTCACTGGTGGGTCTGCTTTGTGGCAAGCCACGCATACAATGGGCAAAAGCAGGATCAGAGATTTTTTGAACAGCTTGTTTAAACTAGCAGGTCTTATTGTTAATCTGGTAAAAGTCGTCATTTAGGTGAATATTGTGATCACACTCATTCGTCATGCCAGCATAATGCTGTGCACTTTGCTCATCAGTCAAGGCGTTCTGGCCCATGCAGAACATGATAAAGCGCGTTTTGTGGCCAGTAACGGGCTTGATTGTGGTCAATGTAACAATCGCTTTCGCCCTTGCCAAACCGTCAGTTATGCCGCACAACAAGCAGCAAAAGGCGACAAAATCCTTGTGGCTCAAGGCCAATACACTATCCAATCTGAGCAAGACTTATTCTATTTTAGTGGCGAATTGGTGCCTGTTTTTGGCGGCTTCGATTTAATTGATCAGTATCAAAATCAAAATCCCGACACCTTTGTCACCACTGTAGTGGGTGTACCCGAAGAGTATGCTGAGCCACTGGCTAAACGCGGTTTTCACGTGATCCGCGATAGCAAAGCCCAACCACAAGTCAAATTAGCAGCTAAAGGCAAGCCTTTTTCTGCCCTCAGCATGATGCAAAATAAACAGTCAGCTGCCTCGTGTAACGCAGGGAAATCACAGGGTTTTTCTTGCCAGAACATGTCGTTGTTAGCCCATTTACCCCTGAGTGAATTTCCCGGCAAGCCCAGTGCTGCCAATGATATTTGGGGCTTTATTGACCTCAATACCGCCAAGGAATATGCGATTATTGGCCTCAATAACGCCATTGCTGTGGTAGAGGTAAGCGAAGCAGAAAATCCACAAATTGTCGGCAGTGTCAGTGGTCAAGCAACCAGTTGGCGTGACATAAAAGTGTGGCAGTTTTTTGATCAATCCCTCAACCGTTGGCGCACCTACGCTTATGCCAGTGCCGACAATGTCAGTGAAGGTGTGACCATCATCGATTTATCGGGGCTACCCAGCCAAATCAGCTTAGTCAACCGTCAGACTCTCGACGCCTCGGCTCATAACGTTTACATCAGCAATGTTGACTACGGGTTAAACATTGCTTTGCCCGGCACCGAGCCCTTGCTGCACGTCACAGGCTCAAACCGATCGTTTGGCGCATTTCGAAGTTACAGTTTAAGTAACCCTGAACAGCTTAACCTTGTTTATCAACCGGGTGGCGTAACCCGCAATGACTATACGCACGATGCATCGTCTGTGTTGATTAATGACAGTCGCGCGCAAAGTGATTGTGTGAATGCGACGGCCGCAGGCTGCAATGTGGTCTTGGATTTTAATGAAAAAACCTTACGAATTTGGGATCACTCAAAACAAGATAACTCGGTAGAGTTGAGCGCAAAGTCCTATCCCCTTGCTGAATATACCCACAGTGGGTGGTGGACAGAAGACAAGCAGTTTGTGATTGTGCACGATGAACTCGATGAACAACGCGCTGGCCTGAATACAACACTCAATATTTTTGATATCAGTAGCTTGACCAATCCCTTGTTGGTTGGCACGTGGACAGGGCCCACACGCGCCATTGATCACAATGGTTTTGTGCGCGGAAATCGTTATTTTATGTCGAATTATGAGCGAGGCGTCACCGTATTAGACATCACTCAGCCTGCCGCACCACAAGAAATTGGTTTTTTTGATACGTATCCGCCGTCTGACAATACAGCATTTAACGGCGCGTGGGGCGTCTACCCGTTTTTACCAAGCGGCATTATTTTGGTCAGCGACATCAATAGTGGACTCTATGTCATACGAGATGAAACACTGACAAGCAGTGACAATGCCTTGAGTTTGAGTCAGGCCAACCTGAGTCTCGAAGAAGGCCAAAATGCCAGTATTCAAGTACTGCGGCAAGGCAGCGATAGTGTAACCGTTGCCTATGAGCTGTTACCCGGCTCAGCGTCTGACCAAGATTTTGTTTTGGCTAATGGTGAACTGAGCTGGTCAGCAAATGATAGCAGCACCAAAACCATTCCTTTAACGATTTCAGTGGATACAGATGATGAAGCTGATGAAGTATTTTTTGTTCGTTTAGTCAATCCCCAAAATGGCGCAGCCCTTGGCTCCCCCAATGTCGCTACCATCTCGATTAAAGGAAAACAACAAACCGGCAAAGTCAGCTTCATTGACCAGCAAATTACCGTCAAAGAAACTGACGGACAAATCAGCATTGACCTATCACGCAGTGGCGGCAGTGCTGGTGTGTTAACCGTGACTTATGAACTGAACGCCGGTACGGCAAGCATCGAAGATGACCTGAATGCCAGCGCTGGCACGTTGGTATGGCAAGACAACGACTCGGCCAACAAAACTATAGTGCTGCCCTTAATCAACGACACTCTCAATGAAGGTGACGAGCAATTTACCCTCACCTTGCAAAGTGCAGATCCACAGTGGTTGGGTAACAATAGCGAGGTAAACATCATCATTTTGGATGATGAAGCCAATCAGGCTCCCGTGGCAAATGCGGGGCAAGACCAACAAGTAAACACCCGTCAAGTAACCCAGTTACAAGGCTCTGGCAGTGATCCCGAGGGGCGAGAAGTGCAATTTTTATGGCAACAAACCTCAGGTACCGCCGTGACGTTAAACAATGCCAGCAGTGCACAACTGAGTTTTACCGCACCAACGGTGGCGTCGACCTTGGTGTTCAGTTTAACGGTAAGTGATGATTTTGGCGTCAGTAACAGCGACAGCGTGCAGATAAGCGTTATCGCCAATCAAACACCAAGCACCTCCAATAGTGGCTCGGGCGGTGGTAGTGTCAGTGTGTGGTGGCTGCTGGCGTTAAGTGGCATTGTGCTGGTTCGTCAAACCAAACAAAGCAGCAAATCTTGCAGTAAGCCTTAGATTGCCCTCAAGCGTGCATAGTGGGTTGCACACAAAATAAACAAACGATACACAAATGTGCGCTTTTCGCCCTCAAGCCTTGCTCAAGCTAATGACAAGGTAGGGAAAACTGCTTATACTGCGCGTCGTTTTTTAATACCCCCTTTGCTATTACCGTCGCATTGTTAGTGGCAAACTGCGGTTTCTAAAAAACGATCAAGATGGCCCCATAGCTCAGTTGGGTAAGACTCGATCGCCACAGGCGACAAAAGGTGATTTAACATCACGTTTTGAGACTCGCACGACTGACCAGGAAGGTCAGACTGGAATACATCCACAAGGATGTGTGACAACCAAGCAGTAAAATTGAAATACATCATGGCCCCATAGCTCAGTTGGGTAAGACTCGGTCGCCACAGGCGACAAAAGGTGATTTAACATCACGTTTTGAGACTCGCACGACTGACCAGGAAGGTCAGGCTGGAATACATCCACAAGGATGTGTGACAACCAAACAGTAAAATTGAAATACATCATGGCCCCATAGCTCAGTTGGTTAGAGCATCCGACTCATAATCGGCAGGTCCCTGGTTCAAGTCCAGGTGGGGCCACCATTTCAAACCCTTGATTTCAAAGGGCTACTACAAAATCAATCTATTTTGAAATCACCTAATCTAACTGTAGTTATAACTGTAGTTACCTGTACCCACCCACTTTTTAGCCTATGCAACTTTAGAAACATACAAGTTTATTAAACATGTATAGAATAACTCCCGCTTTAATTAACCTGCATATAAGTAGTAATAGATGAAAAAAATCCCTTTCAGCTTTGCAAACATGTCTGACTGGTCGCTCAAAAAACTGAGCGAGATGTCGGAGATTCTTATGGGTGAAAACGCACGATTCATGCTGGCAATCCCCCTGTTACAAAATTTTTCATAAAGTCTCTTCTACCATTGAATCCTCGTTTCGAAAACCCGCGTCTTTGGCACTGTCTTTCCAAGTGTTTTGTGCGTAAGCACTAATAGATGCGGTGCTAATGGCTACAGCGGTCAATAATGTCAATGTTGTGTTTTTCATCACGTTTCTCCTTTTGCTAGTTCACTGAGTGTGATGCCAATAGGATGCCAAAACATATCTCATTGTTTTTAATGGATATTTATAAAGTTAGAAGGCCTTGTATAGTCTGCACTCCTGTAAGAATTGCGAGCTACAATGTAAAAATTTCTTAGCATGCTACATTGACAATTGATAGCGGTGACAGGCCATGAACACTGAGCTCAATGTCTTGTGCCCGTCAGGCGTGCTGCGCAACGTTCACTTCTTGGCGACATTTTAGTCACATTGGCCCTGCTAACCTGCCCCTGTTTCATTCAATCATTACCATCCTTGGAGGACTGCAATATGAACAAACAATTGAGACAGGCATCATGGTTGATGCGGTGGGTGCTACTGCTTGGCTTGCCGCTTTTTGGTTTTCCCATTGGTGCCAGTGCGGCAGAGGCACCCGGTGCGCTGACAGTGATCGTCAAAAATCAAGATAGTGATCGCCCACTCGCCAATGTGCTTATCATCATCAAAGAAAGAGAGACCTCAACCACACAAACCTTAGAAACCGACCAACAAGGTCGTATTGTCGTCGAACAGCTGGATCCGGGTCTTTACTCGGTGAATGTGGCGAAAAGCGGGTTCACTTCATTGTATGAGCCGAGTGTGCGGGTGGTGACACGTAAAAATATCAGGGTTGAATTCGAACTCAGAGAACAAAACATTGAGGTAGTAGAGGTGCGTGCGCAGCAATCTGCCGTATCTGCCTCAGGTTCGAGCACCTTTCTTGATAGAGAAGCCTTGCGAGGTGCGGTGGGTGGCGGCGCTGATCCGCTGCTCTCGTTGGACGGGTTGCCAGGCTTAGCGTCGTCCAGTGAATTCGCCAGCTTTAGTGTACGTGGCCGAGGCCCACGCGATAACTTGTTATTTGTTGATGACTTTCCCTTTGATAAAGCCGTGCATTTTGATGCGACATTGGGTGAAGATGAAGATGTTGGTGGGGGTGGTCGTTTCTCGATATTCGCACCAAACGTGATCAGCGGCGCGGATTTTTCACCCGGTGGTTGGGGCCAGCTTATGGTGGCCGTGCGGCATCGCTACTCAAACTGGACGTTGCCGATGGCAACCTTGGCCCTTCAGCCAGTTTCCGCTACGACCTTGCAGGCTACGAAGTGGGTTATGACGGGCCTATGGGTATCACACAAGACGCAACGATGCTGTTTTCTGCCCGACAATTGGACTTTGGCAAGTTGTTTGAAACCATCGAAGAACTGGACATTGGCGAACCTGTGTTAAGAGACCTTATCGTTAAATCCGTCATACCCATCAATCAGGATCACACCGTTGAGGTGCTGCTGATGGATACCCACGAGGACTATACTCGCGGGGTCAAACATGTTTTTGCATCGCCCAATTTTGAAGATGTCGCCCTGCAAGATACTGAGCAAGACAGTGATTTGTATGGTTTGACATTGCGCTCATTGATCGGCGATAACGGGGTCTGGATCAACAAGCTTTACTACCGAAATAGCGATAAGCTTAGCTCAGAGGGCGAAGCCTTTCCTGATTTGGTCCCTGAGGGAAGTCCTGCGTCTGATTATCCGGTACGGGAGAACATCATTACCATTGGTGAAAATGAAAAGGAAATCGGCTGGCGCAGCGATTTTGAAACAGCCAATCAATGGGGCATGTTTAGTGCCGGTGCGCGGGTCACGCAAATTGAACTGGATTACATCACTGTGTTGGATGGCGATTGGAATAGATTTGTTTACGACGAGGATGATTTCAGCCCCAAGCCCGAACAGTATTATATTGTATTGACTCCCCAGAACATCAACTCTGCAATACGGCAGAAAGAAACGAGCTATGCGGCGTATGTCGATCAAACTTTTGAGTTGGGTGATTGGAATGTTGGCACGGGTTTACGGGTCGAGCGGGATGGTTTTGCCGATGAAAGTTTTGCCTCTCCCAGGTTTAGTGTCAACTGGCAGCCGGGTAACACATTCAGATATTTTGCCACTGCTGGGCTATTTCATCAGTCACCACGCTATTTAGAACTTGCTGCTAACGAGTCAAACAAGCTTAAGACCGAGAAAATCACCCATACTAGTGTCGGATTTAAATATTTCCCGAGTAACAATTGGTCAGTATTAACCGAGGCTTATTATCAAAAGCTCGATAATCTGGTGGTAGACCTGGATCGGGTCAGCGGTACCTTTGCTAATATTGGTGACGGCACCTCTTACGGCGTCGATTTTGTGGTTAACGGGACGATCTTTGAAGGCCTTTACGCTAGTGCAACCTACTCTTACAATGATGCCGTTGAGGATTGGAAAGACGGGCGTGGCGATGTGGCCGCTGAATTCAGTCGCGACCATGTGGCTACCCTTGGCCTGACCTGGGAAATCAATGACAATTGGAAGGTTGCTGGGCGTTACAAATACCTCTCAGGCAGACCAGACGACGAGTTTATTATTCATGCCGACGTTCTAGGGCCTGGTCAACCTCTGCGCTACTCGAAAGAGATCACTGCGCGCAATGTCGGTCGCAAAAGTGGCTCCGGCTTGTTGAATGTGCGTGTTGACTACCGCAGAGCATTTGGTCCTATCGATATCACCGCGTTTCTTGATGTCATCAATGTGACCGCTGCTTCATCGAGCGACGATACGGAGTTTGACTACCGCCGAGGTGTTCAGGTAGAAGACGAAAGTGAAGCCGAACCACTGATTGGTCTGCGACTGGACTATGCGTGGTAATGGGCAGTAAGGGGAAATAGTTTATGGTGCACGCACTGGCTGTGACGCATGTGAGAGTGCTGATTGTCGAAGACAATCGCGATATTTGCGCGAACATTGCCGCTTATCTGGAAAAGCATAATTAACCTGAGATCGGTTTAAGCAGCCACCATCGCATTTCTCTCAACGTCGCTAATATTAAGGGATGGCTTATTTTTCTTGAGGCAATATGCCACTAAGCCAGCCATTAGATTGAGCATAAAACCGTTC
>Ga0210026_1001333_pt1 | contig 24336 bp, 18 predicted proteins | sample CryGeymeta201509_FD_183977 | JGI IMG/M metagenome (GOLD analysis project Ga0210026, IMG submission 183977) | Groundwater microbial communities from Crystal Geyser aquifers in Utah, USA - Crystal Geyser metaG 2015-09 (SPAdes) (version 2) | ecosystem: Environmental > Aquatic > Deep subsurface >...
CACTCTGACTTTTAGCTTCCGGTTATTCATCTTTCTTGTGAACTCTGAAACGGTTGCTTCAACATTTGTCCGCAAACTTCTTCTTCCTTTCGGTATCTTCTGAATGTTTTTTGAGTAATCGTAATTTCTACTCCACCCGGTTCTATCCCTCCTATTGCTGTTTGAATTGGCGTAATACTCTCTCAAGAAGGTTTATTCCGGTTTTAATAAAATATGCATTAAGTTTGTTTTGAAAGTTAAAGAGCGACGCTTCGGAGAATGGAACTTCGTCTAACGTCTGCAACTCAAGAGCAGTTTTGGTCAATAAATTAAATTTTTTGCTGTCGAATAATCTTTCGTAGGTCAATTTCTGTCTGTGCTGCAATAAGATTGCCGAAACCATGCAATTGACCGGTACATTTGGACGGCTGTCTATCTCTGAATATAAACAAGAGAAGTCTTCTTCTTTTATATTAATCAGTGATTTTGTTTTCAGGAATTTATTTAAAAATCTACTCATATAAAAATTATTATGACCTTTTTAGAGTGAACTCAACAATGTTTTAAAACCTAAAAGTTAACCCTAATTTCCATGTGTCAAATGTTAAAGGAGAAGCGCTTTTGAAAGGCAAAATCATTTCTTCAAGCATAAAGATTTATTTTGTTTGATTATTAGATGCCGTGGAATAATAAAACGCTACAACAAAATTAAAGTTATTTTATTTCTTTCTTTGCATACGTTGGGTGAGTTTGTTTCGTTTGACAGGAGCTTGATAATTAAGGATGGGCTTTATTCGTCAAATAAACTTTTATTGTTTGATAATTTGGATGAGTGTTTTAATCTGGTTCCATATTTTTTTTCAACTTCAGCAAAAAATACATCTTTTGCCCCATTATGATTTTTTAGAAACCATTCAAGGTGATTGGCTAAATATTCTTCTCTTATTCCAACATCATTCAAGTCATTTGGAACTCTTTCCATGCGCGGATCAATGCTATCAAAACCAGTGAATTTTTCTGATAATCTTTTGCTGGTCATTTTTACATAATCTTCATTTAACTCTATCCCAATACCATTACGATTAAGCTGCTGACAAACTCTTAGTGTAGTTCCACTACCTGAAAAAGGATCGACAACCAAATCACCTTCATTTGAAGATACCAAAACCATTCTCTCTATCAAACCTTCAGGTTTTTGAGTTGGGTGATCTTGTCTATTATCCTGGCAGTAGTGAATATGAGAAAATCCCCAAACATCACCTGGGTTTGCACCGCGCATATTATTTCTTGAGCGATAATATTTTTGAGGAACCCGAATTGAATCAAGATTAAACGTGAAGTTTTCAGAGTTTGTGAACATAAGAATATCATCGTGTCTTGGTGAAAAACCTTTTTTCTTTCCGATCCCCTGAGTATAATGCCAGCAAATCCAATTCACAAAGTTCAATGAGTTTTCTTTTTCCAAGATTTGATACAAATAAGAAATGAATCGAAAGCCCATAAAGACATAAATGGTTCCGCTTTTTTTTAATATCCGGGTAGCTTCTTTTGTCCATTCTTTAGTGAATTGTATATATTCTTCAAAACTCTTGGAATCAGAACCATTTCCATAGTCTTTCCCTAAATTATATGGCGGATCAGCAATAATTAAATCCACTGATCTTGAATTAAATTCTCGCATCTTTTGAATTGCATCACCGCATAATATTTTTAAATCATTGCTCACTTAATCCAACCATTTTGTTTAGCTAAAGTTAACCAAGATTTAAAATCTCTTTTACTTGAAGCCAAATATTTCTTATCCAATAATTGACAAAATTCCCAGGCAGTTCTTTCTTCTATAGAGACATAATGAATATCTCTAATCTGTATTTGCCCAGTGCCTAATGAAGGATTGTAGCTTATATCTGCATCCGATAAATATTTTATATCGTACGCATTGTATTTCACAACTTCCATAATTCCATCCATTAAACCGGTTTGATCATTTCTTGTGGAATAGACTTTGTGTTTTAACGATAATATCACAAACAAATAATCAGGATTTTCAATATAAGCACTTCTAATTCTGGCATAAGACGTTATATTGGGAGACTTACCTGATGATTCAAAATCTTCAGCGGTTGCTTTTACATCTACTTCTGCGGTAACTGCAGTTTCAATTTTTCTTTTTCTTTTAAATTGCAATAATAAATCCGCCCTATTTAATCTTTCAAGCGCTTCCACATTTATCAAATTCCATTTATTATCAGCATCGTCAACAACATTTTGAAATGTCTCAAATGCCAAAGCCTCTATAAACGGTCCGGCAATTTTATTTATATTCTCCATTGGAAGACCCAATTTAAGATTGGTGTTAATAATAATTTTATTCTCACCTTTAACAATTGCGTTCTTAACGATTGCTTCGATGGATTTTATAGCATAATCAGACGCTACTTTGTAATCTTCACTTTCTTCAGGCTTCTTAAAATTTTATGCCTTATAGTTCATTGATTTGTTATCCAATTTTTATTCTTATCAGTTTTGAAAATATTTTTTGTGTTAAAATACAAATTATAAAGTAATTTTTTTGACTCCTAACTTGTCTCCTGTAATTCAAATGAAATCTTTTGAGTCATTTCCATCCAAACGAACATCTTTAAAACATCTTTTTGAAAAATGAAAAAATACTCCGTTTTTCCACAGTTAAGAAATTGGAAAGAATTTCCGCAACCTCCGGAGTTCTCAAGTATCCGTAAGATTTATGCGGATTCCGGTCTCCCAAATTGGAATAGTTATTCTTCACTAATTTGTCAATAACTCTTACTCCATTCGAGTTGCTTTTATACATATCCGAAAGTATGTGAACGAGCGCAATCGGATCCTCCGGATCGCTTAAGTTGTACCAATTCTTTTTGATGTTCTCGGGTACTTTTAATCTGTTGTGGAAAGTATGGTTATGCTCGGATTCAATTTTCTTTATTATATATTTCTGCCCTAGCGGTGAGCCAAGAGTTACAAGTGTATCAATACTAATTCCGTCTGCTTTATCCAGCAAAGCATCGTGTGAAATCATTGAACCCATAGAATGAGCAATAAGTAAGATTTGTTTCTGCCTATGTTTCTTTAAAACGGTAGTTAATCGTTCCATCATCACTTCTTTTATAATTCGCTTCTCTCCCTGGTAATAAAAGTCGGCTTGAGAAAAATAGGCTTCAAGTTCTCTCACGTTATAATGAATAAAAAAATTTGTTAACGCCGGATGATCGAAAGACATAATTTCATCAACAATTATTTTTTCGTAATACTTTTCGAGGTAGTCTGTCACTTTTTTACGAAATCCGGAAGGTTCTGTCGAAGAGATATTTTGCTCGGGGATATATTTTTCTCTTAAAAAGTGAGTGTTTTTATTTTTAGTCTCCACAGGCAGTATCGGTTCTTTGTTGAGGATATCTGCCCAATAAACCATATCAAAATCAAAGTTGTGTTTCGGAAAGTTAAGCTTCTCTAGACCCTCAGAGATACACGCCTCCCACCATTCTTTTAAAAGATTTTTGGGAGGCTTATTACCGATTCCATGAATACCAATTATTACTTTAGACATAACGTGCTTTAAAAATTAAATGAACTTCATAAACATATAAAAATTAAGAATGAATAATCAACTGCCTGAAAAAAACATTTCACGTGCTTCGCACTCTACTATTTTTTCTCGGATCAGCCGGCGAAAATTAAAATTGCCCGGAGACGTCAAATAAAATTCGACTTCATTGGTTATATTGCTTCCACGAAAAAAATATTTTTTTACAAAAAAAGGTAAGAAGATTGACTTTATTACAACGATCAAGTTGGGCAATTGCTCTCCCGCTTTAGCGGGAGGGAGGAAAGTCCGAACTCCACAGAGCAAAGTGCCGGATAACGTCCGGGCATTAATTTATTGATGACGGAAAGTACCACAGAAAATATACCACTCCGATGCAAATCGGGGAAAGGGTGAAATGGCAGGGTAAGAGCCTACCGCTCTAAAAGTAATTTTAGAGGTTCCTAAAAAGGAAGTGGCGTTTCAGCGCCATCAGGGCAAACCCCACTTGGAGAAAGGTCAAATAGGAAAGTTCCCCGCCACGGCGGGGCAAAGCTGCTCGCTTTGATTAGCTTTCGGGTAGACCGACAGAGGGTTGAAGTAATTCAACTCCCAGACAAATAATTGCCGTTCTGACTTGCCTGCTGACGTCAGACAGGTCGGGATTACAAAATTCGGCTTATAGACTTGATCGTCTTTTATTGTCTCTTTCTTTTAAATTTATGATAAAAGAAAAACGTTGGAACTTAAAAGAAGTAGCTGATCCATTTGAGATTAACTACTTGGCGGATTCCCTTAACATTTCTGAAATTTTAGCCAAACTACTAGTCCTTCGCGATATTAAAACTTTCACACAAGCAAAAAGTTTTTTCCGCGCATCATTGGAAGACCTTTACGATCCTTTTTTAATGAACGGTATGGAAGCTGCTACCCATCGCGTTATTGAAGCGGTTACGAATCAAGAAAAGATTCTTGTGTACGGCGACTACGATGTGGACGGCACCACTTCTACCGCCATGCTTTATATGTTTTTGAAAAAACTCGAAGCAAATGTTGAGTACTTTATTCCTAACCGTGTAAAAGAAGGTTACGGAATTTCAACACAAGGAATTGATTATGCAAAAGATTTGGAAGTTAAATTATTAATCTCCGTTGACTGCGGTATTACGGCGGTAGATGAAGTTGAGTACGCTAAAAAGTTTGGAATTGATACCATCATTTGCGACCATCATCAACCAAAAGAAAAGATTCCCAATTGTTATGCGCTCCTCGACCCGATAAAACCGAATTGCAATTATCCATTTAAATTTCTTTCGGGTGCCGGAGTTACGTTCAAACTTATTCAAGGAATTTGTGAACGGATTGGCAAACACGAAGAGCCAATGGAATTTTTAGATTTAGTCGCTCTCTCCAGTGCAGCAGACATCGTTCCTTTAATTGATGAAAACCGGGTGCTCGTTAAAGAAGGATTGGCGCTAATAAATAGCGCGCCGCGTCCCGGCATTAAAGCTTTACTTGACAGTGCAAAAATAATTCCGGGAAATCTTAACTCGGGACAAATTGTCTTTGGATTAGCGCCTCGAATAAATGCAGTTGGACGATTAAGCGAAGCAAAGACCGCCGTTGAATTAATGATCACCAATGACGATGATGAAGCGACCCGGCTTGCATTGGTTTTAGAAAAAGAAAATTATGAACGAAGAAAAATTGATGTTGATACGTTAGCCGAAGCAATTGAAAAAGTGGTGGACAGCGTTGATATTGTTGAAGATTTAGCGATTGTGCTGCATGAAGAAAATTGGCATCCGGGAGTTATCGGCATTGTCGCTTCGCGGTTAGTTGAAAAATATTATAAACCCACAGTAATGCTCACAACTATTGACGGTATTGCAAAAGGTTCAGCAAGAAGTATTGCCAGCTTTAACATTTATGAAGCGCTTAAGGAATGTGAAGATTTGCTCATTCATTTTGGCGGACACGAAGCTGCCGCCGGATTGGCGGTTGAATTAGATAAAATTGATGAGTTCCGCAAAAGATTCCTAAAAATTGTAAAAGAAAAAATTGACCGGAAAGATCTTATTCCGGAAATAACGATTGATTCAAAAATTAAATTATCCGAAATTACAGCTAAGTTTATAAGAATTGCTGAGCAGTTCTCCCCTTTCGGTCCGAGAAATATGCGTCCGGTACTCTGGGCGGAAGATGTACGCGCAATTTCATCCCGCACAATCAGCGGCAAGCACCTTGTCCTAACGATCAAACAGGAAGATTGTGATAAAGTTTTCGATTGTATTGCCTTCAACATGTCCGAATTTAGCCCGTTGATCAACGGCGGAAATGTTAAGTTCGATACGGTTTTTTCAATTGACCAGATGTTTAAAGATGGAAAAGTTTTTCCGCAATTCAGGATTAAAGACATTAAAATAAAAGAAAATAAATAGGAGAATTTCTTATGTCAGGTCACTCAAAATGGGCTACAATAAAAAGGAAAAAAGGGGCTACCGACGCCAAACGAGGAAAAATATTTACTAAATTAATTAAAGAGATTACTATTGCCGCTCGGCAAGGCGGCGGAGACCCGAACGGGAATCCCAGATTACGACTTGCAATAGATAACGCAAAAGCTGCAAATATGCCCGCAGATAATATTGAGCGCGCAATTAAAAAAGCTACCGGCGAACTTGAAGGTGTTTCTTTTACAGAGCTGATGTACGAAGGATACGGTCCTGGCGGCATTGCAATTCTTGTTGAAGTTGCAACGGATAATAAAAATCGGACAGTTGCAGAAGTTAGACACATCTTCAGTAAAATCGGCGGAAGTATGGGAGAATCGGGTTCCGTTGCCTGGATGTTTGAACGAAAAGGGATTATCTCCGTTAAGCGAAATAATAAAACCGAAGACGAAGTAATGGAAATTGTTCTTGAAGCCGGCGCCGATGATATGGAAACCGAAACAGATTATTTTGAAGTTACCACAACGCTTGAATCTTTTGAACCTGTAAGAAAAACTTTGCTTGAAAAATCACTGGAAATTGAAAACGCCGCACTTGAGTGGATCGCTAAAAACACACTCGCTGTTGCCGGAGAAGATGCCGAAAAAGTTGTGAAGTTAATTGAAACCCTTGAAGATAATGATGATGTGCAGAATGTTTTTTCTAATGCAGATATTCAAGAATAACCGAAATTTAGTTTAATGATTATCCTCGGAGTTGATCCCGGAACAATTAAAACCGGGTACGGCATTGTAAAGTATGATCAGAAGGAACTCAGGCTTTTGCATTTCGGAATTATAAACCTTGCAAAAGAAAAAACAATTCCCGACAAACTATCAAATATTTATGCTGAATTGAGCAACTTAATAAGAAAATATAAACCGACCGATTTTTCAATTGAGACAACTTTCTTTGGAAAGAATGTGCAATCAGCTTTAAAAGTTGGTTATGCTCGTGGAGTTTCTCTTTTAGCAGCGGTTCAACACCAACTTTTTATTGGTGAATACTCTCCGCGTGAAATTAAAAAATCCATCGTCGGAACCGGCGCCGCTTCAAAAGAACAAGTAAATTATATGGTGAAAACATTATTGAATGTGCGAAATGAAATTCCACTTGATGCAAGCGATGCGCTTGGCGCAGCGATATGCCATGCATTTAGAAAAGATAAACAAACCCCTTCTTCAAAAAGTTGGAAAGCTTTTGCCGAAGCTTTCCCGGAAAGAATAGTAGAATAAAAATGATTGGATTCTTAAAAGGAAAAATAATTTCGCTCAAACCGACTAAAATTATTCTTGATGTAAACGGAGTCGGTTATTTGGTTTTCATTTCAATCACTACGTTTGAAAAAATTTCTGCGCTCACCGAGGTTTCGCTCTTTATTCATACGCACGTAAAAGAGGACAGTTTAACGCTCTTTGGATTTTTTTCGGAATCTGAAAAAGAAATGTTTGAATTACTCATCTCAATCTCGGGGATTGGTCCAAAATCCGCTCAGACTATTCTGTCCGGTATTTCAGTTGATGAGTTGAAAGAGGCAATTGAATTTGCAAATATCGGGAGGTTAATAGCAATTCCCGGCATCGGACGAAAAACTGCCGAGCGATTATTGATCGAACTGCGAGGAAAAGTTGAAGGAATTTCTTCTGCGGGCGCAACTTCCGAACCAAAATCAAACATCAAAAGCGAAGCAACTGCGGCGCTTACAACGCTTGGTTACAAAGTTCAACTTGCAGAAAAAGTTGTACGCGAGATCAGCACAGAAAACCCTGAGATCAGTTTGGAAGATATTATCCGCAAATCTCTTTCGGTGTTGAATAAATAATTATGGGGAGAATTTATAAATATCTTTTCGGTGAGCAATTCATTAAGCAATTAGAGAACCATAAAAAGATTTGGCTTCTTTTACCGACAACTTTTCTTCACCGCTATTTTCAGAAATGAGTTTTGCTAATCCCTAGTTCTCCAAAACTTCCTCAATTTGCGTGAAAGTTTCTATGTCAATTTGAACAGCTACTTTCTTGTTTTCTTCATCAACGATAAACTTTTTTTTTACATCGAACATAAACACTCCTATTCTCAGAACAAACTTAACTTACTGCCAATATTAATTCAACTTATTTCCGTTTCTATTTTTGCAACATTGGTAATTCTGCCTTCCAGTTTATCGCCTTTATTTAAGCCGCTTACGCCGGATGGAGTTCCGGTAAAAACTAAATCTCCTGCTTCCAACGTCATTCGCGAAGAAATGTATGAAACAAGTTCATCCGGTCTAAACATCATTTTATTTAATGTTTCTTTCTGGCGGATTTCTCCATTCACTTTAAGTGAAATTATTTCTTCAAAATTCAATTCATAATCTTCTTTCAACATGAAATCGGAAATAACCGCGGAGGTATCAAAACATTTCGAAATCGTCCAGGGATTTCCTTTATCTTTTAATTGATTTTGCAAATCTCTCAGCGTCATATCCAATCCGATGCCGTAACCAATAATCGCTTTGCTTGCTTCTTGAATTGAAACATCGGTAATTTTCTTGCCGATGAGCAGGACAAGCTCTATTTCGTGATGAAGATTAGTGGAGAAAGAAGGATAAATGACTTTCTCACCGGAATAAATCATTGCGGAAGTCGGCTTTAAAAACAATACCGGTTTTTCTTCGGCTTGATGACCGAGCTCTTTAATATGAGCCATATAATTTCTGCCGACACAGACGATCTTCCCAACTTCAAACGATTTCTTCTTATCGTGCGTAAATACTTTTTTCATATTATTTCTTCCTTTTAATTTAATAATGCTGAGTTTAGACCGATGACAAAATTTCTTTCACCGCGGTAATTTATTTTCCATGAAAATTCTAATGCGATCGGGAAAAGTTGATGCCCGATGCTGAAGCCGTTTTCATAAAATGGCGTTATAAAAGCTTTGTATTGATACAATAAATTTTTCTTTCCTTTGGTACTAACATCACTAATCGCCGCATTGAAGAAATAATTTATTTGCAGATTTAACGATTTTAAAAATGAAATACCAAACAATCTAAATAATTCATCTCTAAAATTATGGACTAAATGGAATGTAAAAACCCGGTCGCCGACTACCTCATTTAGACCCAAAGTTCGGAAAGAAAACGCTTTGCCAAGAGAAGTAATGTTCCCGGGCAGAGAATAAAAATTCTGAAATGGGAGCGACCCATCATTGTAAAAACCATTTATGCGAAATTCTAATCCGGCTGTATTAAACGTTGAAAATCCTCCTCTAATAGATGCTTCATACAAAGCAAAACTGAAATCATTTTTTAAAAGTTTATTAGTCGCTATGGTTACATCTCCATCAAGAATAAATATTCCCTCGCTGTTTCCTGCTCTTCGTCGAAACATGCCGTCTTCGATGTAGTCACGAAAATCTAAAGTGAAACCGGCTTTAATAGCGTTCACTAATCCGTTTGAGATAGCTGGATTAGCATTGAATTTTTTCTTTTTTGCAAAAATAGAAAACTCACTATTCTTCGTCGCTGACTGATCATACTGCTGAAGAAGTCCAACTTTCAATTTTAGGATTGGGGAAACCTCACCACTCGCAAATAGAGAAAAGCCGTGGGAATAATAAAAATCATTAAATTCATATTTAGCGAGAAGTGAACTTAACGTAGAAAATAAATCGCCATACGAAGAAGTTTTTTCAAATAGTGTCGAAGTCTTTTTAAATGCGTTGAACGAAAGTGAATAAGTTCGATAATCACCGAAATAATAAAGAGAAGAAAATTCCGATTTGCATCGTTTATCCGCAAAACCGTAACTTGTTGTAAAGGAAGTTTGTAAGCGGTCGTCTAACAAATCAGAAAAGAAAAACCTAAAATCAAGCGTACTTCCTTCAACACGGTTAAAGTGATAAAGCCCTAACGGTCCCGTGGTAGAAAAATGTTTTGAAAAAGTTACGCGATTAGATAGCCACGAAAATTCATCCCAAAAAGAAAAAGGAATTGCAGCGACGGAATCAATTCTCTTGTATGCCGTAACTTCTTCTTCTGTATTTGGTATACGTTGAATCGTATCCCAATACGATGAATCTTTTTTATCGGCATCGGTCAAGACGGTGATAACCGCTTTGTTAAAGAAGTCATCGGGAATATCTTTATTAATTTCGTAATTGTTGAGAAGCGTGTTCAATTCAAATCCAAATTTCGCAAGCCCCAAAACATTTGCTTCAACTTCAAGGTGATAATCTACCGGCATATAAATATTGTCATATTGATCGAACTGTTGATCAATTAAAATTTTCTTAAATATTCCGCTGAAGTTGGCTGCTTTATTCAAACTCAAATTTACTTTGACTAAATCGAAATTTTTCCCGTTGATGAAAATATCGCCGATAAATCCGGGATCAAGTGAATCGGCGGGAGTCATAAATATTTTATAAATCGTCTGATTGTCCTGTGCAAGCGTATCTTTTAAAGTAAACGAATAATATTTTGCTGAGTTATCATCGAGCGGTCCGGTCATTTTGCGTCCAAAGAAATTAAGATTATCGGAATAAAAATTTTGGAGCAGTCTTCCTCCGGTTAAAACATTAACCGATGACGGAAAATTAGCGCTTTGTTTCCGCGCTACGATAATTTCTTTCAACTTGTGCGGAGCTTTATAATAGCCTGTGCTTTGGTTTTCAAGGATGCCGGTAATTTTTAATTCGGTAGAATCATCTTTTTTACCGACCCCGATCGAGACCGTATTCCCGCGCGCATTAATATCATCTTCGGTTTTCAAACTTCCTTTTGTGTATGCGGAATATTGGTAGCTTTTTAATTTTTCAGCTCGTTCTTTTCTTCTTTGTATTGCCCGGCGAATGATTGCGTAAGCCGGGTTCTCTTCCGCAAATACCACTACTTCCGAAAGCTGCAACGATGAAGGAAGTAATTTTATCGTAATGGTTTCTCTTTTTTTATCAAGCAAAATTTCAGTCGTATCGGTATGATACCCGATAAAACTTGTGATAAGTTTTTGCGCGCCCGGCAAAGTTTTTATTTCAAAAAGACCTTCTTTGTTGGTAATGCTTCCTATTGTTGAATTTGCTACACGTACATTGGCAAAGATGAGCGCTTCACCGGTAACTGCATCAACAACTTTACCGCGCAAAGGAATATTTGTTTGAGCAAAATCTATCGGAGAGATAAAAAACAAGAAAGGTAAAAACATTTCAATTACTAATTTCATTTAATGAGCCTTTTCTTTGCCGCTAAAAAGATTTTTTTAATTATTTTGTAAAATAAATTTACTACAAAAATAACGAAAGAGAAATTTGATGAGCGGGAAAATAATTAAAGCAATCGTTTTTGATCTCGGGAATGTACTTCTCCCTTTTGATTATTCCGTTGCCGTAAAAAGATTGAATGAGATAGAAGAAAATCTCGGTGAAGTATTTCTCGCTTTTTATAAAGAGAATTATAGTCTTCACCGTTCGTTTGAGCGGGGAGACTTATCAAGGGAAAAATTTATCTCGCTTATGCTCAATGCTTTGCATAACAAAATTGATGAAGAAACATTTTGTAAAATTTATTCTGAAATATTTACTTTCAACGAAAACGTCGCTTCCCTTCTGCCGGAACTAAAAAAGAATTACAAGTTGCTTTTACTTTCCAACACGAACGAAATCCATAAAAAATATGGCTGGGAACAGTTTAAGTTTATTAAGTATTTCGATAAACTTATCCTTTCACACGAAGTAAACGCAGTTAAACCTGAAGAAAAAATTTATAAATCTGTCGAAGCATTTACCGGATTACAGCCGGGAGAACATCTTTTTATTGATGATATTCTTGAGTATGTAAACGAAGCAAAAAAGTTAGGCTGGGATGGAATTCAATTTACCGGGTATGAGAATTTGATCGCAGAACTTCAGAAGAAGGATATTCAATTTTAATGAAAGGGGAAAATGCCCCTTTTAACTTCAGCCAATCCAGAGCCAAAATGAAATAATGAATATCGAACAAGGAATGAAGAATATTGAAGACACGTCATTCCTTGCTCGGTGTTTATTATTCCCTCTTAGTTGCATATCCAAGCTTAATTTATCGCCAATTGATTAAAAGTTCCTCCCTTAAAAAAATAAAAAAAAATTACAACTGTTTTTTAAGTAATCTTTTTTATAATTTATTCCCCAAAGAATCCCCTTTTATACTTTCAACAAAAAAAGAATGTCTGAATTCATCCATTTACATAATCACACGCACTACAGCTTGCAAGACGGAGCTTGTACGGTTGACAGTTTACTAAACGCGGCGAAGAAATTCGGTATGCACGCAGTAGCTTTAACCGATCATGGGGTATTGTATGGCATCCCGGAATTTTACCGCAAAGCGAAAAAAGCCGGAATCAAACCGATTATCGGAATGGAAGCATACGTTGTAGTTGATAGTTCGCGGTTTGAGAGAAAGCAGATTGATGAAACGACCGGCAAAAAGAAGAAACCATACAATCATCTTATTCTTCTTGCAAAAAATATGACGGGTTATAAAAATCTTGTAAAACTTTCTTCGCTCGGTTTTTCGGAAGGATTTTATTACCGCCCCCGCATAGATATGGAGTTGTTAGAGAAATATCATGAAGGATTAATCTGTACTTCTGCTTGTGTCGGCGGTGTTGTCGCTTCTTCTCTTGTGAAGAACGATTACAAAAAAGCAAAGGAAGTTGCTTTGAAATTCAAAGAGATATTTGGAGATGATTTTTACCTCGAAGTTCAAGACCATAAAATTGATAAAGAACTTATCGTGTTAGAGCAAATGCCGAAGCTTGCGAAGGAAGTATCAATTAAATTAGTTGCTACCAATGACTGCCACTACATCAATCAAGAAGATGCAACTGCACATAATATTCTCTTGATGCTTTCTGATAAATCCGGCGCTGATTACAAAACACTTCGTTATGGCACCGACCAAATCTATTTTAAATCTCAGGAGGAAATGAAGGAACTTTTCAAACATCTCCCGGAGGCAATTGAAAACACTCTCGAGATAGAAGAAAAGACAAATCTGATTTTCGACTATGATCAGCAGCATTTTCCTGTCTTTCCAATTCCCCAAGATTCAGCCGCAAAGAATTTAGATGAATATCTTGACATCCTTGCTCTTGAAGGATTACACAAACGCTTTAAAGAGATCACGCCTCAAATTAAAGAACGCTTTGATTTTGAACTTTCGGTTATCAAATCAATGGGGTTCCCGGGCTACTTTTTGGTTGTGCAAGATTTTATTAATGCTGCCAAAAGAGAAAACATCCCTGTTGGTCCCGGTAGAGGAAGCGCAGCGGGAAGCTTGATCGCTTATTCTCTGGGTATCACCAATATTGATCCGTTGAAATATGATCTGCTGTTCGAACGGTTTTTAAATCCCGAACGAAATTCCATGCCCGATATTGATGTTGATCTCGCCGATGATCAGCGCGGCGATGTTATAGATTACGTGAAAAAACAATACGGCGCGGAATGTGTTAGTCAAATTATTACCTTCAATCGTCTTTCCTCTAAAGCTGTATTAAAAGATGTTGCGCGGGTTTTGGGTATTCCAATCTCGACGGTCAATGGTATCACTAAACTCATTCCAAGTAAGTTTGGAAAAGTTTATACGATTGAGCAATCTTTGAATGAAGTCCCCGAATTAAGATGGGTGAGAGATTCTAAAGAAGAATCAATTCAAAGTTTAGTAAAATATGCTAAAGTTCTGGAAGGAATGAACCGCAATGCGTCTAAACATGCATCGGGCGTGGTTATAGCTCCCGGCGCGGTAAGTGATTTTGTTCCTCTTTCATCCTACAACGCACAAGAGGAATTGGTAACGCAATTCAACATGAAAGAGCTTGAAGATAACGGTCTGCTCAAAATGGATTTTCTCGGACTTCGAACTCTGACCATCATTAAAGATACGTTAAGATTAATTAAAAAAAATCATAATATTGAATTGAATATAGACGATATTCCGCTTGATGATGAACCGACGTACCAGTTATTTTCCAAGGGACAAACCACAGGCGTTTTTCAATTTGAATCTCCTCCGATGCGGGAATATTTGAAAAAGTTGAAGCCCCATTCCATTTTGGATTTAACAGCGATGAACGCTCTTTATCGTCCGGGTCCGATGGAATTTATTGATGACTTCATTGATAGAAAATACGGCAGAAAAAAAATAGAATACAAGCATCCTATTCTTGAATCCATTTTAAAAGAAACAAACGGAATAATTGTTTACCAGGAACAGGTAATGCAGCTTGCAAACAAAGTTGCCGGGATGAGTCTTGCCCAAGCCGATATCCTCCGCCGTGCAATGGGGAAAAAAGATTTAGCCGCAATGAAACAGCAGAAAGCAGTTTTCGTTGAGGGAGCAAAGAAAAATAACGTCAGCGAAAAAATTGCTAATGAGATTTTTGACGACATAGATAAATTTGCCAATTACGGATTTAATAAAAGCCATGCAGTGGCATATTCGGTTGTTGCTTATCAAACGGCTTACCTTAAAGTCCATTACACTCCGGAATTTCTCGCGGCAAACTTAACGCACGAATTCGGCGACAAAAATAAAGTGACAAATTTTTTAGAAGATTGCCGGAAATTAAAAATTGATGTCCTTCCGCCAAACATTAATAAACCGTCAAAGTTCTTTGATGTAGAAAAAGGAAAGATCCGCTTTGGATTTTCAGCCATTAAAAATGTTGGCGTACATGCGGTTGAATCTATTATTGGGTCAAAAGAAAAACTGGGAAGAAATTTTAAATCATTGTTTGATTTCTGCATGGTAAACGACTCTCGTATCGTCAACAAAAGAGTCCTTGAAGGATTAATCCTTGTAGGAGCGTTTGATACACTGAATAAAAATAGGGCACAACTCTATGCTGCGGTTGAAACCACTCTTGCCTACACTTCAAAAGCGGCTTCGCTCAAAGCAAAGAGCTTCAACAGTCTTTTCAGTACTGATGAAGACGACCACGATATCCCCGAGCCGGAACTGCCCAACGTTGAGGATTGGAGCGAAAATGAAAAACTTGCCCGCGAGAGGGAAGTTATCGGATTTTATGTTACCGGTCATCCGTTACGAAAATATGAAGTTGAATATTATTCGTTTGCCACAATCAGATTAGGCGAAACTGAAGAAATAGGAAAGAGCAATAATATCAAAGCATGCGGCGTAATTACCGGGCTTACCACAAAAATTGATAAGCGAGGCGGAACAATGGCATTCTTCACGCTTGATGATTTTACCGGTTCGTGCGAATGTTTGATGTTTTCTTCTACATATGAAAAGTATGGAAAATTTCTTAAGCAGGAAGCCGCAGTTTTTTTAGTCGGCAGACCGGAGAGCAGTGGTGACGCTATCAAACTCCACATTGAAGAAGTTATTCCTATTGAACAAACACGCGAGTTGTTGACTAAACATGTTAAAATTGTTGTTGAAGAAAACGGGGCTGCAGAAACTAAATTGGTAGACCTAAAAAATATTTTAGAGAAACACCCGGGTAGAGTTCAAGTGCTGCTCGATGTTGACTCGATAACAATTGGAAATAAGATTTTCAGATTATCGTTCCAGGTAAAGATTACAGAAAAATTTATTAAAGAAATACATAAACTGTTTGGTGAAGAATCTCTCTATTTTCTTCCCGGATGACGGTAAAGCGGGCGAAATAAAGAAAGTTCAACGTTGTTATCTATTTTTTAATTTTTGTTATATTTGAACTGTAAGATCGTCCAAACACAAACTGAAAAGAGAGCTAAATGAATAAATTGAATAATGAGCGCCATTGGGCTGTAATCCTAGGGGCATCCTCCGGCTTTGGGGAAGCTGCTGCACGCCAACTAGCAAAAGACGGCTACAATATTATTGGAGTTCATCTCGATAGACAAGCAACAATGCATAATGTAGCGCGGATAATAGATGAAATAAAATCGTATAAGGTTGAATCAATATTTTATAATGTAAATGCTGCCGACGAAGAAAAACGAAAAGAAATAATCGAAGACCTTTTAAAACGAACCGGCGGGAAACCTAAAGTAAAAGTAGTTATGCACTCTTTGGCTTTTGGTACATTAAAACCCTTTATCCCGAAAGAAAATGAACAACAAATTACTAAAGCGCAAATAGAAATGACGATTGATGTTATGGCGAATTCTTTAGTTTATTGGGTGCAAGATTTTGTGAGCAACGGATTACTAGTTACTAAAGCCAGGATATTTGCAATGACAAGTTCTGGTGGGCACGCCGCTATCCCTTATTACGGTGCAGTCTCTGCAGCAAAAGCTGCATTAGAATCTCACTGCCGCCAGCTTGCAGTTGAACTTGGTCCGATGGAAGTTGCAGTGAATGCTATTATGGCAGGTGTAACCGATACGCCGGCGTTAAGAAAAATACCGGGGAATATTCCTATGATAGAAGTTGCGCGAAGAAAAAATCCACGCGGAAAATTAACCACACCCGGTCAAGTCGCAAAAATTATCGCGCTGTTTTGCCAGGAGGGGGGCGAGTGGATCTCTGGCGGAATTATTCACGCAGACGGCGGAGAAGATGCAGTAAGTTTTGTGGGACAAGGTGAACCGGAAAATGATTCTCTAAAAAATTACAGTTCCCCCAAGACGTTGCTTGGCGAATAAACCAGGGGAAAAAAGAATGAATATCGAACAAGGAATTACAATTGATGAACGGAAAAGTCATCCCGATAAATTGAGATGATACTGTTTTGATTCCGCTTCAGCGGAATTTGTATGTGCAGCACAAACCATTTATGGTTGTGCGGAATTAGAAACTTTTTAGAACGTACTCAAATTAAAATAAAAGGATAAAGTATGAAACCATTAGAAATAACAGACAACAATTTTTCAACTGAAGTGCTTCAATCAGCTAAACCGGTGCTTGTTGATTTTTGGGCGACCTGGTGCGGACCTTGTAGAATGATAGCTCCTATTGTAGAAGAACTTGCTACCGAGTATGAAGGGAAATTTAAAATCGGGAAAATGGATGTTGATAACAACCCTCAAACGGCAACTCAGTTTGGAATTAGAAGTATCCCAACTCTCTTAATTTTCAAAGGAGGAAAAGTAGTTGATACCATTGTTGGGGCAGTTCCCAAAGCTCAATTTGTCCATAGACTTAATGCAAATCTTTAACACACTATAGGCAAATAGATAGAATGAAAAAAATACTAATTACAGATTCCGTTGATAAAAAAAGTGTTGCTGTATTAACCGCGGCTGGCTTTGATGTTACGTATCAACCCGGAATGCCAAAAGAAGAAATAAAAAGCGTAATAAAAGATTATCAAGGACTGATTGTTAGAAGCGATACAAAAGTTACCTCCGATATTATTGCATTGATGGATACGATGGAGGTAATTGGAAGAGCCGGAACCGGCGTTGATAATATTGACTCGGAAGCTGCAACTCGAAAAGGTATTATCGTGATGAACACACCCGGCGGAAATACAATTTCAACCGCTGAACACGCTATCTCGTTGATGCTTTCGATGTGCCGGAATATTCCCCAAGCTACCGCCTCCTTAAAAGCCGGCAAGTGGGAAAGAAAAAAATTCCAGGGCTCAGAAGTTTACGGCAAAACGTTAGGCGTTATCGGTTTGGGAAGAATCGGGCGCGAGGTTGCGACACGAATGAAAGCCTTTGGAATGAACGCCATCGGCTACGATCCGATCCTTGCTGAAGAAACAGCTTCAAAAATCGGAGTGAAATTGGTGGATATTGAAACCCTCTTTTCATTAGCTGATATTATTACTGTTCATGTTCCGCTTGATGAAAAAACACATAACTTGATTTGCACGGAAACTCTCGCAAAATGTAAGGTCGGCGTAAAGATTGTTAACTGCGCACGCGGCGGTATCATTAATGAAGATGATTTAGTTCTTGCTTTAAACTCCGGCAAAGTTTCCGGCGCTGCTTTTGATGTCTATGTGTCTGAACCGCCTGATTATAACCACCCATTAATTCAACACCCTAAAGTTGTAACCACTCCGCATCTCGGTGCCTCAACCGGGGAAGCGCAGCAAAAGGTTGCAATTCAGATTGCAGAACAAATTGTAGAGTATTTCACCAATAAAGTTTTACGTGGGGCTGTCAATGCAGCCGCACTCGAATCGTTTGGAAATCCTGACCTAGCGCCTTATGTGCGATTAGCAGAAAATATCGGGTCGCTCCATTCGCAAATTTTACAAAGCAAACCAAAAAAGATCAAAGTTATTTTCTATGGTACGCTGTTGAGTGAATCTCATAAATTAATTTCATCTGCTGTGGTAAAAGGATTTCTCTCAAAACTTTCTTCGGACACCATAAATTTAGTTAATGCCCCGTTTCTTGCCGAAGAAATGGGAGTTGTCGTTGATGAAGTATATGCAGGAGCAAATTCAGACTATACCAACTTGCTCGCAGTTGAATGTGCTTCAACATCAGAAAAAAAATATTTGGCGGGAACAGTATTCGGCAATAACGAAATACGCATTGTTGATATTGATAAGTTTCATCTTGAATTAAAACCTGAAGGAGCAATGCTTTTTTATACCAATATTGATAAGCCGGGAATGTTAGCGCAAGTAGGAAAAATATTGGCGGAAAATAAAATTAACATTGCAGGATTATCGTTAGGAAGATTCGGAATTGGCAAAGAAGCTATTACAGTTGTGAATGTTGATTCAGCTATTGATAAAGAAGTTTTACAAAAAATTTCTTCTTTGGAAGGGATAATTAACGCTTATACGGTAAAAATTTAGTGTGAACGGAAAAAAGAACTTGACATTTTATTAAAAAATGCTTATTTCTGTTCTAAGAAAATAATTTGTTCCGTTTGGAATTTATTGTTTCGTGGTTTTTAATTATTTATTTCTATTTATTCATCAATACTTAAGGAGTTCGCTATGACTAAAAAACTTTCAATGTTTTTATTCTTAGTGCTTTTCACACAAGTCTTTGTTCTTGGTCAACAAAAAATGATCTTGACCCCGGATAATAAACTTGAAAAAGTTACTAATTATTTTGACGGGCATGAAACTATCATGGTCCCACAAAATAAACGTACGGTTCAGAATCAAGCAATCCAAACATCTAAATTATTTAAAGGTGTTAATGGCACAATTGATACGTTACGTATTAATGACGGTTCATTCAATACTAACTTTGGCGAATTTGGTCAAGATTGGATGATGCAATGGTACGAAGCCCCTGCCGATTTAACTATCAAACAAATTGGTTATAGCACAACCGACGCTTCATGGGCTGCTGTTGAACTTAAGATCGTAAAAGTAAACTGGACACGGGCTCAGTTAGCTGCAACCGGCGAAAAAAACTGGGGTTATTACCCGGCGGTCGGAAATGGATTTAACGACATTACAGCTTTCCCTTCCAATCCTGATGTTACTTCCACAGAATGGCACGCTGTTCAAGCTGGTTCAACCTCTCCATTTGATGTAACGGATATTTGGAGTGACGCCGGTTCAGGCGCACCTTCTACCGCTGAAGTTCAAACTTCATTAAATTATCAGTGGATTGCGATGAACCTTATTGCAGAACCACAAATTCTAAAAGGAGAAATTTTCGGTATTGCAGTTAAGAACACAAGCACAGATTTAGCCGGCTCAGTTGATCGTTTTGGTCTTTGGTCAGGTGCAAGTACAGCTTTAAATGGCTGGAAATTTTATGCAAACGGAAGAAATGTTACCGGACCTGCCGGTGATATCGGCTGGTGGACAAGAGCATATTCCTGGGATTTAGTTGCTGAAGTTGAAATTACGGGTGATCTTGCCCCAGCTATTTCAGGTATGGATAAATTACCTACAACCCTGTCTACTGAATCAAGGATTGTTTCAGCCACAATTACCGATATTAACCCGGGTGGCGGTCCGGCAGGTGTTAAATCTGCAGTCCTTAAATACTCCACAGACAAAGGAGTTAATTACACTGACGTAACCATGGTTACCGCTACAAATGATGTTTATACCGGGACAATACCTGGCCAAGCAAAAGGTACTGCCGTACAATACAAAATAGTTGCAACAGATGTTAATGATAATGTTAGTGAATCAGCAGAAATTATCTATAATATTTTCAACCCTGTTAACCCTACATTGATTGTTTTTAATGGTCAGTCTAAAATTTCCGGTTATCCGCAATCCTATTATTTTGGATATAACGGCGCAACTTCAACCGGATCGGAAATTATTACTTTTGCGAGAGATAGATGGGCATATGGTCCGCTTACAAAAGAATTAGTTGACAATTACACTAATATTTTTGAGATTACTACTAAGGGTCCAGCAAATATAGATACTACCGTCATTAGAGATTGGTTAGCCGGTAATGCTGCCCGTAATTATTGTTTAACTGGTGATGAATTTCTTGGCTCTATTACCGATTGGACAAACACTACATATAAAGCCGGTGAATTCCAATATGATGTTCTTGGTGTTGCCGCAGATTATAATGATGTAAACTACAAGGCAAACGGCGATCAGCTTAAAGCTTCTTTAGCCGCCGGTGTTGCCGGAACAACCCTTGGCGATTCACTTCACTTGAAAGTAGTTGCTCTTGCAGAAGATTCATTACTCATTAATCCTACTTATGAATTGGGTGCTACGTACCAAAATTGGTTAGACGGCTTTGATCCCGTTGCCGGTGCAGTTGTAGACGTTACCGCTGTGGGCATTGATACCGTAACTTATAACGTCGGTATGCACAGAGTTTTAAGTTCCGGAAATAAAGTTGTCTTCTTGGCGTTTGATGCTTTATCATTAGATAGCCCATCATCCGGCTATTTCTGGTATGGTTTTGATAGAGTGTCCCCGTTAGTTCAGGCATTACGTTGGTTTGGTGCAGATGCTGCAGTTGACGTTAATGACCAGATCATTAGCCCGAACACTTATCAATTAGCTCAAAACTATCCAAATCCATTCAATCCATCAACAAAGTTAGCTTACGCCATTGAAAAACAAGGCTTAGTAACTTTGAAGATTTATGATGTTCTTGGTCGTGAAGTTGCTGCTTTGGTCAATGAAGTCCAAAATGCAGGAGCTCACTCAGTTACATTTGATGCATCAAAATTAGCATCAGGAATGTATATGTACACGTTAACTTCAGGAAATTTCTCATCAACGAAAAAAATGATGCTCTTGAAGTAATTTGGTGCTGGATTTAAAAATCCTTTCTAATAAGAAGGTTGCCCTGAAAAAGGGCAACTCTTCTTGTTTTTTATAAAAGATTCGTTACTTCCTCGGACAATACATGTTGAGGAATTCTTTTAATTTAAAAATAAATATGAGGTCACTAATGTGGAGTAAATTTTTTAGGATTCCCGCGTTACTTCTTCTGCTAGTAGTTACATACTACGGCTGCGTTGAAGAGCCTACGATTGATCCTGTAAAAAGGCCCTACACTCTCTTACGTGTTGCAAATTTTTCTTATAATGTTGATACCGTGATGGTATCCATTGATAACGGCGCGGTCATTAATCTATACAAAAATCAATTACCCTCGCAGTATTTTGAAATTCAATCAGGGAAAAGAAATTTTTTAGTAAAGAATTCAGCCGGCGTCATACTCTATAATGATAAGATAAGTATAGGGTCTTATGAAGAAATTACGCTGTCTTTTACAGGGTATTCCAAACCCGGAGATGATTTTTTAAACACTTTCGGTTTCGCTCAATATACAAACGGAGTGGTTTATCTTTTTGAAGGTATGGGGAAAGATACTACGGTTATCCAATGCGCAAATTTTGCTCCGGATACGCCAACAGACAGTTCAATAAAATATACCGTTCTCTTTACAGATACAACTGCAAAAAAAGTAGTTAAAGAAGTTGCTTCTTTAAGCTACAATTCCTATGCAGGCGCTGCTTTGCCAGGAAATAAAACATATAAAATCAATTTTGCTAAGCTCACAAGTGGGCCGACAGATGTCGTCAAAAAATATGATTATTATGGTGATACAACTTATACTTTTGATACCGGTTACCAATACTTTGTTTATGGCGTTGGCGACCCTAAAAAACCATATTTTGTAGTTGAAAAAAATTCACCCTTAGCAATAAGATCTAAATAATAAAGGAGTTGAAAAGATGCGTAAACTATTTTTTATCATAGCAGGCTTGCTCTTCTCCGTCGGAATTTTTGCTCAAACCGGAAAAATTTCTGGAAAGGTAACCGATGTTGAAACGGGTGAACCTTTAATTGGCGCAAGCGTTATGGTCCAAGGGACTAACTTAGGTGCTGCAACAAATCTCAATGGTGAATATATTATTCTTAATGTATCTCCGGGAAAATATGCAGTTGTTGCCAAGTATGTTGGTTACAGACAAGTAGAAACTACCAATCTAAATGTGTCGGTTAACCTTACCACGGAAGTTAATTTTAAACTACCGTCCGAGGCTTTTAAACAAGAAGAAGTTATTGTTGTTGCCGAAAGACCTTTAGTAAATAAAAATATCACCAATGCGACAAGCGTTGTTCGAACTGAAGATATTAAGAATTTACCTATTCGCGGTGTTAATGCTGTGGTAGCCCAGCAAACCGGGGTTGTAGAAAAAGGTGGAAACTTGTACATCCGCGGAAGCCGCAGTGATGCTGTCGCTTTTTATGTTGACGGAGTTCTTGTGAATAACCCGGCGTATGGCGGTTCAAGAGCATCTACTATTACCAATGCTATTGAAGAAATTCAAGTTCAAGCCGGCGGTTATTCTGCTGAATATGGCGGTGCGAATGGCGGTATCGTAAGCACTCAGACCAAATCCGGTTCTGAAAAATACAGCTTAACGGCTGAAGCTATTACCGATGCATTTGCAAAACCGGGGAAAAAATATCTTGGCGGTTTTAGCTATGGCTATTCGGAATATGTCATTACGATGGGAGGACCTGTTATTCCTTCTTATAAAAATCTTAAGTTTTTCTTTGCCGGCAATAACGTGTTCCAAAAAACGCCTGCAAATTTCGAAAGAGGCTATAATTTTATAGGTTTGTACGATCCGGCAAACCCAAAGGATACTTTTAATATTGTTTATCCTGAAGGTATGCGATTGAATCAAGCTTCTAATACGTATCAAGGTCAAGGAAACTTAACCTGGGATTTAGGCGCTTTCAGCGTGAGATTAAATGGGAATTATACGTTTAGTACAAGCCGTGGCGGTGTTGGATGGACCGGGATAGCAAATCAAAACAACGCTTCGTTAAATGAAAATAGAACGATTTCATCCAGTCTGAAATTAACGCATGTGTTAAGTTCCAATGCCTTCTACGACGTAATCGTAAATTATTTCGGTGATTTTTATGTTACGATGGACCCCATCTTTAAGCATAATATCACGATGTACGGCGATTCAATTGCGAATGCGCAATATGGAAGAACTTTGCTTTCAGACGGGCAATTACAAACTGGTTATCAAGCGTATGGATTTGACTTCGCAAAATATGAAACCCCTAATAACGCGTATCGTAAACAAAAAACCGCTTCCTTTGGCGGGAAAATTAATTTCCTTTATCAATTAGGGAAACATCACGAATTAAAATCCGGTGGTGAAATTACTTCATATACGATCCGGAGATATTCAATTAGCGCAAGACCCATTGCTTCAAATGTTAAATCTGTAGCAGATGGCGATATTCGATTAATTTATAACCGTTTGGATAATTATGGTTATGATGTGTATGGAAATTCTTTGGATGGTACAGTGCAAGGTCCTAAAAAACCGATTTTTGCCGCTGCTTATCTTCAAGATAAAATGGAATTCCCTGATTTAGTATTAAATGTCGGGTTTCGTTTAGACTATATCAATACCGATTCAAAGGAGTTTTTAAATCCATCGAATGTAAAATTTGATACCTCTGGAATTATTGATCCGAATTACATGAAAGATGTAAAACCAACGGTTCAATTGAGCCCGCGTCTTGGTTTTTCGTTTCCTGTAACAGATAGAACTGTTTTCCATGCCCAGTATGGAAAATTTATTCAGCAGTCTCAGTTAAGCACAATCTACCGTGGTTTTAATGTCAGTTCTGATATTATAAAAGGCGGTTATGCAGAATTGAACCCTGTTGGTTATGGATTAAAACCTGAAAGAACAACCCAATATGATATCGGTTTCAAACAGCAATTAGGCGATAATTTTGCGTTTGATATAACCGGTTTTTATAAAGATATCAAAGACCAGATCCAATTAAGAACTACTTTTGCAGAAGCAACAGCCCAGCATACAAAGTACTATTCTTTATTGAATGGTGATTTTTCTACCGTCAAAGGGATAGAATTCAAAATTGATTTAAGAAGAACCCAAAGAATTTATGCATC
>Ga0210026_1001366_pt1 | contig 23874 bp, 19 predicted proteins | sample CryGeymeta201509_FD_183977 | JGI IMG/M metagenome (GOLD analysis project Ga0210026, IMG submission 183977) | Groundwater microbial communities from Crystal Geyser aquifers in Utah, USA - Crystal Geyser metaG 2015-09 (SPAdes) (version 2) | ecosystem: Environmental > Aquatic > Deep subsurface >...
TACAAAACTTACAGAAAATGCGTTGATTTTTGATAAAATATTAATGAAATCGTGGTGGCAACGTGGTTATGATACGGCACAAAAAAGAATTGCTTCCAGTAAAGTGGAGTATTTGCCTTAGTTAAAATATCTTTTCAGAGTTTCTTCGCAATAATTTTTTTTTAAAAGAGCTTGGTTCTTTAAGGCTTTTATTTTTTTTTAGATATATTTTAAATAGGTAATGTCTTGAAAGTTAGGTTTTATGTATTGAAACCTAACATTCCATAAATAGTACGTATCAATTTCTTATTTCTATTTTATATTCGATATAAATAATCTAAAAAATACTACTTAATATGAAAACAACAATACTTTTATTACTAATAGCTTGTATATCTATTAGTAACACATTCGGTCAATTTCAAAAAAATATCGGACCGGCAAATCGGTATTATCACGATCTAAATGTGGATGGAATTAATGATCTTTTAAACGACTTTGCTGTTGCAGGCAATTTATTTGACGCCAATTTTACAAACCAGTTGATGACATTACATCGCATAAACCAGGCAGGAAGTGTTGTTTGGTCAAATACCTACAATTCACCACCATCTCCAACCATTCGTGTTTTGGATATAGTGAATCATGTGGATGAAATTTATGCCACAGGATATATTGAAATCAATGGACCGGGAACAAGAAGCGCCTTTATTGTAGAGATAAATGCTGTAACAGGTGCAGTGAATAATTCTTTTTTCTATGATATTTTTACGCCGCCATTTAACTCACTAGGATTTAAAATTATTTATACAGACAGTGATGCAGATGGTGATGGGGTACAAGATCCTGGGTTAGTAATAGCAGGATATTACAGTAGTTGCACCACCACAAACCCCAATTGCGCACAAAATACAGGTTTTGTTTTAAGAACAGATTTGGCGTTGGTTCCAATTTGGAATTTTGATTTGGAAAATGCGAATATCTCTATAAATTTTGATTACGACTTTATAAATGGAATTATTGAAACTCCCACCGGTTTCTTCTTGACTGGAAGTGTTAACGGAAATATTCCAGGAACCACTTTTGAACAACAAGGCGTATTGGCTCATAAAATTGATTTTCTTGGAACAACTGTTTGGGACAGTAGCTATCTTTTTGGTAATTTTAGAGATGTTAGTGTCGATGCTTTTTATGATGCAGCTTCCCAACAAATATATATGCTAAGTAATTATTCACAAACCCACTATTTTGGGGTTACTCTTTTAAATGATATTACAGGTACAATAAATCCAAGTAGTTGGTATGTTACAGATTTAGTAGATTTAAATAGATATGGTTTTAAAATTATGCAATCCATTTCCAACCCAAATAATTTAGTTGTTGCAGGATATGACAGAGATCAAAACTGGACCAATGCAAGTAGCAATCCTGTTTTTGGGCAGTCCAATATTTTTATATATGAGTTTGATAAAACAACTGGCATTCAAGTAGGTAACACTTTTCAATATCTTGTGCCTCATACGGAACATGCCCCTGATGAATTTAATTTTTGGAGTGGGCAACAGCCATTAATTTATTATCCAGATATGAGTTTAGATTACACACTAAGTGATGGATCGGCATCGCATTATTATAATGTTGGATATAGAACAGACACAAGTGGGGATACCAGATTAGAGTTTTTAAGTGTAAATGTAACCTTGCAAAATATATGTGTACACTTAAATACCACATTTACCCTCAATCCTTTAGTTTTTACACCCATTTTTACAACCACACGACTTATTCCGTTTGTTTTTGGTCCTATACCGGTTATTGCTACCCCATTAAGCGTTTTAGAAGATATTTGTAATGATACAATCCTAGCTATACTAGATCAGGATAGTGGATCTAAAATTAAACTATTTCCAAACCCAGCTTTAGAAATGGTGAATATCTTTGGCGAAAATTTGATAAAATATAACTTATTTGATACTAATGGAAGACTGGTTTTACACGGAAGTTTACGAGATACAAATACTATTCATCTGGACAATTTAAAAACTGGGCTATATTTTATAGAAGTGTGGGATGTGGATGCTAACAAACAAACATTTAAACTAATAAAAAAGTAAATTAGAACTCAAATCATTTTTTAGTTAACTTTAATTAGTATTTCTATTTGTTTGTAACTCCATTTTTTAAATATGTATAAAAGAAAATTCCACATCATCTACTTTTTATTTTTGATATGGAATCTTTCTTTTTCTCAACAACTAACAAATTATACTATAAAAGATGGATTGCCTAGTAATCATGTGTATAAAATGGTTCAGGACACTAAAGGGTTTTTATGGACAATTACAGATAATGGTATTGTTCGATTTAACGGTTCAGAATTTAAAGTATTTACCACAAAAGATGGATTGCCAACAAATGACATTTGGGATATAACGACCACTCCAGACGGGAAAATATGGTATTTTTGTAAAGCATCAAAAATAGGATATATAGAAAATGATATTGTGTATGCTTTTGAAGCGAAAGAAAAGGGAATTAATTTTTTCCCTCTAAAAATAATTACATACGATTCGTCTGTTATTTTTAGAAGCGGAAGCCATCTGTATTTTTTAAATACGAATAAACAATGGGAATCCATAGAAGCGTCTAAGGTTTACGATTTCACAAATGAATATGTACAAAAAGCTATCCAAACCCATAACAAAGTAGAGGAAATTCTTCAAAAAACATCTACCATACATTACCGAGAAAAAGATTCCATCGCGTTTTGGTTAACGAAAGACTATTATTATGTACTGAACACAAAAACAGGAAAATTAATAAAAGAAAAAGCTCATTTCGACACTAAAAATAATTTTTCTACCTATGCGCGTATCCATAATTTTAATGGTCAATTTCAAATATCTGACACTAATTTTTTGGTAATTTTAAACCAGCAATTTAAAATTTCTGAATCGATACCTATTCCCACCAATTTAAAATCGCACTATGCGTTCAAAGATAAATCTGATAACTTGTGGATTGCTACATTTAGTAATGGGGTGTATAAAATCCCGGAGATTCATAGAAAAGTTGCATATGCATTCCCATCAAAAAAAGTAAATAGCATAACTAAAGTACGGGGTAAAATTATTGCCAATGTATTTGATGTTGGTTATTGTTATTATGATAAAAACAAAAAACAATTTACACCTTATATAAAAAAAGAAGGGCATTCCTATTCTCCTTGTGAAATAGATAGTTTAGAAAGCATTTTTTTTATTAATAATCTGAAATTATATAAAGAACAATACAATGCAAACAACCAAATTGTTGTAGAACAAGAAAAAAATCTGTTTGAATCTGTTAAACAAATTGTTTATTTTGACAAGTATTTATGGGGTCTGGGAGTGCTAGATTTAAAAAAAATGGACATAAATACGTATGAGGTTATAGATAGATATGATTATATAGGCATTAATACACTTTTGGTATTTAATAACAATTTATACTTAGGCACCTCTAATGGACTAAAAAAGTTTGAAGATGAAAAAATTGCAAATTTAAAACAGGATGAAATGTTATTTCAATTTCCTATTCTTAACTTAATTCCTATCGATAATAAGTGGATTCTAGTATGTACCGATGGTCACGGTGCTTATGCAACAGATTTTAGTAAAACGGTTTTTTTAGAAGATTCTAATTTTTTAAGTGTAAAAGATGCCGCTATATATAATGATGAAATTTGGTTAGCTACAAATGTAGGTTTGTATCTTTTTCATAGGAGACAAAACAAATTTAAGTTAATAAAAAAAATTACAGAAGAGCAGGGATTACCTAAGCGAAAAATTAATAGTGTGCTTCTAGAAGATAATTTAGTTTACACAGCAACAGATAATGGTGTCGCTATTTTTGATAAGAACAACACTTCCCCCTCACAATTATTGAAGGTTTATATAGATGATGTTTTTTATAATGGTCAAAATATAACAGAAAAAAATCCATCACTTACTTTCACAAAAGATAATTCAATAAATATAAAAATTGCAACTATAAATTTTTCCGAAATGGAAACACCCATCGCCTATAATTATAAATTATCACCCATCCAAAAAGAATGGAATGAAACAACCTCAAGAACTCTAAATTTCAATGATTTAAGCCCCAATTCGTATTCCCTTCAAATTAAATTAAAGGATTATGAAACATCTTATTTTTTCACCATTACACCATTATGGTGGCAAAAAACAATAACCAAAATAGTTTTTTTAGTATTGGCTATTTTGGGTATCGGTTTTATATTATACCAAGTAAGAAAGCTGGAGTTGGCTAAAAAAACCTCAAAAATAACAGCACAAAAAAAACTAGCCGAGTTTAAACTTTATGCGCTTCGTTCTCAAATGAATCCTCATTTTGTATTTAATTCACTTGCTGCAATTCAGTATTATATTAATAACAATGATTTTGAAACTTCAGAAAAATATTTAGTGAAATTTTCTAAACTTATAAGGCAATTTTTTGAACTTTCTAAAGAAAATGAAATTACACTGGCAGAGGAAATAAAACTACTTCATACCTATTTAGACATTGAAAAGCTCAGATTTAAAGAAAAACTAAACTTTAATTTTGCTATTGACTCCTCTATTAATTTAGATACTTGTAAAATTCCAACTATGTTAATACAACCTATTGTAGAAAATGCAGTAAATCATGGAATTTTCAATAAAAATGAGCAGGGTAACATCCATATTAATTTTGAAAAAAATCAAGAAAATAAAATCATTATAGAAGTTAAAGATGATGGAGTGGGAATGGAAGCAACAAAAAAACTAATTAATGGAAAAACTAATTCATCTGAAATATTGAAAGAGAGATTGTCGTATCTAAACGAATCTAAAAAATGGGAAATTACCTATGCCAATTTTTTAGCCTTTCCCGATAATGCATTTGTGGGAAATATTTCCAGATTTACTATAAAAAATTTAGAATGAAAAAGATAGCAGCCATAATAGTTGACGATGAATTTTCTGCACTAAAAGTATTGCAAAAAAAGATTGAAAAACTTTTTCCCGAATTAGAAATAGTTGGTGCATTTCAACAACCTGAAATAGCAATTAGCACCATTGATAAAAAAAAGCCTGAACTACTTTTTTTAGACATTCAAATGCCTCTAATAAATGGGTTTGAGTTACTTTCAAAACTAAAAGAAATTAATTTTCAAGTCATTTTTGTTACTGCACATTCTGATTATGCGCTCAAAGCTTTCAAAGAAAATGCAATTGATTACCTTTTAAAACCCATTGATGACGAGGAACTTAAAATTGCGGTACAAAAAGCGCTAGAAAGTATTAATCAAAAGCGGCAATTGGAAACTAATTCTAAACTCATAAACATTTTATGTGAAAACCTCATTAGCAACAACAAACTTATAATACCCACAGAAAAAGGGTTGTCCTTTATTTCACAAGAAGAAGTGATGCATTTAGAAGGTTATGAAGGCTATACTAAAATACATTTAGTAAATAAGGAAGAAATCTTAAGCTCTTATAACTTGGGTAAATTTGAAAAATCGTTAAACACTAATTTTTTCAAATGCCATAAATCACACATTATCAATTTAAAAAAAGTTAGAGGTTTTGAAAACGAAGGTTTTATAGTGCTTGAAAATGCACAAAGAATACCAATTTCCCGGCTAAACAGAAAAATATTTATAAATTTATTTAAATAGACGAAGTTTTTTTCAAAAAAATTGTATTTGTAGTTTAGAACTTATTTATCTTCTCTAAAACATTTCCCCAACCTCTTTTTTCAAAAACAACATTGCCTTTTGCGAAGGGGAGGTGTCGTCCATAAAATGATTAATTATGGTTTCTCTTAATTTGTTTGCGGTATCTACTTTCTCGTTCATTGCGGTTTGGCGAATGATTTGAATGGTGGCATTTTTTGCCGCATTAATCATATTCCAACAATCGTTAGTTATATAAATTTGTTGTGCAATATTATGTTCAAATTCCTGCTCAATATTTCTGGTAAGCAATCTTTCATAGTCGTCCACATTTTCTGAAAATGGGGCAACTCTTATAAGTAGTTGATTGGGTGCTACGCGTTCTAAAAAAAGAGTAAATCGTTCATAGGCTTGCAAGCGCAGCGGAAGTATGTTTTTTTGTACTTCTTTTTGCAATAGATATCTTCGCCTGCCTTCTTCATTAGCTGTGTGTCCTTTAAAAAAATAATAGGCAATGATTCCTACTACTACAGCAGGAATTAGATATGAAATGAAATGGAAAACTAAAGTAAAATCTTGCATAGTTTTTTTTAAAACACGAAAATAATCTTTTTTTATTGGGATACCTAAATAAGTTTTCTACTTGAATGGAATTTTACTAAAAAAATTATGTACATTTATTCTAGAATTTATCTGAACATCACCGCTATTTCTTTAGTATCCCCAATCAATTCTTATTTATACCTACTCTGTGCCAATTGTGAATTGTGATTCTTTTTGAATTATTAAATAAATGCATGGTAAAAAGGGTAACAAGTTTACTGGTATTTGTATATACCCATGTATAATCTTTAAAAACTATTTATTATGAAAACAAAATTTCTATTTTTTACATGTTTATTGCTAACGCTTCAAGCGTTCAGTCAGATCCAGAAAAATATTGCTGTGGCGCAGCAGCATTTTAGTAATCTTAATGTAGAACCCATTTCTATAGGAGCTGCAAACGATGTTATTGTAGCCTCCAATCTTTTTGACCCAACCATGAGTAATCCAAAACTTACTTTAAAACGGGTGGATGACACCGGCGCAATTATATGGATAAAATCCTATGACAACACTACCATTGGTACTTCTCGTCTTTTTGACATTACCACCTATTTAGACCTTATTATTGTAGTTGGCTCTATGGATGTAGCGGGAATACAAAGGGCTTTTATAGCAAGAATTGACGGGTTGAATGGTAATTTTATGGATGCTAAATTTTTAGATATAGTATCTCCTAATTTTCACTCCACACCATTAAAAGTAATTACCACTTTAAGTGATGCTAACGGCGACACTGTTCCGGATCCGGGTTTTGTTATCACTGGATTGTTCGGCTCTTGTGTTCCTATTGATGTAAATTGTGGGCTTAATATTGGGTTTGTGGTACGAACCGATTTGAGCTTTACTATTTTATGGTCTATAGAATTAGAGTCGATAGTAACCAGTACATTGGATTATGATTTTATTAATGGAGTAACAGAAACTTCAGATGGGTTTTTACTAACCGGAAGTGTAACGGGCGAATTTTCTCCTGGAATATTTCAACAAGGCGTTTTAGCGCATAAAATTGATTTTCAAGGTATTTTTCAGTGGGATAACAGTTATTTGTTTGGAAACTCCAGAGACGTAAGTGTAGATGCTTATTTTGATAGTGGTACCAATGAAATATTTATGTTAAATAATTATTCACAATCCCATCATTTTGGCGTTACTGTTTTAAACAATGCTACAGGAGCCATTGTACCTGCCAAATCGTGGTGGGCTAGTTCTCCGTTTTTAGATTACTACGGGTTTAAAATCATGGAGTCTGCTGCTAGTGCCAATAATTTAATTATTGCAGGTTATACCAGAGAAAATATAATAGGAAGCACAACAGACCAAAGCAATCCTTTTCTTCATGAGTTCGATAAAGCTACCGGAAATCAAGTAGGAATGAGTTATCAATTTTTATTGCCTTATACTGAACCAACACCTGATGTATTTAATTTATGGAACAGCCAACTGCCTTTGATTTATTATCCGGATATGGCGATGTTTTATGTAGATATATCTGGAACAGCACATTATGCGTTAGTTGGGTATAGAACAGATGCAAACGGATATTCCAATGCCGAACTTATCGCTACCCCAATGGATAAAAGAAACCAATGCGATAATTTAAACTTAACGTTTAGTATAAATCCTTTGGCAGTAGTGCCAATAACCACAGTTATATCCGGACCCACACCAAGTAATGACACTGTATTTATATTAAACGCAGCTGCCATTACCTTTACTGAAGCAAGTTGTGACCCAACACTTTCGGTAGGAAGTAATACGATCAATGAGTTTATTTTATATCCAAATCCAGCATCAAATAAAATGTTTATTTCAGGAAATGATATAAAATCGGTTCAAATTGTGGATGCTTTAGGACGTGTTGTTTTAGCTTCTACTTCTTATTCTGCAGCAACAGGTATTTATGTAGAAAACTTTAAAAATGGTTTGTATTTTGTAACCGTAAAAGGAGAAAATAATACCATTCAAACGTTTAAATTAGTTAAAAAATAAAAACGATTTATAGAATCCTTAAAAATAGATAAAGGATTTGTAAACTATAATACTTCATTTTTTAAACAGTAGTAAACACTCGTTTACTACTGTTTTTTTTATAAGATTTCGTTTAAATTTAACTTTGTGCATCCATTTGTGCGAAAGAAAAACTTACGCAAAAAAGCATTAAAATTTGAAGTATAAATTTCATAAATATTGTTATTAAAAATTAATTAACCGATAACCTTCATTTTGTAACTGTACTAAGGCGGTCATAGCAGAAAGTGCAATCTTAACCTCAGGATGTATTTGTGTTTTAGTTATTTTTCGATAACCTGCCGTTTGCCCACATAAAATAATCTGTACGCCTTCCTGAGATAATGCTGTAAGTAAATCATAATTTGGATTATGCGCTTGATTGCTTTTTCTTTGATGCTCATATTCAGTATGGTTTAGCAAATCAAAAATGGCAGCACCATGAATAACTAAAGCAACCTTTATCGAATTTTCTGGCACCCCTGCCTCTCTATGGAGTTTGATAAATCTGGCAGCACTTTCTATGATTTTATTTGGAATGGCGGTATCTTCAAAAGTTTTGGTTACATCAAAAACCGCATAAAAAGGTTGCGAAGTATCGGTGTTAAAATCTGGATGTTCTACCTTAAAAATAGCTCCGTAATTTTCAATACTTGGTGGTGTTTGTGAATTTGAAGATAAGGTGAACAATAAGAAAAACACAATAAGTTTAAAAGTCATACATAAGAAATTAAAAATTGAGTTTATAAATATAGAGTATAATCATACCGATAGAAAATTTTGTTTGTAAATTATTTAAAAACGTCCTTTAAAATATTTAGAGAATGGTTATTTTCACCTCATAAAAATAATAATATTGCAACAGTATTTACAACAATTAAATGAAGCTCAATTAGCACCTGTACTTCAAAAAGATGGTGCCATGATTGTTATTGCCGGTGCGGGCTCCGGAAAAACCAGAGTGTTAACCTATCGCATTGCACATTTAATGCACAACGATGTCGATGCCTTTAGCATTTTAGCACTTACCTTTACCAACAAGGCAGCACGTGAAATGAAAAAACGTATTGCCGAAATTGTTGGCGCAAGCGAAGCAAAAAATCTTTGGATGGGCACTTTTCACTCGGTTTTTGCTAAGATTCTTCGCAGTGAAGCTTCTAAGTTGGGCTATCCTTCTAACTTTACTATTTATGACACCCAGGATTCTCAAAGTGTTATTCGCGCTGTAATCAAGGAAATGCATTTAGACAAAGATGTCTATAAATACAAACAAGTGTATTCCAGAATATCTTCTTATAAAAATAATTTAATCACCGTAAAAGCCTATTTTAATAATCCCGATTTGATGGAAGCCGATGCCATGGCTAAAATCCCTCGTCTTGGAGATATTTATAAATCCTATGTGGAAAAATGCTTTAAAGCAGGTGCGATGGATTTTGATGATTTGCTTTTGAAAACCAATGAATTACTTACTCGTTTTCCTGAGGTGTTGATGAAATACCAAAATAGATTTCGGTATATTTTGGTGGATGAGTACCAAGATACAAATCATAGCCAATATTTAATTGTAAAAGCACTATCTGATCGTTTTCAAAATATTTGTGTTGTGGGCGATGATGCACAAAGTATTTATGCTTTCCGAGGAGCAAATATCAATAATATTCTCAACTTTCAAAAAGATTATGACGATGTAAAAGTGTATCGCTTAGAGCAAAACTATCGCTCTACAAAAAATATTGTGGAAGCAGCAAACTCGATCATCGATAAGAATAAAACCAAATTAGAAAAAATAGTTTGGACTGCAAATGAAGACGGAAATAAAATTCTAGTAAATCGCTCTATGACCGATGGCGATGAAGGTAGATTTGTGGCGAGTTCTATTTTTGAAAATAAAATGCAATACCAACTTAAAAATGGCTCTTTTGCTATTTTATATCGCACCAATGCACAATCCAGAGCGATGGAAGATGCCCTTCGCAAAAAAGATATTCCCTATCGCATTTATGGTGGGTTAAGCTTTTATCAGCGGAAAGAAATTAAAGATATTACCTCCTATTTGCGTTTGATACTAAACCCAAAAGATGAAGAAGCACTTAAAAGAATAATAAATTATCCTGCAAGAGGTATAGGGGAGACTACCATTGAAAAATTAATTGTAGCCGCAAATCATTACAAGCGTTCTGTTTTTGAAGTGATGGAAAATATTGATAAAATAGATTTAAAAATAAATGCCGGCACTAAAAATAAATTACAGGATTTTACCACCATGATTAAAAGTTTTCAGGTTTTAAATGAAGGCTATAATGCGTTTGAAATTGCAGAACATGTAACAAAAAAAACAGGATTAGTACAAGAATTAAAAAAAGACGGTACACCCGAAGGCATTGCTCGCATCGAAAATATTGAAGAATTACTTAATGGTTTAAAGGATTTTGTGGAAGAACAAAAAGAACTGGCAGAAACTACCGGCTCGTTGGCAGAGTTTTTAGAAGACATAGCCTTAGCAACCGATTTAGACAATGAAAAAGGAGATGATGACCGCGTGGCGCTAATGACCATACATTTGGCTAAAGGATTAGAATTTCCTTATGTGTATGTGGTAGGGATGGAAGAGGATCTTTTTCCTAGCGGCATGAGCATGAATACTAGAGCGGAGCTGGAAGAAGAAAGACGCCTTTTTTATGTAGCCATCACACGGGCTGAAAAACAAGCCTATCTTACCTATGCACAAACACGCTATCGTTGGGGAAAACTTATTGATACTGAACCTAGCAGATTTATTGACGAAATTGATGAAAAATATATAGAATATCTTACCCCTGTAACAGAATACAAATACAAACCTCTTTTAGATATTGATATTTTTGACGACATCGACAAAAGTAAACTACGTATGCGAAAACCCGCAAACGGAGCGCCACCAAGTGGTCCTACAGAAGGACAATTACAAAAACTGCGAAGACTTAAGCCACTAACCTCCGCAAGTAAAAACGGAAATGCAATAGATACTTCAAATCTCTCAATTGGCACACAAGTAAAACATCTGCGGTTTGGTAAAGGAAAAATTGTCAGTTTTGAAGGTGTTGGCGCGGATAAAAAAGCCGAAATCGATTTTGAAAATGGCGGATTAAAAAAATTAATACTACGCTTTGCAAAGCTTAATGTAGTATCATAAAGGTAAGTGTGTTTGAATGAATGCTCTTAATTTTACTTGTACATCTAAAAAATCTGCTGCGCTCCAGTTATCGCCATGACCTCCATTATATACCGTAAATGAATTAAGTACTCCTACATTATTTAATGCCGCCTCTAAATTTACACCATTACTCAAAGGCACAAGAGGGTCTTGATTGCCATAAAATAGAATTGTAGGTGAACTCATAGCGGTTACTTGATGTAAGGGGCTTACAGCTTCCGCAAAGTTAGTTCCTTCAGGATAAGCACCTTCATCAACCAACGCTTGAAGTGCTACTGCAAAATTAGGGTCATCAGCATAAAACGGGTCTAAAAAATCAGTAGGACCTACAATATCGGCAACAAATTTTACTTGATTGGTTACATCGTATGAATAATCATACATCAAAGCAATGTGTGCACCTGCGCTGGTGCCTATAAGTCCAAATTCTGCTTTTATTTGTAGCTCCTCTTCTTGGCTTTTAATTTGAAAAAGCACACTTTCTAAATCTAAAAACTGATTAGGAAAGGCAGGAATGCCTATTTCAGCTAAAACATAGTTTGTATTTACAATGGCATAATCGGGAAAGTTTTCTTGAAGATATACCACAAAATTATTCATATTGGCTTTGTCACCGGCAGTCCAACCACCACCATGAATTAATACAATAACCTTAGTATTTTCCTTGGTTCGCCCTTCAGGAAGATATATGTCGTAAATTTGTTGCGCATTGGTTCCGTATGAAACATTTAAAAACACAGCAGCTTCCAAAGGAGCAGGAGTATCGTCAACAACATCATTGCTATCGGAATTACAAGAAACGGTAAAGAAAACCAGTGATGTAACATAAATTAGTTTTTGAAGAAAATTTTTCATTTAAAGTTTTTTATATAAACGGAAAACTTTATATTTTATGTTATTTTACGACAATATTAAATGAAACTAAAATAGTTATGGCTAAGCTTTTAAAAATTTATGAAGAAAATCCCAACGAAAAATCAATACAAGAAGTTGTTAAGGTGCTTCGTAATGGCGGCTTAATCATTTACCCCACCGATACGGTATATGGATTAGGTTGTGATATTAAAAACACTAAAGCATTAGAACGTGTTGCCCAAATTCGTGGTGTAAAATTAGAAAAAGCAAATTTTTCTTTTGTGTGTGATAGTTTGAGCAATATTTCAGATTATGTAAAACAAATGGATACTTCCACCTTTAAAATTTTAAAACACAACCTGCCGGGTCCCTATACTTTTATATTAGAGGGAAATAATAATTTACCATCGGTATTTAAAAAGAAAAAAACTGTGGGACTTCGTGTGCCGGATAACAATATAGCACGAGCGATAGTGAGAGAACTAGGCAATCCCATTATTTCTACATCTATCTATGATGAAGATGAGGTTATAGAATATACCACAGACCCGGAATTAATTTATGAAAAATGGGAAAATTTAGTGGATGTAATAATTGATGGTGGGTATGGCGATAATATGCCTTCCACAGTAATAGACTTAACGGGAGAAGAGCCTCTATTGGTTCGTGAAGGGAAAGGCAGTATTGAGATTTAATTTTAATCAATAAAAAAAACCGTCTCACCATTAGAGACGGCTTTTTTTATTGATAAATGGAAATTTTATTTTCCTTCTAAAAGTTTCATTTCTTTTTCAATCATATCATAAAATTGATCGATTTTTGGTAGCACATAAATTTTTGTTCTACGGTTAGTAGATTTGTTTTCGGCGGTGGTGTTTGGTACTAAAGGCACATATTCACTACGTCCTGCAGCGATTAATTGCGCCGGATTAGCTCCAAGCTCCATTAATTTTCGAACAACAGCGGTGGCACGTTTTGCACTTAAATCCCAGTTGTCAAGAAGTACGCCACTTTGATATGGAACATTATCTGTATGTCCTTCAACTAAGGCTTCAAAATCGGGTTTGCTGTTAATTACAGTAGCTACTTTACCTAAAATTTCGTTAGCTCTAGTGGATAAGATATAGCTTCCGCTTTTAAATAATACTTTATCGCTCAAGGAGATATATACAACTCCTTTTTCTACGTTAATTTCAATATCTTGATCGTTAAGTCCAACTTCTTTCTTAAGGCTTGTTACAAGAGCCAAGGTTACACTATCTTTTTTGTTAAGAGCATCTTGTAAACGCGAAATTTTAAGATCTTTTTCCTTTAAGCTTTCCAAAGATTTTTCAAGATTAGTAGCTCCTTTAGAGGTTAACATGGTTAATTCTTTTGAACTTTGAATAAGGTCTTGATTGGTTTTGCGCATATCTGCTAGACTTTGTTCAAGTGCTTTTGATTTGGCTTGAAGTGCCGCTCTTTCTTCCAAGCAACTGTTTAATTTAACAGTAGCAGAATTTAAGAGGTCTTGTGTGGTTTTGTATTGTTCTTCTAAAGCTGCGTATTTTTTTTGTGAAACGCAGGAACTTAAAAGAGCAACAACACTTAACATTAGCATTAATTTTTTCATATCTTTTGGTTTTAAAATTTAGTTAAATTGCACCTCAAAAGTATCAAATTTAGTGCCGTTTTTTGTGGGTTTTAACAATATTTTATGTTTAAATTATTATAAACTGTTAAAATGTTTTTTATCTTTAAAAAAATACAAATAAAGTAGTAGATATAGGTTGTAATATTTATCTATTTGTTTGTTATTCATTCTTTTACAATATATTTTTTTGAAATGGACATAGAAGGAAAAATGTGCTTTACCAATAGCTAAAAAATGTAAAGGTTGTAAAGAAAGTAAAAATTGAGCGGCTGCAAAACCATCTAAAAGCATCCTGACGAAAATTAAATAAAAAAGTTGTTTTCTCGGCGCATTTTTAAGAATGGAAAATAAGGAATTTCTAAAATTTAAAAATGTTTTTTTTGGGTTGCTGTTTTTTAAAGTAGCGCCCCCCAAGTGATACACACTCGAAGTACCAACATAAGAAACTTTTTGGTTTTTGTTGTGAAATCGCCAACACAAATCAATTTCTTCTTGATGGGCAAAATAGTCTTCATCAAAACCTCCGGCTTCCCAAAAAGCGGCTGATTTAACAAAAAAACAGGCACCACTTGCCCAAAAAATAGAAATGATATCGTTGTATTGCCCTTTGTCCTCCTCAATGGTATTGAAAATTCGACCCCGACAAAATGGGTAACCAAATTTGTCTATAAATCCACCGGCAGCACCGGCATATTCAAAATGGTTTTTGTTTTTATAATCTAAAATTTTAGGTTGGGCAGCAACTACTTCAGAATGTTTTTTTAAATGATTTAAAACAGGAGTCAGCCAGTTTTGTGTCACTTCTACATCCGAATTTAAGAGAACAAAAATTTCTGCATTCACTTGTTTTAATGCATCATTGTACCCTTTTGCAAAGCCACCGTTTTCCTTGTTTTGTATGATTTTTATTTCAGGATAGAATGTTTTTAAAAAAGAAATGGAATCGTCGGTTGAAGCGTTATCGGCAACATAAATCAGTGCTTCAGAAGAGTAAGCAATAACACTAGGCAAAAACCTCTCGAGTAATTGTTTGCCATTCCAATTTAAAATTACGACTGCGGTTTTCATAAAGGCTAAGATACAAAGTAGGTTTTATAATTTAAGGTTCAAAATTTATTTTAATGAACCCTTCTAGGGTTTTAAACCCTAGAAGGGTTGTTTAATTTTAGGTCTTAGAATTAGGGTTTAATTCAATTTTATTAATGAATAGAAAGAATATAAGAATTTTTTTAATCTCTTTCTATTCATTAATAAAAAAGAAAATACTCAGGTATAATCAGGCAATTCATTTAAAAAATGATACTTTTCTGCTTCATAATCTAATTGGCAATAGTAATGGTTCAAACCATTAGTCACCATTAAATACGTTGCTTGTAAGCTGAGGTTATACCGAGCAATTTGATCAAAAGTAGCCTGTTTAATGGCAACCGATGGTGCTTTGCATTCTACAACAAGAAAAATGCTGCCATCCGGTTTATAAACCACAACATCATACCTTTTTGTAGTATGATGTAATTTTAGTTCTTTCTCCACATTTATCCAACTTTTTGGATAGTGTTTTTCCAGCAAAAGAAACTGTACCACATGTTGCCGTACCCATTCTTCGGGAGTTAGCGCCACAAACTTTTTTCGTATTTCATCAAAGATGGAAATTTTATTTTCGCTACTTTTGAATCGGAAGGCGAATTCTGAAAAATGAAGTTTTTGCATACTACAAAAATGAGAATATTTTTTTAATGGAAGAAGCAAAAAGAATAATCAACGATATTAAAAAAGGCAGTATTAAACCTATCTATCTTTTTTCCGGAGAAGAACCCTACTATATAGATTTCCTATCCAATTTTTTAGAAAAAAATCTGCTAACGGAAGACGAAAAAGCATTTAACCAAATGGTGCTTTACGGTCAAGATGTAACGGTTGAAGAGATCATAAGCAATGCCAAACGGTACCCCATGATGGCAGACCGACAAGTTGTTATAATTAAGGAAGCACAAGAGCTGGCAAAAACGATTGAAAATTTAGAAAGTTATGTTGAAAACCCACAGCCTTCTACTGTTTTAGTACTTAACTACAAATATAAAACTTTGGACAGGCGTAAAAAACTGTACAAGGCCATCAAAAAAGCAGGAGTAGTTTTTGAAGGGAAAAAATTGTATGAAAATCAAGTAGGGGATTGGATTAAAAAAACCTTAGCAAACAATGGACATAGTATTTCTCTAAAAGCTGCAAGTATGCTTGTAGAGTTCTTAGGAAATGACTTAGGTAAAATTGCTAAAGAGCTTGAAAAACTCAATCAAATTGTAAAACCAGGACAAGAAATTACTCCAGAGCTCATAGAGGAAAACATAGGAATTAGCAAAGATTTTAATAATTTTGAATTACAAAAAGCAATAGGCAGTAAGGACATAAAAAAATCGTTTGCTATTGCAAATTACTTTGCGCAAAATTCCAAAAACAATCCACTAGTAGTAACCGTGGGTATTTTATATCGGTTTTTTTCTTTAGTTTTAAAGTACCATGCTTTAAAAAGCAAAAGCGAAGCTACGAAAGTTTTAAGTGTTGCACCTTTTTTTATAAAAGAATATGAATTGGCTGCCAGAAACTATCCCATGAAAAAAGTGAGCGCAATTATTGCTGCAATCCGCGAAGTGGATATGAAAAGTAAAGGCGTGGGTGCCGCAAATCTTTCACAAGGCGATTTGTTGAAGGATTTGTTGGTAAAAATTTTTAATTGAAAATATTTGAGTTAAACCGACAACTGAAAACCATCAACTATTTCCTATCAATAGAATACTTCCCAGCACTCAAAAGTGCAATCGCAACAAACCCAATTAAGTATAGAATTGCCATTTCCTTTGTTCCCAACGGGTCAGCTGCGTGAACAACAAAAGCAGCAACTATCATTGTAATAATTATGGGAATCGCAGCCAATCTGGTTTTAAATCCAACGATTACTAGTATTGGGAAAAGCACTTCGCCTAAAACTGCCAAAACTAATGATGCTGGCTCTCCAATCCCAATTGGATCCCCAAAAGAGAAATCGCCCGAAAGTATTTTTAAAAGTTTCGGAATTCCATGTATAAGCATCATTCCGCCGAATCCAAGACGCAGCAAAAGCATTCCTAAATGGTGTGTAATAATATAGGTCATGAAATTTTTTTTTAATTTCTTACCGAAAATAACCTTTTTTTTAATATTAACCTTCAATTTACAATGGCTTAAAATTAAAGCGATGGTTTCTTTATAAAACAAACTATTCTTCATTTAAAGTTAAAGTTGATTTAAAATGATTGCTAAAAACCTAACTTAATTTAGCGGAAATTTTAAAACAATAATAAGATGAAACAAATTACAATTTTTACTCTTTTACTTTTTAGCTCTTTTGCCTTTGCGCAACAAGCTTTAATTACAGGTTATGTTGATTCGCCGTGTTCGGGCGCTACTGGTCGTGTTCTTGAAATTTATGTAGATGGAACTATCGATTTTAATGGTTGGGCCGTTCAACGTCAATCTAACGGAGGAGGATTTTCCGCAACTATAGACTTGTCTTCATTTGCAAGCGTTTCTGATTCGTTTATTTATATAACGAACAACGAAGCTATATTCACTACGGAATTTGGCATCACAACCAATATTCTTGAAAATTCAAATATCAATTCTAACGGTGATGATGCTTTTCAAATTGTAGATAACAATGCGGTTGTTATTGACCGTTTTGGAGAAGAAAATGTGGATGGAAGTGGAACAGCTTGGGAACACGAAGATTCATATTACTTAAGAAATAATTTTTCAAATGCAAACGCTGGAACTTTTGATCCTTCAAACTGGACCTTCGGTGCGTTGCAAATATTGGATGGACAAGGTATATGCAACGGTGGCGCTGCTTTAAGTACCATAGTTTCTTTGGGAAGTTTTGAGCCAGTAGTTGCCCCAACAGCAAGCGTGCAATTTGAAACACCATATATTTCCGTATCGGAAGATGGAACTTCTGTAACTATTAATGTTGAAGTTTCACAAGCACCAACAGTTAATGGAACAGTTGATGTTAGTTTACTAATAGGAGGAACCGCTGTGGAAGGAACAGATTTCACCTTTGCCACTTCAGAAACCTTGACCTTTACTGCAGGAAGTACTGCCTCGCAATCTGTGACAATTCCAATCATCAATAATACAAATGATGGAAGCGACTTGTTTTTTGTGCTTACACTTACCAATGAGTCGAACGTGGTAATAGGGGCTACAAATATTTTTTCAACATATATTCTTGATGACGATACTGTAGTTCCTACAGCTAATGCTTCGGAACTTGATGTAAATTATCTGGCCAGTTATTTGGTAGATGCAAGCGGAACTGCAGAAATTACTGCTCACGATCCTACAACACAACGTCTGTTTGTTACAAATGATACTTCAATTGAAGCATTGGATTTTTCTGATCCACAAAATATAACCTCTTTGGCAACTGTAGATATTACTGTTTTCGGAAGTTCTGTACAAAGTGTAGCCGTAAATAACGGAATTGTTGCTGCAGCTATTGCCGCCACCAACCCACTTGACAATGGTTTTGTGGTTCTTGCAGATACAGATGGTAACAACCCAACCGTTTTGGAAGTTGGCTCACTGCCTGATATGCTTACTTTTTCACCCGATGGCACTAAACTTTTGGTAGCTAATGAAGGTCAGCCGAGTGACGATTACACTATAGATCCAGAAGGTTCGGTATCTGTAATTGATGTTTCTGCTGGTTTGGGAAATATTACACAAGCCGATGTAACAACTTTGAATTTCAATTCTTTTGATGCACAACAAGCAGCCTTAATTGCAGCTGGAGTTAGAGTATTTGGCCCGGGTGCTTCGGTTTCTCAAGATATGGAACCAGAATACATTGCGGTTTCAGATGACTCACAAATGGCTTATGTTACGCTTCAAGAAAACAATGCCTATGCAATTATTGATCTTTCCACTTTGGAGATTACCGAGATTATTTCTTTCGGAAAAAAAGACCACAGTTTACCGCAGAACTCTTTGGATACTTCAGATGAAACCGATTTCATTTTCAATGCATCTTGGCCAATTAAAGGTTTGTATATGCCAGACGCTGTTTCCTATTATACCGTAAACGGAACAGCTTATATAGTTACCGCAAACGAAGGTGACTCTCGTGATTACTCAGGGTACTCCGAAGAAAGAAAACTTGACGATGCAGATTATATTCTTGATCCTGCTGTGTTTTCAGATATTGATATTTTGAAACTGGAAACCAATCTTGGTGATATAAACTTTACCGCTGCATCGGGTGATGAAAATGGCGATGGCCTTTACGAAGAAATCCATGTTTTCGGTGGACGTTCCTTCAGTATTTTTGAAGCAACAACAGGAAACTTGGTTTACGACAGTGGCAACGATTTTGAAGTTATCACCGCTGCAGACCCTAATTTGGGAGGCATTTTCAACGCGAGCAATAGTAACAACAACTTCAAAAACAGAAGCGATAACAAAGGGCCAGAGCCAGAAGGTGTTATTGTTAAGCAAATTGGAAATGAGGCTTATGCATTTATTTTATTGGAAAGAATAGGAGGAATGATGGTTTACAATATTACGGATCCTGTTAACCCGGTATATCTTCAATATGTAAACAGCCGAGGAACTGTTCCCGGAGATCCAGAGAGTGGCGATTTGGGCCCTGAAGGTGTTGTTTATGTTGAAGCTGCAGATAGCCCAACCGGAAAAGCTTTGGTAATCCTTTCAAACGAAGTGAGCGCCACCCTAAGCATTTATTCATTGGATAATGTTCTTTCGGTAAATGATAACGAATTTGCTTCGAATGATACTTTTAAAGTTTATCCAAACCCAGCAAATGGTAACGTTTTCTTAAGCAAGCCAGATTTTTATGTAGTGTTTGATATGTTGGGACGTTTGGTTATTTCAGAAAAAGAAACCGGTTCTTTAAATGTTTCTACACTTTCATCAGGAACTTATATTATTAAAAACTCAAAAGGTATTTCACAAAAGTTAATTGTTAAGTAGTTAATTATTTTTTAAATTGTTCAATTATTAAGCTGGGAAACCGCTTCTTTAATTAGAGGCGGTTATTACATTTAAAGCGTATTTTTGTACTTCAATAAAAAATAATTAATGACAAAAATTAAAGCTTGGATTGCCGCGGCAAGGTTGCGAACTTTACCGCTTTCGGTTTCGGGGATTATTGTTGGAGCTTCACTCGGAAATATTGAATCAATGAGTTCAAGTGCGCCATTGTGGACATCTTGTCTTTTTTGGTTGGCAATTTTAGCCACCATCGGGTTTCAGGTTTTGTCAAATTTCGCGAACGATTACGGCGACGGCATACGGGGAACTGATGCCAATAGGGAGGGTGAAAAACGAATGGTTGCTTCAGGGATTATTTCACCCAAACAAATGAAAATTGGGATGATTATTACGGGAGTCATCACATTTTTTTTGGCTACAATATTGATTTTTAGCGCTTTCAGAAATGAAAACTTCATTATTTCGTTTGTGTTTTTCAATCTTACCATTGTTTCCATAATCGCTGCAGTTAAATATACCGTGGGAAAGAAAGCCTATGGCTATTCTGGTTTGGGTGATGTTTTTGTTTTTCTGTTTTTTGGGCTTTTGAGCGTTTTGGGAAGTTATTATTTGTTCACCCACAACCTTCATTGGCAGTTAATTTTGCCCGCAACAGCTATTGGTTGTTTTAGCACCGCAGTGTTAAACCTGAATAATATGCGCGACATTGAAAATGATAGTGCGGCTGGAAAAAATACGTTGGTGGTGAAGTTAGGCATACAGAAAGCCAAAAAGTACCATGCCTTTTTGTTGTTATTCGGAATGGTTTGCGCAGTAATTTTTACAGTTTTAAATTACAGTGAGCCCATACAGTTTGTATATCTGATTGCTTTTATTCCTTTTCTGTTAAACCTAAAAACAGTTTTTAAAAATAAAGTCCCAATCATGTTAGACGGCGAATTGAAGAAGGTTGCGCTCAGTACTTTTTTGTTTGCAATTTTGTTTACTATCTTTATATGATAAAAAAACAATATGAAAATCACATTCTACGGACACAACAGTTTTGCATTAGAAATCAAGGGAAAACACATTCTAATAGATCCTTTTATTAGTGGCAGCCCATTGTTACATGGTAAAATTAATATCCTTGATGTAAAGGCAGATTATATACTACTAACTCACGCACATCAGGACCACTCGCTGGATGCCGAAGCCATTGCCAAAAATACCGGAGCAGTTATTGTAAGCAATTTTGAAATAGCAACGCACTATGAAAATAAAGGAATCACTGTGCATCCTATGAACCTTGGGGGAAGTTGGAATTTTGATTTTGGAAAGGTAAAATACGTTATTGCACACCACACCAGCTCTTTTGCTGATGGTAGTTATGGTGGTCAACCCGGTGGTTTTGTTATAGAAGGCGAACACAAAAACATATACATAGCTGGAGATACTGCTTTAACTATGGATATGAAACTCATCCCGTTGTACACCAAATTAGATATTGCTATTTTACCTATAGGCGATAATTTTACGATGGGAATAGACGATGCTATTATTGCTTCACAATTTATTGAATGTGATAAAATTATTGGGTGTCATTACGATACATTTGGCTATATTGTCATTGACCATGAAGAAGCAAAACGCAAGTTTTATAATTCTGGTAAAGATTTGATGCTATTAGAGTTAACAGAAAGTATCGAGTTGTAAAAAATATAATTTTAGCCTAGCTGTTAAAAATAAAGCATGAAATAATGCACCTGCCTTGAAAGCAACTTATAAAAAATACATCCTAGAATTCAAGCACCCAAGCGGTACTTCTCGAGGCATTTTAAACAGCAAAGAAACTTGGTTTATAGAAATATTTAAGGATAATAAAAAAGGAGTAGGCGAGTGCGGCATCCTTCGAGGATTAAGTATTGACGATCGGCCAGATTATGAGGAAAAGTTGTTGTGGGTTTGTAATAACATCTCAAAAGAATTGGAGTATTTGTTACAGGAACTAGAAGAATTTCCTTCCATACAGTTTGGTTTAGAAACCGCTTTTCTTTCACTTAATGCAAAAAATTCTTTTGAAATATATCCTTCGGATTTTACTAAAGGCGAAACCGCTATTCCCATAAACGGTTTGGTGTGGATGGGAGAAAAGCAATTTATGAAAACCCAGATTCTAGAAAAAATAGAACAGGGTTTTCGGTGCATAAAAATGAAAATTGGAGCGATTGATTTTCATTCAGAAATAGAATTATTAAAATCTGTTAGAAAAGAATTTTCGCCGGCAGATATAGAACTAAGAGTAGATGCTAACGGAGCTTTTGCCGTTACAGAAGCATTTGAAAAAATTAAAATACTTGCCGACTTACAATTGCATTCCATCGAGCAACCCATCAAAGCTGGACAATGGCAAGAAATGGCAGAATTATGTAAGAAAACACCACTTCCCATTGCATTAGACGAAGAATTAATAGGTGTTTTTTCTGTAACAAAAAAGCAAGAACTCCTACAAACAATCCAACCGCACTACCTAATTTTAAAGCCGAGTTTGGTGGGAGGTTTTCATGGATGTGACACGTGGATTTCACTGGCAGAAAATCAAAACTGTGGATGGTGGATTACCTCTGCTCTTGAAAGTAATGTCGGGTTGAATGCCATAGCCCAATATACCTTTACAAAAAACAGTAAATTACCGCAAGGTTTAGGCACAGGAAGTTTATATACAAATAATATTGATTCTCCTTTAGAAATAGTAGGAGGAAATCTATATTACAATACTAAAAAGAAATGGGAATTAGAAAGCAAATAAAAATGAACTACATTCAACAAGCTTACAAAGGAAAAACAGAATTATGGATGTTTCTTTTAACAGCCATCATTATTTCGGGAATTTTTATTCTAAATTTTATTATGTTTTTGTTCACTTCTAAAGAAGACTTGGCAATAGCGTACGAATTGATTAAAAACATTCCGACAAATTTAAGTTTAATAATTAATTTACTACCCTTCGCCATACTGTTAATACTATTATTTATTTTAGTAAAATATATGCATCAACGCAGTATTTTGTCATTGACAACGTCACGAGATAAAGTAGATTGGAAAAGGTTTTTCTTTTCGTTTTCACTGATTATAACCTTTATTGTAGTCCCTTTTCTGATAGCATATTACATAGACCCGTCTCAGGTTGAGTTGCAATTTAATGCACAAAAATTTGCCATACTTTTAGTTATTAGTTTGATACTTTTCCCTTTTCAAATTGGCTTAGAAGAGTATCTTTTCAGAGGTTATTTTATGCAGCATCTCGGTATAATTGTAAAAAACAAATGGTTTCCGTTAATAATTACCTCAGTACTTTTTGGTATTGCCCATAGTGCTAATCCCGAAGTAGCTGAAATAGGTTTTATTGTGATGGTTTTTTATATTGGTACCGGACTCACTTTAGGTATTATGACCTTAATGGACGAAGGTTTGGAACTTGCTTTGGGATTTCATTTAGGAAACAATCTTATGGCAGCATTGTTAGTTACTGCTGACTGGTCTGCACTCCAAACCGATGCTATTTTCAAATATACCTCTGAACAAGCCAATAATACCCTATTGGAAATATTACTTCCAGTATTATTTTTCTATCCTTTAATTTTATTTATCATGGCTCGTAAATACAAATGGACTAATTGGAAAGAAAAATTATTCGGAAAGGTGGAAAAACCAAGTGCCATTACCACAGAACTTCCCACCACCTCATTTGATAAAATGTTATAATGACAGAACCTTGGTTACATATCCATCCAGAATTCAAACTAAACGAAAAGGCATTTGCACTAGAAGATTTAATTCTATTGGCAGAAGCCTTGCAATTAGAAGGCG
>Ga0210026_1001368_pt1 | contig 23843 bp, 31 predicted proteins | sample CryGeymeta201509_FD_183977 | JGI IMG/M metagenome (GOLD analysis project Ga0210026, IMG submission 183977) | Groundwater microbial communities from Crystal Geyser aquifers in Utah, USA - Crystal Geyser metaG 2015-09 (SPAdes) (version 2) | ecosystem: Environmental > Aquatic > Deep subsurface >...
TAGTATAACTATTTATATAAGATTTCTTTAATGAGAAGAAATAAGGGTTTTTAGATTGTATCTCTATTAATTTTTATTCAAGCTCCTTCCATAATCAAACTTGTTTGATTTGGTGGGAGTAATTGACTTAATAGATTAGTCTGATAAGCAGGCAGAAATAAGTTTGTCAATACCAGAATTATTTTTAATAACATTATTGTCTTGCATATACAGTTCCATTTTTTTGAATTGTATATCAGAGAATACAGCAATTTTATAACTTGTTAGTGCTGAAACTAACTGCTGAACATGATTTATATGTTGTCTGTCTTCATAGTTAATTATAGCACGATAAGAGAGCCATTCACTAAGATCAAGTATTGACATGCCAGCGTGTCGGCCAAATGATTTAAATCCTAAATAACATTCTTCTTCTCTAATAGATCTCATATCCGTATTTGTATTTGGATATTTTTTTTCGATAAGTTTTTTTAAATTTAAAATTGCATTATCATAATGATAATTTATATTTTTTTTTGAACTAATATAGCTTCTAAGTATTTGCTCTTGGGAGTATGCTTTAATTGCAATAATTGTCTCTTGAGTGCTACTATACTCATCCTTAAGTGTAACTTCGGGGAATAAAGATAATATCGCAGATTCATTTAGGAAAAGAGCATTTTGGATTGAACTATTAATGCATTCAGAAATGTCTTTAGTGAAAGATAGAGGCACATTACACCAATTTTTATTTAAAAATTGATTTAAATTTAAAATAAAATCTTTTTCAAAGTCACTGTAAGAATGCATATTTTTCCCGTTAACACTAATGAATGAATATTAATTATAATATAAAACTCAAGTTTAATCAATAGAAAACAAAATAGAAATTCATTCCCGCCAAAATCAAAGATTATGGATGGAGATTAAGTGGGATTTTAAAAATAAAGTTAAAGAAATATTGTATTTTAAAATATATAATATAATTTATATGTATGTAATATAATATAACAACTAAAGGGTTAGACAGATGGAAAGTTTTTTAACAATAATGAGTAATAAGGGTGTAATTACCATACTGGCATTAATTGGTTTAATTTTATTTAAAAAAATATCAATTAAGATTTTAAAGAATAAGAACAAGGAAAAGGATAAAAGACATGCAATAAACATGATTAGGAATTCAAGTAATGTGATGTTCTTGATATTTTTATTTGCTTTTTGGAATAATGAGTTTCAAAGTTTGGCTATTTCAATCGCTGCTTTTATGGTATCTATAGTGTTGGCTACAAGAGAGCTAATACAGTCATTTATAGGGTTCCTATACATAACTAGTACAAGGATCTTTAGGATAGGAGATTGGATTAGTATTGGTGGTCATACAGGTGAAGTGATAGAGACTGACTGGGCTAAAACAACACTTATGGAAGTAGATCAGGCGAGTTATGGATTTACTGGAAAAACATTATTTATCCCTAATAGTCAATTATTGACACTGCCAATTAATAATTTAAATTTTATGAAAAGATATGTGCATCATGAATTTGACGTAATAAGAGAGGACAGTGACATCGATCCATTAAGAGTGAAGAAATTGCTATTAAAAGAGATAACTAAAAATGCAGAAGATTATGCAATGGTTGCTGAGAGATATAATAGTATGATCGAGAAAAAATTAGGCGTAAAAATATCAAGTGCAGAACCTTTAATAAAAATAACAACAACAGAGATAGGAAAAATAAAATTCCATATAAGCATTTTTTGCCCAACCGAAAAAGTAAAAGAAATAGAGCAAAAAATAATGGAAGATTTTTTTACAATTTGGTTTAAAGAAAAGAAAGAAGTAGAATTATTGGATAAGAAGGGGAGTAGTCAAGAAGATGAAGTTGCTATATTATTAAACCATATAAAGGAATTAAGTAGTAATAAAAAAGTTGTTGTAAAACCAAAAGCCAAAACTAAAAAGGTTAACGCTAAAATTGAAAAAAAAGAAGGATAACTTAATAGGTTAATAAAAAAAACACACATTATTGTGTGTTTTTTTGTTTTAAAATATAATCTACTTTAAAAACTTTAATTTTTCAATAATATCTTCTTCACTAAATCCTAGCTTCAATAATTTATCTCTTAAGATATTATATTGAATTGCTTCATCAGTTTTAGTAACATCCTTTATAACATTATGATTAACGCCATGTTGGTACGTTTCTAACTCAGTCTTAGCCATAAGGTTAGCAAATAATTCATCAGCTTTTGCGTTAGCTTCTGTATAACTTTTTGAATTAGGAATATCCTCTACCTTTTTCATTAAAGACTTTACATAAGTAGAGCTATATACTTGAAATTGTTGTTCAGAGATTTTTAATGCATCTTCAAGGGTCTTTTTATAGTCACTCCTAGTTTGAAGTGCTTGTTCCTTGAAACTATCTTGTTGTGCAATTAGAGTGTTATTGATTTCTAATTTAAGTTCTGACTTTAATGCTTCAAATTGCTGTGTAATAAGTGTTTTTGAAAAATGAAGAGTCATAAAAGAAGTTGAAATAACAGTAACTGAAATTAATAAAACAGATGAAATAATTTTTTTAATCATATCGGTAAAACCTTTTAATAGAGTTTAGGATAAGAAGAAAATCAGTAATTGACTTTCTTCTTATTGATTAATGATGATTACTTGTTCTTTCCATTAAAGTAATCAGTAAGTTGTTTATCATCCATTGCACTTAATTTCTCAAAAAGATCATTACTTGACTTTAATTGTTCATTAGAGTATGAGTCAGCTTTATTTGAATCCTCGTCTAAATAACGCATAAAGTCAGGAGTGATATTAATTTGCATTGCATTACCCTTTTCCATTCCCATTCGTAAAATCTCTAAAAACTTATATCCTTTATTAGTATGACCTAGAACAAGTTTGTCAATAATTGCACTATTCATTGCATAACGAACATCAACGGCCATTTTCATAGCTGCGTTTTTAGTGAGGATTTCAAGTTCTTGAATTTGGTTAATTGATTCTTGGGTTAATTTTAGATTTTTGTCACGAGAAACGCCAATTTCTAATGGAACAGGGACATCTTCAATTTTAACACCAACAACAGAGAGGTGATGCTTTGCTGCTTGCGCACTAAGCTCTTCTTTAATTTGCTTCTGAATAAGAACAATTGAACTTTCAACACTGTCAAATGAGTCATATTTTTTTGCGTCAGTAAAAACAGAGCGAAAGGCTAAGTCAGTGGGTTCTGCCATAACTTTATTCCACATAGATAGAGGGGAAATATTTAATGCAAAATCTCGGTTATTATTAGGGATTGCGCTAACTGATTCTGTAAAATACTGCATATACTGATCTTCAGCATAAGATAATTCAGAGTTCTTATCAAGAGGGTTTCGTTCTAACTTAAATAAAATTTCAGCTTTAACAGTAATTGAGATTTTTTGCTCAGTAGGCAATGTATATGTTGCTTCAAAAGGGACGCTTTGAATGGCATAGTCAACATAAATAATCCTTGGGGAGATTTCAAAAGGAAAAACATAGAAATAATCAGAGCCAGCATTATAACGATCAGCATCATTGATATCTTGTGTGTATTTATAGGCTGTTTCACTACCGCGAACATCGACTTGAACCTTAGAGCAACCAGATAGGAAAAGAAGTGTAGAGATAAAAGTAATAAAGATGAGTGTTGTTTTTTTCATATTTTAAAGCCTTTTTTTGTGTAAAAAGTAAGTAAAGGAAATACTCCTTTACAATGAGTGTTTATTATAATTGAATTAATTAGATATGGCAATAAAAAACTATATATTAATAAAATTAATTTTGTCGCCAAAAAGATCTGCTTCATCTTCTTTAATTAAAGCGAAATTGTATTCAATGGAATCTAATATGTCTGATAATTTTTTAACTTCCATATGGCTCATTAATTTTTTTTCAATATCATTTCTTAGTTCTAGAAGATGACTTTTTTCTTTTTCTGAAAAATCAAAAAAGTCTTTTTTATTTAATAATGACTGAATAGTGTTTACTAATTTTTGAAAAGAAAAATAGTAGGCAATATAGGCTGATTCATAATGTGGTTTTAATTCTTTAATCTTAGATAAAGTATTGTTTTTGTATTTAACTTGAATACCTTTGCTTTTAGCAATGGCAATAAGCTCTTTACGTTTTTTAATAACATATCTTGGTTCCAATTCTTCTCTTAATAGTAAATTAAAGTATGAAGTGTGATCACTTGAAATATGTATTTCTTTGTTATTGACTACGCAAAAATTAAGGAAATCTTGTTTAAATTGCATATTGGTGATCCATAAATAAACTTAGGTATTAATTATAGCAAGAATTTGTATTAAATGCAATCAAAGTTATAAGCTAACAGTTCTTAACTTATCATTTGTAAGGTTATTGTTAATTTTATCAATTAAGCTGATATAACACTCAATTTCTCTTGATATGCTGGACAGTTTAGATATGTTATGTTTAGAAGTTGTTTTTTCTGCAACAATATCTCTTAATTCCATTAAATGTATAATGTCTTGCTTGGGAGCTTCAAGGAAATGAGTTGTATTTAATAGAGACTTAAGTTTTTTAGCCAAATTTATAAAAGAAAAATAATAACTAACATATTCTTCTGTATAATATTCTTGAATGTTTTTTATGTTTTTTAGTGTTTGTGAGTTATAAATAATTTTAATATTATTTTTTTTTGCCATTTTAATAAGTTTTGCGCGTCTAATAAGAATTTGGCAAGGATGTAACTCTTTCTGTAAGATTAAATGAATATATTGTGTATGATTATGAGCAATATGAATTTCTTCGTTATTTACAATACAAAAATCCAGATTTTCTTTAATGGCTAACATTATTTATTACTCCAAGTTAAATATTGTAGCATAATTATAGTTTTTTTAGAAAAGATAAAAAGAGCATTAAATGCTCTTTTTTAATGAGATAATTTAGTAATTCAATCTAAATTCAATAGTTTCACCTACTGGTTTAGGATTTTCAAAGCGCTGAACCACATAATGTTGGTTATAATTATTATCTAAATAGGCAAGTGTATATAAATAACCACGCTTCTTACAGACAAGTGCTTTATTGTCATTCGTTTTAGATCCAACAACCCCACCAAGAACGGCACCAGTAACAGTTGAAACGGTTTTTCCTCGTCCACCACCAAATTGATGACCGACAACCCCACCAAGAACAGCACCGATAAGAGTAGCACCAGTAGAAGAAGGTTTTTCGCAACGTTCTGGTGTTTTCTCCATTTTAACAATGGTTCCAAAAATACGGCCTTTTGGAATACTTGGGTCAACATATTTACGTGGTGCGCTTGAACAAGCCGTTGTTAAGCCTAAGCAAAGTGCAATAACTAACATAGTGTTGGTTTTCATAATATTTACCCTATTAAGTAAAAGGTGTTCCGATTTAAGATACATTAATTATACAAGTATTTTATATCAAAATCAATATAAATATAAGGTGAATCGAAAAAAAATTAATTTGGAAATCCTATTGAAATACCATCAAGAACATCCTCAACAGCTAACACGCCTTTGTAGGTTCCGTCCTTACATTGAACAAGAGCTAAATGGTCAGCAGTATCATTAAAGTCTGATAAAATATGACTTAATGAATCAGTGTCATTAACAATAAGTAATTCATGCATATAGTCCTTAATTTGCTTATCTTCATTCCGAAGAATGCCTTGAAGTAAATCTTTTACAACAACAACGCCAATTGGGTGTTCATCTTTCGAACCATTAGTTACAATAATACGATTATGATTGAAACTTAAAATATGCTCCTTGTATTCAAGTATGTTTTTTTCACCATTAATATACTCAATATCGGTTTTAGACATCATTAAGTCATTAACAGTTTTTTCACTTAATGAAAATGTGTTATTAATAATATCAAGCTCTCTATCTTTAATAATCCCTTGACTATTAGCTTCCTTAATAATGGATTTAACTTCCATTAGGCATACGGTAGGCTCATCTGACTTACTTACAAATAAAGAGCATATTTTTAGAGAAAACCATACTAATGGCCTAATAATAATCTCTAAATAGAATAATGGAATTGCAACAAAAAGAGAAATAGGTAGTGATTTTTGTGAAGCAACTAACTTAGGGATCATTTCTGCAAAATATAAAATACCTAGTGTGAAACTAGCTGTAAATAATGTTAAATAATCAAAAGTTAATGAAATATTAAAGAGAAGGTCAAAAGAAACAGAAGGAATTCCTCCCATAACAGTTGAGGCAAGTCCACCAATAATCATACTGCCACCAATATTAACAATAGTGTTTAGAATAATAATGGCAGTTAAATAGTTTTGTTTTTTACATTTAATTTTATCAAGATATTTAACACTTAACTTGCTGGAATTTTGGCTTTTATAAACCATAAATTTATTTTTATTTAAAGACATAATACTTGCCTCAGCAAGAGATAAAAATCCCGAACTAAGAATAGTAGAAAATATAAATAAAACTAATGTAATGATTTGTGAGTCCAAAATAAGTCCTTAGTAAGTGTTAGACTTACATTATAGAGTAATTACAACTCAATTACAACAAATTTGGGTTACAAACTAGATTTTATTTCGTTCAGCTTGAAGGTAAATAGTTTTGATACCATTAAGCATTTTTAGTTTTGCTGAAGAGTTGGCTGAATGCACATGTATTTTAGGAGGAATAAAGCCATTAAGATAAACGGCTTCCTCAATCCATAAAATAACATCATATCCAGTGCCATGATTGTCATCACCCAAATCATGATCGAGACTAAGCTCTGTAACTAAGTTAGTTTTTAAAAGCTCAATAGTATCTTCAGGCCAATATGTTCTAACCCAATCAATTGGAGTGGCGCGTTCGTCATCCAGATACACTTTCATGAAATAATCCTGTAATTATTTAAGTTAAAGAAATGAAGGTGGTTTTTTCAATATAAACTTCAGTATCAGAAGTTGCAATAATAGAAATATTGTCTGGTAATGCTACTCCATTAATTTTTTTATTAACAAGTAATTCAATAGCAAAATCTTTAACATAATTATTGCAAAAATCAATACCATCTAAAATAACGAGAGAAGGTTTATTAAGTAAGGGAGATAGCCAAGCTGGTAAATCACCATTATCATTAGTAAAAGGAGACGTTGACGCAGGAATTGCTATATCTGATCCCCACTGACATAATCTAACTTCAATATGGCTTTCAACTAACCCTTTAATATCTTTGGTAAAGCTTGAGCCTTTTGGTGTATGAAAGATAACGCCATTTTGAGTTAAAGCTAGGTTTAAAATATCTTGTTGAGTTAACATAATATTCTCTTTGTTAGTTGAATTAAGATAGGTAATTATAACGTATTTGTTAGATAGAGTAAAGTTGTTTTATTTTTAATAACTACTTGTAGCCAAATACAAATAAATGTTCTGACTGATATTCTTTTCTATATAATTGGTAATCATCATCCCAGAAACCATTAGACATATCAAAACCACAATTGATTAAAAATTGCTTTTGCTTCTGAATGATTGCATAAGAGCACATATTTAAATCCTTGATTAATATATTAACTTAGGTGAATTATAACTTATTGAGTTGTGCTTGTAAAGGATAAATTTAAGGAAAAATAATGATATAAAATCCAATAAACTAAAATTTATTAGATATTTTTCTATCAGTACTTTTAATTAAACAAACAGAACTAATAAAATCAGAATAAGACTTTCGATTAACATTAATAGTATCATTCATGACATCACTAAACGTATAGTTAATGTCTCTAACCTCATCAATACCCCATTCTTCCAATTTTGGATGACTTATCATATCTTTTGCAATTTGATTAACAAGGGCAACCTTATTGTCCTGACTGATATTAATATCCTTAAAAAGTGATTTGGAAAGTTCAAAATAGATGAAAGAAAGATTGTGATGGATAAAAGGCAACTCTTTTTGTTCTGCCATTAAGGAAATTTTATCTAATGTATACAGGCGACCTAAAAGGCTTGCTTCTGTTCTCATAAGTATTTTATTATTATTCTTGGTATAATTAAGTGCAAGATCAATAAGTGTTGTTCCTATTTTATTATTTCTATATTTTTCTTTAATCATAATATTTGAAATAGTAAGCGCATCTTCAATCGGCATTCGGCAAGATAATTGTTGATGAAATAAAGTAATATATCCAACTATGATATCGTTATTGAGTGCAACAATATTAGTTCTTGATTCTGTAGTTATCGGCAAGCTTTGCTGATTATATAGATAGTCGTTGTTTTCTTTTAAACATTCTGAACAATCTATTGTTTTATATTGAATATTTTTTGATTTTAAAAAATCATTAACATTGTTGTTCACTTATTATTATTCCTTTCTTATTATTGTTTATATATAAATTATATCATAAAATAAAATATATAAAAATATTTAAAAAAACTATATCAATATTAAAAAAAAGTGTTATAAAGTATATATAATGTATTAGTTTTTTTTAAAGTAAGGATTAATTAATTTAGTTGGGTTATTGAATTTACTGAGTTAATTTAGGTTGTGATAAATTCAATGTTTTTTTTGTAAAAGCAGTGAATAAGACAAGGCCAAGTGTATAAAAATATATAAATGTAAGTAGTTAATAATAAGAAAAGAGAGAATGAGATGAAATTAAATAAAATTAAATTAACAATATCGTTAATGGCTGCAATATTTATGAATATAACAAACGTGATAGCGTCAGAATATTATGTAGTTTTGGATGCTAAAAGTGAAAACATTAGTGTGATAAAAAACGAAGTAGTAGAGCCAGAACCACCTAGTAATGATAATTTTGTAAAAAAAATAGAGATAGAGGTGAGTGGAGTTGGAACTATGCTAAGGGATACAACAATGTATCTAAATGGAAATATTGAATATATACCTACCGAGTTTAATAATAATATAGCAGGTGATAAAATATCAACAACTGTAGACGGAAGCCTAACAATATCATCAACAAGCTCTTATCCTTCGCCAGCATACACACCTAAAAATATGTTCAAGGGCAATACGAGTTCTTGGTATGATACAGGAGCTAAACAAACATTGACATTGGAGTTTTTAGAGCCACAGGATATATCAAAAATCATAACAAAAAGTCAGGGATTGGTTCATACACAATACTCAACTAACGCTTATTGTAATGGAGTTATAGTAAGAGTATATAACAAAATAGGTGAATTAATGAATGGGCAATTAAGTATACCTCAATCGATATGTAGTAATTTGTCATATACAATAGATATAAAATCTGCAACGGCTTATTAATTAGAATAATATAAATAAGCTACAAAAGTAATCTAATTTAGTGGAAAAATAAAAAACCAACAGCTTTGCGCAGTTGGTTTTTTTTATCACTAAATATTATGTAAGTTTTTTTGGACTACTTAAGTGAAGGACTAATAAACCAACAAGTGCAGAAATAAGTGAACCAATTAAAACAGGCAACTTAAATGCAATATCTGGATTAGTAAATGCAAGATCTCCAATAAACAATCCCATAGTAAAGCCAATACCACATAAAATAGATACGCCATAAAGCTGCATTAAGTTACTACCTTGTGGCAATGTAACAATTTTTGTTTTAATAAGTATTAGTGCAACACCAAACACTCCTAGTTGCTTGCCTAGGAATAAACCTAGGATAATACCAAGGGATAAATTACTATTAAGCGCTAAGAAGCCTTCAGTAGTTAGTAATACGCCTGCATTCATAAAGGCGAAAATAGGTAATACGCCAAAGGAGACAAATTCATGTAATGAATGTTCTAATGATTCAAGCATTGACGGTTTACTAATTGTAATGCCACTGTGAGAGTCAATAGTTGTTCTAGGTTGCATTGGTATGAAGATTGCCAGTAAAATGCCTGCAACTGTTGCGTGAATGCCTGATTGTAAAATAAAATACCATAAAATAAATCCAACAATAGCGAATGGAGCAAAGTTCTCAATATTCTTATAATTCATAAAGGCTAAAACAGAACAGCAAAGGGCTGCTAAACCTAAGAATTCAAAATTAAGGTTTTCAGTAAAAAATACACCAATAATACCAATAACTAAAAGATCATCAAAAATAGCTAACATCATTAAGAACACTTTTAATGAATTAGAAATTCTATTTCCAATTAATGCCAGTACACCGAATGCAATAGCAATATCTGTTGCGGCTGGAATAGCCCAACCTGATTGTGTTTCTGTTCCATTATTTAAATAGAAGTAAATTAAGATAGGAGCAATTAATCCACCTACCGCAGCAACTGCTGGCAATATTATTTTTTTGGGATCACTCAACTCACCTTTTAAAAATTCCCTTTTAACTTCAAGGCCAATAAGTAGGAAGAAGATAGCCATAAGACCATCATTGACAAAATAGTGAAACGTTTTATCAACAATAGAGACCCCAAGTAATTCAAAGGAGAATGTGCTATGATGTAATAATTGATAAATTCCAGATAATGGAGAATTAACAAAGATTAATGCCATTAAGACTGAAAATATTAGTGCTAGACCGCCAGCTTGTTCAAGCTTTAAAAAATCTTGCAGGGAGTTTAAAATTTGTTTCATTTTTTTACCTTGTGTGAAAGTTTTGTGATTGTATAGAGTGTTATTTTACAATAATTAAAATAAAAAAACAAGTTGTTTTTTGGATGTAAAAAAGACTTCTTTCGAAGCCTTATTATTTTTTTTCTAACTGTCAAATAAGAAAGGATTTGAACCTTCATCAGTACTAGAACTTGCCAGTTTATCTCACCTAAAAAATTAGGCTGCTTTCCCGATTAAGCTACTCACTAAACAATTAGGAAGATCTGATTCAGCATCAGAATAGACATGACTGTTTGAAGTTAATTTTATCATATCATCCTCCTTTTATTAAGTGATTAAGATAATTAATTTCACAATAATTATATCAATAAATGTATAAAAAGTCAATAAAAAAATAGTATTATATCGATATAATTTTAAAAGATTTATTTTTAAATTTTGGTTGAATTAATTTTAATTGTTTATTTTCATTAACTAATAATTGTCTTTTGCATATGTTAATGGTTCGATTGTGTTCTTTTATTGCTAATTTACATTGAGCTATTTTTTTTAATATACTTTCTTTTTCTAAATTCTCTGTATCATCATTATTACATTGTTGATCTAGGTCACAGTCGAAATAATCAATAAAATAAACAATAATGCCAGAATTAACAATATCTTCTTTGGTAAAATTTGTTATTTTGCATTCTAGGTTTTTATATTCAATATTGTTTTTAAATAATGAATTAAGATCTGAAATAAGGAAGTTAATTGGATAATCAATATCAGATATTAATAATGAAATATTACTTAATGGCGAGAAAGACCAAGTTCCTAAACCGAGAAAAGTTAAGTAATTTGCAATATTGCTATATGGAACCTTACATTCATGTAAGGCAATATTTAGCTCCTTATTTAAAATCATAATTTCTCCTTTTTAATTATTAAATAATATAATAAAAAATTTTAAAGTCAATCTAAGTATTTATATTTATCAATAAGTGAGACTCACCGCTATGAATGAAGAGGCTTCATCGATAAAGAGCTAAATGCTTGCTTTATCAACTGCTTTTAACAACCTTTATTGAATTGCGCCATCTTATAACGACTTATTAAGCGTCAAAGACAGATCTTTGACGGTTAGCCTTGCGGTATCCAATGGTTGTTATTGCGAGTATGCTTGTTCAGCATTATTTGCAGAGATGTTCGATCTTAATTGTTTTTTCTTGCTCTGTAAGCGTTTCAAGCGACCTTGAGACTGTGGCTCTACTTGAATTAATCTTAAAACTTGCTTTTTTAATTCATCGTTTTTTTTTTGGCAGTTTCTTATTTTTTTTCTTTTTCACTCGTTGACAACGCAAAAGATTGTCCAGTGCTTAATTAAAAATTCAAATAGTATATTAATGTCAATATATTTTAATCAAGACAGTTGGAGTGGTGCGTTAGTATTCCATATATCGTATTAGGTTGTGATGGTAAAGAATAAGTTGAATGGAAAAATAATTATGTAATATAAATAATGTTTGACTAAAAAAATAAAATAAATTATAATAGAATATAGGTTTATTAAATAAGGGTAAAATAAATAAAATGGAAAAAATGCAAATTACACTAATGTTATTGACAATATTACTGATTATGCTATCAATGTTTATTACAGGTGTATATCAAGATATAGTAATGAGAAACCTAAAAATATTTAATATAAAAAATAAGTTAAGTAATTTGCTAAATAATAGAAATATCGCAGTAAATAATCTTGAATTAACATTGATATATTTATTAGAAGATATTCCTGAATTAAATTGTTTAAAAACAAAATCTGAAATCAAAGATTTAAGGATAGCAGAATTAATTGATAATGATATTTGCTCCACACAAAAGTTAAATGAGTTAAATTTATTATTAATGAAGTACAGTGGCGATAATTTCAATGAAAAAATATTAAATATAGTGACAGAAATATCAAAGCAGACACAGTTAATTAATGTGCATGTAACAAAACTATTGGTAGAGTCGATAGAGTTTAATAGCAATATTAATAAATTACCCAATAAAATAATTAACAAAATATTAAACAAAGAGAAACTAATAGATGTATCTATTAACAGTAACTTTTCGGGACCTGGCCCAATAATATTTTGAAAAAATAAAATTCAATAAACTAAATTCAATAAACTAAATTTTATTGAATTAAAAAAGTGAGGTAATTTGCAATATTAATATATGGAATATTAAAATTTTGCAATAATATATTGAATTCCTTATTTAATATTATAAATCATTCATTTAATTATTAAAGAATAATATTACTTATTAAAGTCAAATAAGATCAAGATTATATTGATATAATTTTACAAGAAAAATTTTCTTTTGGTGAATTATTTTGAATATTATCTATTTTTTGCTGATGATATTCTATTTTACGGTTAAGAACAGATAGGTCTTTTTTGAGTGAATCTAATATTTCTTTTTGATTAATAATGCTATTTTTTAAGGATTTCTTTTTAAGTATGAGTTCTTTAATTTTGATGTATGGATTGATATTAAATGGATTATCATGGGTGAAGTAAGATATGATAATTCCAGAATTTAACGTAGGCTCATTTTCACCTAAAACATTTTCTTGGAAATAAAGAGTTTTGTAGCCAATCTCAGAATGTAAAAATTCTTCAATAATAAATTTACCAATATTTAATTCCAATGTTTTAATTGGAACCTCATTGCAATGTATTAGTAAGGTGTTTTTGTTGATAACTGAAAAACGCCAATGATCATTAAGTTTAAAAAGCATTTTTTTTAAATCAATAAAAGGTATCTCTAAGTCATTAAGTTTAAGACAATCAGATTCATTTAATGTGTAAGTCATTTAAATACATTTAATCCTTATTGTTAATTAGTAATTATTGTTAATTAGTAATTATTGTATTTTAATTTTTTTAAAAGTCAAACGGTAAAAATAAGAGAAAAAAAAGAGACCAAAATAGTCTCTTTTTTAATTACAAATAAATTACAGAAAATAATCAGGTGTTAATTCAGCAAATTCTTTATAAGTGACCTTTTTTGCAATTCCTGATAGGTTTAGTAAGAAATATTCAACAAGTTCATAAAATGCTTTTGCATTAGATAAATGAGCTTCAAGACTTTTGCTGTTTTTTCGCTGCGAGTCGGATAAAATAGAGTTTTTGATAAATTCATGATCATTTGAGTTTTTGATAATAATGAGTTCATCATATAGATAATCATTTTTGCTTTGGATGTTAATTTGATTAATATGTTCTTGAATAACATCTAAATTAAGTTCTTTTTTGAAATACAAGTGCATTAATGCAAAATCATCAACAATAGTTCTATCAAGAATAAAATTAAGTGTTGGGTTTGCGTTCATTAAATTAATTGAGTGCCAGTTAGCAACACAAATACTTTGAATATTAAGGTCGTATCCAGCCTCGGAAAACATTTTGCTGTTAGTGAGAAAGCCACGCGCAGCCTCTGGGATCACAATAAAATTACTAATTTTTTCTACTAATGTAGACTTGCCTGTGCCAGACATTCCAGTTAAACCGATTTTCATTTTTTACTTCCTAATGATTTAAATAAGAAAGCCATTATATCAATATAATGGCTTTAATACAATAGTTTAATTAATTGAATTAAAATTTTCTGTAAATACTAAGAAGTAATTCATTGATTGCTTTAAGATCTGCTGTTTCAGGTAAAGGAGATTTACCACTCTTAACAATGTCATTAAGCTCTTTACTGAGGCTTTCAGCCATTGAAATGATGTCCTCATAGGTAATTTTGCCAGCAAGAATATCTTTTGCTAGTGAAAGGTCTTCTGCTGATAGCTTAGGAGTGTATGTTCCAGTAATAAGCAACTTTTTGGCTGAAATAAGTAGTCGATACAAATGCATCCCATGCTTAACATCATAACCGAAACGTTCTTCTAATTTAGCTCGTTTTTCATTACGATTAACTTTCCAATCCCAAATAGAACTAATTTCTTTGCAATCGCGCTTAAAATCAGAAATATTAAAGCTAACAACAAAAGAAGGGATGGAATCACTCGGTATTTTTTTAGCCGAAGGACGTAAATTACCAGAGCGAGTAAAGATCCCAGAGTTAGCGCTTTTAATTTCATGAACAAGAAATATAGTTTCATTTAACTTTGAGTAAACAGCATCATTAGTAAATAATTCTTTTAAGCCGTCTTGTTTTTGAATTGGATGAAAAGACTTATCCTTTACCTTTAAGTAATCAAAAGCATGTGGTTTAATAAATTTATAAAGATTGAAATCAATATTATGGATATGGATAAAATCTTCCATACTAATTGTATTATCTAAGTGCTTATGCTCTTGCGCTGTTTCATTTGATATCTTGGCAGCAAGAACACCAGAGAAATAATCAGCAATCCATTGGAAATCAATTTCTTGGTTATCAAAAGAAGTTTTAATGTATTTTTCAACTGTATAAATTTCTGGGTATGTTTTGCTCCAACGGTGATGCTGCTTCATTCTATAAAGTTGTTGCATTGCATAACCATTAAAGCTGTCTTTTGATTTTTGAGAAATAAATAAATGTCGATTCGCAAAAATAGAACGTCCAATTTCAGTAGAAAACAAAATACTGTCTTCATCGCTAAAAAGAATGTCCATAATATTAGGATTATTATCAATAGAAAGTTGAAAAAACTTTAAAATATCATAAAAAACAGTATCTTCCTCATCATTAATTTCGATTTGTTCAGGCACATTTTCAATAAGAGATAATCTATCTTCAGTTTTTCCAATAAATAAACCTCGAAAATCAAAATCAGATACATATTCTGGATCAAAGGGATGTTCACCTAGCTCATACTGGGTGCCATAAAGTCGAGAGCCAGTAATGCTTTTTAAAAGGACATTATAATGAAGCCCATTGTGAATAATGGTTTGTCCATCACTTGATAGTGTTCCTTTGGTTTTCGTTTCTTCTTTCATGTTATTTTAATTCCGTATTTGAATAGAGAACCAGTATACAAAAAAACAATAAAATAGTCAATATTAAAGTAGATTGAGTTCGAGAAATTCTTCTGAATAATCAAATTCATCGTAAATCGTTGCGCCAGCATGTTCCATAAGCTTGATTAGTGCGGGAATGGTCAATTACTCCCACCAAATCAAACAAGTTTGATTATGGAAGGAGCTTGAATAAAAATTAATAGAGATACAATCTAAAAACCCTTATTTCTTCTCATTAAAGAAATTTTATATAAATAGTTATACTAAATTCACTCTAATTGGCTGAAAGACACAGCCACTATTGATTAGATTTCCTAGGAAACCATCACCAATTGCTTTTCTCATTATATTTAAAGCACCATTAACATCAGCATTGATTAATTTTCCAATACTTGATTGATACAATCCTCTTTGCTTTCTTTTTCCTTTAAATTTATACTTTTCTTTGTTAGCTTTATTAAAGATAGGCAATATATCATAAGCTAACGCATCGCTTTTAGAGGTATAACTTTCCTCTTGAAAAACAACCTCAACACCTATTTCCATTAATTTATACTTCATAAGTGAAATTTTTGAATAATCCGAATGACTTTTTTAATTAATATTTTTTCAGTACGTAAGGCCATAGTTTTCCTAAAAGTAGACTTCAATTATTACTTTTTTTATGCAAGAAGTCAATAAGTATTGGAAAACAAAATTGGGCTACCAAAAAGAAAGCGAAATTCACCTCCCCCCAAACTGCTACGCAGCTATGGGCGGAGTGCTCTTTCTCAATATCGATAGAAGAAAGTCAATGATGCACTCAATTTAATAATTGACTTTATAATTTAAGTGTTTTATAATAACGAAATATAAATTTTATAATAACAGAAATACAGGAGTATTTGTTGAGAACTTTAGCTGAACATAATGATAATTTTAGTGATTTTTTATCAACTGCAAGTCATATTAAGGATATTAATGGAACACTTATTTTTTTTTTAATAATGCCTTTTTTTTCTTTGTTATCATTGAATATTATTTTAATAATTTTTTTTGGGATTATAATTGAAGAAAATTTATTAATTATGTCAATTTTTGGGTCATCATTTTTTATCTTTTTTGTTTATAAGTCTGGGATATATAAGTATTATAATAAAAAAAATATTGATAAAATTAAAAAAACTGGACTGGATGTAACTAAATTTTATAAGTTATTTTTTATTAATAATAAAAAACTTAGTCAAATTAAAGATAGAACAATAAATAGTGATAAAAATGTTATTGATTTTTTAAATAAACATGGCGTTTTTTTACATCAATATGATTTAAAAAACAAAGAAGATTTAGAAAGTTTGTATGTAGATTTTTTAAAATATTTTTTAGTAAAAAAAATAACAACAGCAAAAGAATTATTTTCTTTTATATTATCTGTAAATAATAATGAGCTATTATTTAAAAAAATAAATAAGGCTTCGTTTATCGTGGATTCCTTCAATAACTATATTAAAAATAGTCTTAAAGAAGAGTTTTTATCTTCACAACAATTATTAGTTGAATTTATTGAAAACAATGTTGAGTCGGAAATTAATAACGAATCTCTATCTTGTATTGTTGAATTAATAGAAAATAAAAGAAATGAATGTAGTAAAAATAATGATTCTGAAGAAATGATTATAAAGAAATCATTACTTAATAAGCTTAGGAACGGATCTAAGGGGAAAGATTTTATTTCAAGCAAAGTAAAATATATCTAACATTGCTTGGGAAAGGTATAATTAATTTATAGTAAAAGCCAGTAATGGATTGCATTATTGGCTTTTAAATTAGGTATAATATCAAAGTCATTACTTGGAATTATCGTTTACCTCAATAAGTATTTTTTTTGAAATCTCTAAATTTTTATTCCTAACAATAAATTGAGACATAAATAATTGAGGTATTTCGTAAATAGATATTGCAATAATAAGAAGAAGCCCTAATGGGTATCCACAACCAAAAAGAACTAATGCTATTAGCAATAATGACAATTCAATAATAAATGTCTTGTAATTACCTAAATATAAGTGGTGAAAGCCGCCTATAAATAAGTAATTATACATTGCGTAATCATCTGGATCTTTCAGTTTTTTTGCTTTTTCCTTAAAGTATTTTGACTTTAATTCTTGTGATAATTCTCTAACCTGAGCTTCCAGATCACATTCTTGTTGCTCAAGTTTTTCTGTTTTTTTAGTAAACATTATGGAACCTCATCATATATTTTATTAATTAAATTAGGATTATTGCAACGTTTAATTCTAGATAATCCTAATGACCAGCCTTTAAAAGAACCATACTTATGTATGCAACGTTTAGTATATTCAGAGCAGGTGGGTTCAAAATTACAATCAATATTAAGTAGCTTTTTTGAACCGCCTTGATTTTGGTAAACTTCAATTAATTTTATTGAAATAATTCTCAAGATTTCTTACCTAGTGTAACAATTAGTGCTTCACGATTCCAAAAAAGTAAAAAACGCTTTTTTTCAACAACCTGAAATACAACTTGCCAACCATCAGCAACTAATGAATTAAGTGTTGCTTCAAGCTTTTGTAGTGGTAGACCACTTGATCCTAAAAACACGGTGCCGCAGCCGCCTTCCACTATGTGTACTACTTTGTATTCTGTGTATGAGGTCATATCGTATGTTTCCTTTTATTTGATTTGAGTTGACTAATTAACAATATGACACAAAAACATTATAATTCAACATGTAAGGGAAATAAAAATAAATTAAATACAATAAAAGTAATAATTTTGGAATTATTATTTAGAATCATTTAATATTACTATATTAAATGGGAGATTAAGATTTGTTCGAGAATTATATTGTATAAAAGAATATATTGGTAAAAATGTAGGGAGGTTAAAAAAATAAAATTAGTGAACTGATAGTTGCGCAGTTAGATTTCTCTTACTTACGCAACGAGATTAATCTTACTTACGCAGCATTATTTTATTATAATGTTTACTAATGATACAAATGTTTTGGTCTGCAATATTTTCTAATTCATTATGATTTGAATTTTCAAAGGGAATACTATTGAGATCTTTTACCTTCTCAATGGCTTGTTGAACAATAGTGAGCCATTCTTTGCTGATATCTGCCTTATAACTCGTCATAAGTGAGTTAATTATAGTTGTGCAATATGTATAATCATTTTCTTCAAGGTATGGTTTTAATTCATTTTTAAATGCACTAAAATCAACACCAATAACCTTGTTTGGATTGTAAATTTCACCTTCTAACCAGAAATAATAAGAATTGAACAATAAATCATAAACTGGATCGTTAAGTTCAGTTGGTTTTACCTTTTTTGCATTATTAAAGATTTGCTTTTTTTTAGACAAATATTTATTAGTGTTTTTAATAGAACTAAGCGTTTCAAACATAAGTTGCATATCAAAATAACTACTATCATTAGAGATCTTCCCGACAATATAAGGTTTTAATTCTTCAGCAACCTCAGTGGTTCTCTTTAATATATCGTTATTGCTGAAAGCAATCCGATTTGATTTGCGATCTTCATCTGAAAAGGAATCTAAGTGTAGATCTTTGTCAACGAAATACAAAACAGAATCATCATCTATAAACTGTATTACTGTTAACCAGCGATCCATATTATCAACCAATAAATCATTAATTCTAAAAAACAAACCAGAACTATTCATTGATCGCATTTTTTTGATTGATTGAAACTTTTCATGTCCTAATTCTTCATAAAGATCTTTAAATAAGAACGCGATAGTGTGCTTAACAATCTCATATTCAAGACAATAAAGATTGAACATTTCATCACCATAGGCATTGCCGTCATTTAGTAGTAATGTAAAATCTTTAAAAGACGTTTTGTCTAAGCCTGAGTATGAGAAAAGTGCAGAACGATCTGTTATGTCTGAGTACTTAGGTTTGTAGTAATGGTTCTTTTCTTTTAGCTTATCTTCAACCTTAATATTATGGAAGTTAGCAAACTCAACCATATTAAATGTATTTTTGAATACAATATCAGTATGACCGAAATTAAGATCGGTGTGATAACCTTTTACAAAAAAAATAATTGGGACTGTGGATTTTGTGACAATAAATGTATAAGGTTTGTCATCTTGGGTAAAATGATTAAATTCTGCCTTTTCATTAGAAGAGAACTCTGTACGATTATTAAGTAAAATATTCATTAATTTACTTTGATGATTATGAAAGTAAATTGAAGGGGATAGTATAATTGAGTGTTCCATAGATGCCTCTATTTATTTTTAATGTCATATTTTAACACATTAAAATAGACATAGCAAGAAAAAAACATATAGCATAGGAAGTAAAAAATAGCAAAAATGTATATAAATGCATTTTTGCTATTTTAAAGTATTCTAGTTTAAGAATTAATAAACAATCTTAGTAAATATAGCCTTATGAGCAGGTTCAATAGTCTTGTGCTTGGCAATCATGTACGAATAGCCAGATTTTAAATTAACATTTGCGATGACAACTTTAAAATCAATTCCTTGCTCTTGGTATGAGAATGAAATGCCATTTTTTGTATCTCGACCTTGAAAAACCATAAGCTCCGCGACTGTTGCGTCCTTTAAATTCTTGATTGGTGATCTCATTATATAGAGACGATTCTCTTTTCCATCTTCGATAAATGTAGTGTAATTTGCGAACTCTTTTTTAGTTAAGACATGACTAACTTCACCAAAACCATAGTCAGCAACAAACTCACCAAAAGGCTTATTGGAAGAAGAATTTGTAGAGGAAGCATTGTCGATATCGCCATTAAAAATAAGTGTTGAAGCAAATACGCCAACAACAAGAATGCTTGATAGTACTACAGTATTGAAAACATTATTTTTAGCGGTCTTAATTAAGCCTTCTGAAAAAGATAGTTTTAAAAAATCAACAAAATTAGCAAATTTGGTTTTAAACATTTTTGATCCCCTATAGTTATTTAATGAAAGATTATAACATGCTAGGAGCATTAATGCAAGTGGTTAAAAAATAAATAAAAACTAAGGAATGTTAAAGTTGAAATCCCAAAATAACAAAAGCCACCTTAAGGTAGCTTCGTACAGAATTAACTGTATTCAGAACATATTTACCGCACTCAGGCTGACCTTAAAAGGTAATGGGATATCATATATTAAATGTCTGCTGTATCCTTAAATAAATATTATATCATAAATGATTTTTTGTCAATAAATTAAAATTGATTTTAATTTATTAATTTGATATAATATTGAAAAACATTTAAAGGGAAATATTATGAGTAAAAATGAAGATAGAGATAATGCTGTTAGTCATATAAATAAAAATATTTTTCAATTGGCTGATATTATGATTAATGTTGCAAAACCAATAAAAGAACGGTATTTATCGGAGGTGAGCGATAGACGTGAATTACTGAGCACCATAAACAAAGAAATTAATAAAGGGCTAACTAGTCAATTAAAAAAATCATTTAATCATCGAGTTGAATTTGACGATGAAATAACTAGAAAAGTAGACGATTTTTTTTGGAGCATTGATGATATTTGTCAATCAAAAGCTTTTATTGAAAAAAAAGGAAAGATTTCATTTAAAATAAGATTAGTTGGCTCTGAAAATCAATTTGATGAAATCGTGAATGTTGCGTTATTTGAAATGATTTACTATCCTCTTTCTGACGAAATAACATATTACTTAACTGGTTTAGGTTTAAATAAAATAGAGAAAGCATCTTCTTTAATGAGGAAGTCCGTAAAAATAAAGAGAAGAGATTATACGTCTGGTAGAGTAGTTTATTAAGGGCAGTTGGATTGACACGATGCTTAATTAAATATTGAACATCGTATCTGAAAAATTAGAAATCCATCAATTGCTTTATTTATTTTGATAAATTTCATTTATTATCCAGTTATATTAGAATTTAAAAACTATCTAACTTGCTTGCTATTTTTATTTTTTTAATCATTCCCTCTTGATAGTATTTAGGATGTCTTCTGACATTTTCTTCTCTATGTATTTCTTTTCCATTTAAATAATAAATATAAATATTATCTTTAATGTATGCTGGAAGACCATCTTCTCTATTTAGTTTGCCATTTAAATAATAAGATTCAGTACCAATATAATTAATCTTTCTAGCATGCTTGATTCCATTTATATCAATATCTTCTTCAATTAAGTAGAAATGCTGAGTTATTTTATAAAACAATTCAGTAGATAAAGCTAATGGTATAATTATCGAGAAAAATATAATTGTGAATACAGGATCAATTATTGTTGTAAATATTTTAGAATTTGGTGAAGAATAATTCGTTATTTTATTTTTTTCTAAATAAGATATTGCAGATGTTAATAGGTAGGTAATACAAAATAAGTAAATTATACCTAGAATTATTAAGATGACGGTTGAGTAAAATGAATTTATTATTAATAAAATTAGTGCTAAAATAATAAAAAAACCAAAATTTTTTTCAACTTTATACTTAAAGTCATTTATTGTTTTTTTTATTTCAAGATCATCTATGTGGTATGATATATCTCCTTTACTCATCAATAATCTATCAATTGCTTTATCTATTGTATTGAATTTCATTTTTTATCCTTTTATGTAAGAAAATATTATTAATTTTTTCGAAAATAAAGAAGAGTAATTTAAAAAAATGTTTATTAAAAACCATCTAGCTTGTTTGCTATTTTTGCTTTTTTTATTTTTTCTCTCATTTTATTTTGATGACTTTTAGAATATATTAAATCCAAGTCTACATCTTGTTTATAAATCTTAGTTATTTCTTTTCCATTTAAGCAGTAAATATAGGTTTCATAATTCAGATATGCTGGATGCCCATCCTCTCTATTTAATTTTCCATTTAAATAATAAGATTCAGTGCCAATATAATTAATTTTCCTTATATGCTTTACACCTTCTATATAGAAATCTTCTTCAAGTAATGATTTATTGACACTAGTACTGTAAATAAGTTTAGAAAAAAAAGCTGTTAATACTAATATCGGGCAAATCATCATCATGATTATATATTCTGATAAAGATGGTGGTTTTATTTTGCTTTTAATGAAATCACTATTTGTATATTTTGAAATAATAATAATGCAAACCAAATATAGTGTGCTTAGTGTTATTAAAGCAATTATTGATTGAAATGACTTTATTATTAATAAAATTAGTGATAAAATAATAAAAACACCAAAATTGTTTTCAACTTTATGCTTAAAGTTATTTATTGTTTTTTTTATTTCAAGATCATCTATGTGGTATGATATATCGCCTTTAGTCATCAATAATCTATCAATTGCTTTATCTATTGTATTGAATTTCATTTTTTATCCTTTTATGTAATAGAATATTGTTAATTTTGTCGAAAATCAAGAGAAATAAGAAAGAAAATATTTATTAGAAATCATTTATCTTGTTTGCTATTTTTGCTTTTTTTATTTTTTCTCTCATTTTATTTTGATAACTCTTAGAATTTATTAAGTCCACATTTAAATCTTCCCTATAAATCTTAATGATTTCTTTTCCATTTAAGTAGTAAATATAATTCTCATAATTAATATATGCTGGAAGGCCATCTTCTCTATTTAATTTACCATTTAAATAATAAGATTCGGTACCAATATAGTTTATCTTTCTAACATGGGGAGTGCCATTTATATCAATATCTTCTTCAATTAAATAAAAATTTTGAATTATTTGATAAAAAAAATCAGTAAACAAAGCTAAAAGTATGATTACTGGGCTAATTAGAATTATAATTGTGGAATCTAATAAAGAGGACTTCTTTATTTTGTTTCTTATTGAGTACTGTTTTATATACTCTGTAATGATAATAATGCCAGCTAAGTAAAATATGCTTAGAGTTATTAAATTAATGGTTGAGTAAAATAAACTTATTGTTAATAAAATAAGTAATAAAAGAACAAAAAAAGCGAAATATTTTTCAACTTTATATTTAAATTTATTAATATATTTACTTATTTCAACTTCGTCTATATGTCCTGATATATCTCCTTTATCTATTAGTAATCTATCAATTGCCTTGTTTATTCTATTAAATTTCATTTTTTATCCTTTTATGAGTATTGAAATTAATTCTAAAAAAAATCCACTCAAAATATGTAGTGGAGAAAATATTGCTAGCTTAACCATAATTTTTAATGTGTCAATTACTCCCACCAAATCAAACAAGTTTGATTATGGAAGGAGCTTGAATAAAAATTAATAGAGATACAATCTAAAAACCCTTATTTCTTCTCATTAAAGAAATCTTATATAAAT
>Ga0210026_1001384_pt1 | contig 23628 bp, 20 predicted proteins | sample CryGeymeta201509_FD_183977 | JGI IMG/M metagenome (GOLD analysis project Ga0210026, IMG submission 183977) | Groundwater microbial communities from Crystal Geyser aquifers in Utah, USA - Crystal Geyser metaG 2015-09 (SPAdes) (version 2) | ecosystem: Environmental > Aquatic > Deep subsurface >...
GAAAAAGTGCAATGATCAGGGAACCCATCAAACTTTTTTTCAGTTTCATCGATTGACTCCTATAAAAATTTATAGTAAAGATTCACGCCCAGAGGACGTGGCATTGCGTTACCCCTGGAAGGGGTTTCCCTCGCGTCTCGCAGAAAATACGAAACCCTAAAATCTAAATCCTAAACAAATCCTAAACTCAAAATTCAAATATCCCAAACCTCGTATAGATCTGTATGTTATGCCTGAATCGTGCATTAGAGAATCTATTTCGCAAGCTCCAATCCTACACGGAATGACGCAACATTTGGATAAATAAGTCTTGAATTTTGGATTTCGGTCATTCGAATTTGCCCTTCGAATTGGCTCAGGGCGGTGAGCTTGCCGAACCGTTTCGGATTTAGTGCTTCGAATTTCGGATTTTCCCACGTAATCATACGGCACAGCCTTTCAACTCTGATCCGGCCCAAAGGACCGGGTTTTCAGATAGCCAATGAAGATTCATCCCCATACGATTCAGAAACTGGTCCCCAAGCTGAACTGGATCGTCTCCACCGAGTCGAAGGCTTCCGGATTGATGGCATTGGCCCAGACAATCTTGATCGGCCCGGCGGGTGACAGCCAGTAGAAACCGATGCCCCAGCTCTTTTTCAAGACCTCTCCGTCGGTCAGATTCGGCCTCCGGACGGCCTTCACGGCATCGGCGAATCCATCCCCATCGGTATCGGCCTCGATATAAGAGGTAATGGTGGTCTCGCTCACCGGATCAAAGGTCTTCCCTGCATCAAAAAACAGGAATCCTTTGAACCCGGCGGACTGGATGATCGGGAAATTATATTCCACATTGGCCAGCGCCAGCTTGCGGCCGCCGATCAGACTTCCGTAAAAGTTCCTCGGCCCAAGGCTCCGGTACTGGTAGCCCCTCAAGGACTCAATCCCGCCCAGGAAGAACATCTCGGACACCGGGATATCCTGCGGGGAGTTCACGTCCACAAACCCGGCCTCGGCGCCCACGGAGAACGTGGTCTTCCAGGGCCCCTGATAGAAGAGGCGGTCCGAGACATAGTACTTGTTGAAATTCGCATCCCCCAGGAGCCCGGCGAATTTGGCCGAGGCGCGGGCCAGGTAACCCCGGGAGGGATCGAGGATATTGTCCACGGTGTTGCGCCGCCAGCCCAAGGTGACCCCGAAGACGGACTGCGTCTGTGTGAGATTCGTATCGTAATTTGAGGCCACATTGGTAAATTTGATATCTTCATAGTCGAAACCGATGGACCCGCTGCTGTATTCATCCAGGGCTCTCCCGAAGGTCACGCTTCCGCCGGCGCTTTCCTCTCTGAAGGAATCATAATCGCTGATGGTCTTGAAGAGATTGAACCCCAGGCTGACCTCTCTGTCGAAGAGCCATGGCTCGACGAAACGGAGATTGAAATTGCTGTCCTCACCGCCCACCACAGCCGAAAGGTCGACTTCTCTCCCGGTTCCGAAGATGTTTTTCTGACGGATATCAAAAGACCCGATCAACCCCTGCGTGGAACTGGCGCCGATGCCGAAACTCAATGAGCCCGTCTGCTGCTCCTTGACTTTCAGATCCAGGTCCACCACCTGCTCCCCGGCCCTCCGGTTGGTGGAGACATCCACATTCTCGAAGTACCCTGTATTCTTGATCCTGACCTTGCTGCGGTCGATCTTGGCAATATCGTACTGGTCCCCCTCCCGGAACCTGAGTTCCCGCCGGATGACGTTGTCCCGTGTCCGGACGTTCCCGATGACATTCACTTCACCGATAAAAACGCGGTTTCCTTCTTCAACATCCCAGGTCAGATCCACGGTCCTGGCCTCGTGATTCAGATCGGTCAAAGGGGAAACACTGGTAAAGGCATATCCCTTTTCACCAAAGAGGTGGGCGATGGCCTTGATGTCGGACCGGATCGTCTCGCTGCTGAAAACCTCACCCTCCTTGGAGGAGAGGCCCGCTCGCAGGGCCTCATCGGGAACGGCGGTCGCGCCTCGAAAATTCATTTTCCCGATCCGGTACTGTTCCCCTTCGAAGATCGGAATGGTGACCGCAATTTCGTTCTCAGCCCATCCCCATCCTTTGAAGGCCTCATAAAAACGGTCCCAGGTCCGTCTCTTAGGCTTTGCGAAGAGAATCTCGGGTTCTCCGAGCTTGACCTCGAGATAGCCGTGGCTGTAATAATAATCTTTGATCCGCTCAAGATCAATGTCCAGGATCTCCCGTTTAAAGACCCCGGCGGATGTGAGGAAGGAGAGCATCCAGTGCTCTTTGGTTTCCATGGCGCGTTTCTTGATCTCACCGGCCTTGATATGCTCATTCCCCCGAAGAAAAATCTCGCCGATGATCACCTTCTTCCCCTCATCGATCTTGTAGGTCAGTTGTTTGTTCTGATTCTTGTCCTCTTCCTCCCGGCTCTGGATCTGGGCGAAATAAAATCCCTCGTTCTGGTACAGCTTCAAGACGGCCTCCTTGTCCCTCTTGATCCGCTTGAGGTCGTAAGGGGAACCGATCCTGGAGAGAAGCGCATCCCGGATCTTGCCCTCTTCCAGCTCCTTGTTCCCTTCAATCGTGATCGAAGAGATAATCGGCTTTTCCTCGATCCGGTAGATCAGCCGGACGCCCCCATCCACAGGCTCGCTCTCCACCTGCACATTCTCGAAATACCCTCCGGTATCATAGATCGCCCGGATGTCCTGTTGCAGGGTTGCCATGGACAGGGGCTCTCCGACTTTGGATGCGATCTTGTTCAGGATGGTCCCGCTGTCGATCCGCCGGTTTCCCACGATCTCGATCTTCCGGATGATGGGAGAGACCCCTTGCTCAGCCCATGCGTGCGGGATATAGGAGCAGAACCATGCCGCGGCCATCCACAGCCAGAAGGCCCATAGCCTCCCTGATTTTTCACCCGATCCCGGTCTTTTCTTCGCGGATATCAACGCTTCACCTCGGATTATCTATACACAGCGACAGAAGTCGTAATCAGTTTGTCATTGTCCGGCCTGCCCTCGGTTTACCGGGGCTTGACCGGACAATCCACCCTTCGACAGGCTCAGGGTGACAATTGTCATGGTGAGCTTGTCGAACCATGGATTCCCCGATCAAGCATGCCCTCGACTACGATCGGGGGGCGGGGAATGACGTTGTTGATTTATGACGTTCTGTATATTTTCGGGCCGATCGATCTTCCCGTCTCGGCAGAATCAAAAAAACGAATGGAAGCAGAAACAAAAGGGGATCGAGTGAACCGCCCCCTTGGCTGGACCATGCAGGAGACCTTTGGAGCCCGCATCCGCCGCCGCCTCCTCCTCCCGTATCCCCTGAATCAATCACCGGCAGGTCAATCACCAACGCAAAGGCGCCCAGACTCCCGGCCGTAAAAGAAACCTGCTGGTGGAGGAACGTCTTGCCGTAATTGCTCTTGGTCAATGAAGTGATCTCCTCCCAGGTCCCGTTCACGAGGTGGAAGACCCGCGCGCTTTCGGCGCTATAGCTCGCAAGGACCGGAAGGGTGACGGCCGCCTGACCGGTGAGGCTCCCTTCTTTGAGAGAGATATCAACCACCGGCATGGCATACCGGTATAAAATCGGCAAAGACGGAAGCGTCTCCGTGGATATGGAGAGGGTGACCGGCGTATCCGTGCTCAAGGCGCCGGACCCGAACGTCACGCTTGCCCCGAAGATGCTTGTGATCGGATCGAGGATGACATCCGGAGGATCGAGCACGGCCACGGCGCCGCCGGAGCCCGCGCTGATCCATGCCGCTGTTTCGGCGGTGAGCTTCCCTGTGGAGCTGGCGCCCACCGCCGCAGCCGGGGTCTCGCTTGTATTTGAGACCCCGCTGTAGGCGCCGCTCCCGTTTGCGCTGAGATAATTACCCGTGTTTGTTACGGTTCCCGTGGAGGTCGAGAGGATGCCATAGGCCTTGTTCGAGGTGATGGAATTGTCGGTGATCGAGACCGAAGCCGTCTCGGTCAGATAGATCCCGCTTGCGCCGTTTCCTGAAATGGTGTTGCGGTCCAGATTGATCCCGGAACTCACCCCTCCGACCTGGACCCCGTACCCGAAATTGCTCTGAATGGCATTATGATTGACCGTCACGTCCGTCCCGTCCGTAATCAGGATCCCGGCCTCCTCTGCGTTGGAGACGGTGCTCCCTGTCACGGTCACGTTCCTGCTCTGCAGGACCGCGACCGCTCCTCCCCCCCCGGTCAGGGAGAGGGTTGAATTTTTAATCGCAACCTGATCGGCCGCGTCCTGGAGCCCCTCCACCTCGATGCCGTACCCGGATGGGCCGGGCTTCGTGACATTGAATCTCACTTGGTCCAAAGTCGCCCCCGTCTCGGCGCCCGAGGCTCCGCCGGAGCCCGCTGTGTCAGAGATCAGGATCCCGTTGATACAGTCTTTCAGAGTCACGTTCACCAGGACCGCCCCCGTGACCGAGGCGGCATCTCCTAAAATTTTCACGGCCGGAACCGTATTCTGTGTCTGAATGGTGAACCCCGTGAGGGTGACGCCATCTACACCGGTGATGGTGATCCCGCCCTTGAGGAAGGTGCTGTCCGGGTCCGCCCCGATCAGGGTGATGGTTTTGTTCATGACCAGATCTTCAGTGTAGGTTCCGGAAGGAATATAAAGGAGGGCGCCGGAAGAGGCCGCATCAATTGCGGCCTGTATCGAACCGGTCACCTTGATGTAACCGGAAAGATTCGGCGCCGAAGAGGCGTCTCGGGGATCCGCCTGGTAGGTGATCTCTACGGCATCGTTGTATCCGTCGCCGTCCGTATCCACCAGTGAAGGATCGGTCTCGCCGGCATCCAGCACCCCGTCTTTGTTGAGATCCTCTTTGTCATCCCGGATGCCGTCCTTGTCGGCATCCATATCCTTGGGGTCAATATCCTTGCCGTCCAGGATCCCGTCCCCGTCCGTATCCGTGTTCGTGGGATTGGTCCCTGCATTGAATTCGGCCAGATTGGAGAGCCCGTCCCCATCCTTGTCGGAGGCGCCGTCGTCTGTGACCGGGTCCAGGCCGTAAAAGGTCTCGAAACGGTCGATCATCCCATCGCCGTCAGCGTCCGGGTCGGAGATCGAGAAGAGGACCGATTTTCCTTCCTGGAGTTCGGATGGATCAAGGGTGAGCCCCGATGACCCGTCCTGGTTCTCAATCCCCACAGTGGCGGTTGTCAAATCGATGACCTCACCGCCTCGGAGCTCCTTGTATTGGAACAGGATGTCGCTGTTGTTTTCATAAAGGATCACCTCAAAGGTCCGGGCGCCCCCTTTTCCCTCCACCGGCACGCCGATCCACTCCGCCACAAAATAGCGGCTCCCCTCCACCCCCCCGGTTAGGGTATAGATGCTTCCCCCCTTGGAGGGGTCCAGGTTTGAAGAGAGCGGGGCGATAACCGCATTGGGAGCGGCCGCGTCCGGTATGGATGGAAGGCGCAGGGTTGTCTCAAGGCCGCTGGTGTCGTTCGGGAAACCGATCACGCCATTCGCGCCCACGATGATCTGCGTGTAAGCGTTATTGTAAAAATTGAAGGTAAACCCGAGGTCGACCGCCGCACTCACCGCATCGGCCCCGAGGTCGAGCCGGGCACCCCCGGTGGAGGCGCTGATATAGTCATAGGTATAGAAAACCGGAGAGACAAACGCATAATCAGCGGCTAAAACCTGTGCCGGTCTCAGGCTGAATCCCAGACAAAACAGGATCAAGACCCGCATGACCCCTGAAAAACCCTTCTTCAGTAAAGACATATCAGACCCCTTTGTAAGTTAACCAATGGAAAATAGGATATTTGGCCGCAAAAGTCAATCAATATATGTACTTTCCGCAAGAGGCCCAGGATGATCCCCCTGTTTTTTAAACGGTTTCAAATACCGGAAATTCTGTGTTATACTTCAAATAAGGGTTCAAGGGTTCATTAACTTTATGAACGTTCAGCGGAGATCTGCCCATGGGAGATGAAGAAGGTAGTAAACAGAATCATTTAAAGAAAATCTACGTCCTGGACACCAATGTCCTTCTTTACGACCCGGATTCGCTCTTCTCCTTTAAGGAAAATGACGTGGTCATCCCTGTGGTGGTGATCGAGGAGATGGACCGTTTCAAGAAGGACCTGAACGAGACCGGCAGGAACGCACGGCTGGTTTCCAGGAGATTGGATGAACTCCGAAAACAAAAAGGCCTCTCCCAGGGTGTCCAGTTGAAAAACGGAGGCGCCCTCAGAGTCTTTGTGGAAAAAAAGGTCTTTGATCTCCTCCCTCCTGAACTCCACATCTCCAAGGCGGACAACCGGATTCTCTCCGTGGCCATGGCGCTCAAGCAGACCAACCCCAAGCAGGAGGTGATCCTGGTCACCAAGGATACCAACATGAGGATCAAGGGGAATGCCTTCGGCATCCAGGCCGAGGACTACACCACCAACAAGGTGGAAATCAGCGAACTTTATACGGGCGTCACGACCAAGGATGTCTCGTCAGAGATGATCGACAAATTCTACCGGCAAAAAGGACTCCCCTGGGAAACCGATGGACTCGCGCCCAACCAATTCATCCATCTTGTGGATTTGTCTTCCCGCTCACACTCAGCCCTGGCCCGTTATCATGCAGACAACAAGGTCATTTCCCCCCTCAAGGATTTCAGCGCGGGCGTATGGGGGATACGTCCATTGAACAAAGAACAGCAGTATGCCATGGAACTTCTGATGGATCAGAAGGTGAAGGTGGTCACCCTTGTGGGGATTGCCGGAACAGGTAAGACCCTCCTCGCCCTGGCAGCCGGCCTGGAACAGACTGCCGAGCAGGGGCTGTACAAACGGCTGGTGGCCTGCCGCCCCATCCTCCCCATGGGCAAGGATCTGGGTTACCTCCCGGGGGACATTGAGGAAAAGCTTCTCCCCTGGATGCAGCCGATCTTCGACAACATGGAATTTCTGCTCGGCTCATCCGGAGGGCCCGAGGAGATCAAGAGAAACCTCAAGGAACTTCAGGAAATGGGGACCCTTCAGCTCGAGGCCCTGACCTATATCCGGGGACGAAGCCTTCCCAACCAGTACCTGATTGTGGACGAGGCGCAGAACCTCACGCCCCACGAAATCAAGACCGTCATTACGCGGGCCGGTCAAGGGACCAAGGTGGTTCTGACCGGAGATCCCTACCAGATCGATAATCCTTATGTGGATTCATCAAGCAACGGATTGACCTATGTGGTGGAGAGGTTCAAGGGTGAGCCCCTGTCCGGGCATGTCACCCTGTTCAAGGGAGAAAGGTCGGATCTTGCTGAACTGGCGGCAAAGATCCTTTAAACCGGATTCCATCATGGGGAAAGGCTAAGTGGCCCTATTCGTAAATATGGTGGCATTCGAGTGCCGTAGGGCGGGCTCATCGGCGTTCCGCTCCTTGCGGTGTACCAGAAGGGTACGCCTCAGTCGCGCGCCTTGATGCGCCCGCCCTACGACCCTCTCGGTACGTTACCATATTTACGAACAGGACCACTAAGTACTCTTTTTCACAACCAAGATTATCCTTGACCCCTTTCATATTTTTAATCTATAATAAAATAAAATGGGTAAAGAACCATAACCGCTTATTGATAAAGCGTATGCCGGAAGTATAGATACAGAGAATGTTTTCATTTTTATTGACGTTTGTAGTTACTTTGGTCTTTTTTTTGCTCATCCCTCATCCTGCCTATGCCTGGGGACCTGCTACACATATCTATCTCGGCGTGGAAATCCTCAAGGATGTTTCAGCCCTTTCCCCGCTGGTGGCCTCAATCCTTACTAAATTTCCCTATGATTTCCTGTATGGCTGCATCAGCGCGGACATCACGGTCGGGAAGAAATATATTCCATACCGCAAACATTGCCACAACTGGAGAATCGGCTTCAAGATCCTTTCCGAGGCCGAGAGCACGGCGCAGAAGGCCTTTGCCTTCGGCTACCTCTGCCACTTGGCCGCAGATACCGTGGCCCACAACTTTTTTGTCCCCAGCCGCATGATCAGCGCCTACAGCACAAAATCACTTGGGCATACCTACTGGGAGATCCGCGCCGACAGCCTGATCAGGCGCAAATACTGGCATGAATTCAAAAAGATAGACAAAGAGGTCCAAAAAACCCACGACCGGCTGATCCGGACCATCGTGGAACGGACGATTTTCCCCTTTGAGGTGAACAAGGGAATCTTCAACGGCATCCTGCTGATCAACCGCCTGAAACAGTGGCGCCAGATCGTCCGGGGCCTGACCTCCTTTTCCCGGTGGAGCCTGGGATTGGAAGACATGAACAAATATCACCGCCTCTCCATGCTTCTCATCCTGGATCTCCTGATCTCCTTTGAGCGCGCCGAATGCCTGAAACTGGACCCCACCGGAAAGGCCAATATCCGATCTGCCGGAAAGCTCAAAAAGAGCCTGAAACGCCTTGCCTTGGGGAGCAGGCTCAACGACTCCGCCTGCGAGTCCGTTGTCAAACAACTTCCGGTTCAGGCCCCATTCTTTGAATAGAAACTCGCTGTTTCCGGACTTGCCACCCTGCTGATCATCCTGTAAGATCTCCTTTAATGCAGCAGACACGGTTTGCGTAACTTGTGAGGTTTGTCCGATGGCGTCAGCTTCACCAAGGTCTAAGAAAATCTCAAAGGGAAAGGGGCCGGCAACCCCGAAGCATGCCCCTCTGATCGGCGCCCACATGTCCATTGCCGGCGGGATCTCCCTCTCCCTGGGCCGAGGCCGTGATCTCGGCTGCCGCACCATACAGATTTTCACCCGGAACGCAACACAATGGAAGGCCCCTCCCCTGTCCGAGGAAGAAGTCCTCTCATTCAAAACCATGGAAAAACAGACCGGAATCTCACCGGTGGTGGTGCACGATTCTTACCTCATCAATATCGCCTCCCCGGACCCCAAGAAACTCGAGGCCTCCCGGAACTCCCTGCTCCAAGAGATGGAGCGGACCGAGACGCTAGGCATCCCTTATCTGGTCATGCACCCAGGCGCCCACATGGGGTCCGGTGAGAAAGAGGGCCTGCTGCAGATCAGCCGATCCTTGAACGACCTGCATAAAAAGACGAGCGGCTTTGCCATGAAGATCCTGCTCGAAACCACGGCCGGCCAAGGGACCAACCTGGGATACACCTTCGAGCAGATCGAACGGATCATCTCCTCAGTAACTGAACCCGAACGGCTGGGGGTCTGCGTGGATACCTGCCATATCTTCGCCGCCGGCTACGACATCCGAACGGACGAGGGATATGAAGAGACCATGAGCGCTCTTATCGCGCGCTTCGGCCTTGAGAAGATCCGGTGCATCCACGTCAATGATTCCCAAAAAGAGTTCAAAAGCCGCGTGGACCGCCATGGACATATCGGTGAGGGGGAGATCGGGCTCCCGGCGTTCCGCCGCCTCATGACCGACCCCCGTTTCAAGACCGTCCCCAAGATCCTCGAGACCCCCAAAGGGAAAAATGATGAGATGGACAGGAAAAACCTGGACCGTCTCTTGAACCTGGCCCGATCTTCCGCCACCTAAATTCAAGAAGCGCCTTGACCGTTAAACACAGAGGGAGAAATTCCCCTCTTTGGCAAAGACTCGACGAATGGGTCCGCGCTGTTTGAACATCTTGACATGGGCTCATGTTTGATAATATAGTAAGAACAAAGTGGGTTGGGTTAATAGCATCAGGAGGCTATGTAAATGAAAATCAGAGTTATATTAGAGCCGAGTGAAGACGGGGGATATACCGTAATCGTGCCCGCGCTGCCGGGTTGTATAAGCGAAGGCGATACGAGAGAGAAAGCTCTCACCAACATAAAGGAGGCGATAGAACTGTATCTTGAGCCGGTTGATGATGATCTTGATTTTGCTCAAGACGCCGAATTTCTGGACATAGCGGTATGACGAAAGTCCCGAGCCTCGGCTATGAAGAAGTGATCAAGGCTCTGCGGCGCGGGGGGTGGGTTGTCGTCAGGCAGAAAGGCAGCCACATACGCCTGCAGAAACACACTCAGACGGAGGTACTCAAGCTTACTGTTCCCGCCCACCGTCCAATCAAACGCTCTACACTTTCACATATCCTGAGACAGGCGAGATTAACGGTTGATGAATTTCTGAATCTGTAAAGTGGCGAGCACTTCACTTGACCCCTGGACCCCAAGATACCACAGTGTAGTAGCCGTCGCAGACGGCAAAGATGGAGAAAAGCGGTGCACGCGAAGCGTAATCCTTGACCCCTGATGTTTTCACCCACTCTTTTGGAGATGAACTGAAAATCTAAACCTTCTTTTAAAACTGGCATGAATTGAGCCTTTCCCCTGCAAAGTGCATTTTCCAGGGAATGTGCTATACTATTGAACATCCACAGGCTGTATGTCCGTACTGAAGGGGTGATCTGTATGGCATTAAAACACGGATCCAAAAAGGCCCTTCTGGTGATCGATATGCTGAATGACTTCATCCTTCCGGAGGCGCCGCTCAGGGTCCCCTCGGCAGCGGGGATCATCCCTTTTCTTCAGGAAAAACTAAAGGAAATGAGATCGCAAAGGCTTCCGGTTATTTACATCTGTGATGCACACGACACTGACGACCAGGAATTTGAATACTGGCCGCCTCACGCCATGGAGGGGACCAGAGGCGCCGAGGTCATCGACTCTCTTGCCCCGGAACCTGGAGAGGTTATCATAAAAAAGAAACGATACTCGGGCTTCTACCAGAGCGGACTGGACCGGACGCTCAAATCCCTGGGGGTTGGCCATCTCATGGTCACCGGCGTGGTAAGCAACATCTGCGTTCTGTATACGGTGGCGGACGCCCGATCCCGGGGTTATCAGGTGAGCGTTCTCCGGGACGGCGTGGCCGGACTGGACCCAGGGGACCATGCCTTCGCCTTGAAGCAGATGCAGGAGGTCCTCCATGCCGAGATCGTCTGACCGGGAAAGGGCAGGAACACGAACAAAAAAAGATTTCATACGGCCACCGATGAAGAGATACGCCAGGGTAAGATCACCGATGTCTACTTTGAACGGACCCTCGAAGTCTTGAAGAAAAAGGGGATCCGCAAACACGTGCGGGCCGAGTTCATTGCCAAGGAGCTCCCCATGGGTTATGAATGGGGGGTCCTCGCAGGGATCGAGGAATGCGCCTCACTCATGGAAGGGCGCCCGGTTCACATCCGGTCCATGAAAGAAGGCTCTATCTTCTATCCCCTGGAACCGGTTATGGAGGTGGAGGGAGAGTATACGGACTTCACCCTCTTCGAAACCGCCCTCCTCGGCCTGATCTGCCAGGCATCGGGTGGGCGACCCGCGCCGCACGCTGCAAAAAGGCCGCGGGTGACCGTGCCGTGATCAGCTTCGGGGCCAGAAGGATGCACCCGGCCATTGTCCCGATGATCGAGCGGAGCGCCTATATCGGCGGGTGCGACGCTGTCGCCGTTGGAAAGAGCGCAGAACTCATCGGGGCCGCGCCTGTGGGGACCATGCCCCACGCCCTTATCCTGGTCATGGGGGATACCCTTACAGACACCAGGGCCTTTCACGAGATCATCGATAAAACCGTGAAACGGGTCTCCCTGATTGATACCTTCCACGATGAAAAGTTCGAGACCCTCAATGTGGCCGAGGCCATGGGCAAGGATCTTTATGCGGTGCGACTCGATACGCCCGGCTCCAGGCGAGGGGATTTCCTGAAGATCCTTCAGGAGGTACGCTGGGAACTCGATCTTCGGGGATTTAAGGACCTCAAGCTCTTTGTCAGCGGCGGTCTCAACGAAGAGGAGATCCTCCGTCTCAATCCGGTGGTCGATGCCTACGGCATCGGGACCTTCATCAGCAACGCCCCGGTCGTCGACTTTGCCATGGACATCGTGGAAATAGAAGGGAAGCCCCTGGCCAAACGGGGCAAGTGGTCCGGGGCCAAACGGGTGGTCTTTTGCCCCCACTGCCGCGCCAGAAAGATCCTCCCGCTGAAAGACAAGCAGGATCTCTGTACCTGCGGAAAAGCATATATCGACCTTCTCAACGCCCTGCTCAGCAGCGGGAAGGCCGTCCAAACCCTTCCAGACCCCCGGCCAATCCGGGAATTTGTCCTGGGCCAGCTCGCCAGTCTATGATCCCCTGGTTCCGTCCGTGCAGAGAGCCGGTTAAACTCCTTGAAAAGGCGGCCATCCCATTATATAATAGAAAAAAGCTGGACGGATATCATATCGGTCCGATCATATTTTCATCCAACTACAAGGAATCCTGACGAGGCAGACCCTATGCAGATCTATTTTGAACAGGAAGGCCGGCTTGAAAATACCCCTCTGTCCGGAATACTGAAATCCCTTTGTGACCGCTTGGAAAGCGGGATGCTGACCATTGAGCAGGACGAGATCAAAAAGTCGATCTACCTCAACAACGGGAACATCGTTTTTGCCACGTCGAACTGGGAGAACGACCGCCTGGGAATCTTCCTGTTCCAGCACGGGAAACTCACGCTCGAGGATTTCGAGCGATCCTCGGAGCTCATGACGCCGAATCGGCGACATGGGGAGATCCTTGTGGAACTGGGGGTCATCACACAGCAGAATTTGAATTGGGCGGTCAAAGAACAAGTCAAAGAGATCATCATGAGCCTCTTTCACTGGGACCGGGGGAGCTATACCTTTATCTCCATGGACCCTCTCAAAAGCGAGCCTATCACGCTCAAGGCCAAAACCCTGGATTTGATCCTGGATGGAACGAGACGCATCACCAGCTGGAAAATCATCCAGTCCGGGATCGGCTCCCTGGACGCACGCTTTAGGCTTTGTGAATCAAACGGGGAGATCCTCAACAGGATATACATGAAGCCCAAGGAAAAAAAGGTGGTCGAGGCGCTCCATCAGGCCCGATCGGTCCGGGAGATCTGTAATGAACTTGAAATCGGCGATTTCGAGATTTGCCGTATCCTGATGGGGCTTCAGGCCGTCGGAATCATCGAAAAAGCCGCAAGCCGTGTGGAGACCTGCTGAAACCGAATATCATTCCCCCCTGTTTCTATTTGACCATCAAAAATAGATTTGTCAAGAATGCCCTCTTTGTTGTATCCTATTAAATGGATTTAACAGGAGAGAGGGCCATGGCACTCCTTGAGTTCCAGGTTGATGAGATTTTCAGCATTGAAGAAGGTCTCAAGGTCTTACGGGAAGAGATTGAACGGAACAGCAGTATTGAGCTTGTTAATATTCCTCTCAATCTGATCCGGGAATGGCGTCCCCTGCTCCAGGGGAAAAAAGTGACCTTGTACAACAACCTTGTGGACGGACTCCCCGCCGACATCCAGGACCTCGGCAGAGAGGTCTTCACCTCCGTGAAGATGAAAGGGACGATTTACGGACGGGTCGTAGAGAAGGGTGAAATCTTTCTCAAGCATAAGATCTACAACATCTGGTACGACGATAAAGAGATCCTCAACATCGGGGGCATCACCTACAGACGATGCGTGAAATGCATCCAGTCCATGCACCGGGATATCCTCCTCGAAGACCAGATGGATGTCCTGAACATCATGACCCTTTATGACGCGGAAAGAGGGACCGAGGCCATCCTCAAAGCCGTGGAAAAATCATCCCGTGTTCGGATCGTAAACCTTCCGAAAATCCTTGTGAAAAAGGTCGTGGTTCAGCTCGACGCAGACGACATCAAGATCATCTGCGCCCAGAGGAGCGACGAGGCCAGAAAGGTGGCAAACCAATACAACGCCAAGGTCTCGGGAAGCCTGCTCAATGTCTATTCCATGTACAAGGGGAAAAAAGTAAAGAGCGGCGGGATCGCCCTGGACGAGAGCTTCTTCAGCGTGGATTACCTGGAGGATGAGATATACTCGATCCTGGGTATCGAATGGCCCCGCTGCCCCTCCTGCATGACCGACTTCTACGAACTGGGCTGGCGCGCCGCCACCAAGGTCAGATAATCTCAGCCAAGGGGTCACCCATTGATCATTGGATCATATTTCAAGGGAAAAGACATAACCCCCCGGTGGGTATGCCCCATGTGTAGATAGGTAACCGGTCATTCTGGGCTGTTCAGACGTCCCAGAAGGATCGTAGCGAAGACGAAATTCATCCTTTCTTCCTTCTGTACCTTTTTGTAAAAGTCACAGACCTTGCAGTCGTCATATTTCCTGGCGAAGGTCCCCTGGATCTTTCCGCCGCACAGGGTCCCCGCGACGACCCAGCAGGCCCGGCCTGCATTTCTGCCGCCGTGCACCCCATCAAGTTTGCCCAATGTTGCCGCAGGGCATTCACCCAGATCGTGCACATGTCTACCTCCGGGTTCCCGGCCGCATTTCTTGATATCCCAGCAGTTGAGTTTTTTCATATAAGGCTTTTCTTGCAGCATTTCTATAAATTATATTTCCCCGCAATGAAACTGTCAACAACTGAAACACAATAAACATGAAACACCATGAACATATTTTTTTTGCAGCCTCTCCTGGAACGGATAATGATCAACCGCCTTACAATAATGACGATAGGGACTTAACAATTTGCATCTTCTTGTCTATTCATTAGCCCGACTTCCGCAACTCGCTCCTGAAACGGACGAATTTTCCAGGCAAGGAGAGTGTAAGCCATTGATATAGAAAGGTGCGCCTTCTTGAAATGGCTTGTAGTGCCGACCTACCCTCTTGGTATGGAACGAGCGCTTCGGCTGGCTCGGAGGCCTTTCTTTCAGCGCCTCGGCCTGGCGGGTGCGCTGCCGGGACGAGTTCATCGGCTGGAGTGAAGACGCCCGCAAACAGACCCTGCAACTCGTGGTCAACAACAGCCGGTTTCTGATTGCGCCCATGGTCAAGGTGCCGGGCCTGGCCTCCCACGTTCTTTCTCAGTGCTCTAAACGGCTCGCTGAGGACTGGCAGGAACGGTATTCGTATCGGCCCCGTTTTGCTTGAGACCTTTATAGAACGAGGCCGGTTTACGGGGGTCTGCTATCGCGCCGCCAACTGGCACTATGCGGGCGCCACCACGGGTCGAGGCCGTCAGGGAACAGGAACGACGACCAAAGATGTCTACCTGTATCCCCTCTGTGATGATTGGAAAACGACCTTGTGCCGGCTTGCGGATGGAACCGTTTCCACTCGTCAAAAACCACCGTACCGGGAACCAGCCGACTGGACCGAGGAAGAGTTCGGCGGCGCGGCGTTGGGCGATAAAAGGCTGGGGAATCGACTGATGCAACTGGGCGGATCTTTTTTCGCTATGCCTGCCGACAACATCCCCCAGGCGTGCGCCACCGATGCCGCCGCAAAAGCGGCTTACCGGTTCTTCGACAATGATCAGGTTAGTATGAATGCCATCCTGTCGCCCCACTTCGAGACGACTGAACAACGCCTGCGCGCCCAAGAAGTCGTCCTGGTCGTACAGGACACCACGAGCCTCAATTACACGAGCCATCCCGAAACCCTCGGCCTCGGTCCCATCAACACGCAGGGCGATAAAAGCATAGGACTTCTGCTGCATGATACCATGGCGTTTACGCCGGAGGGCACCCCGCTCGGTCTGCTCGATGTGCAGTGCTGGGCGCGAAACGAAGACGAGGCAGGCAAGCGGCACGAGCGCCACGGCAAGCCTATTGAAGGAAAAGAGAGCTTCAAATGGCTCAAGAGCTACCTGGCCGTCTCTGCAATCCAGGCCAGGTGCCCCAACACGAAGCTTATCGTGATGGCGGACCGCGAGGCCGATGACGATGAGTTGTTTGCCGAACATCTCCAAACCCGCAAAAGCGCCGAGCTGCTCATCCGGGCGGAACGATCTCGCAATCGAAACGTCGCCGACGATGAGGAGCACATCCAGCGCCTGTGGCCTTTCATGGATGCCCTGAAGCCTGCCGGTGTGGTAGAGGTGGCGGCGCCGCCGCGACCGGATCGGACTCTGCGGACGGCGAGGCTCGAAGTTCGCTTTGCCCCGGTCACCCTCAAGACCCCTCATCGAAAACCCGGTTTGCCCGATGTGCCGCTTTATGCCGTCCATGCCAAGGAGATCGACGCGCCCGCCGGCATCGAACCGCTCGAATGGATGCTGCTTACCACCCTGGCGACGACCTCCTTTGAGGAGGCAAAGGCCGCCCTTGCCTATTATACCAAGCGCTGGGGCATTGAAATATACCACCGCGTGCTCAAGAGCGGCTGCCGCATTGAGGACAGGCAACTGGGAACAGCACGGCGTCTGGAAAACTGTCTGGCGATCGATATGGTGGTGGCGTGGCGGATTCATCATCTCACCTGGCTCGGTCGTGAAACACCGAACGTGCCCTGCACGGTTTACTTTGACGATGCAACATGGAAAGCCCTTGTCGGCTTCATGAATCAGACCCCCGTGGTCCCGGCTGCGCCGCCCACGCTCCGGCAGGCGATGATCATGGTCGCGACGCTGGGCGGCTTCCTCAACCGCAAATCGGACGGCGAGCCAGGGACGGAAACCCTCTGGCGCGGGCTGCAGCGTCTTGACGATATAACCCAGGCGTACATCGCCTTTGTGCTTCGACCTCAACATATCCCCCCTGCGGTCTCATCCAACCCCGGTTATGGGTAAAGATGAGCATCAAGGGAGGGGATGCCCGCCGGCAGTTCCCTCGCCCCTTGTGGGAGAGGATAAGGGTGAGGGGTAAAGCATTTCGATTAACTGCATACTCCCGGAATGGCCAAACTCCGGGAGTCCCCCGGCAGAGCCGGGGGTTTACCTATATGCAATTAAAAGGTGTTTGTTTGCGTGTACTTATTGGATTGAAGCTTCGTTTTTAACTCCGCCATCATAAATGCCAAGGCGTCGTTCGAAACGATGTGTGAGTCTGATTCTGAATTTGAAGTCCGGCTTCGTCTGACGACTACGCCGTGACAATCTTCGTTCTCACTACGTTTCGAACGAAGATTGGTGGCGGTGGCTGGACTCGAACCAGCGACTCTACGGATATGAGCCGTATGCTCTGACCGGCTGAGCTACACCGCCCCAAACTACCAAGACCGTTTAAATTAATGAATTCCGCTTAAATTGTCAAGAATATTTCTGTGAATTGGGTCTGCGACAAAAATGCCTGCCCTCCGACTGGATCGGGGGATCGGAGGACAGGGCCAACCGGAGCATCCACTCCTTATATTTTGTCTGGGTTCCCCGATCCAGTCGGGGAATGACGCTCTCAGAGAAATGCTAATGGGTGTCTGACCCCCATTTCCCTACTTCGCATTCTCATAAATATCTTTGCCGATCAAGGCAAGCAGAGAGTCAAAATGCTGGTAGACCTGCTGCCGGGACATGGCCCTGGATGCGTTCTTCTCCAGAATAAAATCCCCCTCTCTGAGTCCGAGAACGGCGGCATCCCTGGAGCGGATGGCCCTGACCCAGATTTCAACATGATAATTCTCTGAGCGGTCCGTACCCGGTCGATCCGTCTCTTTGCCGATCTCCACTTGACCGAGCACCACCGCATCAACACCCAGTCTTCGTCCCTGGATGGCGGTGAGCTGGTTATTCTCACGCAGCTTTTCAAAACTCTCCGGGGTGTTGTCCACGGAGAGCGGGCCATCCATGACTTGAAAACCTCGCACATGGAACTGCTGGCCGGCAAAACCGGTAAAATCTTCTCCAGCCTCTGAAAACATGCCTATAGGTAATGAGACGTTTATCCTGTTTGTGATCAGTATCCCGAGTCGAAGGGACTCACTGGCGTGAGGAATCACCCCGATGTCCGAAAGCCTTTTCTTAACCTTATCCTCGGAGACAGAGGCCTCCAGTTCAATCTTGTAGAGGTTTTCGACGCGGGCATCCAATACGAACCGGTACCATTCGATATAATAGAACGGGTCCGTGGAGAGGATCTTCTCGTAAGCCTTGTCCTGGTCCGGAGCTTCGGTATAATTGAGGATGCCGGAGAGCGATTCCTGGATCGCGTTCCTCAAGGCCTTGTCAAGGGCCCTGTTTCTGGCTCCCTCTACATCCCCTCTGAGGATGACACCGGTCCCTGAGCCCTGAACGATTTTCCCCGCCGAAACCGGACCGGGGAAAAAGCAAAAAAACACTAAAGCGGCACAAAGGATCCGTAAGTGCGACAACTCACCCTCCAAAAACCGGCATGCAGGAACGGTCCGTCTGAAGCATCTCCAGGAACGCCTCGATCCGGATCCTGGTCCTCTGGTCGAGGGGCCCGGGCTTATCCCCCTCGAGGGTCAGCACCGGGACATTCAGCTTTTTCCTGAACAGGATGTCTTCGATCTGCCGGAAGCAGAAGGCCTGAACGTAATGGATCACCCCCTGGATCCCGCGCATTCGGATCTGGGCCGTGATATCTTCAATCCGGCCGTACACGCTGTAGGGATAGGTGTAGTGGAGGTACTGCTCCACCAGGTCCTCGGTCTCGTACGGCATGGCGAACTGGCGCTGGATCTCATTGAAAACCACCCTGGCCCCGGCCTCTTCGATAAAGTCATAGATCCCCCGCGTGATGGGGGGGACGCCGATAAACCCGATGCGGGGCCCGTCCGGAAACGGACGCCGTTCTTGGACTTCCGCCAGGAAGCGGTCGAGATCCTTTTCGTATGCCAAGGGGTCACCCCGGAAATCACTTGAGCAGACCTGATAGATATGGTTCTCCTGACCGGTTACCCGGTTCCCCTCCCAGGTCTCACGGTCTATCACCCTGATCTTTTCCCGAACCCGGTCCAGGGCCTCCTTGACTTTCTGCGCTTCCCCCCATGAGGCGCCGAAATGCTCAGCCATCTTCTCTATCTGAAGGCGGAGCAGGTCGTGGTCCCGGTCGTAGGGAAAGGCAAAAGGAAATATGCGGATCCCCTCTTCCTCAAAGACCTCCATGAGGGCCTGGGTATTGCTGCAGTCTCCCTGGGTCACGGCCACGATCTCGGACAGATGCCGGACTCGGGCCGCCGCATAGATCCCCTTGATCCATCCACAGGTGTTCCTCGGGAATCCCCGGGTCTCGGCCTCCTCCACACGAAGGCCGGCTTCGGGATCCTCGATAAAGATGTTGTTCAGATCTACCGGAATACGGCCGGCCGCGAAGAGGACTTCGACTGGGATGCTGGTGGTAAACCCGACCTTCTTCTGTTCCATGAAATGCACTCTACAACACTGCCCCTGCCATGTCAACATGGGACATGATGAAGGGTTCTGACCCCCGTAATATCTAATGTTTATCTGCCGTCAAACAGGAAGGTTCCTGAGTGGCCCTATTCGTAAATACGGCGGCATTCGAGGCCGTATGGCGGTCTCATTAGCGTTCCGCTCCTTGCGGTGTACCAGAGGGTACGCCTCAGTCGCGCGCCTTGATGAGACCGCCCTACGACCCTCTACCGGTAAACCGAGTACAAGTCGGTACGTTACCATATTTACGAACAGGACCACTAAGCGCCGAAGCTACCTGCTCTTATGCCCATCGCGCCGATGACCAACTTTTACTACGATGACCACGAGCATGTCATCCCTGATTTCGTAGATGATGCGGTAGACACCTTGACGGACACGATACCTCTCCTGACCGGACAATTTCTCACAGCCCGGCGCCCGCGGATCCTTAGCCAGCAAATCGAAGCATTTAAGAATCCGAACGACATCCTTGTTCGGAATACCACGAAGATCCTTGGCAACGGATTTCTTGAATATCAGTCTATATCTTGCCATGGGCCTTCAAATCTTTTAACAACGCCTCGTAAGTTATGGCGGGCTCCTTCGCACGATCATCGAATGCAGCGAGATCTTCCTGATCCTCTCTCAGGATGACCCGAACTGCGTCATTCACGATGTCAGACAGACTGCGCTGGGTATGAACCGCCTTCAATCGCAGGGCCCGGTGAAGTTCCGGCTTAAAATAGATAGTGGACCGTTTTGCTTCACTCATTTTCGTCACCTCCATGGCTGAGTTTAGCGCTATGACGTTGTTATGTCAAGACATTATAATGTCGCACTATGAATTTGCTCTTACAAGCATAGCAGGGAAATACCCATAAACTTTCATACCTTCAAAAAAATATTTGGTGTGAGGGATCACAAAAGTCACTGATCACAATTTCATAGACGGGTTTCAGGGAGCGGGGGCTTTTGCGGGTGCATGCTCAGAAGAAGATCCCTGCGATTGACAAACTCCTCCCGGTCATAGGCGGACATCTCCACGATGCCTGTGTCCATGCGGATGGCATCCACGGGGCAGGCCTCCACACAGAGGCCGCACATGATACAGCGGTCCAGAACAATATTAAACTCCACAGGATATTTCTCGATGGCAGGGTCCCGGCTTTCACCGGCGCGGACATGGATGCACTGCGCCGGACAGATGGTGGGGCAAAGCATGCAGGCCACACACCTTGGGGAACCGTCTTCCCTTTGGACCAGACGATGCCGGGCCCGGTATCCGGCGGGGATGACCCGGCGCTCTTCAGGATACTGGATGGTCACGGCCCCCTTCTTGCTTTTCATCAGGCCGAACAGGTGCGCCGTATGAATGAAGAGATTGCGAAAGAAGTGCCTTGCCGTGATCGCGAGCCCCTTCACCACTTCGCCCACGTAGAGACGTTCCAAAAGGCCCAGTGAGCTTTTTTCTTTCTCTGTTGTTTTCATATTATCCGATAACCAACCTTGTCATTCCCCGACTACCAAACTTGATGGTCTAAGTTATATTCCCCCTCCCCTGGTGGGAGGGGATGAAGGGGAGGGGGGTAACAGGGTAAATTCACAGCATTTCTCACCCTCACCCCCACCCTCTCCCATCAAGGGAGAGGGGGTTTTTGGACTTTTCACGAGTTCACCAACCTTGCCATTCCCCGACTCGATCGGGGAATCCATGGTTCGACAAGCTCACCATGACAATTGTCACCCTGAGCCTGTCGAAGGGTGGATCGCCCGGTCGGGCCTGTCCTCCGACTTGATCGGGGGACCGGACGATGACAAAATGGACAATGACAACAAAGGATATGAACCACTATTTTTTGATCACATACTTCGACGATGAACCTAAAATACCAGAACAACGATCCCGGTCACCACAATGTTTAAAAACGAAAGCGGCAGCAGTCCTTTCCACCCGAGGCGCATAAGCTGGTCATAGCGGAACCGGGGAAACGTCCACCGGACCAGCATCTGAAACCAGCAAAAAAAGGCGACCTTGAATACAAAGGAAGCGACCTGCAATGTCAGGACCAGACCATGGGGAAGCCCGGCCCGAGTTCCCCATGGGAATTCAAACCCATGCTCATACAGGAAGGGGACCTGCCACCCCCCGAAAAAGAGTGCCGTGATCAGCCCGGACATGACCACAATCTCCACGAACTCCCCGATCCAGAGAAGTCCGAACTTCATCCCGCTGTACTCTAAGAAAAAACCGATGATCTCCGACTCCCCTTCCGGGAGGTCAAAGGGGACCCGCTTGGTCTCGGCCACGGCGGCTGTGAAGAAGATCAGGAATCCGAGCGGCTGGACCATCACCCCCCAGCGGGGGAGAAAGCCCCAGATGAGCTCCCCCTGCGCATGGGCGATCTCGGAGAGGCTGAGCGATCCAAAAATCATGAGGAGGCCGATGACGGAAAGCCCCATGGAGACTTCATAGGAGATGGTCTGCGCCGCGCCCCGGAGCGCTCCGAGGAGACTGTATCGGTTGGCCGAGGACCATCCGGCCAGGATCACCCCGTAGATGGAGAGCCCGGCCGCGACAAAAACAAAGAGGATCCCCACGTGGATGTCGGCCACCTGAAGCGTGATCTCCCGGTGGAACAGATGGATGGGCGGGCCAAAGGGGATCACGGCGAACCCGACCAGTGCCGTGGTAAAAGCGATAAACGGGGCCAGGGTATGAATAAAGCGGTTGCCTGAAGGCGGGACGAAGTCCTCCTTGGTCAGGAGTTTCAGGGCATCGGCCAGGGGATGAAAAAGGCCGATGAGGCGCATGCCCAGGATATCGGCGCGGTTGGCGCCGATTCTGTCCTGCATCACAGCGCTCTGTTTCCGCTCGACCCAGGTGAGGAGCAGGCCCATGACCATGAGAAAGCCGATCATCAGACCTATCTTGACGAGAATGATGACGATGTCCATTATGCCGTCCCCGTGTCCAGGCCGAGCGCCTGGGCCAGCCGGGCCAGGATATCCCCGGACCCAAGAGATTCACCGAATGGAGAGACCACGCCCTTGAACTGCTGGGCCTTCCCCTCGAAGTTGATAAAAGTCCCACCCTCTTCAAGGGACATGGCCGAGGGGAGGATCATCCGGGCAGATTCGTCTTCCGGGCCCGCGGTGCTCTTCTGGAGGATGAGGACCCCCTCTGCCCCGAAGAGGGGAGATGGTTTCTGCTTATTCAAAAGCCTGGGGAGATCATCTCCGATCATGTAGAGGAGTTTGATTTCCCCCCTGGCCCAGGCCCCCAGAATCCACTCCGCATCCTTTTCTCCGGCCGCAAGGCCGGCCTGTTCCAGGCCGCGCCGGTTCGGGAAACGGTCCTTGCGGATCAGGATATCATCTTCATATGCGGACGGGTCCACGGGAAACCCCGTGCTCACGTTCCGGACGCCAAGATGTTCCACAAAGAGCCTCTTCGCGGCCCCGGCTGTTTCACAGGTAACCGAGGGATGCACGATCAGCCCGATGCACTCAGGTCCGTCCTGGTCGATCACCTCCCGAATCCGGAGCGCCGTCTTCTTGATCATGGTCTCCCATCCCACCGGTATCATCCGCTTCCCTTCACGCATCAGGGGTTCTCCGATCCGCTCCGGTGAATCCACGGCCCGGTAACCGTAGCGCCCCGTGTCGCACATCCAGTATCCGTTCACCTCGGGGTTGTACCTTGGTCGAAAACGATAGACGCGGCGGTCGTTGATCTGGATGTCGCTCTTCTCGTTGTAATCCACGGTGATGTTGCACCCCCGTGCGCAGAAGGGGCATACGGCATCCCCATGCTTCAGCATCCAGACCCGCTGCTCAAAGCGGAAGTCTCGGTCGGTCAGGGCCCCTACCGGACAGAGGTCCACGACATTCCCGCAGTAAGGGTCTTTTAGAACCTCACCCGGATAGGTGGAGAGATACGATTCCGCACTCCGCTCGAAGATCCCCAGGCGTTTCACCTTGGATACCTCTTCAAAGAACCGGACACAGCGTGAGCAGAGCACACACCTCTCTTCGTCCATGACAATGGTGGGCCCCAGGATAAACACCTTTCTCTTGTTCCATCGTTCTTCGAGATAACGGCTGGTGTAAAGGCCGTATTCCATATAATAGTCCTGGAGAAAACATTCTCCGGTCTTGTCGCAGACCGGGCAGTCAATGGGGTGGTTGATCAGGAGAAACTCCAGGATGCTCCGGCGTGCGTCACGGACCTTATCGGTTTCGGTATGCACCACCATGCCATCAACCGCCGGTGTGGTACAAGCGGTCTGAAGCTTGGGGAGTCTCTCGATCTCCACCATGCACATCCGGCAGCTTCCCACGGCCGAAAGAGCCGGGTGGTAGCAGAACCGGGGGATGAGGATCCCCAGCCGGTCCGCGGCCTGCATCACCGTGGACCCCGGCTCAACCAAAATGCTCTTTCCATCGATGGTCAGTTTGGGCATGATGTCTCTTTCAATCCTGATCGCCTCACAAGAAGTCTTATTCCCCCCCCCCCCCCCCCCCCCCCC
>Ga0210026_1001391_pt1 | contig 23480 bp, 30 predicted proteins | sample CryGeymeta201509_FD_183977 | JGI IMG/M metagenome (GOLD analysis project Ga0210026, IMG submission 183977) | Groundwater microbial communities from Crystal Geyser aquifers in Utah, USA - Crystal Geyser metaG 2015-09 (SPAdes) (version 2) | ecosystem: Environmental > Aquatic > Deep subsurface >...
AAGTCTTCGATTTCTACCTTACACCATGCCCTATCTTTCATGGAAATGTGTGGAGCTATTGGAGATTTTGTAGTATGCCAACCTGGTCTATGGGCAAATCCTTTTGTCGGTATATCTTCTGCCTTTACCCATACACCTAAAGGAATGACTTTCTTTCTTCCAATAAATAATGGTCCAAGTGTACCATTTTTTCGCTTATGAAGTAACTTGTATGCAATCATTTTTTTCTCCTTCATCATGAGAATAGTATAGCACTATTCTGAAATAATGTCAATACTAAAATCGAGAAAAAATAAAAAAAGTTTTTTTGAAAAAGTAGTTGACAAGAAAATAAAATAGTGTTATACTATTATCATAAGGTTAAGGAGAAAAGAAAAGTAAGGACCGTGCCGAGAAATCGGGGAGGAGAGGGGAGTGTACCCAAGTGTTGGAGATAAATGAGATTCTTTTGAAAATGGAGATTTTCAATTATATTTATTTTAGACAAAAAAAGAATCCCAATATAGGGATTCTTGAATATATGAGTTTAAGTGTACTACTCTACTAGTACACTAGTACGCTAATTTCAAAGTATCGGTTTTATCTTTTACAGTTCTACTTCCGTGTATTTCTCTAATGGTATCAATACCTAATTTTGTTACCATTTTCTTACTTTTTTCACCACCAGAAAAAATCCATGCTTTATGTTTACCAGAAAACCAAAAACCTAAGTTTTTCAAAAAAACTTTGTATTCATAGGATTGTCTAGCATATATCCATTTTCCTATAACTTCAATACTCATATTAAAATCAATGACAATCTTCAATACCTTCATGACTTCATTCAATTGTTCAGTAAAATCAAAACCATTATTGTTATATTCGGTAAATTTCTTATTGACAAAAGTTTTCAGAAAATTGTCATATTCATTTTTCATTTTCTTAAAATCTTCTTCATTGCCACCATGATCAGGATGAAGATTTTTTGACAATTCTCGAAACAATTTCTTTGCTTCATCAATGCTATTTATATTTTTGAAGTACATTCTGTTCTCCTTATCAATCTTACCTAATAGTATCATACTATTAAAAACTTGTCAACAAAAATATTTCTATTCTACTATTATTTTTTGCCATTCTATAGTACACTCTTGCAAGATAGGAAAAGCAAAGTATTCAATGGGAAGTATAGCATAGTATAACACTATGGTCAAGTAAAACTTTTCCTATTCTACTATTATTTTCTGGAAAACTTATCTATACTATGGAAGAAAAAAATAAAATGTTTAGGAGAATCATATTGACAAAGATTGTGAATAGTGCTATACTATCAGTACAAGATAAGGATGATAGAATAGCAAGGACCATGACGGGGTAACCCGAGGAGGAGGGGAGAGTGTACCCTAGTGATAGAGATAAATGAGATAGTGGAGATTTTGAGTATTATACTCTAAGTTTAGATAAATGAGTAAATTCAGATAAATCAGTATAATGAGACAAACCACTTAATAGATTATCTTGCTGGTCCCCTGGGCATTTCAAACGGTCGATTTCAGACATTTTCCCCTACTTTTCACGGAAATTTTTGAGCAAAATTTTCTATGACTTTTTAAACACTTTCTGGGACCATCAACTTCTTGGATAATTTTGTGTAGGTTTTTCCAAAGACTTTTGCTACTTTTGCTGCTCGATTGTTGCAATTAAATAAACAAAATTGCAATCGTATGTCCAGAAAAAAAAGTATATCTTTGCAAAAGACCACATATAAATCAACACACTTACACAACTTTATGACAAAATTACGGTTCATTTAAGCTATGAATCCCACACAAAACCACAAAAATATGTCAAAAAATCACATAAAAATAGAGATGCTATCATAAAATGTGATCCATTAAATCACCCAAAAAGAGATTTGACAAAGTATGTTCTAGTTTTCTACGAGAAATTTCAGCCATTAGCAACTCAAATAACTGACTTTCTGAGACACTGTGGTCAGAAAAGTGTGTATTTATCTGATTGAATGCAGTCTGAAGTATTTTATCGTCTGACATCAATTTCATTTTCAAAATATAAACCCAATTAAAATCAAACATAGTCTTCCTCACATAACCATGAAATTATAGTAAAAAATAAAGTATATCTTTCTTGCTCCATAAGAGGCACAGAGGTACAGGGAATGTCCCAGGAAAAAACCTGGACAATTTAGGCCCCTATACCCCTCCTATACCCCTCCGTCAGAAGTATACCAGTTCAGGTATTACTCTGTTCCCTGAGTAAAATCATACAAGAGCTTCTTGAGTTTCTCAGTGTTTGTTTCCTTGTTGATGGCATCATGGTACAAATTACCAAGAGAGTTAAACTCATCAAAGATTTCAATGATCCACCCAAAATCATCAACACACTTTAGCATATCATGTATCGCTTCAGCGTATACACGAATTTCATGTTGGGCGTGTGAATGTAGTCTGAGTTCTAAGAAGTGCAACAGATTTCTCAAATCTGTAGTGAATGTCAACATAGTATAATTGGCCAATGGCAGAACAAACCGTGCTTGTTCCCTGGCCACTCCCTGAGAAATCAAGTAGTTGTAGACAATCAAACACTTATCATATGCTTCTTCCGCAATACCAGAAATCTTCATGTTCTGGTGGTAATCAAATGGTTCTCCACTGCCTTGGTGATTTTTCTCCCCCTGCTTTCTCCACACTATAGGCATATACATTTCATCAATCGCCTCGGAATATCTCAAGCTGTATTCGTTTGGAGAAAATCCCCTGTGTCTAAGCCATTGTTTCGCAATTGAGTGTGGCATTTTAACATCAAATGTCAGTGAGATTTGCTCAAACGGGGTCAAGTGTTGGTTTTTATAAAGATACCTTAGTAACCCTTTGTCTTGCTTTTCTCCCTTCGAGGCCACACCTCCGGTGGAAATTCTGGCTGCTCTAAGTATCTTGTACACATCACCTTCATAGGAAACAAACTTTACAAAGCCTTTATCAAGTACTTCACGTTGATCAATATATTCATCTTTTGTATAATCTGTCAAAATCCTATCCCCTTCTTTTCTTCTTTTTTATTAAGCACATCAACAAATTCTATAATTGTTTTCTTCAGCTCTTTAATCTCTTTGACCGTAAATCCAGCCATAATTATGTTATCCCTTGAAACGTTTATTGCAACGTCTGGGGCTTCATCTTCATCACCATCTTTATTTTTTAAACCAATCAACTCTTGTAAATCATGAACTCCCATGACAACATTGTCGTCAGCTTCTTCCAGTTCTACAGCGTCATCATCATCATCATCGTCAAAATCATTTCGCAAAACAAACCCCCTTGAAGTACAAATTTTTGTAAATTGCTCAAATCTACAGTCTCAGACTGTCTATAAAATCTCCTCAGCCGAACGTCAGGCCACCAAATTTCAATTTTCCCACACAAACAATACCCTAACTTCATTTGACATACTTATCAAGCTCAAATGGCCAGTCTTTACGCTGTTTTAAAATTTCAATCGTTGCATTATTTAGGTAAAAAATCTCTCCATCATCTGTCTCACACAAATCAGAATCACTGTGTGTAAGTTCAGTGACAATCCAATCTCCATATGGGCTGCCTTTGCCTATGTAGTGATTAATTCGTTTCATCTTCACAAACGGGTGTTCTTTGATGAATGTACGAATCATGTCCATGAAAAATTCTTTATCTCCTTTTGCTAACTCTGACACAAAGGCAAATTCAGACTCGGAAATGTATCCATCTTTTCCGAGTTTAGATCGTTTACAAATGTATGTTATTTCTTTGACACGCCTTTGGAGGAGTTTGGCTGTTTCTTGTATTGTGTACAAATATTCCCCCTTTCCCACACAGTATAGCATACATTCAAATTTATGTCAATTGTCCCACCAGGCTTTAATTTGTTTATTTTCTTTCAAATATTCAATATCTTCCTTTGAACAAAAAGATTCTTTAACTCCAGGAACAACTACCTGCTCTGGTGCCCCTAATGCTACCCATCTTCGGTAAGCGATCCTCTCTCTGGCTACTTGTGCTGGGTTATAAAGAAGTTGGCACTGGGGGTCGTTAAACTTTGACTTCAAATGCTCTTTGAATGCCTTGTAGGTGGCTCCATCAACATAAAAGTGTCCTGGGCGTAAGTCCCATTTGTCAGTAACAAAATCAATAAACAAGCTCACAAAGTATCCAGGTGAGTTGTATATCTTCTGGAGTTCCTTTGGTCCCCAATCTTTATACAGCATTTGACCTCGTGAGCGAAACTCTGTCCAGTCCTCGATGATACCTGCAATGTATGAATCGACCTTTGAACGAATCTCTGATCGGTTGTACTCCATGTTGTCAGCAATTTTCTTCATAACTTCTGGATAGAACTGTTCAAAAACATCAAATTTCTCCCTGGACGGTGTACTTACCGCAGTTGCTCCATCGTTCATCATATGCCAAAGCCAAGACCTGGTTGCATATTCGCTCTTAGGATTTGCCAAACCTTCATAGATGAATCCAGTGATGCTTGGTTGAAGGCTGTTCTTATCCACTGGAAATATTTTTGGGTAGAAAGCCTTTGCATATTCAGTAATCAATTTTATCACATTTTTTGGCTCAAGTTTGTAGTGCACAAATTTTTCGTTTATTGTCCCATTAGAGTACATACGTGAATTTGGAAGCACCGTCTTAAACCCTCGCTGATGTATTTGACTCAATGTGGAAATAGCTTTCTTAATCGTCTTACTCACATACCCAGAGTTATCGAGCTTATGAACACTCATTGTCCTTGGAGCCATGCACAAACCATTTGCTTTGTCTTCTCGCATGGTGGTGGCAACAGCATTCCAGTGTTCAATCACTGGCAACCAGATTCTTTCTTCAGCAGATACACGGACCAGTTTGGTGGTGTTCGAGGCCGTGGGCCGTGGGGCGGAACTCTGACTTGATATTTTATTTTCTTCAGGTGAATGTATTGCTTTCTTTCCTACAACAAACATTTCATTATTTCCTCCCTGAAATTCTTCTCTACGTCCGTAGGACACTGTTGTAGACAGGGGAGCAGGAGCGATAGCGACTGCTACATCTGTCTCATTGGCAGATGGGTGGAAGGGAGGCGAAGCCGACTCTTCCCCCATGCCAATGGGGGTTTGCTTAAATAATGATTTATCATTATTTTCTTTAGACTGATATACGTAAGTATATCTGTCTTTCTTAGATTTATTAATAGATTGTATAGGTTGTCGCAAATTGCGGCGATCGTTCCGCAAATCTCCCGAAAACGTATTTGCTTTTTCTTCTTGTTTTCTTCCCAAAAAATCATCAAGAAGTCCCGATTTTACCCCATCAACTCTGAATGCTTCTATACTTCCAAGCCCATAAAACTCACGAATATCTGGATCAATTATGGTGTACCAGTTTGTCTTGTCATATTTATGCTTATTGAAATTACCTATTAGTAAGACCTTTTGCTTCTCTAATCTTGACAGCGCACGTTGTATTGTGTCCTCTGAATATTCAGGAAAATACTTACTGTGGAGCTTTGCTACTGAACAAAAACTCCATGTTATTCCATTTGCTATCCCTGCACCTTTTTCTCGGTTCAGGTGTATAAAATAAGCCATGTGTTGCAAAAAGGTTGCTTCTGTAACACTGTATTTTAAAGCAAGTCTTACATCATAAGAATGCACTTGGAACAATTCTTTTCTTTGTGCTTGTACTTCCTTGAAAGACTCAAATGGTGCTTTCTCTATCAGAATCGTACCGTCAGCAACAAAACCCTTAATTCTTCCGTTTTTTGCCATTCTTACCTCCATTCAGAACCACAGTCTTTTCTTCTATAAATCGTTTCATCAGTCTACTTGGTTCAATATCTGTTACAATACAGTACCCAAGATCGTCACCAAAAACACGCCCTCTGTCATTGCTCAAAAGTATCTCTACTTCTTTTTCTGTCTTCATCTTTTGAATAAACTCTAATTCAGTCATCGATGTTGCTGCTTTTCTCAGAGCAAAATCTAAAGAGTCCGGTGTGCTCACCTTTTTTTTGTTGATGAAAAACACACAGTTTCCATTAGAATCAAAATCAAAATGCCAAAAATCAACCAGTGATTCCTTGACAATCACTCCTTCATTGTCAATCCAGTCATTGACAAAAGCAATCGTTTCCTTTAGAATTGCATCGATGTTAAATTGCAGTAGTTTACTGTTCAGTTCAGCAATTGACTCCACTGTATCTAGTAAATAATACAAGTGTTCAATCGGTATTGCATCTTGGTCCAACCTCATACTCATATGAGGTATATCATTCTCAACGTCTTCACGACTAAGAGAAGAGTGATAAATGATTTCATCATCTATCATCCACGATTTTTGCATTAGTTACTCCTTAAAAAAATAAAAAAATCCCCCAGAAGATTGCAGTTCTCTCCGCAGTTTTTGGGGACTGCACTACAATACAACGGGGGCTGGGTGGGAATGGTAGTAATGAACTATTGGAGAGAAACGTTCCTATGTCCGGTAATTATAACACATATGTGGTATAATTTACTTGACCATTATACCATGAAAAAAATATTTAGTCAATAAGCAAAAAAGGGGTTGACTCATTTGATCTACTATGCTATACTATTGCCATATTGGAGCAAAAAATGACATGCGCAAAGTGTGACAAAGAGGCATGGCTGGTCTCCCCCATGCCTGGGTACTACAGATATAAGTGTACTTGTGGTTGGGACAGTGGATTTGTGCATTTAGACCAAAGAACTACACGAGATCACGAGTATTATGCAATGAAAATGTATAAATATACAGAAAGAGAGAAAGAGTATGAAAAAAGTACTGAATGTGTTTAGGTTGGTGTATACAATGTTGGGCTTGACATTATTTCTGTTATACTTTATATTGTATGAAATGAAAGATGCTTCTTTCATTTTTCTAGTGTTTGCAATTGCTTACACATTACTTGGAATTGATTACTTGGTAGTTTATAGTTTTAAAGGAAAAAAAAGCATGAGGGTTGGTATAGTAGGAAGTAGGACTTTCAATGATTACAGTAAGATGAAAGAAGAGTTCTTAAACCTCTATAGTGTTGAAGATATTGAGTGTATATTTTCCGGTGGGGCTATTGGAGCAGATTCATTGGCTCGAAAGTTAGCAGAAGACTTAGGTATTGAGATAGTGGAAATACTTCCCGATTGGAATAAGTATGGTAAATCTGCTGGTTATATCCGTAACCAAGTCATTGTTGCATCTTCTGATGAGATTCTCGCATTCTGGGATGGTAGGAGTCGTGGGACAAACCACACTCTTGACTTGGCAGGTAAAAAGGCTATGCCTGTTCACATAGTAAGTTTTAGGTGAAAAGGAGATTATATGGTAGACAACCGTCAGAACAAGATAAAAGAAACCTGGTATGCACAGATAGGTTCTGATCCATCTCTAATTGATACTGCAATTCTACACGCACGAGTGACAGGGAGTATTGGTGCTACTGAACAAATAGGATTTGATGGTCCATTTGCTACAGTCCGAAGAGAAGGCTATCAATCTGTAGATTATTACAAGGTAGAGCATATATGGTAGCAGTTCATTTTGAAGAAAGATGTCCTTATGATGATGATTATGGAAAACCAAAAGATATATTTGTGTTTCTAACCCAGAAAGATGCTCAAGAGTATTTATTGGGGCATGGGGCAAAGAGAGTCAGTAACACCACATATGTCTACACTGAATATCATTCGGAAGTACATGCAAAGATTCATAATGTAGTGTGGAAAGCAAGCACTACAGTAGAAATAAGTGGAATATGACCCGCCGAGCCTCTTCACAATGCTCACTAGGGAGGGTTTTCTGGTCACTACTGAAAAGGTAGCCCAGACGAAAAGGGCAGTTGCAAATGCCCAAAGTAGGCGGTAGGTGGAAGCCCTACAGACACTTTTTCTCAGGAGCAACCCAACCGGGGACTTGGCCCGAACACATGATGCAAGACCAATTAAAGATTGCACGGTCGGGGTATAAGACTTCTTACCATGCCATCTGGGAATAGGTGGCTATTGGTTGTGGATAACCAAGAAAAACAACCACCCAGGATGGTCTAACCTGGCTAAACACCACTTGCCTAGGCAATGCAAGTAAAAAACTCACCCTGTCAGATGGTTAAAGACAATAAACATTGCCAGCCCGGAAAGACGGGTCTTGGATGACGTACACCAAGTAAAAAACGGCTATCGAACGCACCTATGCAAGCATAGCAAAAATAGGAACCAGTGAGGTCGCAAGGTGTAGGGCGACAAAAGCACTCGGGTTCGAGCCCCGGCCCTGACGAGGGTGTGAGTTGTGAGGGAGGCATCCCAATAGCAATAGCGTACGTTTCCGGGTCAACGCCGGGCACTGTGTTTGATGCTTTTCGGTGAAGTAGTCTATGGCCTTGGCCTGACCCCGGGGGATGGCAGTTGCAACCAAGGCAAACCGATTTTTATCGCACGAGTGGCGAAATAGGCAGACGATACGGCACGTTTGGCCGTAGACAGGTACGAAGAAATCGAAATCCGATGAACGTAATTAAATCCTGTCGTGCAGGTTCGAGTCCTGCCTCGTGCATCTTTAGGGCCTGTGAATGGTTTCGATCTACGGTAAATCCAAACGGGCCACCGTAGAGAACCCGGTTCGACTCCGGGCAGGTCCAGAGCCACAGTAAGTGGTAAGAATACACAAGGAGAAACATATGAGAACAGGTCTGTCACCTATTCAAGAGCAGGATTTAGTGTTTACAGTAGAGGAATTAACAGCAGAAGTAGAGACTCTTATCCAAGAAATTGGAAGCCTCTATGAAGAAATTGCACTTAAAGATGCAAAGATTGAAGCACTACAAAAAGCTGTTCTTCTTGCAAGTAAAAAGTAAGTCTTATGTGGTATAATAATTTAAGGCTTGTATGGTCTTAACCGTTCGCTCCGTATGGAGGAACACACATTATTTTATGGAGGTGTGCCTATGGCAACCACTATTTACCGAATGGTCTCGATTGGAGACTACCTTGACCGTCTTTTCAGTTCGTTTTCAGGGGAAGGTTCAATCCCTGAAGAAAGTCCTTGGGATCGACTTACTGGGTTTCCACCCATGGAAGTTGCATTCAATTCAAAGACTAATGAAGGAAGATTTCGTTTCGCTCTTGCTGGGATTCCAAAGGAAGATGTCTTTCTTGAGTTCCGCAACGACCACTTGATCTTAGGACTGAAAGAGCGAGTTTCGGACAAAGATGACTGGAACATTATTAAATCTAGCCTGAAAAGCTCTGCCCATGGTGAGTGGAAATACCCCGTTTCTCTTGATCGTTTTAATGGTGATGAAGCAAAAGCATCTTGGAATGGTGGTATTCTTACAGTAACTATTCCGTTGAAGGAAGAGAAGAAACCGAAGAAATTGCTTATTGAATAAGAGCAAGAACCCCTACGAAAGTAGGGGTTTTCTGTTGACACACATAGGCAATATGTGATATACTTTGTGCAAAAGGAGATAAAGAGTATGGTATTTTTTCAAATCTATTGGATTGGTGGGTTAATCTGGGCTTTCCTTGCTTTGTCTGGAATTGAAATTATGAGAAAACAACAAGAGAAGAACCAAAAAGAACTTTCTGCTATCAGTAAAATTGACTCAATAAGAGAACGGTTTTCAGTTGTGGGTCTCATTGTCTTTACAGTTGTGACCTGGCCATTATCCTTCATAGCACTGATCAAAGCTATTTTTTCAAAGTAACCCTTGACATAATAATTTTTATGGTGTATACTTCTTTTATACTAAAGGAGAGACCATGAACCAACTTGTTATCAATGAAACAACTGAACTTACCCAAGAACAAGTAAATTATATCCTTAACCATATTAAGTATGATAAATTGAAATCATCTTTTGAAACTGAAATTAAGAAAAATGAAACTGACTTTATTGCATTACTTGAAGATTTTTTAAATACATTAAAGCCTGGAACACGAAAAACATATGAGAAATTTTTACGACAATTTGTCAATAATGAAAAAAACTTATTTTACTTTACAAAAAAAGATGCAGATGAGTATGTAATGAATCTATCTAATGTATATAGTTCAAGTTCGGTAAGATTATTTGTAAGTGCGTTAAGTTCATTTTGTTCAAAATTAGTTAGATGGGATGTGTTAGAATACAATATTTGGTATGGAGTTACATTGCCAGATTCTCAGAGAAGTGTTGAATTAGTTGTACCTGATGATAAAGATGTTAAAACTTTACTTGATTATTATAAAGAATTGTCTTACTGTAAATGTGTGAGTGAAAGCACACAAGAAAGTGCAAGAAAAATGTTTATTGCAATTACATTATTAAGTGAAACTGGTCTTCGTGTTGGTGCATTAACTGAATTAATTGTGAATGGTGATATGTATAGTACTGTTAGTAAAGGAAAAAAGGTTCGAGGTAAATTACCAGAATCTTTTTTCCAAGCCATTGAGTTCACTGGAATGTCAATAAGTGTATTGAAAGATTTGAATAAGCCGATGGTTCAATTCAATCTTTCCAATGCCTGTAAGAAGCTACACTCTGAAAAGAAGATTGCTCATGTGTACCATCCACACAGTTTTCGACATTATTATGCTGTAAAGCAGTATCGAGAACATAAGGATATCTACACAGTGAGTAGACTATTGAATCATGCAAGTGTTCAGATCACGCAACGGTATCTTGAATCTATGGAAATTGTGTAAGGAAATAAGATGAAAAAGTTCTATGAAAAAGAAGAGAAAATTATCCTTAACTTTGGTGGACCAGAATTTCCAAGGACTCTTGAGTTTATTAAACAAATCCCAGGAAGAAAGTACGACCCTGTAAGGAAGGATTGGAGTATTCCAAATACCATAGAGAACCAACGATTGTTGGAAAACTTTGGGTTTAATGGGGATAGGCCTTGGGTGTCAGAAGATTCTGTTGATGAATCATATAAAGGTATTGAACTTACAACTCCATCATTTCTTAGGAACTACCAAGTTGATGCTCTGAAGTACCTCAAGTTTCATGATGATAGAGCATATCTTGGAGCAAACATGGGAACAGGGAAGACAATTATGAGTCTGTCCCACATTGAAATGAATGGTTATAAAAAGTCTTTGGTTATTTCTCCTGCTGGAGTAAAGATCAACTTTCTCAAGGACTATCAAAAATTCTACAAGAAAAGTTTGACCATTCTCTCTGGTCTTGACAGTATTCAATTTTATAGCAAAGATGGAATCTATGTAGTTAACTACGAATTACTCTCTTTGTCTATGGAAACAATTGAAACCAAGTACCGAAAAAGAAACGGAGACATTGGGGTTCGTAAAACTGCAATGCCTAAACAATCAATGCTTGACTTTGCTAGTTCAAAGTTTGATTGTATTATTGCTGATGAAGCCCACAAATTAAAGAATGAAGAGTCTCAAGCATACCAGGCATTTTCCTTATTGGCGAAGGATGCTAAGTCAGTTATCCCTATGAGTGGAACCCCAATTCTGTCACGGCCAGCAGAAGTATTTGGTGTTATGAAGGTTCTAAAACCGAAGGTATTTAATGACCAGAACAAGTATGCTTTTCTTACTCGATATTGTGGACCAAAAGCAGTAACTATTCGTGGTGGTGGAAGAATTATGACCTACACTGGGGCCACAAACGGTAAAGAACTCAATACACTGTTACGAAAGAATGGTATGCTCATCATACAAAATACCGACATTGACAAAGAGTTGCCAGAAGTGATCTCTCATGTGGCAGTGATTGAACTAGACGCAAACTACCAAGCATACAAGGAAGATTTGTATGACCAAATAGCTGATAATCCGGGGATGGTTCTGTCTGCAATTGAGAAGCTGAAACAGTTTTCTGTTGTACACAAGTTGGAAAACTGTATTGATTACATAAATAATATTTTGGATATTGAAGAAAAGGTTGTAATATTTGCTTCCCATAAAATGGTTGTAGAGTTTTTGCACAAACGCTATAAAAACTCTGTTACCTATAATGGGGATGTGAGTCCTGCACAGAAAGAAAAGAATAAAGAAGCATTTATCAATGACCCAAAAGTCAAAATGATTATTGGGAACACTGAATCAATGGGCATTGGTGTTGATGGATTGCAACATAGTGGAAGTAGCTCCATGGTGTTTATTGAGCTTGCTTGGAACCCTGCAATGCACGAGCAAGCAATTGCAAGACTTGTGCGAAGTGGATACAATGGGAAAGCTCACGTAAACACTCACTATCTTGTTGGTGAAGGAACTATAGAAGAAGAGATCATGGAACTCCTTGATAAAAAGAAGGGAGTCTTTGCTTCGGTTATAAAAGGTGAGGATGTGAAAGAAGAAGACCTTCTCACTTACATGAAGAACAAGTACTTGGATGAGGCGTTAGCATATAGTCGCAAAAAGAACAGGAGATAGTATGGCATTGAAACTGACAAGGGAACAAATTGACAATTCTGATGAACTAAACCTTGCCATTGGTTGTATTGTTTCTGATGTTTTTCTTGAAGAACTTAACAACATTCTTTCAAGGAACCTACAACTCATTAAGGCCCAGGGAGTAAAAACTATTATACGGTGGTGTCTTGACCACTATAAGATTCATACAAATGCACCAAAGGAATTGATTCAAGACATATTTATCAGTCAGCAACCCGGTATGCAGGACGAAGTTATTGAGTCAGTGGGGACAATTCTCACCAATCTCAACGACCGCTATTTGCAAAACGAACAAGCATTCTCTGAACGATATTACCTTGCTAAGAGTAAAGACTACCTTGAAAAAGAATCTTTACTCAGATTAGCTCAAGAGATGACCGGAGCTATAACACTTGGTAAAGTTGAAGAAGCTAAAAGACTTCTTGTAAACTTCAACAAAGTTGATAAGGTAATCTCTACAGGCGTAGACCCTTTCACTGACAGAGCTTTGGTAGTAAAGATGTTTGAATCTCTTACTACAGGAATACTGAAGTTCCCCTATGATGCTCTTCAGCAGATGTTCCATCAAGTGTATAGAAAAGATGTGATCTCTGTTGCAGGAAAAGCAAAAGCAGGGAAAAGTTTTGTAATGCAACAGTTAGCATTATACGGCCTGTACAGCGGATTGAACGTGGCAATGTTTTCATTTGAAATGGGTGTGGAGATCATGGGAATGCGTTTGTTTCAAAACCTTCTTGGTGAATCTCGTCATTCAATGGAAGCAGAAGTACGAATCCCCTACTTTGATAAGAACAATAACATACTCTATGATACATTGATCAAGCCAGGTCTTGAAATGAGTGAAGTTATTCAATTCCAAAATGCTTTCAAAACATACATGGGAAATGGTCAACTTCGTTTCTTCGATTCTGACTCTTGCGGAAGGAAGGTGTCTAATATTGTTGATGCACTTAACCGACTTGAGAAGTATGAAGATTTCAAAGTTGACATGGTGGTGATTGACTATGACAGCCTATTAGAGAACGAGCATGGATTCAATGGGAGTACATATGAAGGTATCAACGAAATCTGGAAAGATGTCAAAAATAAAATAGCTCTTGATCTCAACACTCTTGTTGTCTTTGGTTCACAGTTGAATAAAGATGGTGCAAAGGGAGAAGTGACTCCACTTAATGCTTCTCACAGCAGTCGTAAATTCGACTGGGTTTCTGTCTGGATAAGTCTTGTTGCTACAGAAGCAGAGCGAACAAATGGGTTGGCTAGATTAACTGCATTAGGAAGACACCATGACTTTAGTGGGGATGAGGTAGTTATCACTCAAGCACTAAGTCTTGCCCGACCAATCCTTGATGCCAGGTGGAAGAAAGACATCCCCGGATATGATGACTTTGTTGATTCACTTTCAAATGACCACAAGGCAAAGCAACCAAAGAAAAAGCAAGAAGAAGAAGACAAGGATTGGCGTGTATAGTTGACATTCTGTACTCTATAGTGTAGAATGTATTTGTGAAATGGAGGAAAGTATGAATAGTGTTATTATGTTTCGATTCTCAGTGGAAGAAGGTTATTTCCATGATGATTGGTTTTTTTCCCTCAAAGACCCGGCATTCATAAAAAAACTTGAACAGATGTATGCTCAAAATATTTGTGGTCATCAAGTGACAATGACATTGACAAGCGACTTAGAAATTGAGGATGGTATGGCACATTTTTGGGCAGATGCAGAAGGAGATGACTATAAGTACGCAGAAATGATCTTCGTAGAAGCATATCTCGTTGTTGATGGTAAATACAGATTTAAACTTCAGTGGGACCAATTTACAGACATGGAGAATTTGAATGACGTTTCAATCTGAACAATTAGCAAAGATAATTAAAGACTGGAAACCAGTATGGTCAACTGCTGGGTCAGTGAAACACCATGATTGGATATTTTTTTCTGGTGGCTATGTGCTGTGTTATAATGGATACTTTTATGTACACACAATGATTGATATGCCATCTGATGCTCACTTTGCTTTGTCTGCTCAAAGTGCATTAGCTCTACTTACAGGCGACACTGTGGAGGTTGGGTATACTGATGATGCTTCGTTCATGCAAGTAAAGAAAAGGCGAGTTGAATTTAGCTACCCTTTTTCATTGAAAGAAAAGATAGAAAAGTTCTATTTGTATGATAAACCCTTGGCATCAATAGTCCCAGATCAGTTGCAACTCATTGAAATGTTTGGATATGTGTTTCCACAAAACATTGAGTTCAGTAATGTTTATGCTTATAACGGGAATCTGTATGCCTCGGATGGATATCGTATTGTGATGCAACCAACAACATCAATTGATGCTGTGTTTCCATTTGGTATACAAAAATTGATTAATGATCAAATTCGAGGAATTGAAAGCACACCAGATGGTATTACTTTGTCATATGGAGAGTACACTTTGTCAGCAGCAAAAACCATGGGACATGCAAGGGCTATAACATCAAGGATTCCAAGTACATTAACCTCACAATGGTGTATCATACCAGATGAAATTTTTGAAATCTTAGAGGCTACAAAGACATTTGGGTCAGAGTTCAAAGCTAAAGATTTGAAAGTACAAATCGATTTTACAAAAGATACTGGAACAGTCACTATAAAAGGATTTAAGTCGAAGTTTTCTGACTCATTTCCTTGTGAGTGCACCCACCCATTCACCATATACGGGCACCCGAATCATTTAAGAGATGCTTTTTCATTTCACAATAAGTTTGGATTCAATGTGGATGGTGAGTTTATTTTACTTGAGAGAGAGGATGGTGGTATTCAGTTCCTATGGATAGGAGAATAAATTGACAACAACCCACTTACACTGGCTGAAAACACTGGCACACTGGATAGTAGTAATGGTGAGTATCACCTTTACTGTACTGTTGTTCTATCAAATTTCTTCCACTTCTATTGGGAAAATAGCTACTGTAAGTTTTGGGTTTGCTTTAGAATTGTTTAAGATTTATATTTTGGTAACGATTAAAGACCCACATAAAATGGCGTTTAAGTATTTAAAAAAGTTTGGGCTGTTCATGGTCTATCTTTCTCTTGCTTTAGCGAGTGGACTTGCTACTCTTGGTTTTGCGATTGGAGAAATTGAGGGACAAAGTTTTGCAAGTTCAAGTGCAAACGCTCCAATCATCTATGCAGAACAGGATTTGCAAAGGTATACCAGACAGATAGAAGACATCACTGCCCAAATGTCCCAACTGCCACCAGATTATATTACAGCAAGGCAAAGATACCTAACTACAATATCTGAGCTGGAAGTTCTACGGGCTGAAGCAATGGCAACACTAGTAAATGCTCCAACACTAGAGGTTGTTGCAACAGACACATTTACTTTACTTGGAAAGTTACCGTTTATAAATCTTGACGGTGAGACACTTTTATTTTACATTTTCTTGGCACTGGTGATTTTGTTAGAGGTTGCAATTGCAGTGACCACAGACTTCACAGAAGACAAGCCAAAAAAGAAAAAAGACGAAGAGCCTGACCCAGACGATGATGGCACAAATGGTATTGAGTCAACAGTGACAGATATTGATGATAGTAGTTTTGAGATAAGTAGAGATGAGGAGGAAGAGATGCCTGGTTTTTTTAATTTAGAGAAAAATAAGTCACTCCCAACGGTAGCTATTGATAAAAAGATAGCAGGGTGTGAAACTTGTCAAATGTACAAAACGTGCCAAAGCCCAAAGATTGCCCCAAAGGGTAATGGTAGAATACTTGTTGTATTCCCATCCCCAACCAGACATGAAGACCATTCAAAACCATTTAATGAGCCATATCAACGCTATCTCTATCACGTTCTTGGAACTTTCGGTATAGAGGCAAAAGATATTACTGTTACGCATGCACTTCAATGTTACCAGGGTGAAAAGGTTTCAGCCAAAGCAATCGAGGGGTGCCATTATAGACTGAAGAAAACAATAAATGAGCTTGAGCCAACGATGGTCATCATAACTGACTCTGTTGCTATGAAAGCATTATACCACACATCAAACAGTGGTAGGTTTTCGTTTGCAAAGTATGCAAAGTTCACTGGTTCTATTATTCACGATCAAGATTTGAAAACGATTGTGGTTCCAATCGAAAGCCCATATGAAGCGTATGATGCTCTTGCTTTTAGAAGAAAGAAGATACTTGAAAGAGACGAAAGTGCAAAGTTTAACAGCGATCTATGGAAAGATCGCAAACTGGCAAATGTTGACAAGTTCAGAATAGTTGACCGTTTGATAAAGAAACAAATAAAGCGAGGACTCGGCTCATCATTCAAACTATTGCCAACTCATGAGGTTGAGTATACAATTGACCCAGTGACCGCAGTCTCATATCTGCGGTACTTCATGGACAAAGAGGCTTATGCTTTTGACATTGAAACTGATGGCCTCAAGCCTTATGTTGAAGGACATAAAATCTACACTTGGGGATTTAGTGATGGAAATAGAACTGTTGCATTCCCTCATTTCCAAGACAAACAATTCTTACGGGTACTCAGACACGTTCTGACCAATGATGCAAAAAAGATTGGATGGAATATAAAGTTTGAGACGAATTGGATTCGACATATTTTAGGGTATGAAGTCACCAATTGGGAATGGGATGGCATGATTGCTGCACACATACTTGACAACCGAGCAGGGATCACTAGCTTGAAATTCCAAGCATTTAGTGAGCTAGGAGTGGTTGGGTATGACTCTGGTCTGGACCAGTTTTTAGAATCGGAAGAAAAGAATGCCAATGCTTTCAATAGGATTCATCTTGCACCAATGGACTCATTACTTGAGTACAACGGTTTAGATGCTTATTATACATACAGGATATATGAACGACAGTTCCCTAAGATAAAGAATGATCAGATTCTTGCTGAAGGGTATGAGCTATTCCATAACGGACAGATTGCTCTTGCAGACATGGAGTTCAATGGAATAGGCATTGACATTATCCAAGTAGAGAAGAATCTTCGTGAAGTTGAAGCAAAGATGCTTGAAGCTGATAAAAAAATAAAATCAGCTAAAGAACTGTCCCAGTGGGATAGTATAGAACCTTTCAATCCTAACTCCGGTAAACACAAGATTCATATGTTCTATGACATCATGCAATACCCGATTCTCAAACGAACCGATCATGGAGAACCGAGTACCGACAGTGATACTCTGGAGGAATTCGCTGAACTGTATGAGAATGAACTTGCTGGAGCAATTGTTGGAGCAAATACATACAAGAAAGTATATGACAATCTAAAGGGTATAAAGGTTGAAGCAACACCAACAGGAAAAGATGGAGAGTATGAAGTTCACCCATTTTTTAACTTAAACACAGTATCTTCATACCGCAGTAGTTCAGATAGTCCTAATGCTCAGAATATCCCAGTCCATAATCCTGAAGCTGCCAGACTGGTTCTTGGTTGTTATAAGCCAAGAGATGGTAAAGTTATCGTTGGAGCTGACTACACTTCTATTGAGTCTTTTGTTGGTGCGTGTTATCACCACGACCCGACTTTTGAAATGTATCTTATGAAGGAAGGAACCGATGCACACGCTGATACGGCTTGTGAGTTGTTCCTTACTAAGAAAGATGAGGTTGAGGATGGGTTCTTTAAGACAATGAGGCGAGTCGGCAAGAACGTAAACTTCTCTACAATGTACGGTATTTCAGTATTTAAGCTAGTGACAAACACATGGAATAGTATGTTGAGTCTTGAGCAAAAAGAGTTCTTGAAAACTAAAGGTATTGAGAATATCGATGACTGGAGTACACACATAACCCAGTGGTATAATGATTACTGGAACGTAAAGTATGGTACGCTTGGTGAGTGGAGAAACAATCTTTGGCAAAACTACATTGAGACTGGCGAAGTTGTTGGATACACAGGCTTCAAAGCAGTAGGTAAACTTGCAAAGAACTTTGTTGGTAATATGCCAGTTCAATCCGCAGCATTTCACTTTCTATTGAGAGGTATTATTGGTGCACGAAAGGAGTTGACAAACCGAGGAATTTCTGCTAAACTTATTCTTGAGATTCATGACTCAATAAAAATTGAATGTGATGAACAGGACATTGATGAAGTGAAAGATGTCATCGAGCAATGCTTTATTGATAACAACAAAAAGCGGTATACCTGGATGACAATGCCACTTCAAATCAAAGGTGAGTTGTACAGAAAGAATTTGTCCGAGGAAGAAGATCATTTTGCTCTTAATGGGAAGGTAGCATGAAGAAAGTAATCTTGCACTTATGTGCTGATTTAGGAAGTGACAGCAGGTTCTATCAATTAGACCCAGAGTATGAAGTAATTCTTGTCGGTAAAGAAATCGGGGTGGAGAATTATTCTCCACCTCATAACGTTCACGGGATTATTGCAAACCCACCATGCACTGATTTTTCTACAGCTAGGGGGTTCCACAAAGAAATAGATACCAGCTCCGGAATGGAGCTGGTACATCATTGCTGTAGGATAATTAAAGAGGCAAAACCAAAATGGTGGGCACTAGAGAATCCAGCCAATGGTACATTATCAGACAGCATAGGCCCACCGAGTTTCACTTACCAACCGTGGCAGTATGGAAGCCCTTGGACAAAGAAAACAGCACTATGGGGTAATTTTGTCATACCTGAACCATTGTATGAAAAGTGGGAAGATGTACCAAAGAATGATGATCTCTACGTTCGACCAGGCAGACCAAAGCCAGCATTAGCATTTCTTCACAAGTCGGCAATTGATTTAATCCCTGAGTTTCAGTGGGCAAGGGAACACATAAAGACGGATGCAGATATACGGTCAATGTGTAGTCAAGGGTTTGCAAAAGCATTTTATGAAAGCAACAGATAAAGGAGCTATAGATGATTAAGACAAAGATTAAGGAACGATACCAAGAAGGATTTATTGGTTTTTGGTTGAACAAGGGCGAGGAAGATAAAGAGTTTAGCATTGTAAAAAATATCGGAAACATGACCCTGCTTTATAATGAAGAGTCAGGACTACTACTTGACATATTCAACAACAAGATTGAACGGTTTGCAAAGGTAGATAATGTATGTGTATTTGTTGAAGCAAAGAATGTTGAATATGCAGATCGCTTCAATTTATATGGAGTGTATGAAATAGTAGACTTTGAAGTTGGAAGCCCAGTACTATTGAAACTGGTCCACACCGAAACAAATGAAATTGCCTACATGATGCCTAGTCGGTTGCGAGTGGTGCAAGTACGTGAAGAAGTTTGATGCTTATAGTTTTTTAAGAGATTTCAACCTCCCAATTTATATGCATTCAAAAAATACTGGGAAGAACTTTATAGGAACAACTTGTCCGTTTTGTGATGACCACGAGGACCATCTTGGGTTTCACAAAACACAAGCAAGGAATCCACACTGTTGGAAATGTGGCAGTCATTCACTGCCAGACACTATTCGAGCATTGACCGGGCAAAACCCAAAACAAATATTAGATGTGTACTCTACTGTGTCCTATATAGAACAAGAGATAGAGGGTATTCAACGTGCAACAACGATTGTGGTTCCTGGAACCAAGGAGTTTAAGCCAGCACATTTAAAGTATCTACAAGACAGAAAGTTTGACCCACAGTACATTATTGATAGATATGATCTTCGAGTTACTGGGACAATGGATGATTACCGAAATCGAATAATTATTCCAATCTACTATAACAAAATGATTGTATCTTATCAAGGGCGAACCTACGTTGGTGATGAGAGAAAGTATTTGACTTGTAGGCCAGAAAATGAAATAGTATTTCATAAAGACATATTTTATAATATGGACAATGCTAAATCTGACTCCGTTGTGGTTGTTGAAGGGGTATTTGATGTAATTCGGTTGGGCGATAATTCTATTGCTTCTTTTGGGACAAGCATCACTCAAAAACAAATCAACGTTCTGACAAAGTTCAAGAGGATATTTTTTCTGTATGACCCTGAACCGAAAGCCCAAGAAAGTGCAACAAGGGCCTTGACAATACTTTCTTCTTATGGTAAAATGTGCGAAAGAATTATGGTAGACGGTGTTGATCCTGGGGATATGAGTGATGATGATGCACTCTATCTAAAAAAGGAACTTGGCATTTTGTAAAGGAGAGTCTATGTATTGGGTAGAAAGTAATGGTGTTTGGGAGTTGAGTGTGAATAATGTCACCTTTACTGTCAAGGTTGTTGGTAGGCTTGCTTTTGTCCAAGCAACAAAGCAAGGACAAAAACCTGTCCCAGTATTCCCAGAAATATGGGGACACAACATTACCGATGTCAGAATAGCTACACTCATGAAGATCAAACAACTACGAGAAGGAAAACAATTCAATGGCACTGCACAATAAATACAGACCAATAAATTTTGATACACTTATGGGGAACAAACATATTGTATCGTCCATTGCTGCTCAAGCAAAAAAATCTCCAAAAGAAAGAATGCACACTTACTTCTTCACCGGGCCAACGGGAACTGGGAAAACGACTATAGCCAGGATAATGGCAAAAGAGTTTGGTGCTATGGTGGAAGAGATAAACACATCGGAAGACAACGGTGTTGATTTTGCCCGTTCTCTGGTACAGAGAATCCAGTACAAGGGTTTTGATGGAGATAAACTCTATATACTTGATGAGTGCCATAGACTGACTACTGATGCCCAAAATATTTTATTGAAAGTTCTTGAAGAACCTCCAATTCATGCTTATATTGTATTGTGTTCTACTGACCCACAAAAGGTTATCAAGACAGTTGCCAATAGGACACTTCGTTTAGAGACAGGTAAACCAAATTCTGCGGAATTATTTGACTTACTCGATGATATTGCCACACTGGAAAAAATTCCAATTGTGGATGGATTATTGGATGTAATAATTGAGCAGTCAGATGGGGTTCCAAGAGATGCGGTAACAATGCTTGAGTCAGTTGTAGGTGTTGAAAAAGATCAACAGGTTGATTCAATAAGGAGGGGAAAATCTGAAGAAGGAGATGTAATAAATCTTTGTAGGGTGTTATTGAACAATCCAAAATGGAAAGATGTGGCTTCAATATTGAAAGTGCTTGATGTGCAACCAGATAAGATTCGGTTAGCAGTGATTGGGTATATGAGTAAAGTGTTACTTGGTGGCACCAGAAATATGCAAGCATTTGCTGTACTGTATGAGTTTGAAAATCTCGGGTTTGGCTGTTCAATGGCTTCAATAATTAAAGCCACATTTCGAGTTTGTACAGACTAACCAAGGAGGTAGTATGAAGATGAAGGAATTGATGTACCAAGTGCTTACAGATGAATTTAAGAAGTACGCACGTTGGACTCAAGAAACTGCAATTTACAAAACCAAGGAATCGGCAATAACTTGTTGCCTTCTTGGTCTTGGTGGAGAAACTGTTGAGCTGTATCAGCACACACTGGAATCACGGTTGGATGATGACTTGATTAAAAAAGAGTTTGGTGATATATTGTGGTACATCGGGCATCTAAGTTCTGTTACGGGTATTGTTGATGAACTTAATATCCAGCCAGCAGAGTATATGTTTGATGAATTATTTGAATATGCTGGGACCATACAAGAACATTTTAAGAAGGTGGTACGAGACTTTGATTTTGATATTGAGTCATCTGGTAAGAGAGAAACAATCGTTTTGCTTATAAATGATTTTCTTTCTCAAATCCATGCTCATATTGAAGATGTGTATGATTATGATTTTGAAGAAATCATGTTGATGAATAAAGAGAAGTTAAACTCACGTAAAGATCGTGGAGTCATTTCAGGTAGTGGAGATAACCGATGAACATAGAAAAAGATTTGAGTATCGACAAGTTCAACCTTGACAAAGAAGCAGTTGAACACTCTTCCAAATTGTATCAGTATTCAGAGATGCTTACCGAAGAAAAGAAAACCCTCTCTGACATTGAGCTACAACTTGAGATTCTGTCTGCTTCAGTAGCCCGACAAATTAGAAGTGGTGACTACCCAGGAACCAAGGATTTAAAAGTAACCGAGGGGGTGGTCAAAGAGATTGTATCAACAGACCAAACCTTGGTAGACTTACAACGTAAGATTATTGAGCAAAAAGCCTACGTTGCAAAGTTGGCAGCAGTAGTTGATGCCTTTCAGCATCGTAAGTACATGATTATCAAGACAATAGATTTGTTTCTTGCAAACTATTTTACTGATATTAAGCCGTCAAAGACTAATACGTCTGTTGATATGGAACAACTAAGGGGGCTTGCAAGTGAAGCTGACTGAAGCGTTTGTAGTATACTCATTCATTAGGGACTCATTGCTTACAAGAGACAATAAGCCAGTAGGAAGTTTTGCTTACAAGTTCTACAAGTTTATGCGCCTTGTAGATAAGGAGCGAGAAATTATGAAAGAAGTCATGGATTCTCAATGGGAGGAAACATATGGGATAACATTTGAGAAAGCGGATAAAGAAACACAGGAAAAGATGCAAATAGAATTTGCTCAAGAATGTGACAAGATTGTAATAGAAGTTGATACTTTTATTACTGAAAAGGATGTTGATTCACTTGGACTTTCATTTGATGAAATTGTTAAAATTGGTTTACTTATAGAGGAGAAATAACATATGTCTGATTTGTATAACGCTGATGTATTTGCTTCAGATGCTTTTAAAAATGCTACTTCAATTGAGAACAATAGCGGTAAGAGCCGAAAGTACCTTAATGCAATTGATTATAAACGTCTTACTACTGACACTGGAATTGAAAAATTCAAGTTTGAACCCGATGGGGAGTACACATTTAGTTTCCTTCCGTTTCCAATAACTGAAGCTCACCCAAACTACAAAACTCTAAAATCACAAAATATCCCAATTGACTGGAAGCTAAACATCTATTTGCATTCTGTCCCTACAGACACTGGAGTGCAAAGGTTTGTTTGCCCCAGTAAGACTTTTGGAAAGCCGTGTCCATTCTGTGATGAAAAACGAGTTCTATTCAACAAAGAAGGTGGTTATGATGCTCACAAGGATGAGATCAAGAAGTTCAATGATACTTTGAGGAACT
>Ga0210026_1001395_pt1 | contig 23456 bp, 21 predicted proteins | sample CryGeymeta201509_FD_183977 | JGI IMG/M metagenome (GOLD analysis project Ga0210026, IMG submission 183977) | Groundwater microbial communities from Crystal Geyser aquifers in Utah, USA - Crystal Geyser metaG 2015-09 (SPAdes) (version 2) | ecosystem: Environmental > Aquatic > Deep subsurface >...
CTGGCAAACTACCTGGGCTGGTTCCGCGCGCTCGAACGCGAACACGGAATCGGCCCGAAACCCGCTCAGTGGCTCGCTATGGCGCTTGGCGGGGCGGCTTAACAACATGATTTGCGAAAAGAGCCTTTTAGAAACCTTCGCGACCGGGAGGTCGCTCCTACAATGTGGCGGCATTTCGATTATTTTTATTCCAGAAAATCCCGCCGGACATAGGCTACATTTAAACAATACACGCCGCTTATCCTCATGAAAATCCACCACCTCACCGTCGAGGAAGCACTCATCAGCCTGAAAAGCGGCGCGGAAGGGCTGTCAGCGCCGGAAGCCGCACGCCGACACAAGGAATTCGGGCCGAACCGGGTCGAGCGGATCAAAAAGGAACCGCTGGCACTACGCTTCCTCAAGGAATTCACCCACTTTTTCGCCTTGATCCTTTGGCTGGCGGCGGCGCTGGCCTTCGTCGCGGAGTTCGTCGACCCCGGCAAGGGCATGGCGATGCTGGGCTGGGCCATCCTCGGCGTGATCCTGATCAACGGCATTTTTTCCTTCTGGCAGGAATACCGCGCCGAGAAAGCCCTGTCCGCGCTGGAAAACCTTCTGCCGCACCAGGTGATGGCGCTGCGCGACGGCAAGGTCGAGCAGATCCCGTCCGCCGAACTGGTGCCGGGAGACATCCTGATCTTGCAGGCAGGCGACGACATCCCCGCCGACTGCCGGTTGGTCGAGGCTTTCGGTGTGCGCGTCAACAACGCCACGATCACCGGAGAATCCCTGCCCAAAGCCAGAAATGCCGAACCCTGCGAGGAGGAGGACCTGCTCCTTGCGCGCAACGTCCTGCTTGCCGGCACCTCGCTGGTATCCGGCGAGGCCCGGGCGGTGGTATTCGCCACCGGCATGAATACCGAATTCGGCAAAATCGCCCACCTGACCCAGACTGCGAGGGAAGCGCCATCGCCGTTGCAGCGCGAGATTGCGCGCGTCAGCCGCCTGGTAGCCGCCTTGGCCAGCCTGCTCGGTGCGATTTTTTTCCTGATTGGCCAGGCGATCGGGCTCCCTTTCTGGGAAAGCCTGATTTTCGCCATCGGCATCATCGTCGCCAACGTGCCCGAAGGCCTGCTGCCCACCGTCACCCTGGCGCTGGCCATGGCCACCCAGCGCATGGCCAAACGCAACGCCCTGGTGCGCCACCTGCCGGCGGTGGAAACGCTGGGCTCCGCCACCGTGATCTGCACCGACAAGACCGGCACACTGACCCAGAACCGGATGGCGGTAAAAGAAGTGTTCCTTGCCGAGAGATTTATTGCCGCGTCCGATTTGACCCTACCCCCCGCACTGGCGGAAGACTACCGCCGATTTTTCGAGACTGCGTTGCTCTGCCACAACCTCCAGACCTCCGCCCAAAATGGCGCTGCCGAACTACTCGGCGACCCGATGGAAATCGCGCTGGTGCGCATGGCGCAGCAGGCGCTGCCGGAAGCCACCCTCTATCCGAAGGTGGATGAAATCCCTTTCGACACCGACCGAAAACGGCTTTCCACCCTGCACCGGACATCCGCAGGGCTATCCCTCTACACCAAGGGCGCGCTGGAAACGGTACTTCCCCTCTGCACCCATATAGGGATAGGCGGCAAACTTTTACCGCTCGACGCGAACCTGCGCGAACGCTACACGGCTGCGCAGGAAGCCATGGCCGGCAAAGGCCTGCGCGTGCTCGCCCTGGCTCACCGCGCCGTGGCGGAAAACGAATCCACGGAGAATCTGGAGCATGGCCTGACCCTGCTCGGCCTGGCGGGGCTGGAAGACCCGCCGCGACCGGAGGTGCCCGACGCCATCCGCAAATGTTTTGACGCCGGCATCCGCGTCATCATGGTCACCGGCGACCACCCCCACACCGCGCTTGCTATCGCCCGCGAAATCGGCCTGATTCGTGGCGAAGCTCCGGTTGTCATCAGCGGCGACGAACTGCGGCGGCTGTCCGACATCCAGTTGCAGCTTGCGCTGGATGCACCGGAAATCATCTTCGCCCGGGTCGGCGCCGACCAGAAAATGCGCATCGTCGGCGCGCTGCAAAAGAAGGGGGAAATCGTCGCGGTCACCGGCGACGGCGTCAACGACGCGCCGGCGCTGAAAAAAGCCGACATCGGCATCGCCATGGGGCTGTCCGGCACCGACGTGGCGCGCGAAGCCGCCGACATGGTGCTGCTCGACGACAACTTCGCCAGCATCGTCGCCGCCATCGAGGAAGGCCGCGCGGTGTTCGAAAACATCCGCAAATTCCTCACCTACATCCTCACCTCCAACATCCCGGAGATCGTTCCCTATCTCGCCTTCGTCCTGTTCAGGATTCCGCTGCCGCTGACCATCATCCAGATCCTGGCGGTGGACCTTGGCACCGACATGCTGCCGGCGTTGGGGCTGGGGACGGAGAAACCGCATCCCGGCGTGATGCAGCAGCCGCCACGCGCCCGCCATGACCGCCTGCTCAACGGGCCGCTGGTGGCGCGCGCCTACCTATTCCTCGGGGTGATGGAAGCTGCGGCGGCAATGGCGGCGTTCTTCTTCGTACTGAATGCTGCCGGATGGCGCTACGGACAGGCACTGACAGCCAACGCCCCGCTCTATCTCCAAGCCACCACCGCCACCCTCACCGCCATCATCGTGATGCAGGTGATGAACGTGTTTCTCTGCCGCGACAATCTGGAATCGCTGCGGGTCACCGGCATTCGGGGCAATTCGCTCATACTCTGGGGCATCATTGCCGAGATCGCGCTGATCCTGGCCATTGACTACACCCCATGGGGCAACCTGATATTCGGCACTGCGCCGATCAGTCTGGATGTCTGGCTGTTCGTCATCCCCTTCGCCTTCGCCATGCTGGCGCTGGAGGAAGCCAGGAAATGGGTGGTGAGAAGATCACACCCTGCGCCATGAAAGCCAACGAACAACTGAAAAAACTGCTCGCGGACAGGCACGAATCCCTGCGCCGCAATCAGGCTCAAAACCCCGCCAACAAACTGGCCGACAAACGAAACCGCTGGCAGCGCTTCAACCGCTTCGGCTGGGATAAACGGCAGGGCTAAACGAAGCGCATCCCCAGGTCGACCATGCCTACTCCCGGGCGTTACTGGAAGTGCAGCGCCGCACTGGATGACTTTCCCTCTTAATATCAGAATGGAGAACAGCAATGAAGATTTTTAAGATGCTTGTAACGCCCGCCTTGATGATGGCTTTCGCCGCCCCGGCTTTCGCCGCCGACCCTGCCGCCACGCCGGGGGTTGACCAGCGCCTGCAAAACCAGGAAAAGCGTATCGACCAGGGTGTAAATTCCGGCGCACTGACCGGGAGAGAGGCTGCGCGGATGGAGCGGCGCGAAACGAAAATCGAAGGTGACTTGGCGAAAGCCAAAGCCGATGGCGTAGTCACTCCGCAGGAGCGCAAGCGCCTGAACAAGGAGCTCGATCACCAGAGCCGCGTAATCCATCGCGAAAAGCACGACCGCCAGCACCGCTAATCAAGCGTTAGCTGTACACAAAGTAAAGCCGGGGAATCTCCAATTCCCCGGCTTTTTTATTTCAAACCGCGCTCGCCTTGGCGAGGGCAATTTCAGTCACCGGGGAGGGATTTTGTACGATCTTGATCATGATTCGCTCCGAATGTGGGCGGATGAGCGTAGCAAGTCAAAGCAAGCGCCCTTCTCGTTTGCCTCCTCTCCCGCTTGCGGGGGAGGATTGAGTTGAGGGCAATCCGCAAAGTGGAAATTCATGCGGCGGAAGGCGCTGCGCTTTTCCGCCCTACTTACATTATCGCCGCAATTGATCTATACATAAAAAATTGGTTCACTTTCCCGCCAGGGTAAAAGATAATACGCCATTACCCAAGTCGAAAAATCCCAAGAAAAACTATAAGACTTATGGATAGAAAAATAATTACGCTGTTTATTCAGGAGATTGGATAATGCCAGAAATTCCGGACATCGATCAGCAGGAGACGCAGGAGTGGCTGGATGCCCTCGATGCGGTGCTGGAACGGGAAGGCGCTACGCGCGCCCACTTTCTGCTGGAAAAAATGACCGAGAAGGCCCGCCGTTCCGGGGTACACCTGCCTTTTTCCGCGAACACAGCTTACCTGAACACCATCCCGGTCGGCCAGGAAGACCGCATCCCCGGCGACCTCGCCATGGAGCGCCGCATCCGCGCCTTTATCCGCTGGAACGCCATCGCCACGGTGATGCAGGCCAACAAGCAAAGCCCCGGCGTCGGCGGCCATATCGCCACCTTCCAGTCCGCCGCCACGCTCTACGACGTCGGTTTCAACCATTTCTTCCGCGCGCCGACGGCAGAGCATGGCGGGGATTTACTCTACATCCAGGGGCATTCCTCGCCCGGCATCTACGCCCGCGCCTTCCTCGAAGGCCGGATCACGGAAGAGCAGCTGCTCAATTTCCGCCAGGAAGTCGATGGCAAGGGCCTTTCCTCCTACCCGCACCCCTGGCTGATGCCGGATTTCTGGCAGTTTCCCACGGTGTCGATGGGATTGGGGCCGCTCACCGCGATTTACCAGGCACGTTTCATGAAATATCTCGAAGACCGCGGCGTCTGCCATACCGAAGGCCGCAAGGTGTGGGTCTTCCTCGGCGACGGCGAGACCGACGAGCCGGAAGCAATGGGCGCGATTTCGCTGGCGGCGCGCGAGAAGCTGGACAACCTGATATTCGTCGTTAACTGCAACCTGCAACGATTGGACGGCCCGGTACGCGGTAACGGCAAAATCATCCAGGAGCTTGAAGCGGATTTCCGCGGTTCTGGCTGGAACGTGATCAAGGTGGTCTGGGGACGGCACTGGGATCCGCTGCTGGCAATGGACAAGCACGGCCTGCTGCGGAAGCGCATGGAAGAGTGCGTCGACGGCGACTACCAGAACTACAAATCCAAGGATGGCGCCTATGTGCGCCAGCACTTCTTCGGCAAGTACCCGGAGCTGCTGGAAATGGTCGCCAACATGTCGGACGAGGATATCTGGCGCCTCAACCGGGGCGGCCACGACCCGCTCAAGGTCTACGCAGCCTACTCTGCGGCGATGCGGCACAAGGGCCAGCCGACCGTGATCCTGGCCAAGACGGTGAAGGGCTACGGCATGGGCGAATCGGGCGAGGGCATGAACATCACCCACCAGGCGAAGAAGATGTCCGACGCCGCGCTCAAAGCTTTCCGCGACCGCTTCAACATCCCGATCCCTGACGACAAAATTGCCGATGTGCCGTTCTACAAGCCAGCCGAAAACAGCCCGGAAATGCAATACCTGCGCGAGCGCCGCAGGGCGCTCGGCGGCTATCTGCCAGCTCGGCGAAAATCCGCCGAGGCGCTGGCCATTCCCGACCTTTCCGCTTTCGAGAGCCAGCTTGCCGGCAGCGGCGACCGCGAAATCTCCACCACCATGGCCTTTGTGCGCGTGCTTTCCACCCTGCTCAAGGACAAGGCGATCGGCAAGCTGATCGTGCCTATCATCCCGGACGAGGCGCGCACTTTCGGCATGGAAGGCCTGTTTCGCCAGCTCGGCATCTATTCCTCGGTAGGCCAGCTCTACGAGCCGGAAGACGCCGACCAGGTGATGTACTACAAGGAAGACAAGCGCGGCCAGATCATCGAGGAAGGCATCAACGAAGCCGGCGCCTTCGCCTCCTGGCTGGCGGCAGGCACCAGCTACAGCAATCATTGTCATGCCATGATCCCGTTTTACACCTTCTACTCGATGTTCGGCTTTCAGCGCATCGGCGACCTCGCCTGGGCGGCGGGCGACGCCCGCGCACGCGGCTTTCTGATGGGCGGCACGGCGGGGCGCACTACCCTGAACGGAGAAGGACTCCAGCACGAGGACGGCCACAGCCACATCCTGGCCTCGACCATCCCCAACTGCGTTACCTACGATCCGACCTACGGCTACGAACTGGCGGTGATTATCCAGGACGGCATGCGGCGGATGTATAAAGATCAGGAGAGCGTCTACTACTACATCACCATCATGAACGAAAACTACGTTCATCCGCCGATGCCCAAGGGTGCCGAGGAAGGCATCCTGAAAGGGATGTACCTGCTCAAGCGCGGCGCGCCAAAGAAGAAGATGAAGGTGCAACTGCTGGGCTCCGGCACCATTCTGCGCGAGGTGATCGCGGCAGCCGATCTGCTGGAAGCCGATTTCGGCGTGTCCACCGACATCTGGAGCGTCACCAGCTTCAACGAGTTGCGCCGCGAGGGCCTCGACGTGCAGCGCTGGAACAGGCTCCACCCGGAGCACACCCAGCGCTCGACCTACGTTGAGAAATGCCTGAAAGAAGGTTCCGGCCCGGTCATTGCTTCCACCGACTACATAAAAACCTACGCCGACCAGATCCGCGCCTTCGTGCCGCGCCACTACGTCACACTCGGCACCGATGGCTTCGGCCGCAGCGACAGCCGCGAAAACCTGCGCCGCTTCTTCGAGGTTGACCGCTACCATGTCACGGTGGCCGCGCTCAAGGCGCTGGCCGATGAGGGCGTGATCCCCGCCGCCAAGGTGGCCGAAGCGATCGCCAAATACGGCATCGACCCGAACAAGCCGAATCCGGTGACGGTGTGAGGAATGCAGGGATCAGGGGCTAGGGGTTAGGGTTTGTCTCGCTGCGCGAGATTTTTCCTAGTCCCTGATCCCTAGCCCCTAACAAGGAGAAGCAAGTGCCCACAATTAAAGAAGTCCGTGTTCCCGACATCGGCAATTTCGACTCCATCGACGTGATCGAGGTACTGGTCAAGGAAGGTGACATCGTCCAGGCCGAAGACGCCCTGATTACGCTGGAAAGCGATAAAGCCACGATGGATATCCCCTCACCCTGGAGCGGCAAGGTCACCGCCGTGCGCACCAAGGTAGGAGAAAAGGTTTCCGAAGGCAGCCTGATTTTGTTGATGGAAGTAACGGAAGTAAAATCCCCCCCCAGCCCCCCCTTTTCAAAGGGGGGAGAAGTACAATCTGCTGCTTCACCATCAACAAATCTGCCACCCGTCTCTACCCCCCCCTTTGCAAAAGGGGGGCTGGAGGGGATTTTGCCCAGCCCATCCCTTCCCGCGCCCATTCCCGACAGCGCAGAAAGTGCAAAAGCCCACGCCAGCCCGTCGGTGCGCGCCTTCGCCCGCGAACTTGGCGTCAACCTCGCCCTGGTCAACGGCTCCGGCCCGAAGCGCCGCATCCTGAAGGAAGACGTGCAGGCCTTCGTCAAGGCCGAACTGTCGCGCCCGCATGGCGGTGGTACCGGCCTGTCGGTGCTGGAAATGCCGCAGGTGGATTTTGCCAGGTTCGGCGCGATCGAAGTCAGACCGCTCACCAAGATCAAGAAAATCTCCGGCGCCAACCTGCACCGCAACTGGGTCACCGCGCCCCACGTCACCCAGTACGAGGAAGCCGACATCACTGAACTGGAAGCCTTCCGCAAGACGATGAGCGACGATGCCCAGAAACAGGGCGTCCGCCTCACCCTGCCGGCCTTCCTGATCAAGGCCGTGGCAGCGGCGCTGAAGGCTCATCCCCACTTCAACACCTCCCTTTCCGCAGACGGCGAGAGCCTGGTGTTCAAGCAATACGTCCACATCGGTATGGCGGTGGACACGCCGGATGGACTGGTGGTACCAGTGATCCGCAACGCCGACCAGAAAGGCGTGCTGGATCTGGCGCGCGAGCTGATGACCCTCAGCCAGAAAGCACGCGACAGGAAGCTCACCCCCGGCGAAATGCAGGGTGGCTGCATCAGCATTTCCAGCCTGGGCGGCATCGGCGGCAGCTTTTTCACGCCCATCATCAACCTGCCGGAAGTGGCGGTGCTCGGCGCCTCCCGCGCCACCATGAAGCCGGTGTGGAACGGCAAAGAATTCGTGCCGCGCCTGATGCTGCCGCTGTCGCTGTCCTACGACCACCGCGTCATCGACGGCGTCCAGGGGGCACGCTTCATCACCGATTTGAGCCAGATGCTGGCGGACGTGCGCAGGCTGCTGCTTTAAGACGAATTATGTAGGTTGGGTTAGGCGCGGTTTCTTGCGCCGTAACCCAACAAACCCAAACTTCCTTCAAAATGTTGGTTTTTGCCTAGAGGAGGCACCTACTTTTGTGGAAGTTTGGGTTTGTTGGGTTACGCGATAAAGCCGCTACCAACAGTAGGCGCCTCTAGGCGACCCAACCTACATTCTGCGTCCTTCGCGATGAAAAGATTTTAAGGAATCTAGAATGTCAAAAATTATCGAAGTAACCGTGCCGGATATCGGCGACTTCAAGAACGTCGACGTCATCGAAATCCTGGTGAAGCCGGGAGACAAAGTCCAGAAGGACAGCTCGCTGATCGCGCTGGAAAGCGAGAAGGCGACGATGGAAATCCCCTCGTCCCACGCCGGAGTGGTCAAGGCGATCAAGCTGAAAGTGGGCGACAAGGTTTCCCAGGGATCGCTGATTCTTACCCTGGAAGCCGAACAGGAAAGTGCACCAACCCCGCAGACGAAGGCACCGGAGCAGCCTGCGGCCAAAGCGGCCTCTACGAAATCCGAAACCGAAATCCAGGCCGATGTGGTGGTACTGGGCGCAGGCCCAGGCGGCTACACTGCCGCCTTCCGCGCCGCCGACCTGGGCAAGAAGGTGGTTCTGATCGAACGCTATCCGAACCTCGGCGGCGTCTGCCTCAACGTCGGTTGCATTCCCTCCAAGGCGCTGCTGCATATCGCCAAGGTCATCTCCGAGGCGGAACAGGTCAGCCGCCACGGTGTCAGCTTCGGCAAGCCGAAAATCGATATCGACCAGATCCGTGCCTGGAAGGAAAGCGTGGTCACCAAGCTCACCGGCGGGCTGGGCGCATTGGCAAAGCAGCGCAATGTCCAGATCATTCGCGGCGTCGGCAAGTTCATCGCCCCCCATCACATCCGTGTCGAAACCGCTGATGCCCTGAATGGAACAAGCGGCGAAGTCACGGTGACCTTCGACAACGCCATCATCGCCGCCGGATCGCAGGCGGTGAAGATTCCGGCCTTCCCGGTTGACCCGCGCGTGATGGACTCGACTGGCGCGCTTCAGCTGGCTGACGTGCCGAAAAAAATGCTGGTCATCGGCGGCGGCATCATCAGCCTGGAAATGGCCACCGTCTACCATGCGCTCGGCACGAAAATCACCATCGTGGAGCACGGCGCGCAATTGATCCACGGCTGCGACCCGGACATCGTCAGACCCCTGCAGAAGCGCATCGAGAAACGCTACGAAGCCATCCTGCTCAACACCAGCGTGGTTGCACTGGAGGCGAAAAAGGCCGGCATCCTCGTCACCTTTGGCGGGGAAAAAGCACCTGCGCCGCAGCTGTTCGACCGCGTGCTGGTTGCGGTTGGTCGCCGCCCCAATGGCAAGCTGATCGGCGCCGAGAACGCCGGCGTCCAGACCGACGACCAGGGCTTCATCCCGGTGGACAAGCAGCAACGCACCAACGTCCCGCACATCTTCGCCATCGGCGACATCGTCGGCCAGCCGATGCTGGCGCACAAAGCGTCGCATGAAGGCAAGGTGGCGGCGGAGGTGATTGCCGGCCACAAAGCGGCATTCGCCCCCCGCGCGATTCCCTCGGTCGCCTACACCGACCCGGAAGTGGCGTGGATGGGGCTGACCGAGACCGAAGCCAAGGCGCAGGGCATCGCCTACGAGAAGGCGTCGTTTCCCTGGGCGGCCAGCGGCCGCGCGCTCTCCATCGACCGCGACGAGGGGTTGACCAAGCTAATCGTCGAGAAAAATACCCGCCGCATCCTCGGCGCGGGTATCGTCGGCAGCAATGCCGGCGAGCTGATCGCGGAAGCCGTGCTGGCCCTGGAAATGGGCGCGGACGCGCAGGATATCGGGCTGACCATCCATCCCCACCCGACCCTGTCGGAAACCCTGGGTTTCGCGGCGGAAATGGTGGAAGGCACCATCACCGATCTCTACATAAAACGTAGATAAATAGCTACTGCCAGATCGCCCTGGGCTTATAGCTTGCCTGATTGACGGACAGAGCGGATAAGGACATTATTCGCTCCTATGCCCGACAGCTTCCACGACATCTTTCTCGGCCGCCAGCCCATCCTCGACCGCAACCAGCATATCGTTGCCTACGAACTGCTGTTTCGTTCTTCCAGTCAGGGCAACAGCGCAAACGTAACCAACGACCTGTTGGCCACAGCACAAGTCATTACCCACGCCTTCAGCGAACTGGGCATCGCCAGCGTACTCGGGGACAAGAAAGGTTTCATCAACATCAGCGCCGATTTGCTGCTGTCCGACATGATCGAGCTGCTACCGCAAGACAAGGTTGTCATCGAGCTGCTCGAAACCATCCAGGTCGACGACCAGATCATCAGCCGCTGCAAGGAACTCAAGGCGATGGGCTTCAGCCTGGCGCTGGACGATTTCAGCGGCGACTCGCAATTCGAGCCGCTATTCGATATCGTGGAGGTGGTCAAGTTCGACCTGCCGCAAATGGGGCAGGAAGGACTGGAAGTAAACATCAAGTATCTCAAGAACTGGCCGGTGAAACTGCTGGCAGAGAAAGTCGAGGATATCGATCAGGCCATTCAATGCAAGGGTCTCGGTTTCGACCTGTTCCAGGGCTACTATTTTGCCCGCCCGGTAATCCTGAGCGGTCGGCGCGCCGATTCCTCCAAGCTGAGGCTATTGAAGCTGCTCGAGCTGATTCTGGGTGATGCGGAAACGCAGGAAGTCGAACAGGCTTTCAAACACGACCCCTCACTCAGCTACAACCTGCTGCGACTGGTGAATTCGGTCGCAGTCGGGACACGCTACAAGATCAGCTCGCTCAAGCAGGCCATCGTCGTGCTGGGGCGGCAGCAGCTACAGCGCTGGCTGCAGTTGCTGCTGTTCGTCAACCAGGGCGGCGATATGCAAAACCCGCTGCTGGAACTGGCGGCCACCCGAGGCAAGCTGATGGAGCTGCTGGCCATGGCGCAGTCTAAACAGGACAAGAGTCACCACGACCGCGCCTTCATGACCGGCATCATGTCGCTGCTCGACACCCTGCTCGGTATGCCAATGGAGGAAGTGGTCAAACAGGTCAGCCTGGCAAGCGATATCGAAAACGCGCTACTGAAGCATGAGGGCAAGCTGGGAAATCTGCTGCTACTGGTGGAAAAATTGGAGCAGAACGATTTCGATGCCGCCGAAGGCTTGCTGGCGGACATGCAGCTTAACCAGGGCAACTTGATGCAAGCCCAGATCGAAGCCATGAACTGGGCACACATGCTCAAGGAAACGGTGGAAGGCTAATAACTGAAGTCATGTAGGAGCGACCTCCCGGTCGCGAATTTAATGGTTCGCGACCGGGAGGTCGCTCCTACAATTTTGCCACTGGAAGGAATCAGCCCAGCTTGGCCCTGACCCAATCGGCCACGCTCTCCAGCGCAGCGGGCAGCTTGTCCGGCTCTGTACCGCCGGCCTGTGCCATGTCGGGCCGGCCGCCGCCCTTGCCGCCCACCTGCTGGGCGACGAAATTCACCAGTTCACCCGCCTTCACTTTTGCGGTCAGGTCGGCGGTCACGCCGGCGATCAGCGTCACCTTGCCGCCCTCCACCGCCGCCAGCACAATCGCCGCCGATTTGAGCTTGCCCTTGAGCTTGTCCAGCGTTTCGCGGAGAGTTTTGGCATCGCCGCCTTCGATGGCCGCCGCCAGCACTTTGGCGCCCTTGATATCCGCCGCCTGAGCGGCGAGATCGTCGCCCTGGCTGGCGGCCAGTTTGGATTTGAGTCGGGCGAGTTCTTTCTCCAGGACTTTCACATGATCGAGAACCTGGACGGCTCTGGCTTCCGCTTCCTGCGGCTGGGCCTTGAGCGCCTCGCTCACGCCCGTCAGTAGCCTCTGTTGCTGCTGCACCAGCGCCAGCGCATTATCGCCACAGACCGCCTCGATACGCCGCACGCCGGCGGCCACGCCGCTTTCCGCCAGCACCTTGAACAGGCCGATGTCGCCGGTGCGGGCCACATGGGTGCCACCGCACAGTTCGCGCGAGCTGCCGATGTCCAGCACCCGCACTTCATCGCCATATTTCTCGCCGAACAGCATCATTGCGTCCAGCTTCTGGGCTTCCTCGATGGGCACGACACGAGTCTGGGTAGCCGCGTTGGCGAGAATTTCGGCGTTGACGATCTGTTCCACCCTGCGGAGTTCTCCGGCGCTCATCGGCGCGTTGTGGGCGAAATCGAAGCGGGTCTTGTCCGGATCCACCTGAGAACCCTTCTGCTGCACATGGGAACCCAGCACTTCGCGCAGGGCCTTGTGCATCAGATGGGTGACGGAGTGGTTGCGCTGGGTGCGGGCACGAGCCTGCACGTCCACCTTGGCGGTCACGTTGTTGCCGACGCTGATCTTGCCGGTCTTCACCACGCCGTGATGGCCGAACACGCTGGCCTGGATTTTCTGGGTGTCTTCCACCGCGAAGATGCCCTGCACGCTTTGCAGCGCGCCTCTATCCCCCACCTGGCCGCCGGACTCGGCGTAGAACGGGGTGTTATCCAGCACCACCACGCCCATCTCGCCTTCCGCCAGTTCGCTCACCAGTACACCGTCCTGGTACAGGGCCAGCACGTTGCCCTTGGCTTCCAGGGTTTCATAGCCGTGAAAAACGGTGGCCGGGCCAGCATATTCCAGGTTGGTCGCCATCTTGAACTTGCCAGCGGCGCGCGCCTGCTCTTTCTGACGGGCCATGGCCGTGTCGAAGGCGGCGGTATCGACGGTCACACCATGTTCGCGGCACACGTCCTGGGTGAGGTCGAGGGGGAAACCGAAGGTGTCATGCAGCTTGAAGGCGGTCTCACCGTTGAAGGTGCTGGCGCCGCTGCTGGCCAACTCGGCCAGGTCTGCTTCGAGAATCGCCATGCCGTGCTCGATGGTGGCGAAGAAACGCCCTTCCTCCAGCCTCAGCACCTCGCTGATGCGATCCTGATTCTGCTTCAGTTCCGGATAGGCATCGCCCATTTCGGCCACCAGGTCGGGCAGCAGTTTATGGAAAAAGGCCGCTCGGGCGCCGAGCTTGTAGCCGTGTCGGATGGCGCGACGGATGATGCGGCGCAACACGTAGCCGCGGCCTTCGTTGCCGGGGATGACGCCGTCGGCGATGAGGAAGGAGCAGGCGCGGATATGGTCGGCCAGCACTTTCAGCGATGGGCTGTCCAGGTCGGTGCACTGAGTTTCCCTCGCAGCGGCCCGGATCAGGGCCTGGAACAGGTCGATCTCGTAGTTGGCATGTACGCCTTGCAGCACGGCGGAGATGCGTTCCAGCCCCATGCCGGTATCCACCGAGGGATTGGGCAGAGGGTGCATAACGCCCTGTTCGTCCCGGTTAAACTGCATGAAGACGTTGTTCCAGATTTCGATGTAGCGGTCGCCGTCCTCCTCGGGAGTGCCGGGCAGGCCGCCGGGAATGTGCTCGCCGTGATCGTAGAAAATTTCGGTGCAGGGGCCGCAGGGGCCGGTGTCGCCCATCATCCAGAAGTTGTCGGAGGCGTAGCGGGCGCCCTTGTTGTCGCCGATACGGATCACTCGCTCGGCGGCCAGCCCGATTTCCTTGGTCCAGATGTCGTAGGCTTCGTCGTCCTCGGCATAGACCGTCACCCACAGCTTTTCCTTGGGCAGCTTGAACACCTCGGTGAGCAGTTCCCAGGCGTAGTGGATCGCCTCGCGCTTGAAGTAGTCGCCGAAGCTGAAGTTGCCCAGCATCTCGAAGAAGGTGTGGTGACGGGCGGTGTAGCCGACATTCTCCAGGTCGTTATGCTTGCCGCCGGCGCGCACGCACTTCTGGGAACTGGCGGCGCGAGTATAGGGGCGCTTGTCGAAGCCGAGGAACACGTCCTTGAACTGGTTCATCCCGGCGTTGGTGAACAGCAGGGTCGGGTCTTCGTGCGGCACCAGAGAGCTGGACGCCACCACGGTATGTCCCTTGGAAGCAAAGTAATCGAGGAATTTCTGACGGATTTCACTACTTTTCATTCTTGCTTTCCCAAAACTCAAAACCCTTAAATGGGTGTATCACGCGCCAACCACGCTAGAACCGCTTCGTTTCCTTGATATGCAGACCAATCGACTCGCCACCCATGATTGCCATGCTTTCGACGACACCTTTGAGCGAAACGGTTTCATTTACTGCCGGCAAACCCTCTCCAGCCACAACCGTCACCTTGCCACTACCGTCATCCAGCACGTATAGTTTAAGATCGATCAGTGGAACTTTAGTAATGTCCTTGACCTTACCTTTAACTCTAACTTCCTTGCCTTCGAACTGCGCGGGAGACGCCACGATCTCCTTTACCGGCGTGAATCCAAACGGCAAATAGTCGCAGCCGGACAATGCCAGCAGATTTATCAGGGCCACACCCAACAGCATTTTCTTCATAGCGATCCCTCTTTAGAATCCAAAGACGCAAATTTCACCTATCGCTGTCATTCAGCAGTTTGCCAATCACATCCAGACCGAATCCCCTGCTTTGCAAAAAACGCATCTGTTTCGCACGTTCCTTCGCATCCTCCGGCAGCTTGCCGAATTTTTTCGCCCAGACCGTGCGGGCGGCTTCCAGATCGTTTTCCTTAAGCTGCGGCAGGGCCTGCTCGATCAGTTCTTCGGCGACGCCCTTTTCCCGCAGTTCGTGGGCGATATACCGGCTACCATAGCGGCCGCTACGCGCATGAACCACCTGCTCGACAAAACGCTGTTCGGATAGCCAGCCGCGCGCCTTGAAATCAGCCAGCAGGTCTTCGAGAGTGTCCGCTTCTTCGGTGTAAGGCAGCAGCTTGCGATACAGCTCATCGCGGGTATATTCGCGCCGCGCGAGGTAGTTCAATGCCCGCTGCCTAATGGTCATGGCGTCACGCGCCATGACTGTTCCCCTGCATCAATCCGGATTCAGGCATCCACGGTGTCGGGGTCGACTGTGGCGGGCAGGCCGCTCACGCCGACGGCGGCGCGGACCTTGCCCTCGATCTCGGCGGCGATATCCTTGTGCTCCTTCAGGTACTCGCGCGAGTTGTCCTTGCCCTGGCCGATCTTCTCGCCCTTGTAGCTGTACCAGGCGCCGGATTTCTCGACGATCTTGTTGGCTACGCCCAGCTCGACGATCTCGCCTTCACGCGAGATGCCCTCGCCGTAGAGAATGTCGAACTCGGCCTGCTTGAAGGGCGGCGCCACCTTGTTCTTGACCACCTTGACGCGGGTTTCCGATCCCACCACTTCCTCGCCCTTCTTGATCGCGCCGGTGCGGCGGATGTCCAGGCGCACCGAGGCGTAGAACTTGAGCGCATTGCCGCCGGTAGTGGTTTCCGGGTTGCCGAACATGACGCCGATTTTCATGCGGATCTGGTTGATGAAAATCACCAGGGTATTGGTGCGCTTGATGTTGCCGGTCAGCTTCCTCAGCGCCTGCGACATCAGCCGGGCCTGCAGGCCCATGTGGGAATCGCCCATTTCGCCCTCGATTTCGGCCTTGGGAGTCAGTGCCGCCACCGAGTCGACCACCACGATGTCCACCGAGCCGGAACGCACCAGCATGTCGGCGATTTCCAGCGCCTGCTCACCGTTGTCGGGCTGGGAAATCAGCAGATCGGAAACATTCACGCCGAGCTTCTGCGCGTACTGCGGATCGAGCGCGTGCTCCGCGTCGATAAAGGCGGCGGTGCCGCCGAGCTTCTGCATTTCCGCGATCACTTGCAAGGTCAGCGTAGTCTTGCCGGAGGATTCCGGCCCGTAGATCTCAACCACCCGACCGCGCGGCAGGCCACCAACGCCCAATGCGATGTCCAGCCCCAGCGAGCCGGTGGAAACCACCTGGATGTCCTTGACCACCTCGCCGTCGCCGAGGCGCATGATGGAGCCCTTGCCGAACTGCTTTTCGATCTGGGATAGTGCGGCGGCCAGCGCCTTGCTTTTGTTTTCGTCCATGGTATTTCCCTTGTGGAATCAATCGAATATTATGTCACAAAACAGGCTGAATTTAAGAAGCTCCAGTTCAATCGTCCTCAAAAACAGCGATCAAGCAATCCAGTACCTCTTGCAGGATTACATCGGGAACCTTCTCGACAAATGAAGCTTGCCGAGCGGCCCAGTCCAGCGACTTGAGTTGATGGGCATGAACCGCCCCATCAGTTCGCAAACCAAATCCAATCAGCGAAACCAGGAACCCGTTATTGCGGGCAAGCTCGGCGGCGCCGCCTGAAATTGGGCACACCATGGCCAGTCGGAAACGGGCGTTGAATGCGCGCGGCGAAACGACAAGGCAAAAGTGCTTTCCCTGTATTTCCTTGCCGGATGCCGGATCAAATTGCAGATGCAAGATATCGCCGCGCTCCGGGATCAAAGCTCAGCCCCTGCGGGTGGCATTTCATCCCAGCCCTCGGCGCGGCACAAACCATCTGGCGTGGCGGCCAGTAAATCGGAAAGCTTAAGGCGCTGACGGCCGGGCTTGACCTTCAGCTCGGCGCCGTTGATCTCGACAGACACCCGAGACCCGGCATCCAGGTGATTCTGTTCAACATAGGACTGCGGGATCGTCATTATGAGCGACCCGCCGGATCGGCGAAGAGAAGCGTTGAGCATGATTATCCCCATTAAGTTATACCGAAGTATAACCCTTTCTGCCCACATTGAGCAGGTGGGCACATGCGTGGGAGCGACCTCCCGGTCGCGATTTTCGCGGCGAGGACGCCGCTCCCACAACGCAAAAAAGCCCACCCTACAGGCGTTCCAGCAGCCCCTGCAACGCCCTTTCCACCGCCTGTTGCCGTACCTCGCGACGGTCGCCGGCAAACACCCGCTTTTCGCTAGCCACCGCACCATTTGCAAAGGCCCAGGCGATACACACCGTACCCACCGGTTTTTCCTCCGTGCCGCCGCCGGGGCCCGCGATACCGCTGATCGCCAGCGCCGCCTGGGCGCGGCTGTTGTTCAGCGCGCCGGAGGCCATTTCCCGCACTGTCTGCTCGCTGACCGCGCCATGCTGCTCCAGCGTTGCCGCAGCGACGCCCAGCATTTCCTGCTTGGCTTCGTTGGTGTAGGTGACAAAACCCCGGTCGAACCAGAGGGAGCTGCCCGGAACCGCCGTCACCGCTTCTCCGACCCAACCTCCGGTGCAGGATTCCGCCGTGGCCAGCATCATGGCGCGCTGCTTCAACGCATTACCCACGCTCTCAGCCAGCCGATATAGCTCATCATCCATCAAATCACGCCCCATTGAACCAGAAGCAGCAAGCAGACAATCGCATAAATCGCCGCCAGCAGGTCATCGAACATCACACCAAAGCCACCATGGATGTGCCGGTCGGCATATCCAATCGGGAACGGCTTCCAGATATCGAACAGGCGGAACAGCAAGAAAGCCACCACGTACCAGACCAGCGTCGGCGGCGTGAAGCAGAGCACCAGCAGCATTGCGACGATTTCGTCCCAGACGATGCCGCCGTAATCCGCCACACCCAGCGCCTGTCCGGTGCACTGGCAAGCCCACACGCCCACCACGAACATCAGCAGAATAGCCACCAGAATGGCCGTCCCGCTGAGCCAGTGCAGCATTAGCCAATACAGCGGAAACGCAACCAGCGTCCCAACCGTACCTGGAGCGTAAGGGCTTAATCCGGCACCGAAACCGAACGCGAGGAAATGAGCCGGATGGCTAAAGATGAATTTAGGCGAAATGGTCAAATCCGGTCGCCTTGACGGTCATGGCCTGGCCGGCCCGGAGGACGCTCAACCCGGTTGACCCCTTGACGTTCCCGATGCAGGCCAGCGGCAAGCCGATCCGCTGCGCAATGGATAAAATTTCAGCATGTCTTTCCGGCGAAGCGGTAAAGCACAGCTCGTAATCGTCGCCCCCGGCCAGCACGCAGTTTTGCACCGCTTCCTGCCCGATGTAACGGCTTGCCACTTCGGATAGCGGCAATGCCCCGAAATGGATTTCCGCACCCACCCCAGAGCGTTCCAGGATATGCCCCAGATCGGCGAGCAAGCCATCGGAGATGTCGATTGCGGCACTGGCCACGCCGCGCAGCGCAAGGCCCAGCGCCACTCGCGGCTGAGGCACGCGCAGCCTGGGCAGGCAGGATGCCGCTTCAAGCGGCATCAGCTCGACCCGGCGCTGCAAGTGAGCCAGAGCCAGCGCGGCATCGCCCAGCACGCCGGACACCCAGATTTCGTCGCCACCGCGCGCGCCATCCCGACGCAACGCAAGTCCCGGCGGCACCTCGCCGATGATCTGCACGCAAATATTAAGAGGTCCGCGCGTGGTATCGCCCCCCACCAGTTCCACGCCGAATTTTTGCGCCAGGCTGAAAAAACTGCCGGCAAAACCGCGCAGCCAGATTTCGTCAGCCCCCGGCAGGGAGAGCGCCAATGTCACCCAGCGCGGCGTAGCGCCCATGGCCGCCATGTCGGACAGATTCACCGCCAGGGATTTATGGCCGACCGTCCCTGGCCCATCCTGAGGGGCGAAATGCTGCCCTTCCACCAGCATATCGGTTGACACCGCCAACAACATGCCGGGAGTGGGCGCCAGCAGCGCCGCGTCATCCCCCACGCCGAGGATGGCGCTGGGCGTTTCGCGGGTAAAGAAGCGGCGGATCAGGTCGAATTCAGAGGGCATGAAAATACTTTACCACAGAGGCACAATTATGTAGGTTGGGTTAGGCGCGGCTTTTTGCGCCGTAACCCAACAAACCTAATCTTCCTTCAAAATGTGGGTTTTGAAGTTTGGGTTTGTTGGGTTACGCGATAAAGCCGCTAACCCAACCTACATAACCCACGCTTCATCGTGCGCCCTTGACCTCCACCGCCCGCACCTGCGCCGCGAGGTTGTCCAGCACGCCGTTGACGAACTTGTGGCCGTCGGTGCCGCCGTAAGTCTTGGCCAGTTCGACCGCCTCGTTGATGACGACGCGGTAGGGAATTTCCGGGTGATGCTTCATTTCGTAGGCGGCCAGCAGCAGGATGGCATGTTCCACCGGGCTCAGGTCTCCGGCGGGACGGTCGAGGTAGGGGGCGATCAGCGCGTCCAGTTCCTGCGCTTGGCCGATGACCCCGCGCACCAGCACCGCAAGATGTTCTTCGTCGATCTTCGGGTATTCTTTTTCTTCGCGCAACTGGCTCAGGATGGTGTTGGCGTCGCCGCCCGTCAGTTTCCACTGGTACAGGCCCTGCACCCCGAATTCGCGCGCCTTGCGCCGGCTTTTCTTCGGCGCCTTGTCCGCTCTTTTTCCGCTGCTCATAGTCGCTTCAGCAGGTTGACCATCTCGATCGCCACCAGCGCCGCATCGGTGCCCTTCTCGCTCATCCGCGCCAGCGCCTGCTCGTCGGTATTGGTGGTGAGAACGCCGTTGGCGATAGGGACGCCGGTATCCAGCGAGACGCGGGTCACGCCGCCGCCGGCTTCATTGGAGACCAGCTCGAAATGGTAGGTATCGCCACGAATCACCGCGCCGAGCCCAATCAGCGCGTCGAATTTGCCGCTCTTGGCCATTTTTTGCAACACCAGCGGGATTTCCAGCGCGCCCGGCACGGTTGCCAGAACGATGTCCTTCTCCGCCACGCACTGCTTCAGCAGCGTCACGGTGCAGGCGCCAAGCAGCCCCTCGCACACGTCGATATTGAAGCGGCTCATCACGATGCCGATTCTGAGGTCTGTGCCGTCGAGATCTTTCTCGTACTCGAAAATATTGTCATATCTTGCCATGTCGTTGTCCTTAGTTGGTTTCAGTTCTTGGGCGAGACATATCCCGTCACTTCGAGATCGAAGCCGGTCATGCTCGGCATCTTGCGCGGAGTAGCCAGCAACCGCATCCTGGTGACATTGAGATCGCGCAGAATCTGCGCGCCGATGCCGTAATTGCGCAAATCGACCTTGGCGGGCGCTTTCGGCTGGGTGCGCTGAATGCGCTCGAGCAGGTCTGCGGAAGTTTCCGGTCGGCGCAGCAGAACAATCACGCCGCTGCCTGCTTCGGCGATAGTCTTCATCGCCTCATGTACGCTGAAAGAGTGCTCGAGGCTGGCGGTGTCGAGAAAATCCAGTGCCGATAGCGGCTCGTGCACACGCACCAGGGTCTCCTCGCCGGGTTTTATTTCTCCCTTCACCAGGACAAGATGAGCCTCGTTGGCGGTCTTGTCCAGATAGGCGATCAATTTGAATTCGCCGTAGCAGGTTGCAACCGCACGTTCAGAAACCCGCTCCACCAGACTCTCGGTCCGGCTACGGTAATGGATCAAGTCAGCGATGGTGCCAATCTTGAGGTTGTGATGTTTGGCATATTCGAGCAAGTCTGGCAAACGCGCCATTTCGCCATCTTCCTTGAGGATTTCGCAAATCACGGCCGCCGGCGTAAGTCCCGCCAGGCCGGCCAGGTCGCAACCCGCCTCGGTATGACCGGCGCGCTCCAGCACGCCGCCCTTCTGCGCCTTGAGCGGAAAGACATGGCCAGGTTGAACGATGTCGGACGCCTTGGCGTCCTTCTTTACCGCCGCCTGGATGGTCTTGGCGCGGTCGGCAGCGGAGATGCCGGTGGTCACGCCTTCCGCCGCCTCGATCGAAACGGTGAAGTTGGTGCCCAGCGCCAGCTGGTTGGCCGACACCATCAGCGGCAGATTGAGCTGGCGGCAGCGCTCCTCGGTCAGCGTCAGGCAGACCAGGCCGCGGCCATATTTGGCCATGAAGTTGATCGCTTCGGGCGTAACGAATTCCGCCGCCAGCACCAGGTCGCCCTCGTTCTCGCGGTCTTCTTCGTCCACCAGGATGACCATTTTGCCGGCCTTGAAGTCGGCGATAATTTCTTGGGTTGAGCTGATTGTCATAGTTCTCTATTCCTTAAAAAGTCGTGTAGGGTGAGCACCGTTTTTGTGCCCACGCGGTGAGCGATACGTTATTTCCGCGTGAGCAAAAGAGCGTTGCCCTCCTTACATATTTCCCGGGTGCAGCAAGCGATCCACATAACGCGCCAGCATGTCCGCCTCCAAATTAACCCGGCTGCCGGGCTTGAGATGCTTGAGGGTGGTCACGTCCAGCGTGTGCGGGATAAGGTTGATGGTGAACTCATCGCCGCGCACCTCGTTCACGGTCAGGCTGACGCCGTTGACGGTGATCGAACCCTTGGTCGCGATATAATGCGAAAGCGCCCTGGGAGCGCGAATCCGCAGCAAGTGGCTCTCGCCCACCGGATCGAATTTCACCACTTCGCCGACGCCGTCCACATGGCCGCTGACGAGGTGTCCGCCCAGCCGGTCTGACAGGCGCATCGCCTTTTCCAGGTTGACCTCGCCGGGTTCGCCCAAGCCCACGGTACAGTTCAGGCTTTCCTGCGACACGTCCACCGTGTAGGCGTTACCGGCCAGGGAGATCACGGTGAGACAGACGCCATTGGCGGCGATGCTGTCGCCGACCGCAACATCGCTGAAATCCAGCTTATCCGATGCAATGGTCAGGCGCACGCCCTGGTCGCGCTGCTCGACCTGCTTAATCTGACCCACCGCCTCGATAATTCCGGTAAACATTTTTATCCTTTAAACCTAGCCACAGAGTACACAGAGGGCACAGAGATTGAAGCGTTTTTCTCTGAGTTCTCGGTGAACTCTGTGGCAAGAATCTTTAATTAATTCACTGGCAACGCACGGATGCGCAGGTCGCGCCCGACCATCGCCACGTCGGCAATGCGCAGCTCGCGCCGCTCGCCCATGCTGCTCAGCTCGGGCAAATCGAACATGCCACGCGCCCGGTGGCCGAGCAGCAGCGGCGCAAAATAAAACGTGTATTCGTCCACCAACTCCTGCTTCACCAGCGCGCCGTTCAGCGTAGCGCCAGCTTCCACCATTACCTCGTTGATGCAGCGTCGGCCCAGTTCATCCAGCAGTCGCACCAGATCGACCCGTCCCTCGACCGCAGGCAGCACCAGCACTTCAGCGCCCGCTGCCCGCAGCTCGTCAGCCCTGGCCGGGTCGCCGCTGACGGTGGCCACCAGGGTTGGCCCCAGGCCCAGCATCTTCGCTGTCGGCGACATGCGGAGCGCGCTGTCCACCACCACCCGGAGCGGCTGGCGCGTAGTTTCCACCTCGCGCACGTTGAGTGACGGATCGTCCGCCAGCACCGTGCCGATGCCCGTCAGCAGGGCGCAGGAACGGGCGCGCAGGCGATGCGCGTCGCGCCGGGCGTCAGGCCCGGTAATCCACTGGCTGACGCCGTTGTTGAGCGCGGTCTTGCCATCCAGGCTGGCGGCGATTTTCAGCCGCAGCCATGGCCGTCCGCAGGTCATGCGGGAAACGAATCCGATATTAAGCTCGTGCGCCTCTTTTTCGAGCAGGCCAATGTCGGTCTGGATACCGGCCTGTTGCAGTCGCGCCAACCCCTCCCCCGCCACCAGCGGATTAGGATCGACCATGGCCACCACGACGCGGCCCACACCCGCCTGGACCAAGGCCTCGGCGCACGGCGGCGTGCGGCCATGATGGCTGCACGGTTCGAGCGTGACATAGGCCGTGGCACCCCGCGCCAACTCGCCCGCCTGTTTGAGTGCATGGATTTCGGCATGGGGTTCGCCGGCACGCTCATGCCAGCCGGAACCCACCACCTTGCCGTCGCGCACGATCACACAGCCGACGCGCGGATTCGGCGTGGTCGTGTACAACCCCTTCTCGGCCAAGCGCAGCGCCTGAGCCATGTATTCATGATCAACAGCAAAAAACATTGGCGCTTACTTATCCATATCCCGGATTACATCGCGGAAATCGTCCACGTCCTGGAAGCTGCGATAGACCGAGGCGAAGCGGATATAGGCCACCTTGTCGAGCTTGTGCAGCTCGTGCATCACCATTTCGCCGATCTGGCGGGACGGCGCCTCGCGTTCGCCCAGACTCAAGACCTTTTGCGCGATGCGCTCGATGGCCTGATCCACGAATTCGGTCGGCACCGGGCGCTTGTGCAAGGCGCGCATGAAGCTGGTGCGCACCTTGGCGCGATCAAATTCCTCGCGAGTACCGTTCTGTTTGACCACCTGCGGCATGCGCAACTCGGCCGTTTCATAGGTGGTGAAACGCTTGTCGCAGGACGGGCAGCGACGGCGGCGACGGATGCTGTCCCCTTCCTCGTTGACGCGGGAATCAATCACCTGGGTGTCCATGGCGCTGCAAAAAGGACATTTCATATTTGAATCCATGTAGGGCGGATGAGCGTAGCGTTATCCGCCGTGCTTGGTGCACAATTCGGCGGATAACGGCCTTCGGCCTCATCCGCCCTTGTATTATCCCTTTGCAACAAATTCGATGGTTTTGTATCACATTCCGTCGAGCACGTGTAGCACTCTTGAGGGGCACTTCAAGAGCGAGCGACTGGATGCCGCATCCGCCCTTTGGCCTTGAGCCAGTGACGTAGATTTTGCAGCAGCCGCTCATTCTCTATCAAAGATCGGA
>Ga0210026_1001407_pt1 | contig 23327 bp, 29 predicted proteins | sample CryGeymeta201509_FD_183977 | JGI IMG/M metagenome (GOLD analysis project Ga0210026, IMG submission 183977) | Groundwater microbial communities from Crystal Geyser aquifers in Utah, USA - Crystal Geyser metaG 2015-09 (SPAdes) (version 2) | ecosystem: Environmental > Aquatic > Deep subsurface >...
AGTGCAGCGCGTCGTCAAACCCTTGCGAGTCGGGTAGCGCCATTTGAATGGTGGTGTGCGGTGTTGAGGCTTTTTGGTAGGCGTAGATAGAGGTCATGGTGGTGGTGAGTGGTTAAGGGGATGGCCCCAGCGCTATCGCTTAGGGCCTCAAGTCAAATACGAGGCGCAGGCCAGCCCAACGTTGCTGTACGCGTTGTTCCGGGCGAAGTTCAGATAGCGAGCGCGGACACCGGCAGCGCTGCCGCTGTTCCAACTGCCACGAGAAATCACACAGAGCTCATTGCGAATGTACTGGTAGTAGTAGTCCGTGCCCATGGCATTGCTGCCTGCCGTGCTCATGCCGCTGGCAGCGGGCAGGCCCAGCATTGACAACAACCGGTTGGCGGCGGTGTCCCAGGCAAACACCTGGTTGGCTGCGTTGCCATAGCGCTGGGCGTAGGCGTTGTTGGGGTAGGTGGTGGCAAAGTTGGGCGTGATTACATCAAACTGTGCGGCTGCACCCGTGGCGCCCCAGTGGTCGGTGGCCAGGGTGGTGCCTGCTGTGACAGCAGCGATGTCCACACTGGTCTTGAGCGCATAAAACACGCCCTTGGTCGTGATGCCGCCCGACGTGTAGGCGGTAAAGGCGGTGCCATCCACGGCATTGAGTGTGATGGTGTTGGCATCGGTCACGGTGATGGTGTACAGCCGGCCGTTGAGCTGCGTCATGCCTTCCACGCTATCAATTTGCACCACATTACCTGTGGTGTAGCCATGCGCGGCGACGGTGAGCGCAACCGGGTTGGCCTGGGTGGCGCCGGTGATGGTTTTGCCAAGGGCAATGCACATCAAGCCTGGGTTGATTTTGTAGATGTTGCCTGCCACATCAGCAATGCCGCAGGCCTGGCCGTTGTGGGTGGTCTTGGCAAACGGCACGCCACTGCCCGCCAGCGCCATGTTGGGTGCGCCACTGGCCCCGGCGGTGGTGAAGATCACGCTGGTGTCGTTGGCGTCGCGCAGGGCATTGTTGTTGTTGCCCTTGGGGTAATTGGTGACACGCGCGGCATCAAACCAGGCGCAGTAGGTGGCGCTGGTGCTGGCTTGCGCGTGGGCCTCTGATAGGCGCGTGATGGCGTCGGCCATGAAGATGGTCTCGGGCACAAACAGCGCGCCGCGTGTTTTGGCGGCGGCAATGGCACCGTAGTAGGCATTGGCGGGTGCGCCGGTCAGGGTGGCAAAGCCAAGCTGGCCGGTGCTGGGGCCGCTGACGATGGGCATGGCATTGGCGATGCTGGAGCAGGTGCCCGCGTTGTTGCTGCAGTCGTATTTGTCGCGGAAAAAGCCGGGCTGGTTGGTGCCGCCGTTGATGAAGGCGCGGTGCAGGTAGTAGCTGTCAGACGCTGCCGTAGCCTCGTCTGGGTAGGCACTCAGGGGTTTTACGTCGACGCTGTTGGCCGCGTACACGCCATAGGTCGGGTTGTTGGCGTGGCCCAGGCGAAAGTAAAACGCGGGGATCCAGATCATCACACTGCCGTCGCTGTACTGGTAGCTGCCGTAGTTGGCGCTCAGGGTATCGGTGCAGCCAGGCATGGGGGTGTAACCCATGGGCACGGCGGGGCAAATGCCTTGGCCGAAACCGGCAAAGCCGGGGGTGCCGATGTTGTTGTTAATCGCGTTACGCAACAGTGTCCCGTCGGGCATCACGATGGAGCCGTTTGCATCGACCGCTACTGGGGCATTTGCGCCTGCAACGCGCTGGGCGCCGGTGAGCTTGGCAAAACCATGCGCTGCCAATTGCGCTAAATTAAGCCCGCTCATTGCTTCACCCACTTGGATTCACCAGTCAGCACGCCTGCTGTGTAGCTGTATGTTTTTATCCATGTGTTTGCGCCGTTGGTGGCGGCATCTGTCACCAGCAAACCCGCAGCATAGCCGTAAGCATGGCTGCAGGCATCAGGATTGAAGGATGCGCCCGTGGAGTCGATGGCGGCGCCACCACCAGCGGCATAGGGCAGGCCTGTGGCGGGGTCCAGCAGCACCACGGCTTGGGGTGTAAGGGGCCGTGTGGGGCCGGGGGTGTTGACAAATTCCATGGGATTGCCTTTCAATCGGTTTTTACAGTTCGACAAATCGCAGGGTAGGCACATACCAGTCGTCGCTGGCAATGGCAGCATCTTCAAAAAACAGCACAGGCAGGCCTTGCAGCGCGCCGCGTTCGTGGTCAAAGGTCACGCTGTGGGCCACGCCGCGCAGCGTCAGGGTGAGCGTGATGCCTGCGGTGTGCGCCCAGGCGTGCAGTTGGTCAACCAGGGCGCGGGTGCACCAGCTGGTGTCTGCACTGCCCTCCAGGGTGATCGGCCTGCCTGCCTGCTTAACGCCTTCTTCAATCAGCAGCGCGCCGGTGGTGGTGTAGGTTTTGGCTTGCTGCACCGGGCTCCAGGTGTATTCATCGGCCCAGTTCAGGGCATCGGGCAGCGTCACTGTGGTGGCGCTTGCGGTGTGGGTCAGGGTGATGGCCATGGCTTTAAGCTGCGGTTTGTTGGGCGCGTTTGAGGGCGGCGATCAGGGCTTGCGCATCCGCGTCGCTGCTGGTGTTGATGGCGGTGCGGGTGCCGCCCATGTTGATGTTCACGGTGTAGGTTTTGGCGGGGGTGGTGGTTGATGCCTTTGCGTCAGTGACGGTTACTCGGCCAGTGTTGGTGGCATTCACCAGCGCCTGTGCATCTTGCAATGCCTGCACCGACACTGCGCCTGCTGACAACTTGCTCATTTCCTGCAAAAAGTTCAGCGCGTTCCTGGCTTGTGTTTTGGCTGTATTTAGCTCTGCCTGTGTCAAGCTAATCGTTTGCCCGGTGTCAACTGCATTTTTTACCCTGTACGCAAGATCAGTTGGCAGCGTGTTGTTGAACGTGCCTTTGGCTGCCCCGTCCTGATTAGCCGTCAAGCCATCAGACGTTTTACCGTAGGGGTTTTCTTCATCAATCTTGTCTCGATTCGACCTTGGTGCAGCTGAGCGGTCTGCCATGGCCTGCAAAATCTTCAAGACATCAGCTTGCCGCTTGATGTCTTCTGTGGTGGCGCGTACATGCCCGCCAAATTGCTGTGTGGCAGTAGATGCGCTGCCCATGGAATTCACAATGCTTTTGCCGGTGCTGTCGGTCTGGACTTGCAGGCCACGCATGGCGGCTTCGCTCTTGATGGCCTCGGTGGCCACACCACCGTTGGCGGCAATGGCAGCCTCGGCGTATTTTTTGAAGGCTGTTTGAAGCCCTTCTGCTGTGGCTTGACCGCTTTCTTTAACCAGCTCAAAGTCTTGCCTTGCAGTGATGGCTATGGTGGCTAGGTTTTCCTTGGTCTTGATGCCCATGCGCTCAAACGACGCGGCAATGGCGGCGGCTTTTTCTGCGGCCTGCTTTTCAAGATCGGCGATGCTGGCTGTTGCGGTGTTGGCTGCGCCTGACAGGGCTTGCAATTTTTCAACCGCCAGATGCCAGTTACCGGTGGCCACGGCGGCCTCGTACTCCAGGCGCAGGGCGGCCACCTCGTCTTTGGCGGCAAGGGCGGCGGCTTGCTGCTTGTCGCCGCTGTCTTTGGCTTTGTTGCCTGCATCTAAAGCGGCATTGCCCACACCCGTCAAGTTATCAGCCATGGCCTTGAACACGGGCGCGCTGGTGCTGGCTTGCGCACTGGCCGCAGCGGTGTCTCCTGTCAGACCTGCCCAGCCGTCGCGCGCTGTCTCAGCGCCTGCGGCCATGCCCTCAAACGCCTTTTGCCCCTTGGCCGCAAACGCCTCACTGGCGGCCCATGTGGCCTCAGCAGACAATTTAACCTCTGCAGCGGCCTGCTTGAAGGACTCTGACACGCCACCAAAGGTGATCTTGGCCAAGCCCTGCAGCAGCAGTGCCAGCCCGCTCTGTATATTGCTGGCCACGCCTGAGAACGCCTCCCCCAGGCCGTACACCACCACCAGCACAGCGTCCACCCCGGCGCTCATCACGCCGTAAGCGGTTTTGACCATGTTGCCCGCATTGGTGGCGTACTCACCCAGCTTGGTAAACGCCGCCTGTGTGTCTGTGGCAAAGGCCTGCATGCGCGTGGCCAGCGCGCCAAAGTCGGCCTCAGCGGCAAAGGCTTTCACCCACTTGATGGCGCCCTCAAAGGCGGTGGTAATGGCCGCACCAAACCTGGCTACCGTGCCGCCATTCACCATGCCCCTGAATGCCGCAGCCAGGTCATTCATGCCCTGCGTCAGCACGGGCAGCACGGGTGTCGTCAGTGCGTTTTTAACCGTGTCCCAGGCGCTGCTCATGCCCTTCATGGCCCCATTGAGGTTGCCCTCCATCACGGCGGCGGTCTTGGCGGCGCTGCCAGCGGCGTTGTCAAGCTTGCCTTTCAGGTCATCGAGTGCGCCAATGCCTTGATTGAGCAACGCGCGCAGCGCCGGGCCAGCCTCAGTGCCTACCGCGTTGATGGCTTTTGACCCGGCTGGCCCGGCGGCCGCCAACTGGCGCAACGCTTGCTCAAAATTGGTGGTGGTAATGCCAGCGTTTGACAGCTCTGCGCGGAACTTGCTGGCCGGGTCGGCAAACTGCGCCATGATGGCGTTAAGCGCCGTGCCCGCCCGGCTGGCATCAATGCCTGCATCGGCAAACTTGCCAATGATGGCCACCGTGGTTTCCAGCGACAGGCCCAGCGTGTTGGCCAGTGGCGCGGCGTAGCTCAGGGCTTGCGCCAAGCCGTTCACACTGGTGTTACTGGCATTGGCACCCAGGGCCAGCACGTCGGCCACGCGCCCGGCATCGGTAAACGCCAAGCCCAGGCCCATGATGGTTTTGGTAACGTACTCTGATGCCGCGCCCAACTCTACCCCGCCCGCCTGCGCCAGTTGCAGCACCGCAGGCAGCGCCGTGATGGCATCCTTGGCGCTCAGGCCCGCGCGGCTCAGGTTGCCCAGTGCATCCGCCGCCTCAGTAGCTGTAAATTTGGTGCTGGCCCCTGCGGCCTCTGCGGCCTGGCGCAATTGCACCATCTCGGCAGCCGTTGCACCACTGACAGCAGCCACCTCTGACAGCTTGGCCTCCAGATCAGCCGCACCTTTAACGGCACCAATAAACGCATTGACGCCAAAGTAGGCGGCAATGCTGGCCCCCACGGCGGCCACCTTCGACCCCATCGAGCTGAAAATGCCCGAGGCCTCGTCCTTGGCCCTGATGATGATTTCGACGGGGTTAATGGCCATGCTCTACCCAGGGGCCTTAAGCCATCTTCACGCGGAAATACTGGCTAATGCCCACGCCCACCTTGCTGGTGTCAATCAGCACCTCGGCATCCACCGCCAAGTCAGCAAACTTGTCCCCCAGCAGGCTCAGCGCCTTGGTAGGGCTGAGCTGGGCGCGGTAAATGTCCACCACCACCGGCTTGCCGCTGTTGGCCTCATTGAGCCCTTCAAAGTGCAGCTCAAGAATGATGGCCCCAGTGGTCATGGCCTCCACCTTGTCGTAAGCCGCATAGGTGTAGTCCACCTTCAGGCTGGCAGCATCGGCAATCGCGCCGGTGGGCAAGATGTAAATGCCACCAGGGCGCACCTCGTAGTCCGTCACACCGCTGTAAGTGGTCACCGCGTCAGCACTGGTCACCGTCACGGCAGTCGGGTTCAGGTGCACCAGCGGCACAAGGGCACCTTTATAGGCGGTCACCACTTCATCAAGCACGCTAGCGCCTGTCACGGCAGCCTCGGCACCAAACAGGGCGCGCGCCACATTGGTTTTGTTAAGGTCGTTAAGCGTCATGCTCAGCGTCACCTCGGTGATGCGGCTCACCGTGGCGCGCACACCGCCGCCAAGTTTGCCCGAATCCATTTGCTTCTTCTTGTCTTCTTTGACGGCCAGGTCAAGCTTGCTGGCGTCGCCAATGTCCATCAAGCCAGCGGCGGCACCGGCTATGCGGGCATACACCTTGCCAACGCCAAGGTAGGGGTAGTAAACGGTATCAGTCATCTTGAGTCCTTCAGGTTAAAAATCATCACACGGCCAGCGTTAACGCCAGCTCCACCGTAAAAGCCAGTGGCAAATAGCCATAGCCCTTGTTAAAGCCAGCGCCGGGTGCTGTGGCCAGCTTCAAAGGGCCAGCCGCGCCGGCGGCCTTAAAACCCATCAAACCTTTGGCCACCTGGCCTGCCAGCAGGCCGGCCTGTGCGCGTGCAGCGTCTGCAGACTTCAGGTTGGCCACATTGCGGGTGGCCACCACGGCCAACCAGGTTTGCTCAATGCGCGCCGCGCGGCCGTCGGCCCGGCTGGCCTGCGTTACCCGGTAGCCCTGGTACAACAAGTGCACCGCAGGCACCAGCTGCTGCTCTTCTTTGACACCCGCCAGGTCGTCAGCGCTAAGCACATGCACCGCCGGGGTCTGGCCGGCCAGCACGGTTTTCAGGCGTGCCAACAGCTCGGGCTCCAGCGCCAGCAGGTTGTGCAGCATCAGTAGCTGCCCCAGTCAAACGCCTTGGGTACCACGCGGCTGACCATGCGCCCGCCGGGCTGCGCCACCGTGGCGTCAAGTCCGCCCAGGCTGACCACACCTTTGCTGAGGTCGCGCAGGTAGTCGTCAGCCCATTTGGTGCCGTTGCGCACATCCTCAGGCACCAGGTGGCCATACAGGCGCTTGAGCGCAATGGCCGCCACCGCACCCGGCAGGCTGGACCCCGCCACCAGCTCTGCAGCCAGCGGCATCACCGTGCGGTAACGCGGAAACATATAAGTGTCGGCATGCGCACTGGCGCGGGCCAGCGCCTCGTTCATGCGCAGCAGGGCTGCGTCTGCTGCGGCAATGGCCGGGGCGCTCCAGGCGGCGCGCTCAGTGCCCTCTACCGTGGCTTGCAGCAGCGGGCCGTCCACCAAAGCATTCATGGCGGCACGTTGGGCCAACTCGTCCCAGCCACCGGTGGCGGCCAGCACCAAGTCGGCAAGCGTGGCGTACACCATGGCTTAGGCGGCGGTCAGCTCTACCAAGGCCTCTGGGTACAAGCACATGGCCAGCGGGTTGGCCTGCACCTCCATATCCCAGCCCTTACCCAGCTTGCGCGCCTCTGACTTGGCGTAAAACGGCAAGCCCAGCGTGTTGACCGTCTCAAGGTAGTTGGCGGGCGAGTTGGTCATGGTGAAGACACCTGGGGCCAACGGGAACACCTTGGCCGTGCCGGCGGGAATGAATTTTTGCCCGCTCACGGTGATCTCGTACTCAATGAACTCAATGCCACCATACGTGAACCCGCTGCGCATATCACCGCCCAGGCGGTCTTGCGCTGCCTGGTAGTTGGCAAAGGCAGCCTGCACAGTTGGGTGGCCGGTGAAGGCATCAAAGAAAACCGCGTCGCAATAGGCGCGGTAGCCCTTCACCATCACCCCGCCCAGTTTGGTTTCAGCCCAACGCTTGGCATCCAGGCAGTACTTCATGACCTTTGTGCTTGCCGCACTCAAAGGCACGGGTGTGGTTTTTTTGGTCACGCCAAATTCATCAAACAGGTCAAACAGCACAGAGCCATCGGCATCCAGAATCTTGCCACTGACCGCGCCCATGCGCTGCCATTCACGCGTGGCCTCCACGCTGTTGATCATCTCCTGCAGCTTGTCGTTGATCACCTGCGCTTGCGACTGCAACACACCATCCTGACCAAAGGCCGCAATGTTTTGCAAGTCGTTGGCCATAATGGTGCGCGCCACGGGCAAGTGGGCGGCCTCAAACACGCGGCGGGTGCGGCGGCCATTTTTAAGGGGCACCGGGTCAAGATTGCGCGACGTGTTGGGCACCAGAATCAAACGCCCGTTTTGCTCATCCACCGTCACAAAGGTGGTGGCAATGCCTTTTTCAGCAAACAGGCCAGAGGCCCCCAGCTTGGTCGGCATGGGGGGCAGTTTGTTGGCAGAGGCGGTCATACTCGCCACGGTAAAGAGGTCGGCAAGGTTCATTTCTTTGATCCAATCAATAAAAGGTTAGGGTGAATCGGTTTACTGAGCCACTTTGGTCACGATGCCAAGCGCTGTAAGCCGATCAATAGCAGCCGCTTTTTGCGGCTCAGTGGCGGCAACTGGCCACAGCAGGCCTGCGCTATCAAGCACGCAGCCACGGCTGATCACAATGCAGGCTTTGGCCCCCAGCGTGGCATCTACCGGGTCCAGCGCTACCGCCTGGGCCAGCTCTGCGCCGTTGACACCGGCAAAATCAACCGGGTTGTAGCTACCGGCGGCGTTTTTTGCCAGCACCGTACCCACCAGCGCTGTGCTGCCAGCGCCCAGGGTGACGGTGTCGCGGCACCACAGGGGGGCTACCTCGTACAAAACCAGATCGGTCAGCGCGGCGACAAGTGTTTTATTGAGCATGATGGTTTCTTTCTATAGGCTGTAGTTAAGGTGGGGGGTTAAGGCGGGCTTACTTGGTATGGCGTCGGCCAGCGTCCACCAGCAGCGGGTTGTCTTGTGGTGTTACCTGCGCGGCATTGGCTGTAGTGGCCACCTCACCAAACTGCACCAGGGGCGGCAACGCGATCAACGCCGCCTTGAGCCCGTCAAGCAGCGGGGCTTTGTTGGCCCCTTCGCCAAACTCCAGCGGCTCAGGCAAGGTGTCAAAGTGGTTAAAGGCCTGTACAAACAGCTCACGCGCGGTCACCGGCAGGCCGGTGAGCTTTTCGCAAAATGCCACATTGGCAGCATTGATCTGGCTGGCCTTGTGGGCGGCCAGCGCGGCGCTGAGGCGTTTGTTTTCTGCCTCAAGGGCGGCTTTCTCTTCTGGGGTCACGGTAGGCTCCTTTGCTGGTTGCGGGTCGGAAAATGCGGGGGTTGGTGCAGGGCTGGCGGCCGCCTCTGCAGCCGCCTCTCTAACCTCGTCTTGTGCGCCCAGCTCCAGGGCACTCACCTCGTAGTTGGGCAACACTTTGTCGGCCACCTCGGGGCCATGGGTGCCAATGAACCAATCGCGCAATTTGCGCCACAGGCCTGCGTTGGTCACGTCATCCCACTCGCTGAAAGTCAGCACGCCCTCTTCCACATCGGCAAATTGTGGCGCGCGCAAACCCTTCACGGCGGGCGGCTGCGCCCCCAAAAAACCCACGTGGCGCAGGTAATACACACCGGGCACCGGGTTGCCGGGCGCATTGGGGGCATAAAAACTGGCGCTGATCTTCTTGAAGGCACCAGCGGCCACCATATCGGCAAAGTCGGTGTTGACCTGCGCCGGTGTGGCGTCAATGCCACCTTCGTTATAGGTTAGCGACTGCACCCAGCCATAGGCCGGCAAGTCGTGCGCGGGGTGCCCTACCACCAGCGGGGCTTCGTGCTTGGTGATGTCGTAGGCGGTGCAGGTGGCCTGCAAGTCTGATTCAGAAAATGCCAGCGTCTGCCCGCTCATCGCCGTGTGGCGGCCGGGTTTGAAAATCTGCAGCGTCTTGGGTGGGGGTGTTTTTGCCATGCCACAAGTGTCTTGGGGCGCTGGCGGTCTGGTAACGGCGAAGGGCTTCGGGGTACGGCCCGGCCGCGCTAAAATCCAAACCGTCTGGCGGGCATCTTCGGTGAAAAAAGTGGCTCTGTGCCAAGCCAGCCAAGCCAGCCATACGGCAATGCCATTTAGACCGAAGCTAACGCATTTCTAACGCTGGGATAAATCAAACCTGGTACGTGTGCCTCAAAAATGGTTTTGACGCGCCACAGCCCGTTTTAACCGTTGCCCCAAACCCCACTCTTCGAAGCGGGGTTTTTTATGCCCGAATGGCTTTTAGATCACGACTGTGCAGGCCCGGCCAGGTAGCTGCCCACAATGGCCACAATGTTGGCACTGTCTGGCGCAGACAAACCCAAAAACGGCCGCGCCGGTATGTCACCCCACAAATGCGGGAACTGCGCCACGGTGCCGCCAAACTGCTGCATGGCGCCGTACACCATGGGGCTGCCAATGCTCACACTGCTGCTGCCGTTGACCTGGTAATGGATGGTGCGTTGCAGCGCTTTGGTTTCGCCCGTCAATGGCTTCTTGCTGCCGCCACGTGCCGTGCCTGCCTTGCTTAACGTGCCGTCCTTCTTATATGAGCTGGCAAAAAGCCCCAGGTAGCGGTCAATGGTGACCTGGCTGTTGGCCGCCCACGGCGTGCCCTCTGGCGCGCTGGCGCTGGCAAAGCGGCGCTTGGTACTCTCGGCCACGTCCTCGCCAATCTCTTTCAGGGCCGGGCGCAGGTCCTGGCTGCGCCGGGTCAACGCGGCCAGCACGTCAAGCACCTGCTTGTCATTGACCTGGACGGTGATCATGGCTGGTTGCCCGCATACAAATACCGCTCAGCCAGCCAGCTGGCCTGGCAGTGCTGGCGCTCCAACGGGTAAAACAGCGCATCCACCAGCGGGCGGCCCAAGCGCCCAGGCCACTTGCCACTTTGCTCCAGGCTCCACAGCGCGGCTGATATGGTTTCGCCGCGCACACAGTGGCCCAGGGTCAGCAGGGCCAGCGCCAGGTGGTCAATGGCAATGAGGATGATCAGAATGCGGTGTTGCATGGTTTTCATAAGTGTTTCAGGCTTGTAGCGCTTGATGGGTATGCGTTATGTGCTATAACTTTTATTTCATCATGGTGTAATAGGCTTCAATGCGCCGGCACGCCACATCAAAATGCACTGGGTCAATCTCGCAGCCGATGAAGGTGTGCCCCAGGCTCAAGGTGCAGTCGCCAATGGTGCGTTTCTCGAAGGTGGGATTTGAATTGATGTTGTTCATAAATGGGTTCATAATTTACATGCTGCAAGCGAGGCGTAGAAAGTCAGCATCTACGCAACTTGATGCATCTGCATCTCGGATCAAGGAACAGCTGCCCTTGCGCTTGCACGCTTCATTGCATGGGTTCATACAGCCCGCCCCTCACCAGCTCGTCAATGATCTTGCTAGACTGCCTAAAGCCTGACACCACCATGGCCATGCGCTCTGTTTTGCTTATCCGGTAATCAAATTCAACCGACAGTTTGATGCCAGCCGCATCCCCGGCGCTGACCACGTACGCCAGTTTGCCGGTTCGGGTGTCAAAGTAGACCGCCTCTGGGTCTTGCAGCACGGCAGTCATTTGCCGCCAGTCCTCTGGCAGTAAACCGTCTTGCGTTTTCGTTATGTGGCGGGCTTGCTTGGTGCCACGAATCAAGCCTTCTTGCAGGCCGATGGCCGCATTTTTTGGGGTAATGCCTTTTTCTTTTTCGAGCCACAGCAACAATTTCGGCGCAATCACCCCCACCACAGCAGAACGGCCAGTTTGGGGTGTGGCCAGCCAGCCGTCCAGCGTCTCCCACCAGGCCAGCTGGCGTTCCATGCCCAGCAGCGGCTGCAACACCTCCCACATGGCCGCACCAATAGGCGCATCGAGCTTGATCAGCTTGTCGTCAATCAGCTGCTGCATGGGCCGCTTGGCACTGGCCCCCGGCGCATACGCCCAGCCCTTGTCAATGCCGGGTGGCGCACCGGTTTTGGCGTCCACCGTGTCCCAGTCTGCGGGCGGCTCGGTGGCATCGCCTGGCTTGGGGCCGCGTACAGCCTGCACCCAGCAACCGCAACCCCAGCCATTGGGCGGGAAATGCGTGAGCCAAAACGGGTGGTCATGGGGCAGCGTCAGCCCTGAGTCGCCCCACGCCTTGTGCTGCGGGCGTGGGCTTAACACACCGTCGGCATGGATGTAGCGCCAATAAGGGCGCACCTTGAGCAAATCGGGGTCATGCAACTGCGCCCAGCGCCCGGCGGCGTAGCTGCTGGCCATGTTGGTTTGGTAAATCACCCGCGTGCGCCAGGCCTCTGCGGCCTTGCTGCCCTCACCCGTCCACCCCGTCCAGCCGCTCTTAGCCACGGCGGCGGCAAAGTCCTTGCGAAATTCACCAATGGACTGCCCGCTGATGGATTTACCCACCGCGGCCCGAAGGTCGTTGAGCAAATCGGCCTTTTGTGCCCCGGCCACCATAAAGGCGCGGTCGTGGGCGGCCTGCCACAGGTCGTCCCAGCGCTCGGTGGGTAAATTTAGTTTGCCCTTGAAAAAGTCAATCTGCTGCTGGAACTGCTGGCGCGCGCCGTCCAGCGCCAGTGTTAATTCAGCCGGGGTTTTGCCCATGTTGGTAGCCATGGTTAACGCTACTGCCCGTCTGCCACGGCGGCCATGCCCGCCAGCTCGGCGGCGGCAAAGGCCAGCGCCATCACCTCGGTGAGCTGCTCGGTGGGCAAGTCACCAAAGGCCTGCAACAAGCTGTCGCGCAGGGCCTGCGGCGATTCTGCGGCGCTCACCAGGCTGGCAATGCGGCGCATCCACACCGCCAGCACCGTGTCACCCGCTGTGGCCAGCAGGTCAAGCTGGGCGGCCGTGGGGTCAAGGGGTGTCTCGGCAAAGCTGGCCGGGGCAGCTGCAGCCCCAGGCAGCGCCACAGCTGCGCGCGCTGCCTGGGGCTCTGGCACGGGCACGGGCACGGCAATGTCACCGTCTTGCAGGTTGTACACACGCGCCCAGTAGGCCGGGCTAAAGCGCAGGCCGGCGTCAAACAGCAGCTTGTCGCGCTTAGCCTGTACATCGTCCACCTCTTCTTGTTCAAACAGCTCAAACTTCGGGGCCGGTGCGCCCTCACCCTCATTGACATCCACCACCCAGCGCAGCAGCTGGTTCAGGGTGGCCTCACACAAGCGGGCATCACCGTCGCGCAGGTCAGCGGCCACTTCCAGCCCGGCGCTGGCGCTGGCCCGGTTGGCACTGGCCTCGGTGCTTTGGTTTTGCCCCAGCAGGGCAATGGCTACCTCGCTGCGGCAAAACATCAGCAAGCGCTCATACAGGTCGGCGCTGCCGCTTTTGCCAGCAGCTTCCTTGATGTCGATGGTGGCATCATCGGGCACCACGGCCACCGCGTCTTGCACCATGGCGGCCAACTGGTCAAGCAGGCGGTCGTTCTCAGGCCCCGGCGTGCCGCGCGGGGTTTTGCCCACCACCCAGGGCGTGCCAAACTTCTCGGTAAACGTCACCCAGAATTTAAGCCCGCCACGTTTGAACACCACCGGCCAGAAACACATGCTCAGATCCGCAAAGCCGTAGGGGTTGGCATAGCTGGCCTCTTGAGCGGGTATTAAAAACTTGCGCGCTGGCACCGGCTCACCCAGCGCCGGATGGGTGCGGGTTTTAAAGCGCAGTTGTGCATCGGCATCAAACTGAAACCAGTGCACCGGCTTGGCCAGCACGTCCAGCGGCACGGTGGGGCCCGCGCCGGGCGCGCTCCACAGCACCTCCAGCGGCTGCCAGCCATACAGCACGGCATCCATCACCTCATGCAGCACGCGGTGCAGGTCCAGCCGGCCCAGCACGTCTTGCGCCAATTTGGTGCTGCGGGCGCTGGCCTGGCCTTGCACCACGCGCCACTCCAGCCCCTGTATGGCAGCTTTGCGCCGGCGTATGCAGCCGCCCACATGGGCATCACTGCGCAGGTCTTGGTACACCCGCAGGTCGCTGCCCTGCTTTTTCAAAATGGGGTCGGGGTTGGGCAGGTACATGCCCAGCGCAAAGAAGTCGGGGCTTCGGTCGCGCGTGGCAATGTGCTGGTCAATCGTCTTGCCGGGCTCGGCAAAACGTACATACTGGGTGGGGTTCACATACATGCCCCCTGGGGCGCCGGTTTTGATCATGCTCAATATCCTTCAAAATTGACACGGCCCGCACGCGCCCTGGGGCGGCTGGCCACCTCAGGCGCACCGGCACCGCTGTGTGCCGCCATCCACAGCATGTGCAGGCAGTCGGGGCCATCGTCGTGGTCGGCTTTGGGAAAGTGGCGCAGTTGGTCAATCAGCGTCACCTGGCTGGGGTGCAGGCGTATGCTGGCGTTGACCATGTGCGGCTGCAGGCTTTCTATGCGCAACAGCTTGTCGGTGCTGGGTTTGATTGAGCGGGCAGGCACGGGCACACCTAGCTCGCGGCTGCGCTTGACCAGCTCGGTGTACAAAAACTCCTGAAACTGCACGGTTTCCACCACCCACACGGCGCAATGCCAGGTTTTTTGCAGGGTGATGATGTCGCTGATGATCTTGTCAGGCAGGCGCTTTTTGATGTCGGCTACCACCACGTCCAGTACACCGGTTTTGCGGTTCAGCCGGCCCACCAGCAAGGCCGAAGGGTCGCGGCTGGCCCCGGCTTTGCCCAGCGACGGGTCGCAGGCGCCAAAGAAGATGCAGTCGTCAGTGGGGGCTTGTTGCCAGTATTTGATGACGCCTTCACCTGCAAACGGGCTGTTGTCACCGGCCACGGGGTCGTTTTGGTACTCTGAGTCAAAGGTGGCGTGGCCGTCTTTGGCGCGGATGGTCATCAGCGTGAGCAGGCTGCGCGCGGCCCAGCTGACCTGGGCACCGGCCAGCATGGCGGGCTCGTTGGCATCATAAAAGGCTTGGGCCGGGGCCTTGCCCTGGTTGCGCAGCAGTTCTTCCCACTGGTCCCACAGGGCGCCGTTGTCGGGCCACTGCAGCAGGGCTTTGAAGCGGGCACAGTGCCACAGCGGGTTGGCCAGCGTCCTGCTCAGCACGCTGTCATAGTGCAGGATGGTGCCAATATAGATCACGTCAAACTTTTCGCCAGCGGCACCCAGGGGCAGCACGGTCTTGCTCAGCCAGGCTTGCAGCTTGTCGCGCTGCTCTGGTGAGCGCACTTGTTCGTCGTTTTCAATGTCGTCCAGCACACACAGGTCTGGCCGGTACGGGCCGTGGCGCAGGCCGCGCAGCTTTTTGCCGCTGCCGGCCACTTGCACCTTGGCGTCATTGCGGGTCACGATGGTGCCGCTTTGCCACACCCGGCCCTGCCCCACCACGGCGGGAAAGTCCATAGCCAGGCGTGGATTGAACTCCAGCTCAGCCTTGATGGCCTCCAGCATGGGGTAGGCCTGGTCAATGCTGTCCATGACGATCACCGGATAGCGCTTGCGCCCGGTCACCAGGCACCACAACACGTAGAGCTGACTCACCAGCGTGCTTTTGGCCTCGCCGCGCGGGGCGGCTATGGCATCGGTCTCGCTCTTGGGGCTGTTGGCAATGTCCACCAGGCGCACAAACAGGTAGTCATGCAGCTTGGAGCGGTGCGGGCTGCGGATGTAGTGCGGGAAATAGGTGAGCGTGAAGTAGCCAAAGTCGGCCTGGGCCTGCGCGCGGCGCTGCACACAGGCGCGTGGGTCGGGGTCAAAACCGCTAACCTGCGCCTCTATGCGCTGGCGCAGCTGCGCGGCAAACGCGGCCAGGTCGGCGGCGGCGGCTTTGGGGGTTAGCTGGGGGCGTGCGGTGGCCATGGGTTACGGTTCATAAGAAAATCGGGCTTAACTTTTTGGGGTGGGCTTATGACGCACACACAGCAGATTCAATCTGAACTAAGAGCATTGACTGCGTTGGGTGACAGGCGCAACAGCGCGCTGTATGCCTGGCTGCGCTGGCTGGTGTTGCTGGCAGCGGGGTTTTTCTCGCTGATGGCGGGGCAGCTAACAGGCAAAGCATGGCCACCGACGCAGCTGTGGGTGCTGAAGCTGGCTCTAGGACTAAATGCGGCAGGTATCCTATGCGGCGCAGCCGCTCTGTACGGTGAAGTAGCCAGCCTGCGTGGGCTGGCCCTGGCATACAAGGAACGTATAGCCAGCATTCTGAATGCACCAGATGCACACGCACCCAGCGGCCCAGTCGTCGCCAAACCGCACGCGCTTTGGCGTGCCAGCGAATGGCTCTGTTATGCGGCGCTGCTGGGGTCTTTGGTGTTGTGGGTGGCATTTATTGCGCTCCTGTAAAAAGACGGCTTAACGCTCGCCGCGCGAGTAGGCTTCCAGCGCGGCCAGGGCGGCTTCACCGGCGCTGGGGTTCAGGCGCATGAGCAGCTCGGCAAAGGCTTTGACGGCACCGGTTTCTATGGCCAGTTGGTCAAGGTCGGGGCTGATGGCGCGCATGGCGGCCTTGGCTTTGCCTAAAGAATCGGCCAGGCTGGCAATGGCTTTGGCGGCACTCACCGCATCCACCTCATCATCAGCACCGAGCTGCTCCATGATGGCCTCGGCGCGCAAGATGACGGCAGCGGCCACGCGGCCCATGGCGGCGTCAAAGCCACCCCCGGCCACAATCAGGCTGGCCTTTTGGAACTTGTCCCAGTCGTCCCCCTGGGCCAGGGCGTCGGCTTTCCAGCGGCGGGCGGTAGCGCTGCCTATGCCGCACTGCACGGCGGCCAGCTCCAGCGGGCTGCCACTTAAGAAGGCGGCGCGCAGGGCGAGTTGGGTTTCTTTGGGGTGGGCCATGGGGCTTAGCCTGGGAAAGGTGCGCGGCGCATGACCACATCACGCCCGCGCTCTATGAGTTGGGCGTTGTCGTCTTTGAAGCGGATCAGGCCTACCTCGGCCAGCCACATCAGGTCGGCGCGCACCAGGTCAGAGCTGACGGCCAGGTTGTGGGTGTACTCCATGTCGCGCACCAGCTCTGAGGTACGGGCGGCGCTGTTGTCGGCCTGAAACAGGCTCAAGAGCAGGCTGTGGCGGCGGTGGGCGGGGGTGATGACGGGGGTGTGCATGGTGGTTCGGTGTTGGTTTTATAGGTGTTTTCTATCAGGCATGTAAATTGCGGGTTGCATTAAACGTGCCATACATTTTTGATAGTATTTTTCTATTTTTATGCGAAGGGACCTGAGCCGGTGGCGGCTTAGCGGCTGGCTTTGCGCTCACCCATGTGGTGCAAAAGCATGCGCAGGTTGTCGTTCATCTGGCTGATTTCGCCACTCAGGCGGCTCACCTGCTGGGTGGTCTCATTCAACTCGCGGTAGAGCTTGCCCAGGTCGTCATGGGTGGGCACCACTTTGAGCGTGGCTTCTATGCGGCTCAAGCGGTCGGCATGGTTGGCAAAGTTGGCGCTGGCTTTGGTGTCAAGGTGCTCCATCTTGTCGGTGGTGGCCTTGTTTTTGTTGACCAGGTGCACGTAAAAGCCTATGCCCCACGTCAAGACAAAGTTGGCGGTGATGATGTAAGGGGTGAGTTCAGTAAAGTTCATGGCGCGGCGGTGGGTGCGGTGGCGTGAATGGCTGGGCGGGTGATGAAGTCAATCAGCGCGTCAAGCCGGGCGCGGCAGGTTTCATAGGCGGCGCCGGCGTCAATGGCCCAGCTGGTGAGGTCGGTATCGCTGGCAGTGGCCCTACCCGCTGCAGCAGGGCCGCTGGGGGTTTGGGGCAAACCAGCAACAGAGAGGCCGGGGGCGCTGTTGAGCAGGCGCAAAGCAGGCTCGCGCAGGCAAGCGCTGCCAGTGGTGGCTTGCACGATGGCATGGGTTTTCTCCTGTTTCAGGCGGTCAATGTAGGTTTGCTGCTGTAACAGCCCGGCGCTAAGCAGGTCACCACGGGTTTGCGCCTCAAGCATGGCTTGTGCTGCGGCGCTGGCGGCTGCGGCACGCTCGGTGGCGTGGGTGGCGGTGAGTTGGGCCAGCTCAGTGTGTAGCGGCATGCGGCCCAGTACCCAACCACCCCCCGCGCCAATGGCCACGGCTAACAAAAACTCGACCCAGCCTATGCTTGCGCCGCTCATACCCCTGCCCCCCACGCGGCGTAAAGCGCCTGCAGCTTCATGATGCGTTTGGGGTAACCGAGGTTTTCCGGGCAATGCACACCGGCGCGGCGGGCGCGGCCACAGGCGGCGTCTACCTGTTCGCGGGTGGGGCTGGGCAGGCCGGTGGCACGGGCCTCAGCCTGCCAGTGACCCAGGCCGCCGTTGTAGCCACGCAGGGCCACCCAAAAGCGGTCGCGGGTGTTAAAGCGCTCTGGTGTACGAGCGTACAGATAACGGTCGTACCCCACCAGCGAGCGCAAGGCCCAAGTGGGGTTGGCGGGCTGGCAGTCAGTGACCCCAAGCCCGTTGATCTGGCACCACCATTGAGCCGTAGCAGGCATGAACTGCGCCAGGCCAGCCGCACCCACACGGCTCACGGCCTGCGGTTTCCAAGCGCTCTCAGTGTGCACTTGGGCGGCAAAGCTGGCAATGGGTGCATTCAAGCCCCACTGGCTATGGGCAGCGCGGGTGAGCTCGGCGCGGTAGCGGCGGGCGGCGGGTGGCGGGTTGCCAAGCGCTTGAGCCTGCGCCGGGTTGACCCAGGTGATGGCAATGGCCATGCCCAGCATGGCAAACACCAGCACGATCCACAGGGTGCCCCACACGGCCATACGCCGCAACCGGCGCGCGGCACTGCGCTCTAACACAGCGTGCAGGTGTTGTCCCATGGCTTACGCCCCCAGGCCCATGGCCAACATGGCGCAGCCCACAATGATGGCGCGCCGGAGCATAGCCACACCCAGCACTTGCAGCAGCACGGCATTGGGCTGGACGGCGAGCTGGATGCTCAATCCTTCGGGGCCAAAGCTTTCCTCAAGCTCTTCAGGGTCGCCGTCCAACGCCAAAAACACATCAGGCCGGGCATAGGGAAACAGGCTGCGGTCAAGCCAGTAGCCCACCACAGCGGCCAGGCTGACCAGGCTAAGCTTGTACAGGCTCACAGGCAGTTGCTGCGGCGCCACCAGCCACACGCAAAACAGCAGCGCCAGGGTGATAAGAAGCCAGCCCGACAAGCGGGGGGCGCTTTGAGTGACTTTGCGGGACAGACCTTTAGCTCTGTCCCCAACAGTTTGGTGGGGTTTGGGTTGGTTCATGCCCCTGATTTTTTCCGCGCGCGCGCGAGGTCGTAACGGCGCACGGCTTCGGGGTGACCATGAAAAAACCCGCCAGGCTTTGCAGCGCTGGCGGGTTTTACATCTTTACACCTAGTGTAAATTGGTCAATGCACCAAGCCCTCCAGCTGAGCCGTATCCGCCAGCGCCTGGCCTAGCAGCTGGGCCACGGCACCGGACAAGGCCAGCACTTGCGCCAGGGCGGCTTGCGCGCCTTCGGCGTCCCAGGCGGTTTCACACTTGTCGGGGATGCACAGCGCCACGGCGCGGGCCTGGTCCAGGCGCAGCCACAGGGTGTTCAAGGCTTGCGCCGGGGTGGGCTGGGGCACAGAACACACCGTTGGCTGGGTTGAACCCACGGTTTTGTGGGTTTTTAAGGCGGTGACGTTCATGCGGCCTCCGTGAACAGGGTGGCCTGCGGGCTGGCCACCATGGGCGCGGCGGGCAACGGGGGCAGCACGCCAGCCGCACGGGCCTGGAACAGGATTTGGCGCACGTGGTTTGGGGTGCGGTTGATGGCGGCGGCAATCTCGATGTTGCCTTTGCCTTCGCGGGCCATGCGCACAGCCGTGTCATGGGCGTCGCGCTTTTCGCGCATGGTTTTGAGGCGCTGCACGCTGGCCATGAGGTCGATTTGTTTGTCTTTAGAGCCAATGAGCTGGCCTTGCAGGTGGTTGATTTGGTAGCTTTGGGCCAGCAGGGTTTGCTGTTGCTCGGCCAGCAGGCGGGTGATTTGCGCGTCGCGCTCGGTGATCTGGGCATGCAGGGTGTCCACTTGCGCCCACATTTTGACGATCAGGGCGTTGTGGTCAAGCTCTAGCCTTGTCCAATGAGGTATGAGCCTGAACAGCAGCCTGTATTTCCAAGCAAAAATGAGCCTGAAGCCGCAATTTGATGTGAATTGATGAATGGGTTGATCATCCAAAGAATGGTGATCAACATGGATGAGTCTCAACTTCGCACGATTGAACAAATCGAACAATTTCTTGGTGCCAGTGCCGAAGTCACGTTCACGGCCCATGGCGACGACGTAGAGCGTTACGCGCACATCAGCCGCGTCCTCAAACGCTTTGACTACCCCAGGCGCAGCAAACATGACCGTGGCGTGCTGCTGCGCTACCTGCAGCACACCAGCGGTTACAGCCGCGCCCAGCTCACCCGACTGGTGACACGCTGGCACAGCAACCGCCTGGCCAGCGTCCCGCTGGTCAAGCGCTATCGGGCTCCTGCAGCCCCCTTTGCACGCAAGTACACCCCTGTGGATGTTGAGCTCCTGGTGGAGATGGACAAAGCCCACGAAGATGTCTGCGGTCCGGCCATCATTCACCTCTTGAAACGGGCCTTCTCTGAATACGGTGATGCACGCTACGAGCGCTTGGCCGAGCTGTCCTCTTCACACCTGTACAACCTGCGCAAAAGCGTTGGCTACCAAACCCAAAGAGTGAGTTTTACCAAGACCCATCCGGTGTGTAATTCCATCGGCGTACGCAAAGCACCTAGCCCCAATGGACGCCCTGGTTTTGTGCGAATTGACAGCGTGCATCAGGGTGATGAAGACGGCATGAAAGGGGTCTATCACATCACCTGTGTGGACAGCATTTCACAGTGGCAAATCGAGGCTTGCGTGCAGGGCATCAGCGAGGCTTTTTTGCTGCCGGTGCTCGAGCTGGTGATTGAGCAATTTCCGTTTGTCATCGAGGGGTTCCACTCTGACAACGGCTCCGAGTACATCAATCACAAGGTGGCCAAACTGCTGGAAAAACTACGCATTGAGCAGACCAAATCACGCTCGCGTCAAAGCAACGACAACGCTCTGGCCGAGAGCAAAAATGCCAGTGTGGTCAGGAAGCATATGGGCTATGCGCACATTCCCAAAAAACACGCCCAGCCGATCAATATTTTTTACCAAAAATACTTCAATCCGTGGCTCAATTTGCATCGTCCGTGCATGTTCGCAACCGACAAAGTCAACGCCAAAGGCAAGGTCGTCAAAGTCTACAAACACGAGGATGTCAAGACCCCGCTGGAGGCGCTGGAACGGATCAATGAACAGGGTCTGGTGAAGTTCAAAACAGAGTCGACGCTGGTGGCTTTACTGGCCCAGGCAAAGCGGCAAACAGACCTCGCTGCAGCACAGGAAATGCAGCACGCCAAGGGTGAATTGTTCGCCAGTTTTCGAGTTCCAAAAAAACGCGCATGAGCAAAAAAGCCAGCCACGCATATCTGGGGTTTTGCCTGGACTTGGGGTCTTGCCTAAAACCGGACAGCCTGCACACGAGGGTCAACTCCGCTCCACTTGATGGATAAGCAGGGGGTCGGCATGGATATGTGGACAAGCTCGCAAAACGCCCAGCTTGACCACATACCCACACCTCCCACCCGTACTTACCCACAAGGGTTCTACCTTCGGTCTGACGCGCTTCGCTTGCCAAACAGCCATTTGAAATAAAGACCTTAAACTGCCAGTTTCCAACCCGGTCAACCCGCTCAACCAAAACGCCCAAATTGACGATGCTCAGGCTCACACCTGAATTGGAAAATACTGCTCTGGCGCGGCCAGTTGGGGCGCTTGGCCGTCAAAGGCGCGGATCACGTGCAGGTGGAACTTGGGGCTGATCCACATGGCGTAGGCGTAAACCAGTTCTTTGACGGCGAAAGTGCCTTGTTCTTTGCCCCGACCGATCACCTGGTTTAGCGGATTTATGCTCCTCATTTCTGAGGAGCTTAAATCTTCACAGGCAACAGTACGCTCTTTTTCAAGCTCTGCAACCAACGCACGCGCTATGTCGGTGCGCAGCCAGTTGGAGGGTTGATGACGCTTGTTGCCACCCGCTGCCCGGTGGAGGTGGTTGAGGCAATAGCGCCCTTGCGCATCTTGGCCGATGGTGGTGTGAGAGATAACGATTGATTGGGTCATGATTGACTGCTCCAGTTGTCTTCAAAAACAACTGCCTCACCATCGCCAAATGGGGAGGCAGCTCGAACGGGTTGGCGAACCGGGAAGACAGCGGAGCTGGTTGACCGGCAGGCCTTGCGGCCTCCCATTCGAGCCACCAAAACTGGGGCACCAATGTAAAAGCCGCAAGACTGTGCGGTGTTGCGGCTCTGTGCCGCTATCTTCGTCAGGTCGCCAAACCCGGCCCCTGTTTTTTGCAGGGGCTGGCCCCAGCACGATGGCTGGGGTGTAGGCGAATGATACCCGAACCAGAACGCAAACGCTATAGTGTGTGTTGTGGCGCGCCATGGCTGGCCTGTTTTTCACAGCCATGGAACCAATACCAGGTCTGCCCAGACACGCCCCAGGGTGGCCCCCACGGCGAACAGGATGATGAGCACCACGACCCATAGCTTTCCAAGTAACCATTCAATGCGTTTCAAGGCGGTTTACCTCCGTGTGTTGTTGGGGGGTGCCCCGCAGCCGCAGGATTGGTGGGCGGCAAAGGAGCTGATTGACTCTGAGCATGCCAGTGGCAAGTATTTGCTCAGCCAAGGCCGCCAGAACCATGGCCAGGTGATGAACCTGCTGGGGTTTGCGCCCACGCTCAAGGGCCGTTTGCTGGCCGACGATCTGGCCGAGCAGATTCTCCGCCAGGGCTGGCGCTACCGGTTGGTGCAGGCAGCCATTGGCCTGTGCAGCTTTGGCAGTGGCTGGCTTTTGGGCGTGACCACTGAGGTGGGCAAGGCTTATGTGACGCGGTTTTTTGGCTTGTAGTTGCATGGGTTTGTGGCTCTGGCTTTGGCCAGCACTGCATCAGGTTTGAGGCAGTGCTGGCCAAAGCCACCGGCACGCGGGCCGGTGGGGGTTGGGTTACGCGGCTTCGATCTCCACCGCAAACGGTGCAATGGCAAAGTCTTCCACGCCGCTGACGATGGTCACGCCTGCTATGCCGCGCACCGCATCGGGCTCATTGAGCATGGCTTCTTTGTTGATTTCTTCCTTGGTGCGCACAAAGCGGCCCAGGCCCATGCGTTGCAGGGTCTCGATCACTGTGTTGGCACCGCGCACGGCCACGCTGGGGGGGCGCTGGCGCCAGCTCACCTCGCCGGTGATGAGGTTAGCGGTTTTGCTGCTGCCCTCACACAGGGTGGCGCGGTTGGCTTCGCACCAGGTTTGAATGCCTTCTTGCAGGTTTTGCAGGCGCAGGGTTAACGCTTCCAGCGCGGGCTGGTGTTGTTTGGTGATGTTGGCAATGGCGTCGTTCATTTCAGCGCGTTGGCGCTCAAAGTCGCGCTGCACGTCGCCCAGGTTTTTGATGTAGGCGGCGCAGTCGGTTTTGTTTTGCGGTACCGCAACGGCGGCGGCGCGGGCTTTTACTTTGGTGGCCATGGTGGTTTGGTTCCTTTGGGTGGGGTTAAAAAACAGGGTTCAGCAGCGCACGCCACGGGTGGCATAACGCTGGTAGTCAAGGGCGCCGGGGCGCAGCACGCTGCAGGCTGGGGGCGCGTAGACCGGGGCGGTCATGGGGTTGTATTGCGGGGGCGGGGTTTTGGCGATGGCGGCTGGGTCCTCTGGGCGGGTGTAGTAACGGTCGGCAAGATGGCTGCCCACGCCGCCACGGATGTGGCCACGCTGCACCAGGTGGGACAGGATGAGGCTGAATTCTTTGCGGTGGCCTTCGGTGTCGTCTTCATGGCCAAAGATGCCAAAGAGTTCAAACCAGCTG